>Ga0209181_10010057_pt1 | contig 12329 bp, 10 predicted proteins | sample MAT05_FD_187208 | JGI IMG/M metagenome (GOLD analysis project Ga0209181, IMG submission 187208) | Freshwater microbial communities from Lake Fryxell liftoff mats and glacier meltwater in Antarctica - MAT-05 (SPAdes) (version 2) | ecosystem: Environmental > Aquatic > Freshwater > Ice > Liftoff... | reverse complement strand
CGTGGCACGCACCCCGCGTCGGGCCTCGAAGACTCGACCCGACCTACAAGACACCGTACACAACGGACCCCACCCATGGCCCCGATCTCCCGCCGCGCCGCCCTCAAGAACGCCAGCGCCGGGTTCGGCTTCGTCGCCCTGGCCGGCCTCCTCGACCAGCAGGCGAAGGCCCGCCCGCCGGCCTCGGCGCACCCTCTCGCGCCGAAGCCGCCCCACTTCCCCGCGAAGGCCAAGCGGCTCGTCTTCGTCCACATGAACGGGGCGATGAGCCAGCACGATACGTTCGAGTACAAGCCCAAGCTGTTCGCCGACGGCGGCAAGCCCGGCCCCGGCGGCGGCACCCTCACGGCGCCGATGTTCCGCTTCGCGCAGCACGGCCATACGGGGTCGTGGTTCTCCGAACTGCTGCCGAACCTGGCCCGCCACGCCGACCGGCTGTGCTGGCTGCGCGGCCTCCACACCGACACGCCGGCGCACCCGCAGGCGGTGGTGCAGCTGCACACCGGCAGCGCCAACGCCGCGCTCACCCGGCCGAGCATCGGGGCGTGGCTGCTGTACGGCCTCGGCACCGACAACGCCGACCTGCCGGGCTACGTCACCATCAACCCGCCGCCGAACTTCGGCGGGGCGGTGAATTTCGGCAGCGCCTTCCTCCCGGCCCACTTCCAGGGCACCCGCATCGACGACCGCGGCGCGTTGCCGAACCTCCGCCCGGCGACCTCGGCCGGGTTGCAGCGCCGGCAGCTCGACCTGATCCAGGGGATGAACCGCGACCTAGCTGCCGCCCCCGGCGCGCCCGACGCGGTGGACGGCGTCATCGAGTCGTTCGAGCTGGCGTTCCGCATGCAGGGGAAGGTGCCCGAGCTGCTCGACCTGTCGAAGGAGCCGCTGCGGGTGCGCGACGAGTACGGCGCCACCGACGCCCCGAACGCGGCGTTCGCCCGGCAGTGCCTCATGGCGCGTCGGCTGTGCGAGGCGGGCGTGCGGTTCGTCGAAATCTGCCAGCCCGGCTGGGACCACCACAACAACCTCCACGCCGGCCTGATCGACCGCTGCCGCTCCGTGGACCGCGCGACGGCGGCGCTGCTGAACGACCTGGAGCGCCGCGGGCTGCTGGAGGACACGCTGGTGCTGTTCGGCAGCGAGTTCGGCCGGCTGCCGACGGCGCAGGGAGCTGACGGCCGCGACCACAACATCACCGGCTACCCGATGTTCCTGGCGGGCGCCGGCGTGAAGCCGGGGTTCACCTACGGGGCCACGGACGAGTACGGCATCCGCGCCGTGGAGGGTCGGATGCACACGAACGACCTGCACGCGACGCTGCTGGCGCTCCTGGGGATCGACCACGAGCGGCTGACGTACCGCTACGCCGGCCGCGACTTCCGCCTCACCGACGTGGCCGGGACCGTGGCCCGCGAGGTGTTCGCCTGAGTGCGGATCGTGACCCACCGATGTTGACCGCCGTCACCCGCTCCCCCGGCCCGGAACTCGCCCGGTGCGAGCTCACGCACCTGCCGCGCCACCCGATCGACGCCGCCCTCGCGCTGGCGCAGCACGCGGCGTATCTGGCCGTGCTGCGCGAGCTCGGGGTGCGCGTCGTGACCCTCCCGGCCGACCCGGCTCTGCCCGACGGAGTCTTCGTCGAAGACGCGGCGGTGGTGCTCGACGAGGCGGCGGTGCTGACCTCGCCGGCGCCGCCGTCCCGCCGCGGTGAGCGGGCCGCGGTCGAGGCGGCGCTCGCCCCGTTCCGGCCGCTCACCCGGTTGCCGGCCGACGCCTTCCTCGACGGCGGCGACGTGCTCCGCGTCGGCCGCACGCTGTTCGTGGGACTCTCCGATCGGACGACGCCCACCGGAGTCGCCGCGCTTCGGCGGTTCGTTGATCCGCTCGGGTATGGGGTCGTGCCGGTGCGCGTGACCGGGTGCCTCCACCTGAAGACGGCCGCGTGTGCGCCGGACGACGGCACGGTGCTGGTCAACCGGGCGTGGGCGGACGTCCGCCCGTTCGCGGGCCTGCGGCTGATCGACGTGCCGGCCGCCGAGCCGTTCGGGGCGAACGTCCTGCGGCTCCCCGGCGCGGTCGTCGTGAGCGCGGCCTTCCCCGAAACCGCGGCACTCGTCCGCGGCCTCGGGCACCGCGTCATCACGGTGGACGTGTCGGAACTCCACAAGGCGGAGTCGGGCGTGACCTGCATGAGCCTGGTGTTCGCCGCCTGACGCAAGTTTTTTTGGTGCGTCGTGGTCGGAATCTGCGCACGGTGGTGTGACACCCACCGTGCGCGGGAGCCCGCCGTGACCGACGAATCCGTCTTCGCCGCCGCTCTCGCGATCCCCAGCCCCGCCGACCGCGCCGCGTACCTCGACCGCGCGTGCGCCGGGAACCCCAACCTCCGCGCCGAGGTCGAGGCACTGCTGGGCGCCCACGCCGTCAGCAACCCGCTCGACCGCCCGCCGACCTCGCCTGCACCGGCGCCTACGACTCCGTCGAGGCCGGCCCGGTCGCGAAGGTTGGCGACCGCGTCGGGCCGTACAAGCTGCTCGAGCGTATCGGCGAGGGCGGCATGGGTGAGGTGTGGGTCGCCGACCAGCTCGAGCCGCTCAAGCGGAGCGTGGCGATGAAGCTCATCAAGCCCGGCATGGACTCGCGCGGCGTCCGCGCCCGGTTCGAGGCGGAGCGGCAGGCGCTGGCCGTCATGGACCACCCGAACATCGCCCGCGTCCTCGACGGCGGCACCACCCCCGACGGCCGCCCGTACTTCGTCATGGAGTTGGTGAAGGGAACTCCCATCACCGACTTCTGCGACGCCCGCCGGCTCACCCCGCGCGAGCGGCTCGAGCTGTTCGTGCCGGTCTGCCAGGCGATCCAGCACGCGCACATGAAGGGGATCATCCACCGCGACGTGAAGCCGTCGAACGTGCTGGTGGCGCTGCACGACGAGGTGCCGGGGCCGAAGGTGATCGACTTCGGGGTGGCGAAGGCAGTCGGCCAGCAGCTCACCGAGAAGACCATCTACACCGGCTTCGGCGCGCTCGTCGGCACGCCGGCGTACATGGCCCCGGAGCAGGCCACGTTCAACCAGTTCGACGTGGACACCCGGGCCGACGTGTACGCCCTCGGGGTGCTGCTGTACGAGTTGCTCGCGGGGTCGCCGCCGGTCGAGCCGGAGCGGCTGAAGAAGGCCGCGCTCGACGAGGTGCTACGAATCGTCCGGGACGAGGAGCCGCCGCGACCGAGCCAGCGCCTCAGCACGTCGCAGGCGCGGGCCACGATCGCCGCCACGCGGCAGACGGACGCGGTGAAGCTGTCGGCGCTGATGCGCGGCGAGTTCGACTGGATCGTGATGAAGGCGCTGGAGAAGGACCGCGCCCGCCGCTACGACACCGCGACGGCGCTGGCGAAGGACGTGCAGCGCTACCTGACCGGCGAGTTGGTGGAGGCGCGGCCGCCGACGCTCGGCTACCGGCTGCGGAAGTTCGTCACCCGCCACAAGGCCCGCGTCGCCACCGCCGCCGTCGTGACCTGGGCGCTGCTGATGGGAACGAGCCTCTCCGTGATCGGCTTCCTGAACGCCGATAGCGAACGCACGCGAACGGCAATCGCGCTGCGTCAGGAGGAAGCTCAGCGGAAGGACGCCGACGCCCTGCGCGTTCAAACCGCGGAGCAGCGCGACGCCGCCGTGCGGCTCGGCGACGAACTGCGGCAGGCGGCCTACGCCACCAACATCAACCTGGCCGCGGCGTCGCTGGAGTTGGGGCACGTCGGCCACGTCCGCGAGTTGCTCGACCGGACGCGCCCGGCGGCGGGCGAGCCGGCCCGGGGGTTCGAGTGGCACTACCTCCGCCGCGAGATGCAGCAGGAAACGGCGTCGTTCGCCGCCGGCGGGTCCACGCAAGTCAAACTCAGCCCGAACGGCCGCCACCTCGCCGTTACGTTCAACCTCTGGACGCGAGGGGACAAAAGAGCGCAAATCCGGGTTTTCGAGGTGGGCACCGGCCGCGAGAAGTGGACCCGCGAGATCGACGGGGCGGACGCCGGGGCGATCGCGTTCAGACCCGACGGTTCGCTCGTCGGGGCGTCGCGGTACACGCCGGAGTCGGGCGCCGGGGTGCGGAAGACCCGTTCCGAGTTCGGCGTGTGGGAGGTGGAGTCGGGAGACCTGCGCGGCCGGGGCAAAGAAGAGGGCCGGTACTGGACCTCCCTCGCGTTCTCGCCGGACGGAACGACGGTGGCCGGGCTGCTCCGCAGCTCGGGCGAGGGTAGGGAAACCGTCGTCAAGACGTACGCCACGGCCGGGTTGACCGTTCGGACCGAGGCCGCCATCCCCGGCGGCCCGGGAGCCTACGGGGACCTCGCGTACACCCGGTCCGGCCGGTTGCGGGTCGCCTACGACGTCAACGACACGGTCCGGGTTCGCGAGGATTTGGGCGGTCCCGACTTGCTGGTGTTCGACTCGCGGGAGGAAGGGTTCGCGCAAGACGTGAGCCTGTCCGAGGACGGGACGAATCTGGCGGTCGTGACGGCGGACCGCCAGGTGCGGGTCTGGTACCTGGCAGCCGACCCGCCGACGCTCCGCGGACGGTTCCGGGTCGAACACCACGACTCGTCCTCAGCGGTCTGCCTCGGACCGGACGGGCGGTCTCTCGCGGTGGCCACGTCGTCCACGACCGGCCGGTCGCTCGCGACCGTGTGGGACGTTCGGACCGGGAAGCTGGTCCGCACCCTCCGGGGCCACACGGCCGCGGTCGAGAGGATCACGATCGGCTCGGACGGCCGGACGCTGGCGACGACCTCCGACGACAGAACCGCCAAGCTCTGGGACGTTCCGCCCTGGGCCGAGCCGGACCAGACGTACCACGCCAACGCGGGGTTCGCCCGGACGGGGCTGGCGGTGCGGCCGGACGGCACCTTCGCGTCGCTGGCGTACCACATCATCAGTGAGCAGGCGACCGACGAGCGGTGGAGGACGTTCGAGCTCCGCGCCGAGCCGGGCGGCGTGTCGATCTTCACGACGCCGCGCGTCCCGCGGGTGAGCGGGAACATGCGCAGCGCGGTCGCGGCCCCGGACGGCAGCCGGCTCGCCGCGGTGGACTGGGATGCGCCCGACCGGGTTCAGGTCTGGGACACGGGGACCGGCAAGGCGCTTGCGACCCTCCCGGCGGACGGTGTTCCCGGGATCAAGGCGTGGTTCGGCCCCGCCGACCGGTTGCTCGTGCTGGAGCCCGACACCGCGTACCGTCTCTACGACCTGTCCACCGGTCGGCCGCTCGCCCGGTTCGCCGGCGGGCACAACCGGCACGACCGGTGCGCATTCAGCCCCGACGGCCGGTTGCTCGTCACCCAGTCGTCCGGGCGGGCGGGTGACCCGGTCGTCGTCCGCGACGCGACCACCGGCGCCGTGCTCCACGACCTGAAAGACCACAAAGGCCCCGTCAGCATGATCGTCTTCAGCCGGGACAGTTCCCGACTCGCCACGGACGGTATGGGTGGGGTGGTGACCCTCTGGGACGCGGCGACTGGCCGCCAGGTCCACCGGCTGACCGGACATGCCGGATGGGTACAAGCGGCCGACTTCTCCCCGGACGGGCGGCGGCTGTTCACCGGCGGGGCGGACTCGACGGTCCGTGTGTGGGACACGGCGACCGGGCAGGACTTAGAGTCTATCCGGGAAAGTGCAGGTGTCGGAAGTCGCGGTATCTGATACCCTTCGGTCCCGCTTCTGACCCACGGATGGGCTTTCGATGGACCGGGTGTACCCGACCGACCTGACCGACGACCAGTGGGCGCTCCTCGAACCCCTGCTGCCGCCCCGAAGCCCCGCGGTCGCCCCCGCACGGTCGACCTCCGCCTGGTGCTCAACACCGTCTTCTACCTCAACAAGGCCGGGTGCCAGTGGGCTATGCTCCCGAAGGACCTGGCCAAGCGATCCACCGCCCACGACTACCTGAGTGCGTGGACCGCGGACGGCACCTGGCAAGCGATCCTCGACGCCGTCCGGCGGCAGGTCCGGGTGGCCGCCGGTCGGGAGCCCGAGCCGTCGAAGGCGGCCATCGACTCGCAGACGGTGAAGGGGTCGGAGGCGGGCGGCCCGCGGGGGTACGACGGGGGCAAGAAGGTCAACGGCCGGAAGCGGCACCTGGTCGTGGATTCCCGGGGATTGCTGCTGGTCGTGCTCGTCACCCCGGCGAACCTGGACGACGGCACCCACGCCCCGAAGGTGCTGGCCAAGCTGACCCCCGCCCACACCAGCCGGCTGGACGAGGTGCGGGGGGACGGGAAGTACAACAACCGGACCCTGGACCGGTACCTGACCGCCTCCGGGGCGAAGTACAAGCTGACGGTGGTCGAGCGGCCGGCGGGGGCGAAGGGGTTGGTCCTGCTCCCGTACCGGTGGGGTGGTCGAGCGGACGAACGCGTGGACCGGGAAGTACCGGCGGAACAGCAAGGACGACGAGCGGACGACGGCCGTGGCCGAGACGATGGTGCGGCTGAGCATGACGCACCTCATGCTCAACCGCCTCGCCCCGGACCCGGACGCCCGGCGGGCCGAATTCCGGTACGCGCACAAGCCCCTGCAAAAGGTGGCAGGAATTCCCGGATAGACTCTTACACTCGCGACTTATCCGTTTCGGTGCGGGGCTTGGAGGGGAATTTTCGGGAGCGGGCGTGGATTTGGCGGGGGTAGTTCCGTCCGGGGCGATTCGGGACCTTCCGCTGGCCGGCCCCCCGCAAGACGACGTCGAGCCGCTCGGCCCATTGCTCGGGCGTCCCCTCCGTCGGGCCGAGCTGGATGGCTTTGACCAGCGCCCACACGCCGGCGAAGCTCAGCCGCCGCGGCTCGACGCGGGCCTTCCGGGCGGCGAGCCGGCGGACCTGCACGACGAGGTTGTACGCGACCGTCCCGAGGGTCAGTTCCTTGACCAGCATGGCCACGCTGCGGGCACGGATCTCGTCGGTCCGGAGGGTGACTTTGACATCCCGGATGTCGGTCTCGACGTCGAGGCGGCGGCGGTACGTGGCGGCGACCTCGTCGGCGGGGGCGTCGGTGGTGGTGACCAGCCGGAGGGGCTTGCCGCCGGCGGTGGCACGCTCGATCACGCGGACGCGGACGCGGGCGTCGGCGGGGAGCGTGGGGTGTGCCCGGCGGTCGGCGGGGCTGGGCGTCCAGTCGAGACCCATTCCCCGGGGGCGACGGCCCGGGCCGAGCGGAGCAGGGCGCGGAAGCGGACGTCGGTGAGTCGGGTGAGGACGTCGTGCCCGGCCGAGGTGGCCGCGTGGGCGAAGGCGAAGACGCCGAAGTTGCGGTCGGCCAGGAGTAGGGACCGGGCGGGCAACCGGGCCAGGAGCCGTAGGGCGAGGTGGAGTTCGCCGGTGGCGTGGGGGCCGTACATGGGTCCGAGTTCGGGTCGCACGGCGCACCCGCTGGCGAGTTCGTGGGCGACGACGGCCAGGGCGACCGGCCAGGTGCCGGGGCCGTGCTGGTTGGTCGCGGGCGGGTAGGCCCGGCGGAGTTCCGGGGTCGGGGCCAGGGTCAGGGTGGTGCCGTCGAGGACGAACGCCCGCCGGCCGGCGAGGGCCGGCGGGGTGGCGGCCAGGAGGGACGCGAAGACGCGGTCGGCCACGTCCTCGGCGACGTCCGGCCGGAGGCGCTGGCGTGCCCGGCTGTAGGCTCCGGTGTTGGCCGAGAGGTGGCGGCCGGAAAGGACCCCGTCGTGGGGGTCGACGGCACCGGCGACGGCATCGGCCAGCGAGGCGTTGGCGTGGAGCCGTTGGTACACGAGGAGCCAGACGATCACGCCGGTGGTGTAGGACGCCGTCGGCCCGTGGGGTTGCAGCGCATCGAGGTGATTCGCGTCGCGAACCCAGGGCGGCGGGTGCTGCGCACCCTTGCCCTGGGCTGAGGGCTCCCAGGCCGTTGGCCTGAAATCCGGGGCATCGCGTCGTCGGCGCCGGCCAGTTCCACATCCCGGGCTTCACGGCATCGATTCGTTTTACGCTGGACGCGGCCCGCGGCCGAGAACGTTCCGGTCCGGCAACTCGCCTTCCGGCACGAAGCAGCGGAGCTGCCCGTCGGGTGCGTCGAGAGTACAACCGACCGCACGCCACACACTGCCACACGAGCCGCGACGGGCCGCTGATAATTAGTCGGGTTACTCGGTACGCCTCTTTCCGACCGAGCCGCCCGTCAGCGACCGGGTCAATCACCCGGTTATCGAGCGCGTCGAAAACAGCGTAAAAATCCTGGTCCGGGATCAGGTGACCTTTGTGCGGCAGGTCGTCGGTCTGATCCACGATCACCGCACCGCAGTGGCAACCGATCTTCATTTCGTCTCCCTCACACTGCCGCCCTTCGGCCCGGCTTCACCATCGTCGCGGTCGGCTCGGCGCAGCCGCCGGCGGTCGGGAACAGCTTCCCGGGACTGCACCGGTTCTCCGGGTTGAACGCCACCCGCAGCCGCAGCATTAACGCCAGGTCGGCCGGCGCGAACAGCTTCGCCATGAAGTCCAGCTTCTCCACCCCGATGCCGTGCTCGCCCGTCACGCTGCCGCCCAGGCGAATGCACTCGTCCAGGATTTCGTGGCTCGCGTCCAGCACCTTTTGCGTCTGAATCGGGTCGCGCTCGTCGAACAACAGCACGGGGTGAATGTTGCCGTCGCCGGCGTGGAAGACGTTGGCGATGCCGATGCCGTACTTCGCCGACACCGCCTGAATGTGCCGCATGATTTCGGGCAGCTTCGTCCGCGGCACCACGCCGTCCTGCGTGCAGTAGCTCGGGTAGCCGAGCCGGCCGACGGTGCCGAATGCCCCCTTCCGCGCCTTCCACAGCGCCAGCCGTTCGGCTTCGGTGTTCGCCTTCCGCACCTCGCGGGCGCCGTTCTTCAGCGCCAGCGCCTCCATGCTGTCGGCCTCGGCTTGCAGGCCGGCTTCCAGGCCGTCGGCCTCCATGATGAGCAGGGCGCCGGCGTCCAGCGGGAAGCCGAGCCGGTACGCGGCCTCGATCGAGCCGATGAACATGTTGTCGAGCATCTCCAGCGCCGCCGGCACCATCCCCGCCCCGATGATGTCGCTGATCGTGTTCGTGGCCTGGTCCACGGTGTCGAACACGCCCAGCAGCGTGCGGTACGCCTCGGGGTTCCGCGTCACCCGCACCCACACCTTCGACACGATCCCGAACGTGCCTTCGGAACCCACGATGGTGCCGGTGAGGTCGTAGCCGGGGCCGTCGGCGCAGGGGCCGCCGGTGACGACGACGCGGCCGTCCGGCAGCACCAGCTCGACGCCGAGGACGTGGTTGACGGTGACGCCGTACTTGAGCGTGTGCGGGCCGCCGCTGTTGGTGGCGACGTTGCCGCCGATGGTGCAGGCGCCCTGGCTCGACGGGTCCGGGGCGTAGTGGTAGCCGAGCGGCTTCAGGGCGTTGGACAGCCACACGTTCACCACGCCCGGCTCGACCACCGCGTAGCCGTCGCGGACGTTGATTTCGAGGATGCGCTTCATGCGGGCGAGGCCGATCATGACGCCGCCGCCGACGGGGACGCAGCCGCCGGCGAGGCTGGTGCCGGCGCCGCGGGCGAGGAACGGCAGGCCGAGCTCGTTGCACGCCGTCACCACGCCGACGATCTGTTCGGTGGTGGTGGGGAAGACGACGACCTCGGGCCGGTTCTTCTCGATGGTGAACCCGTCGCACTCGTACACGGCGAGGTCGGCGACGGCCGAGAGGACGTTGTCCGGGCCGACGACGGCGGCCATGCGGGCGACGAGTTGCGACTGCGAAACGGCCGGCGAGCCGGGGGTGTGAGCCCCCGGATTCTCCGGGAGAGGGGTCGCGGTGGTCATGCGGAGACTTGTTTCGCGAGGGGCGCCACGACATCGACGCTGCGGACCTGGTCCCCAATCCGGACGGTGTTGTCCCGCTGAATGGGGGTGGCAACATCGACCTTGAGCTGCTCGGGAATCACATCCGCAACTCCGACGCGGAGTGCCGCGAGGAGTGGTGACTGGGAGCCGAACCATGGCTCGATTCGCTGGGTTCGCGTGCGCGCCACTGTGATCCGGTCTTGGACATGGACTGCGACCACGCGGCCTTTCACCAACTCGATGCGCCCGAGGTCTTCCCGCGTTTCCGGGTCGAAGACGGTGTCGCTCAGGTCGTAGATCACGAACTCCATTCCCGGAGTGACGCCGTGGTCCGAGCCGGCGGCGAGAACCACCTCGGTGGAACTGATGATCCTGGCTACTTTCGTTTGAATCATGTTAGCCGCCCCGGTGCCGCGACAGGTTCGCGGCGAGGTGAGGGATTGCCTGGTCTACCTGGGCGAAGTCGAGCGCCGGCACGCCTGCCAGGTCGAAGCCCGGTGCCGCAGTGTACCCCTTGAGCCCCTCGATCGGTTGGTCTCCGGCAAGTCCAGTCAGGTGAGTGATGGTGTCTGTGATGGCCGCTACTACCTGAAAGTACACGACATCCGCGCCGGCCGCGATCGGTTGATGGACGACCAGTCGGGCTACGACGAATTCGACCCCTGCGTCGTTCTTGCGGAGTAGCACAAAGGTGTCACCCGGTCGAAGGTGCGGCAAGGCTTGTTCCGAACCCTTAACAACGACGTAGAACTCCCCCTGCTGCCGGTGGAAGGATCGGACAGAGAGAGGCTTCGCCTGCGCCGCGGTGAACAGCTTCAGCCGCCCAACTACGTCGGCCTGCCGAGCCAGTAGACCGATCAACTCGTTCACTGCACCCTCCGTTACGAGGGTAGCCAGTCGGGCCAACGCCTCCGCCGGCACCTCCGCTAGTCGCCGCTCCGCACCTTCGCGTCGCTGCACTTCCTCCTGTAACTGCGCCCGGAGAGCGTCCCGGTCGCTCTCATAGCCCCGCTCGCGTTTTTCGGATAACCGGTGTATCTCGCGGTTGTGTGACACCAGAGCGACCAAGCCAGCCGCCAGGCACAGCCAACCGATCCAGGCGTACTCCTTGCCCAGGTACAGACCGACGGCCGCACCGCCGACTGTGAAGACCCAGCCGCTCCAAAATACCAAGTTGCTGCTGAGGCCGCTCCAGTACCCATCCGGCATGGTATCGCGTCCCGGGGTATCGGCTCAACTGGGGTTCGTGGCAGTGTTCATGCTGCCAGTATAGCGAGCCAATCTTCTCCGCGTCACGGGGGTGGTCATAGAGGAAGTGTAGGGGTGCGGCCGGCGGCGAGCGCGGCGATGAGGATGCGGGCGCACGCCTCGGCGTCGGAGCCGGCGTCGTGGTGCGTCAGGCCGATGCCGAGCCGGCGGCACACGCTCGGCAGGTCGTTCTGCTGGAGCTTCCACGTCCGCCGGGACACGCCGACGGTACACACGAACGGCGCCTCCGGGGCCGGCAACCCCGCCACGGCGCAGCACGCCAACAGCACGCGGCGGTCGAACGAGGCGTTGTGCGCCACCAGCACCGCGGCGCCGTCCAGCAGCGGTGCCAGTTGCGGCCACACGTCGGCGAACGGCGGCGCGTCCTTGAGCCGGTCCCACGTCAGGCCGTGGATGTGGGCGAAGCGCACGGTGGAGCGCGGCGGGCGGATCAGCGCCACCTCGCGGCGGACGACCTGCAAGCCTTCGACGCGGACCAGCCCCACGGCGCAGGCGCTGTCGGGGCCGTTGTCGGCGGTCTCGAAGTCGATGGCGACGAACGGCGCCGCGGGGTCGGGGAGGGTGGGCATGTGCGTGAAGAATTTTAGACAGGATAACAGGATGAACAGGATACCGAACCGGGCCGATGTCTTCGGTTCGGCAGGCAGCGCCCTGAAACTCGATGCTGTACCGAAATCCCGCGAAGCGCCACGGAAACCGACCCACCGACGAGATTTCGCTCCGACCACACTACTATAGTAGGAGATGGACCAGAACGTCCCTACCGGTGGAGACGGTGCGATGACCCTCGGCGGCTTCGAGTTCGACTTCCCCGTCTGGATCATCCAGTCGGACATCGACGACAAGCACTTACTCGCGTGCTGTCAGATCGAAGGGGAGGACTGCCTCGCGGTCTTCACTGACGAAGCCATGGTCGAGGTGTACCTGCTGAAGCACCCCATCGTCGGGTCGCTCAGTGTGGTCGAACTCGAATCGCCGAGCGATCTGGCCGAGGTACTCGAAGACGCGCAGGGCTCCGTGGCTGCCACGCTCGTCGGGTTCGACCCAGTGGGCAGAGCCTTCGTCTGGCCGATCGCCAAAGCCATCCCAGAAGGGTGGCGTCGCCCGTATCCCGGCGTTTACGCAGCGATTGCGAGGGTTTTCGTTCCGTGGGGCCGCCAACTCACGTCTCCGGGTACGGGTTGGGCGTGCAGGTACGCCGCAT
>Ga0209181_10010056_pt1 | contig 12330 bp, 6 predicted proteins | sample MAT05_FD_187208 | JGI IMG/M metagenome (GOLD analysis project Ga0209181, IMG submission 187208) | Freshwater microbial communities from Lake Fryxell liftoff mats and glacier meltwater in Antarctica - MAT-05 (SPAdes) (version 2) | ecosystem: Environmental > Aquatic > Freshwater > Ice > Liftoff... | reverse complement strand
TTTATAATCTTGCAGCAGAAATCAAAGAAGCATTCGACCCTTATTATACCTCCACTATATTAAGTGAAGAAACCAGTCCGAATAAACTAAATGACCTGGTAGATGCGTTGGAAAAATTTGAAGTGTACAACGAAGAGGTGGTTACTGATTTCTTTGAAAAGTACTCGTCCAATGCCGATCGGAAAATTTTAGATCCCATCATTGATACCTCAGCGCATATCTTCAACTTTGATCTTGCAATTGATAAACAAATAGATTTTAAAATAAAGGTTAAATCCTTTTTAAGAACCTACAGCTACCTGGCTAAACTACTTGACTTTAATAATATTTTCTGGGAGCAATTGTGGTGGTACCTGAAATATTTGTTACCAAAATTATCTATTGATGCAAATGATGACCTGGCTGCTGGCATTATTGAAACCATTGACATGGATAGCTACCGTCCGGCGAAACAGGCTACTGAGAAAATCACCTTGAGTGACGAAGGTGGTATTGTTAACCCAATCCCGGTAGGTGTGGGCGGCGGCAAGACCGATATTGATCTTGATACCTTGGAAAATATTTTGAAAGCGTTTAACCAGCGCTTTGGAGACATTGACTGGACAGATAAAGACAAGGTGAATGAAATATTAACGCAACAAATTCCAGCGGATATGAAGGCGGACAACATCATTATGGATGCCATCAATACATCGCCAGATAAGCAAAACGCAAAAATATCTTCTGATAAAAAAGTGGAAGAATTGATGCAGCGGTATTTATTTACGCAGACAGAGATATTCAAAAAATTTTCTACAGACCACGATTTTCAAAGGCGTTACAAGGAATTTATTTTTGACACATTATGGATACAACAGGGAAAACAACCACCAATGAATTTGTAACAAAGCGTGATACTAAGTATTCAGCTAACGCACCAAGCCAGGCAGATTTGCAAGTCGCACAAAGGCGACATGCAAAAGCCAACCTTACAAAAGAGGCTGACGTTACCTGATTCCCATCACCATACAAAAACCGGAAACGTTTTGTGCAACCCAGGGTTCCCACAGCCCCCTTAAAATCTCAATCTGAACTGCAGTGGCAGACACTAATCCAATTCATCTCCCCGGCAATTCTTTTCACCTAATTTTCCCTATTGTTTGCGGTCATCCCTAAATAATGCCACTCATCCAAAATGACTTGAAAAAAGCCGCTTACAGGTATCAATAGGACCTGCACTTGCTGGTAAATTAAAGCCGAATCTATATTTTCGTTGATTAACATTTTCAAATTAAAATAAATCAATGATTAACTCCACAAAAAAAATCGGGTTTGTATGGCTTGCCATTTGCTCTGGATTAATGGCATCTTCCCAAAACAAGCCGGCAATACCTCCGGGCTCCGGTACTGATAAGCCTGCTGCTGAAACGCCAAAGTCGGCCCCAAAACCTTATAAAGACGTAATAACAGCCAAGGCGATTACCAGCAAAGGTTTTCTCACCGTACACAAAGTAGAAGAGAAATACTTTTTAGAAATTTCGCCCTCAATATTTGGCAGGGACATTCTAATGGTAAACCGGGTTTCTAAAGCTTCTGTTGAAAGTCCCAAGACTTTTGGTGGTTATGCCGGCGACCAGATTGGAGGCAACGTAATTCGTTTTGAACAGGGCCCCAACAATAAAGTTTTCCTGAAGAACATTTCTTACAATGTAAATCCGGATAGCTCCAAACCGATGTACAAATCGGTGATGAACAGTAATATTCAGCCCATTGCCCTGGCATTTGATGTAAAGGCGATCGCCAGTGATAGTTTGGGCAAAGGAATCGTAATTGAAATTACTGATATCATCAACGGTGACAATGAAGTGTTTGGTTTTACCGGTTCGGGAAAGAGCCAGTTTCGGGTAGGCGCCTTCCAGTCCGATAAGTCGTACATCGTATCTGTTCGCCCTTACCCCAAAAATATTGAGATTACTACAGTAAAAACTTTTGTGAAAAGTGCAGACGTAGTAACACCCATACCGGGTCAACCGCCGAGACCTGTAAGCATGGCAACCGTTACCTTAGAATTGAACAGCTCCATGGTTTTGCTTCCGGCAAAACCAATGAAACCACGCTACGAAGATAAAAGAGTGGGATATTTTGGAACCAGCTATACCGACTACGATGCCAATCCACAGGGTGTAAAAGACATCGACCTGATTGCCCGCTGGAGACTGGAGCCAAAGCCGGAAGATATGGCGAAATACAAAAGCGGCCAGTTAGTTGAACCAGTTAAACCAATTATTTTTTACATAGATCCTACCACTCCTAAGAAATGGGTGCCTTACCTGATACAGGGTGTAAATGACTGGCAGGTTGCATTTGAACAGGCCGGTTTTAAAAATGCCATCATGGCTAAGGAAGCACCTACCAGGGAAGAAGACAGCACCTGGAGTATGGAGGATGCAAGAAACAGCGGTATCATATACAAACCTTCCCCGGTGGAAAATGCTTATGGCCCCAGTACCGTTGATCCACGCAGTGGCGAAATTATTGAAAGCCATATCGGGTGGTTTCACAATGTAATGAAATTATTGCACGACTGGTACATGATACAGGCCGCTGCCATTGATCCGAGGGCACGTAAAATGGTTTTTGATGATGAACTGATGGGACAATTGATCCGCTTTGTATCATCGCACGAAGTGGGACACACACTTGGTTTGCCTCACAACTTTGGTTCGTCTGCAGGTGTGCCTGTTGAAAAACTGCGCAATAAAACCTGGGTGGAAGCCAACGGTCATACCCCCAGTATCATGGATTATGCCCGTTTTAATTATGTAGCACAGCCGGAAGATAAAATTGGCGCTGCCGGCATTTATCCCCGCATTGGCGAGTATGATAAATGGTCGATTGAATGGGGTTACAGAATGATTCCGGACGCTGCTACTGCGGAAGAAGAAGTAGCTACGCTGGATAAATGGATTGAAGCAAAGGCCAATGATAAACGCTATTATTATGGCCGCCAGGGACAGCCCGATGATCCAAGAGATCAAAGCGAAAGTATTGGTGATAATGCGATGGTGGCTTCCACTTATGGCATTAAAAATCTGCAGCGTATACTCCCTAATCTTCCTGCCTGGACAAAAGAACCGAATAGAGATTATAGTGCATTGGCAGATATGTATAGTAAAGTGGTTGGACAGTTCAGAACCTATATCGGCCATGTAACCTATCATTTTGGTGGTGTGTACGAAACCATAAAAAAGAACAACCAGCCGGGTGATGTGTATGAATATGTGAGTAAACAAACCCAAAAAGAAGCCGCCGAATTTATTAACAAACAGGTATTTACTACGCCCACCTGGCTAATTAATAAAGACATCTCAGCCAAAACCGGCGTAAATACAACTGCATACATATTGGCCCTGCAGGATGCTGCATTAAATAAGATGATGAGTACGGCTACCATGAACAAAATGTTGAATGCGGAAGCCGCAATCGGCAATTTGGCTTACACCTTATTTGATTTGTTAAGCGATTTAAAGCAAATGCTTTTTACAGAATTAAACACTAAAAAGCCTGTAGATATTTACAGGAGAAATCTGCAAAAATCGTATGTAGAAAAACTGGGAAGTATCATCAATCCCACTCAATCGGGAACAACTATATTTGTTGTAAGAGGAGGTAATGCAGAACCGGTGATTGATACCAAAAAATCAGATATCATTTCTTATGTAAGGGGGCATGCACGTGAGTTGAAATTAATGGTGGATGCCGCCGCAGCAGTTACCGGTGACCGTGCTACCAAATACCATTTACAGGATTTGAGTGACCGGCTGAAGAAAATGTTAGATCCGAAATAAACAATGATATTATTTATTTCAACAGGCATCCGCTTTATACGGATGCCTGTTTTTATGTTGGGTAGTGAACCTGCAGGCAGGTTGCACCAGGGGAGTGTTGCCCTTAGCAAAAATAAGTGGGTGCTAGGCAAAAAGGAGGGTCAAACATTCCATTGTGCAAGAATACCGGAAATTAATAAGCTAACTATTTTATACATGTTTAGTAAATTGTATGAAATTTAAACCTGGAGCGTTGATGATGTTATTTTTTGTAATAATAGTACCAACCAATTATTGTTGATTTTATTCTTTTAAATATGCAAAAAGTCCTTGCTGTTAAACTGATACTGTTTTGTATAATCTGCCAGTTATCTTCAAAGGAGCAGAGTCTGTATGGTTTTGTAATGGAACAAAACAGCGGCAAAAAACCGGTTGAAGGGGTATTCATTAAAAGCAGCTTTGGTGCCAACCAGGTTACCACTAAAAACCTGGGCGACTATATCCTCACATTCCAGGATGCAAGGCCAGGTAAATCAGTGAGATTAAGTGTAGAGAAAGACAATTGGGTAATTACCGATCAAACCAAACTGGAAACCAACCTTCCTGAAGATCCTGCTCATCACCCCCATATTATTGTAATGTGCCGGAAGCAACAATGGGAGCAGCAAAATAAAGATTATAAAACCCTGCTTGAAAATTATATCAGAAAAACGTACGAGAAGGAAAGAGCTTTGCTGAATAAAGTGGATGCACAATACCAGAAAAAAATCGACTCATTGCAGGATAAATTCAGCAGCCTCGAAAAGGGCCTGAATGAGTTGGCCGATTTGTATAGCAAAACAAATATAGACGACTTGTCAGAGATTGAAAAAAAGGCCTGGTTACTTTTTAAAGCCGGTAATATTGATGAATGCATTACCCTGAGAAAAAGCCTGGAGAGTGAAAAGAACTTTTTAAAAGCCGGTGAAAAGGAAAAGCAATTGGATAGTTTAAGCAAGCTGATTGATACTGCAAAAACTGCCAGCAAAAATGAAAAAGAGCTACACAAGAGGAATTTAAGAGAAGAAGCAAGACTGGCGCAATTAAAATATGACTTTAAAACGGCAGAAGAAAAACTGTCTTTTTTGGCCTTGAACGATAGTACTGATTATGATAACCTGTTTAGTTATGCTTATTTTTTGCAAATCCAGAACCGGTTAGATAAGGCCATTTCATATTATTTTAAAGCACTAAATATAACTTCAAATAAAAAAAATATTTCCTTGATTCAAAATAACCTGGGAGTGATATACATGTATAACAACAACTACGCAGCATCCGAAAAATCATTTAATATTTCCCTCGAAATAAGTCAAAGTCTTTCGAAAGATACAATCGACTTAAATCAATCATTTGTTGCATTAACTTTAAATAATCTGGGGCTTTTATACTTCAAAGAACATAATTATACCGTTTCTGAAAAAGCACAATTTGAAGCAATAAAAATCTACAAACGACTCAATAAAGCATTCTCGGGAAACTTCTTTCTTGATTTAATCAGGAGCCTTTGTAACCTGGGCGCATTACTTAACAAAGAAAGAAAATATTATGAATCGGAACATGTCCTGGTAGAAGCACTTGAAATAACAAAACGATATGATGGAGAACAAAATCTGGAATATGATCATATTAAAGCCGTTGTTCTGCAAAACCTCGGCAATTTATACAATTTAAAAAATAATTATACTGCAGCTGAAAAGGCACACCTTAAATCACTGGACATATTAAGGAAGCTCGCCAAAGACAATTCGGCTGCTTATATGTCGGATTTAAGCGGGGTGCTTAATGACCTGGGAGCTTATTATGTTGCAAACAATCGTTACATCGAAGCTAAAAAATTATTGGAGGAATGCCTGGTTATCACAAGAAATCAAGTAATTGATAACCCATCTGCTTACGAACCAGACCTTGCTACTAACCTACAATTATTGGGCTTTTTATATACGAGGATTTCCAAATACCGGGATGCTGAAGAGGCTTATCTTGAATCAATCAAAATAAAAAGACTTTTATCTAAAAAAAATCCACCCATTTATGAACCAAGCCTGATAAAAGTTTTAATTGCCCTTGGCGAATTGTACAATGATGATAAAAATTATAATGAAGCAGAAAAGTATTATCTCGAATCAATAGAAATAATGAAGCGATATTCAACAGATAGTATCATTGCAAGGATGCTGGCAGCTAATCTTACTATCGTTGGTATTCTATACAATGAAAAAGGTGATTATCCTGCAGCCGAAAAAGCCTACATAGAAGCAATAGAATTAAATAGTAAATTTTTAAACGCTACACCTGATGAAAGCGAATTATCTTATTGCAATACTGTTGTTAACCTGGGTTTTCTATACACCGACCTTTATTATTCAGATACTATAAACGCATACTTTAAATACAGCCATATTGCTGATTCCATTCTATCTCACTATCCTGATGACAATGAAATAAAAAAAGATAAACTGCAACTAAGTTTACGATTGCAGAGCCCTGAAAATGCAAAAATTGGTTCCCTGCGAAAGCAATTGGATAAACAACCTGGCAACAAAGAAAAAATTGTGTTTCAGTTGCAGATAATTGTACTTGGTAAAAAAATTGCTGATAGAAAGGGAAATAGATATGCATTTGCTTTAGCCAGTGATTTAGGGAGCCTCTCCTGGTACCTGCTTCTTGATCAGCAATTTACTGAGGCAGAAATAGCAGCAAAAGAAGCCCTGCAACCCGCTTATAAAAATTTGAAGGATAATTATTATTTAGCAGAAACAGAATGGATAAATACCAACCTTGCACTGGCCTTATTGTACCAGGGTAAGTATGCAGAGGCCGAAAAAATATACATGACATTAAAAGACAAGCCTTATGGTAAAGCTTTTTATAGGGAAACCTTTTTAGCTGATTTGGATGAACTGGAAAAGGCTGGAATTACACATAGAGATGTAGCAAAAATAAGGACACTACTTAAATGACAAATATTGAAAGATGGGGGAAAGTCAACAAGTAATTGATGTTTTTATTTCTCGCAAAAGCGCTGATGTGGCTTTGGCTAATCAACTGTACCGGTATTTTGTTGGCCGTGGACTAAATGTTTTTGAGTCGGACGAAACCTTGCCCAAAATGGGTAGCAGTGATTACCGCAAAGCCATTGATCATGCATTGGATGAATGCAAACACATGGTGGTAGTAGGCTCTTCAGTGGAAAATATCGCCTCGTCGTGGGTGGAAGCAGAGTGGGGGTTTTATATTGGCGAAAAAAGAGCGGGCCGGAAAAAAGGTAATATCCTCACTGTAATAACGGATAACCTTGAGATAAAGGACCTGCCTGCCAGTTTGCGATATTATGAAGTGCTTATTTTCCACAAAGAAAATTTTGACCGGGTAGCAGCTTATGTTGGCAAAGACTATGAAGACCCAAAATTTAAACCTCCCAAAAAGAATTTTTTTAAATCAAAATGGTTTTTGCCCACCCTTTCTGCTATTTGCCTGTTGGGCTTATTTTGGTATATTATTGATGAGCGCAACAAACCTTTTGATGCCACCCTCTTTATAAAACCATCCACTGCAGCTAAACTGCATCCATCTTATCCAGCATTTGAAGGAGGGGAACTATCACTGGTTTTAGATAACAAGGAAGAAAAGAAATCCTTTTCGGCCAATAGCGAAATTGTGCTCCGGCAGTTACCGGTTTCATACCAGGGTAAAAAAGTGCCGGCTAATCTGACTGCTAAATACTGGAAGCTGGAGCAGGATTCTATTGATTTATCGAAAACGGTTAATCTTACGATCGTTCCGGATGAAAGCCTGGCGATGATTTACGGAAATATAAAAGATGAAAATGGAAACGGTATCGATAGTTGTGAAATTGCAGATGGCGGCGACACCAGCTTTTTATCCGGCAATGATGGTTTTTTTAAAGTGACCTTGCCCTGGCACATGCAAAAAGTAAATTATACGCTGGATATTAAAAAAGCCGGATACAAACCTACTTCAGTAAATTATTTTGCAGGATCGGGAACCACTGATATCATGCTGAAAAAGTAAATGACTCTTTGTTTTTGTTACGCGGCCCTTGAGCAAGATGATCCGATAGCCATCGGGTTTTACATGGTCCTTTATATTTTCGACCCGACTTCCTTTTCTTCATAACGAATGGCCCAATCACTGTTTTCAATTTCAAGAATTTGTCTTAATATTTTAGCTTGTACCACCAGTGTTTGTTCATCGTGGCAAAACAGGATACTGTCTTCCACCTTTTTTAATTCATGAACAATCTTTCGGGATATAGCAATATTTCTTTTCCACTCGCCAAAATACCTGATGCCCTCCAGGGCTGCATACAAGGGCGGCAGTGTAATTGCCAGGAAAAGCAGGAATGGTTTTACTGCTGCAATATTCCAGTCTACATGTATTTCAAAATGTTCCAGTGCTTCCACCAGGAAGCTAACGGGGGCGGCGGTGAAAAATATAACTTTAGTGAGCGTAAGCCATTTTTCCATTTTTTCTTGTTTTTCGCTAAACCGTTTTATCCTGGTTTGTTGATGATAATTTACTTGTTCCGCTGCAAGGCACCAGGCAATTCTTTTGGAGTTTTCAATGTTGCTGATTTTGTTTACACTTTCGGAAGCTTCTTTTTCAATGGTCATCATTTCAGCGCCGGGTGTATAATCAGTTTCACCTGTTTTTGGGATGGAAATACCGGCATCCTTATACCATAATACGGTGCGTAAAAATTCCGCTCCTCTTCTTTTTACCAGGAAAACATTTTTCCATTTTTTTGCATAAACGCCTAACAAGATAAAAGAAGCGAAAAGAAAAAATAGCTCGCAGCAGGCGAATACGAATTTTAGTGAATGGGGAAGCGGGAATGCTAAACCCGTGGCAAAAGAAATTACGGCCAGTATCCCGGCAATAATGCCTGCGATCCATGCCGGCTCAAACCTGCGTTTTTTATATTTTACTGCTTCGGAATCCATTCTGTCAAAAGTCGCCTGTGCCTTATCTGCTTCAATTTCTTCACCTTCTTTTTTTATCCTGATGCCTTTTATATAATGTACCTTTTTGCCTTTCTCTACGGCATAATTTACTATATCTCCAGTGCCGCCCTTGCCATTGGCTGGTTTGCCGTTCCATACCGCCAATACAATATCGGCAATATCAACCATTCGCTTGCCTGTCTGGAGGTAAGCATCATTGCGTTCATCGGCTGTTGAAATATTTTGCGGATGCACTATTTCATACTCGTTTGCTGATAAGAGTTTTTCCAGTCGATACAACTCCATACCTTTAAAATCTTTCCTGTATTCTTCTATGCTAAAGGGAAGCATTAACTTTAATGGGATATGTTGGTTGAATGCTTCTTCTGCAAATAGGGTATCCGATCCGGCCGCTACCGCGGAGATGGCTAACAAATCCTTATCGATCTCTTTGAAGTATTGCAGGCTATGGGCGATATCTTTCCTTACATCTTCCGAATTGATTAAATCCCGATGGCCGGTGATGCATATTTTTAGCATTGTCTGGTGGATAGTTTGCAGCAAACATATAATAAAATATGGTAAGCTAAAAATAAGCTGATAGAGAACGAATATTTGTAAAGGGTACTGATTTCTCCAGATTGCTTGCCGTACTTGTCTTTCCGGTATCCGGGTGGTTCGATTTGAATGATATCCCTATAAGTTCAGTTGGTTCTTAGGCTCCTTCTGCCAAAATTAGAATGTTCAAATTCTATTTGCTTGAATTTGCAGCAGGAGAGATAAAAACCAGTTTAAGTAAATCAATTGATTCGTAGAGCCGGGGGTATACAATTATCATACCTTTTAAAGGGCCTGGTTTATTTGCCCAAACACCTGGGTCCTTACTCCTTTAATAGTGTACGGATATCATCTGAAACTCTTTCAATATCCACTTTCTGGGTAGCGTAATAAATGCCCCTTATTCTGCTTTTTTTATCAATCAACAACATAGATTCGGTGTGTAGAAATTCAAACGAAGGAGTCGGGTGTCCTAAATACTGGTCCACGTTATTGATCTCCAGGTCATCCAGCACAGCCATTTGCCCGTTGTATTGATTGACATAGCACACCCCGTTTCTGCCGATGCCTATTGGTTTAAGGGTGGTTGATGCGTGTGAACTGGCTACTACCGGGTAACGTGGCAACGTGAATGTTAGTGATTGGGAAAGTAAGGTGGGGGTAGTGATTGTTCCGCCGAGATTAATGCGCTTTCGCTTTTCTTTTCTTCCGGCATCCACCAGGGCAGGATTGCATGTAAACGCTGCCTGGTTTTCTTTCTTCTTATTTTTTCCAATGCCTTTCTAATTGCTATCCTGTAAATCCAGCTTGTAAGAGATGACTCTTCTTTAAATGATTGAATGTATTCAAACACCTGTATAAACGTTTCCTGCAAAGCATCTTCCGCCTCCGCTGAATGCTGTAGCCTATTGAGTATGCTATTGAACAACCGGTTGCGGTATTTGTCTACCAGCCACCGGAACGCAGTTTCTTCACCTGCCTTAATTGATATATCAGCTCTTTTTCATTCAATGTAGATATAGTATAGATGCAGTAAGCTACATTATCCTTCGGTTGAATAAAATTTATTCAGGATTTTTTTTATTACAGGTAAAGGGTGTATTTAAGTTGGCTGGAATGTCAGGCTTCGGGTTTGGGATGCGCATAGAAAATAAGTGCTGATTTCAAATGAAAAAAGTAGTAACAATGAATAATTTATTGTAGGTAAACACAGCTTGATATTGCCAGGGTTGGCAACCATTTCGGAATAGCAAAGGCAATTTCAGGAGAAAAGTGCAGGATTGTAAGCAGACGAAATATTATTTCACTTCCTCATCAATGGTGGCATCCGTTTTCGCATCTTTTGGTTTTTGATAATCATCTTTCAATTGCTGTTCAAAGTTTGTTTCATCCTTTTGATTGCGTTTAATGAGGAAGACAATCAAAGCGATCATTGCAATACCAAAAGGAATTAATATATACCAGTTCATGTGGATAATTTTGTTTAAAGTTAAGTTGATATATTGGGGTGGTATGTTAAGTTTTCACTCTTTCATTTTTGTATTGCATAAAGTTTACACCTTATTAATAGGTGTAAACTTATTCCCGCTCTGTTAAATAATATCAAAATGAGTAGGCTACGGATCAACCCGAATCCCGGGCATTAATTGCAGTAAGTTGGAATATATCTTCAACTTTTCACAGGCTTCATTTCCTTTGAGATGTTGTTTTTTGCTAGTATTAAACTTCCGGCAGTGAAGTAATTCTTTTACACTAACACGCTTTGCTCCCTTCACCAGCCTTATTTAGCCCATTCTTCAATCAATCAAATTTTTACCTGCCTGTTTTATTTTTTAATAGCTAAATTTACCTTTAGCGATTAACCCAAATAACTATACTATGAAGCCAGTTTTGATACTTGCCGTTTTGATGTTGAATGTTTGTAATGCCCAGCAATTAAATGATTGGGAAAACCCAGCCCTGGTTGAACAAAACAAAGAAAAGCCACATGCCACCGGCATGATCTTTAGCAATGCCGCAGATGTAAAGACAGATGATTACAGCCGTTCTGCCAATTACCAATCACTCAACGGAGTTTGGAAATTTGTTTACACAGACAAATATGCCGATAGGCCGATGGACTTTTACCAGGCTACTCTCGATGATACAAAGTGGAGCGATATCCCGGTTCCTTCCAATTGGGAAATGAAAGGGTTTGGTATCCCCATTTATACCAATATCGTGTACCCGTTCCCGAAAAACCCGCCCTTTGTTGGCGACAACAACCCGGTAGGAACTTATCGTAAGCAATTCACTGTTCCCGATAGCTGGAACGGCAAAGAGGTATTGCTTCATTTTGGCTCCATTACCGGTTGTGCTTTTGTTTATATAAACGGGCAAAAAGTGGGCATGGCCAAAAACTCCAAATCGCCTGCTGAATTCAATATCAGCTCCTATCTTACAAAAGGAAAAAATGTATTGGCGGTACAGGTATTTCGGTGGCACGACGGTAGTTACCTGGAGGACCAGGATTTTTGGCGCATCAGCGGAATAGAACGGGATGTGTTCTTATATGCGCTGCCTAAATTATCAGTATGGGATTTTTTTCTGAAAGGAGACCTGGATGCCAGCTATAAAAATGGATTATTCAGTGCTGCTGTTGACCTTCGACAGTTTACCGGCAATACAATCAAATCTGGTTCGGTGCAGGTGGAAGTGCAGGACAAAAAGGGCAGCACGGTTTTCAGCAGGGAGCAAAAATTTACTGTTGGCGCAGATGCAATGCAAACCATATCATTTGCCGGAAACATAAAAAATCCAGTAAAATGGAGTGCTGAATCTCCTGATTTGTATGATGCTGTAATTACCTGGAAAGATGCTGTCGGAAATGTATTGGGTGTTACCGGTTCAAAAATCGGGTTTCGTAAAGTGGAGATCAAAAATACCCAACTGTTTATAAATGGTGTGGCCACTTATGTGCA
>Ga0209181_10010055_pt1 | contig 12331 bp, 9 predicted proteins | sample MAT05_FD_187208 | JGI IMG/M metagenome (GOLD analysis project Ga0209181, IMG submission 187208) | Freshwater microbial communities from Lake Fryxell liftoff mats and glacier meltwater in Antarctica - MAT-05 (SPAdes) (version 2) | ecosystem: Environmental > Aquatic > Freshwater > Ice > Liftoff... | reverse complement strand
CGATGCGTAATACCGTCTTGGAAGGGCGCAAGTCGTTCGCCCGCGACACCCACGATTTACGCACATACCTGCGTACGTGACTCTCGCAATTCCAGTCTGCAGCATCCAGATTTCGTCCATCCGTCGTCAAAGCCTGCAACTTCGAAGCTGACGCAATATCAAAGTGGAGTGTCCCCACGGACTCCAACCTCCCCACGGACTCCAACCCGACTGAACCAGAAGTATCGGCTCTCTCAATTGTTGTGCTACTCGCCTTCGTCGTCAGATATATCTTCCCGGTCGGCACCGAAAAACTCGCGTTCGTCGTGCATGTCATACTTTTTCGCAATTTCAGCGTCAGTCGTGTATAGGTGAATATAATCGTCGCCCGTTCCGCCTTCTGGATCAAACTGCACGCCATCGGCTCGCATTTGTTTGAGTAGCTCGACAGCACCATCGAGTTTGTCGATCATTTCGTCAAAGTTAGTAGCATCAATTGTCAGGAATTTGTTTCGCCATAGTGTCAAGTATCGTCGTGTCCGACCATGAACCGTATGCCAAAGTTCGTCAAACTTTGGTTGCACATATTGCGCTAGTTGCTGCCCAAAATTTTGAGGAAGATCTAAAATCCGAACTAACTCCTGAACATCAACAAGATCCTTGAGTCGGTCCTGTCCTGTCATTCCCGATGCAATCTTCAACTCGATCAATGTCGGCAAGCTTAGGTACCGAATACCGTTTTCTTCCACAGTGACGTTGGCAGGATCCGGAAAAGCAACTTCTTTTGGCTTGCCATCTCCTGGATATTCACCGGTGACGAGGAACTCAATCTTGACTTGATACTCAGTATCCCTGAGATGCTTGCTCCCTGCGAACGGTCGCCGGTAACCTAGTCCGTCAAGCTCTTTGTGAATCATCTTCAGCGAGTCGCGAGTCACAAGAAGATCAACATCCTCGGTGAATCGCCGGTATCCGTACTTGAAAAGAGCCATGCCACCTACGACGGCATACGGAATTTTCAAATCGCTGAGTCGTCGGCAAACCCGCATTAGAGTTTCATGAACAGCACTTTTTTCGTCAAAGTGACGGCTACCTTGATTCATGGCCCAACTCAGATCCTTGGAAAGTTTCTCTTCGTATGATAAGCATCGAACATCATCGCTGGAGGCAGGGGCCGAAATACTCGGGTCAACGGTTTCGCTCATATTTAACTCGTCTTCGTGCATACAGAACTCGGGATTTCGACTCGCCAGTCCTTGTGGATGGCTGCGCCGGGGTCAGACTTGATCTTCGGTTTTCAGTCCAAGTTTTCGTTCGATTTGCTCGCATTGCTTTCGTAACTCCGCAGAGTCCTTCAGTCTCGCTTTAGCTCGACGCACCAAATTTGTCGAACTATCGGGATGTAAAAGTCCGAATTCGATCGACAGTTCTCGGAGCGTTGCTCCACTATAACGTCTGCAAAGGTAAGCCGCTAAGTCATGGCCACCGGCGGGACTACGGAATTCGCCGTAACCGCGGGCATCGACGGCATAATGCTCCGCAACGATTCCAATGATTTGGTGGGCCGATTGTGCTTTCGTCCTGCGAACTCGACGAGCGTTTATCTCGGGGGCCTCTCCGCCCGTGCGTCGATTGCGTTTGGCATACCAATTTGCGTATCCGCTCAGCCAATGTTGCGATCCGCGGCACAGATTGGGTTGCGCGGTGCGGATTAATGCGTTGAAGGAGGCGTTGCGGGCGTTTATCAGATGCCATCGTACGATGACGCGGTCAGTTTGTATTTTTACGACCGGCAGTTGACCTTGTAATGACATCGCCTCCGTTCGCACTTCAAAGGAAAAAAAGTTGCTTGCTCGTATACGCAACGCTTTCAGGCATTCTGCGAACCTTCGAAAGAAACTCCAGAGAGATCCAGCTCGTCCAGAGTTCTTTCTAACGGAACCAAGTCTTGGATATCGATTTGTATGCAGCGTTCACTGATGAAGCTAGAATGGCTTTTTCGACGGCCAGCCTATCCAATTGCAAAAGACACAATCGACTACGAGTCATTCAAGAGACCGAAGATGAGCCAAAGATCCAATAAATTCCAGTGGGACGACCCCTTCCTTTTGGAGGAACTGCTCTCTGACGAAGAGAAAATGATCCGGGACATTGCGCGCGACTACGCCCAAGTTAAACTGATGCCCCGTATCCTCAAGGCCTATTCAGAAGAGATCACCCATCGCGAAATATTCAACGAAATGGGCGAAATTGGTTTGCTTGGCGCGACCTTGGACGTAGTGTACGGCGGGCCAGGAGCGTCCTACGTCGCCTATGGCTTAATCGCTCGGGAAGTGGAACGTGTCGATAGCGGCTACCGTTCGATGATGAGTGTTCAATCCTCACTGGTGATTCACCCGATCGAAGCCTTCGGCACGGACGAGCAAAAACAAAAATATTTACCTAAGCTGGTAACGGGTGAATGGGTCGGCTGCTTTGGACTGACGGAACCTGATGCGGGTTCAGATCCTGGTGCCATGCGCTCCATCGCCGAAAAAACAGAGGGCGGTTACCGTCTCAAAGGGACCAAAATGTGGATTTCCAATTCACCCATCGCCGATGTCTTCGTGGTTTGGGCGAAATCCGAAGCCCATGAAGGGGCCATCAAGGGCTTCGTTTTGGAAAGAGGCATGACGGGGTTATCGGCCCCGAAAATCCACGGAAAATTGTCACTCCGAGCCTCCGTCACGGGTGAGATCGTGATGGACGGGGTCGAGGTCGGCGAAGAACACTTATTGCCAAAAGTTTCAGGTCTTAAGGGACCGTTCTCATGTTTGAATCGTGCTCGCTTCGGGATTTCATGGGGAGTCATGGGGGCCGCCGAAGATTGTTGGTTCCGCGCTAGACAATATGGTTTAGACCGGAACCAATTCAATCGGCCGCTGGCACAGACTCAATTGTTTCAGAAAAAACTTGCCGACATGCAAACAGACATTACCCTCGGGCTCTTGGCATCGTGGCGTGTCGGACGCTTGTTCGATGCGAATAAAATGGCCCCGGAGATGATTTCGCTTATCAAACGTAACAATTGCGCCAAAGCGCTAAACATCGCCCGCATGGCGCGCGACATGCATGGCGGCAATGGAATTCACGAGGAATATCATGTCATGCGACACTCGCAAAATCTTGAGGCGGTCAATACTTATGAAGGCACCGAAGACGTGCATTCGCTTATTCTCGGCCGTGCCCAAACCGGGCTTCAGGCCTTTGGGATCTAAGACGTGAGCATGGAACACAAACCTCTAAGCGGCATCCGCGTCCTTGAAATGGCGCGCATTTTGGCTGGGCCGTGGTGTGGACAAATCTTGGCAGATCTTGGAGCTGAGGTCATCAAGATCGAACGCCCAGACGTGGGCGATGATACCCGTCTCTGGGGACCACCTTTTGTCACCGATGCCAAGGGTGAAACATGGGCCGCAGCCTATTTTCATGCCACCAACCGGGGAAAAAAATCGGTTTGCGTCGATTTTAAAACGACCGAGGGCCAAGCGGTACTGAAAGCCTTGGCCTCGCAATCGGATGTGCTGATCGAGAACTACAAAGTGGGTGATTTGAAACGCTATGGTTTGGACTATGAGGCCCTCAAGTCCGAGAATCCACGATTGATCTATGCGTCGATTACGGGCTTCGGCCAAGACGGGCCTTATGCCAAACGCGCGGGCTATGACTTCATTCTTCAAGGCATGTCTGGCTTGATGGACATTACGGGCGAACCGGAAAGCCAACCGCAAAAAGTTGGCGTGGCGGTGGTCGATCTATTCACGGGCGTCTATACGTCAACGGCCATATTGGCTGCCCTTTATCGACGCACTTCTACAGGTACCGGTGCCTATATTGACATGGCCCTTTACGATGTAGCGACAGCCACCCTGGCCAATCAGGGTATGAACTTTTTGGCTTCAGGGAAATCACCGACGCGTCTCGGCAACGCCCATCCCAACATTGCCCCGTATCAAGTGTTTGCGGTTAAGGACGGATACATCATTATTGCGGTCGGCAATGATCGCCAATTCCACGATCTCTGTTCGGTCCTGGGGGCGGACCTATGTGCGAATGATACCGAGTTTCAAACGAATACCTTGCGGGTTCAATCGCGAGCACGTTTAACCAAAGACCTTGCTCCATACCTTTTGCATTGGACGCGGTCGGAGCTCTTGGCGGCTCTGGAAGAAAAGGCCGTGCCAGCCGGGCCAATCAATACCGTCGAAGACGTCTTTGCGGACCCGCAAATCATCCACCGAGGCATGTGCCGTGATTTGGTTAGTGACGACGGGGCAGTGGTGAAAACGATAGCATCACCGATGGTGATCGACGGTGTGCGACAATCAAGTGATCAGGCTAGCCCGAAACTGGGGTCATCCAGCCCAGCATTTAGGAAACACAATCCCAACAAAGTTACAAAAGATACTAAATGAACGAAAATCAAGCGGCGCGGAGCGGAGGTCAAGTCCTGGTCGATCAATTGCTGATCCAGGGAGTTGAACGCATAACATGCGTGCCGGGCGAGAGTTATCTAGCCGCGCTAGACGCCATGGTCGATGTCGACATTGATGTGCTCATTTGCCGTCACGAAGGGGGCGCGGCCATGATGGCCGAAGCCTACGGGAAATTGACGCTTAGGCCGGGAATTTGTTTTGTTACCCGTGGCCCTGGTGCAACCAATGCCGCCCACGGCGTGCACATTGCCGCCCATGATTCCACCCCGATGATCCTGTTCATCGGTCAAGCCGAACGGGGCGTCTTAAGCCGCGAAGGTTTTCAGGAAATAGACTACAAGCAATTGTTCGGAGGTATTGCCAAATGGGTTGTTGAAATCGATCGCCCGGAACGTATCCCTGAGTTGATCGCCCGGGCCTTCCGTATGGCGACGCAAGGCCGCCCCGGCCCAGTGGTCGTATCGTTGCCGGAAGATATGCTGACCGAAATGGTACGGTGCGTCGATGCTCCTAAAATTGTCCCGGTTGTCACTGCTCCGTGTGCCGATGACCTTTCATGTCTATCGAAACATTTGTGGAATGCAAAATCACCCCTGGTTGTTTTGGGTGGTTCAGGCTGGGATGAAGCGGGCTATGAGGCTATCCATGACTTCGCCTCGCGGTTCCATCTGCCTGTGGCGACATCGTTTCGGCGCACCCACTTGTTCAACGCCTACCATCCGTCCTTCGCCGGCGATTTAGGCTTTGGCATTAATCCAACCCTCGCCAAACGCGTCAAAGAGTCCGATCTCGTTATCTTGATCGGAACGCGCCTCAGCGAAGTGCCATCCTCGTCTTATACGTTATTGGACATACCAAAACCCGAACAAACTCTCATTCACATCTATCCTGATCCTGAGGAGCTAGGTCGTGTCTACCAACCGGATCTCGCCATTGTTGCCTCGTCAAATGCCATGGCGAAAGCGTTAAAAGACTTGGCACCACCGCTGAGCATACCCTGGACAGAACAGACCAACAAAGCGCACCAGGAGTATTTGGATTGGACCGAAACACCCAAAACGGTACCGGGACCATTTCAATACGGTGAAACCATCGTCTGGTTGCGAGAGCGAATGCCGAGCGACACCATCGTCTGCAATGGAGCCGGCAACTACGCGATTTGGGTGCACCGTTATTGGCGTCATCAACGGTTGGGTACGCAGTTGGCACCAACGTCTGGCTCGGTCGGCTACAGTGTGCCAGTCGGGGTTATGGCCAAACGACAATTTCCTAACAAGCCGGTGATTGTCTTTTCGGGGGACGGCTGTTTTCTAATGCAAGGGCAAGAGTTTGCGGTCGCTGTACAGTATAGCATTCCAGTCATTATCGTAGTCATTGACAACGGCATGTACGGCACGATTCGGATGCATCAAGAACGCGATTACCCAAAAAGGGTCATTGGCACCGACTTGAAAAACCCAGATTTTGCCGCCTTAGCCCGAGCCTACGGCGGTCACGGAGAAACAGTAAATGAAACGAAAGAATTTGCGCCCGCCTTCGAACGCGCCTTTGCTTGTAGCAAGCCTGCCATCATCCATTGTTTGCTGGACCCGCAAGCCATCACTCCAACCAAGACGTTGAATCAAATCACACGCGGGGAATAGATTCCGATTGTGGACGAGCGAGGCTGTGGACGAGCGAGGCCCTTCGCTCGTTGCATTCCTACCAATCCTGAGCGAGGGCCTCGCCCAGCCACACGTGCACACACTAATCTTTATCGGACCGAAGCACCGAAATAAAGGCCTTTTGTGGGATATTAACGCTGCCGAACTGCTTCATTTTCGCTTTGCCCTTCTTCTGTTTGTCGAGGAGCTTGTTCTTGCGTGTTACGTCGCCGCCGTACAGCTTTGCAGTCACGTCCTTGCGATAAGGCTGTATCGTCGCTCTGGCGATGATTTCACCCCCAATCGCACCTTGTATCGGGATTTTGAATTGGTGGCGCGGAATCGCTTCGGCAAGCTGCTCACAATAGTGCAGCGCCCGTGTTCGCGACTTGTCTCGGTGAACCAGATACGATAGCGCATCGACGGGCTCTTTGTTTACCAAGATATCAACCTTCACGATATCAGTCGCTCGATACTCAATCGGCTCGTAGTCAAACGATCCGTATCCTCGCGTAATCATTTTGAGCTTTCCGTAAAAATCGAAGAGCACTTCGCCCAGTGGCATCTCGCTCTTGACTTCAACCCGTCCCGCCGAAAGATAGTTCATGGTCTGGCTGTCCGAGCGGTGCTCTCGACACAGTTCCATGACCGGTCCGACGTACTCCTCGGGGATGAGAATCGACGCTTTGATATAAGGCTCGGTGGTGGATTCGATCGACATCGGGTCAGGCCAGTAGCTGGGGTTGTCGACATCGATCGTAGTACCGTTTCTCAAAAGCAGTTTGTATTTTACGGAGGGGGCCGAAATGACTAGCCCAAGGTCAAACTCTCGTTGCAAGCGCTCTTGAATGACGTCCAGGTGGAGCAAGCCCAGGAACCCGCATCGGAACCCGAAGCCAAGTGCTGCTGAACTATCTTTTTCGAAGGTCAGGGCTGCATCGTTGATGGCAAGTTTTTCAAGAGCCTTCGTTAAGTCTTGGTACTCGTCGGTGCTCATCGGGTAGATGGACGAAAAGACGACTTGCTTGGCCTTTTTGTAGCCCGGGATCGGTTCCGATGCTTGGTAATTTAAGAGAGTGAGCGTATCGCCGATTTCGATGTCTTGAACGCTCTTCACGCCAGCCACGATATAGCCGACCTCGCCGACGCTGAGTTGTTTTTTGGGATTGAGTTTTAGCTGGTTGTAGCCCAGTTCATCCACCTTGTAGTCTCGACCGGCGTGCATGAAGTGGATGGTATCACCGGTTTTCAAGGTCCCTTCCATCACACGAACTTGGAGAATCACGCCGCGATAGGTGTCGAAGTGGGCGTCAAAGACGAGTGCTTTCAAGGGCGCATCGGGGTCCCCCTCGGGACAAGGGAGTTTCTCCACGATGCCTTCTAGCAAGTCTTCGATACCGACCCCCGTCTTGGCGGAAACCGGGATCGCCGCGAATGGATCTAAGCCCAAATCGGCATCGATCTCCTCGCGAACTTTTTCGACGTCGGCCGCCGGAAGATCGATCTTATTGATCACCGGAAGGAGAGTTAAATTGTATTCCAGTGCGAGATAGAGGTTGGCAACGGTCTGAGCTTCAACCCCTTGAGAAGCATCGACAACGATGAGCGCACCGTCACACGCCATCAAGGAACGCCGCACCTCGTGCGAAAAATCGACGTGGCCGGGAGTATCGATGAGGTTCAGCAGATAGTCCTGGCCGTCCGCCGCACGGTAGGAAAGGGTGATGGAATTGCTCTTAATCGTGATGCCCCGTTCCCGCTCGATATCCATCGAGTCGAGCATTTGATCGTGAAATTCACGTTGCGAAACTCCGCCGCAGGCCTGGATCAATCGATCCGCCAAAGTCGATTTACCATGATCAATATGGGCAATAATACAGAAGTTCCGAATGTTTTTCATGCGTCGTTTTCGTTGTGGAAATTGGCCGTTGTGCGTGGCTCGTGTTCTCTGCTCGCACCTAGGATCATAGTGAATGATGTCAGTCAGGGACAGGGATTGAATTTCCACGATCCTCAGCGATTACCCCTATTTGGAGTGCGGAAATTCATTTCCGCTTTGAAATACCAAGGTATGGCTATCGGAGGACACCATTGGTCAGAGCGTCCAAGCAAGCGAAAAGCCAAAATCGAATTTTGGTGCGGATCTCAGAATTCTGAAAATGGACGGACTCGAAATTTGGAGTGCTGGGTTTTTTCGCAGCTTTAAGATTCACTCTGCCGTGATTCACTCTGCCGTGATTCTCGGTGGAGTCCACCGAGCCACATTTTTGCCATGATTGATTCTGGATTCTCTTTAGTTGACGAACGTGAGCTATGATGCGAGTCCGTCGACCTACGATCGTTGAATGCATAACGACAATTGCGGTCATCGCGGTTCTCGCAGGTCTGATCTTCATTCCCGACTCGGCTACCGCTACACGCCGCGATATGGAACGTCATGCTCGCGACTGGAAACCAACGGTTGTACCTCTTTTGAACGATCGTTCGTTGATCGACACGGAAATATCGTTAACGGGTCAATGGCATACTCCCAGGCGGTTAAGCCACACGGAATTCACCTTCGACCCTCGAACCGATGGGCGATACAACGTACGATTTAGGGCGAGTGGATGCGGCGGAGGTTGCGAACTGTTGCGGACGGCTACACTCATAGACGGCGTGATCGTATTTGACGGCGCAGTGGTTGAGTATTCTCGAAAAACCTACGATACCTTGGTTGCGATCCGAGTGGATACCGATGAATACTTGCTCCCAGCAGAAAACGTTGTTGACTTCGAACGAGAACTGGCCTCAGGGACGAGCGATTGGAAATGGTACGTCCACTCACGCAACCAACAGGTCAGCGAAAAATGAATGCACGTCTGAATTCACGCATCTATTTGAAGCGACCTGCGAAAAAGAATCCTACGGCTTTTTTAAGTAAGCATTGGCCATTTCTTCGCCTAATAATAGTGTTCCTTGGGTTCCGAAGTGGTGGCGTTCATGCGGCAGATGCGAGGTCTTGAGGATGGTCACATGACGATCGTTGCGAGCTATCTCATTTAGGGTCGCGTTGACGGAATCCATGTTTTTCCAAGGGACATTATTGTGTTGTTCGGAGATGAACCATGGGAGTTCGGGTTGCTTGAGGTCGAGCCGCGTTTGATCTATCCACTGCTTCATCCACTTGGCATAGTTCTGGGCGTAGGGCGCGAAGTAAGTGTCGTTCTCTCCCGTATGCCAGAAGATTGCCTGCAAGCTGCACTCGAATCCTCGTCGGTTGAGATCCTCCTTGGCTTGGTTGATGAAGGCGATCAGCTTGGAATACAAGTTGCGATGGGATTCGGGCGATCCCTTAGGAAACCAATCGGGTCCTTGTGCTCCGCTGTGTGTGAACTTGAGGATAGCGATGCCGTCGTTGGCATCGAGCGATTTTCTTAGCCGCGCGCCGAAGCTGAGTTCCGGCCCGAAATTGCCGAGGAAATCAACTGGCCCCAGCGGCTCCCAGTCGGATGACTTCTTCACGCCGCCGCCAAGCGAATAGCGATAGAGCACTCGGTCCTGGTCCTTGGCCATCGATTGGAATCCTTGTATCCCAGAGAGGGCTGCCAGATAGGAGTCTTCTCCCTCCATGTTGCGTTGGCCGGCTAGAACGAACATACGAACGCGAGCCGACTTGGCGATCGGTAATTCGTTCTTGAAGCGACGGTCCACGGACTCAATCGGCTGGCCGCTGTCTCGGAGATATGCGTTGGCAAACGCTTCCCCCATCTGCAATTGTCCCTGCGTGCCGAAGTGATAGTGCGGCTGTCCGCTGCCCATGACCTCAAACGCTAGATGCGAGGTCGGCACCCAGCGAAGCAGAAGATCTGCATCAAGGACCTGCTGTTGTTGCTGACGGAAAATACCAAGGTTGCTGCGGTGGTCCATTCCCCAGATCCCTTTCTCGCTGACTTCGGCAATGAACCACTTCAGCTCAGGTGCCTTAAGGTCTTCTCGAAGTCTCGCGATCAGCTTGGTCAAACCGTCAGCGTATTGCGGGTAAAGGTTGCGGTCGAGCATGTCGTTTTCGCCTTGATGCCACATGACGGCCTCGAGTCGATAGCGAATGCCGCGCTTTTCCAACTCTTGCAGCGACTCGCGGATCAGGCGGAGTGTCCGAGGGTACAACTTCTGTCCTTTGTCCGGTGCATCCGGATTCCAGTCGAAAGCGACCGTGGTACCACCGACGGCTGATTTGATGATGGCGATCGGGTAGTTGACCCGCTGCTTGACTCGTCGCGCAAAGGTCACTTCTGGCCCAAAGGAACGAAGCGGTCGCAAGGGAGTCCAATCGCCGGATGATTCATCACCATTGCCCAGAATGTAGGAGTAAAGAACATCTTTTTGGGTTGTCCCGGCGCCTTTGAAATCTGGGAAGTCATCGATGTGTTCCGTCAACGCATCCGATCCCACCATATTGGATTGACCGGCGAAGATAAAGACACGCGTCTCCTCGTCGGCGAAGGTGGAATCGGTTGCAAGGAAGGACCAGGCAAGAATGGTAAACACAGTTTCGAGAACTGTCCGGTAAGTCATAGACTTTGTGACCTAATTGAGGCTGTAAACATTCATCGACACCAAAATGCATTCGAGGCAATCCTAACAGGTTTACAGAGTATTCCAAACAATTTTGGCCACGAATCGCACGGTTCAATCGCTTCAAGCCAGGGGTTTTGATCATCGTTGTTAGAATGATGGTAAATATCCCCCGAGTTTAAACTCGAGTTAAACCCGGGGCATTCGCTTGCTCCGCTCATTTCTTTAGCGCCGTCCCGGTCATTGGAACGAAGGCTACCGGTGCGATAGTGGTACGCGTTAAGGCCCCGTCTTGCGATTTTTCAATGAGCAACAGTTCCTGTGACGAACGGCCAACCGGAATGACCATGCGGCCTCCCGGTGCAAGCTGATCGACGAGCGGTTGCGGCACGTGATCTGGTGCGGCAGCAACAACAATGATTTGGTACGGGGCGTGTTCCACTAAGCCCTCATAGCCATCGCCCAAGCGAACTTCAACGTTGGTGTGTCCGTATTTCTTTAATCGAGCACTGGCTTGATCGGCCAACGGCGCCACAATCTCAATGCTAAAAACCTTCCGGACCAGTTCAGACAACACAGCAGCCTGGTACCCGCAACCGGTACCAATATCCAAAGCTCGATCGGCGGGCTGAGGCCGCACCAATTCGGTCATCAAGGCGACAATGTAAGGCTGTGATATGGTTTGAGCATAGCCGATGGGAAGTGGACAGTCGTCGTAGGCTTGGCTCTGCAGATTCTTTGGAACGAACAAATGACGCGGGATTCGAATCAGGGCGTCGAGAACTCCTTGTTCTTGGATACCTCGACGGCGGATCTGGTGTTCGACCATGTCCAGTCTCGGTTGCAACCACGGATCATTCCCGGAAGACCTAGGAATCATTCAGGCTCCACGGGCTACGGTATTCCTTCATTAGCCATTTGGAGGCTTCCGCATCCCCGACGATGGTTTCGGTTTTTGCATCCCAGGTAATCTTCTTGCTCGTTCGAACAGCGATATTGCCAAGATGGCATACCGTGGCTGAGCGATGGCCAATGCTGATATCGGCAGCAGGCGTTTGGCGAGATTTCACGCAATCAAAGAAGTTGTCTACGTGGCTGATATTGGCTTGGGAATTGACGATCTTCGGAATCTCAACGTCCTTAAGCAGTTCAGGAGGGTTCGTAACTATGCCTCCCCGATAGACGAATAGGCTTCCTTTTTCACCGATGAATTCGGTCCCCTGGTTAGTGTTCTTGGTATCAAATTTTTGACGACAGGTCATCACGACGCCGTTGGCATACGTGTACTTGATATCGGTCGTGTCGGGGGTCTCGTACCAACCATCCGGATTGAATACGGCCGACCCCTCGACGCTCGTCGGTCCACTCTCGTCCATGCCAAGTCCCCATTGTGCGATGTCGAGATGATGCGCGCCGAAGTTCGTTTGTTGTCCGCCGCTATAGTCCCAGTAGAAACGGAAAAGATAGTGAACGTGATTCTTGTTGTAAGGGCGTAAGGGAGCTGGGCCTAGCCAGCGGTTGTAATCGAAGCCCTCCGGCGGTGCACTGTTCGGCACAGGGCTCTTCGCTCGAGCAATCCAGTTTGGACTAGGCAACGTGACGTTGACGGAGCGAACTTTGCCGACGATCCCATTCTTCAGCAGCTCCACCGCCAGTTTGAACTCGATACCGCTGCGT
>Ga0209181_10010054_pt1 | contig 12334 bp, 8 predicted proteins | sample MAT05_FD_187208 | JGI IMG/M metagenome (GOLD analysis project Ga0209181, IMG submission 187208) | Freshwater microbial communities from Lake Fryxell liftoff mats and glacier meltwater in Antarctica - MAT-05 (SPAdes) (version 2) | ecosystem: Environmental > Aquatic > Freshwater > Ice > Liftoff... | reverse complement strand
TATTCTCCTCCGCCACGACGTCGACCTCCTCCCCCAAAACTCCCTCCAAACTGCACTAATCGAAAACCGACTGGGAATAAAAGGAAGCTATTATTTCCGTATTGTAAAAGAAAGCAACGACCCCCAAATTATTGAGCAGATTCGCGAGCTGGGTCATGAGATTGGGTATCATTACGAAGATCTTACACTTGCCGGAGGGAATTTCGAAAAGGCCTATGATTCTTTTACCGCTAACCTCGAATATTTCCGCCGTTTCTACTCTGTAAAAACCATCTGCATGCACGGAAGTCCGATGAGCAAATGGGACAGTCGGGATATCTGGAAAAAATACAATTACCGCGATCTGGGAATCATCGGCGAACCCTATTTCGACATCGACTTCTCAAAAGTTGCATACTACACCGATACTGGCCGCATGTGGAATGGTAACAAATATTCTGTACGCGACAAAATTTCTAACATCCATAATACTTCTGTAATACCACATACTACCCCTACCCCTTCTGGGGGGAAGGCTGGGAGGGGCGCATTTCCCACCTACCGCTCAACCCCCGAAATCATCACCGCCCTCAAAAACAACACCTTCCCCCCCCAAGCCATGCTCACCCTCCACCCCCAACGCTGGACGGACAAACCCCTCCCTTGGGCAAAAGAACTAATTCTGCAGGGAGCAAAGAACGTGGTGAAGAGATGGTTTTTTGTGAATCCCCAACGCCCTGTTTAAGCCAAAGGAAAACCCAAATCATAACAAATCAAACTCTTTGAAAACTGTGTAACTCTGTGAAATAATCGTTACCCCGTTACCTCGTTACCTTTCCCCCCCCGTTACCCCGTTACCTTTTTCCTCCCCATTACCCTATTTACAAAAAAACCTCTGTGCAACTCTGTGCAACTCTGTGTAATAAATACGTTACCCCATTACCCTATTTACAAAAAAACCTCTGTGCAACTCTGTGTAACTCTGTAAGTTTCATTTAGTGATTCCTTTAAAAACATTTTTTCAAAAAGAGTCAAATCAACAGAAATTGAACCTGTATTTTGGTCTAAACTTGAATTATTTGTTTCAAATCCTTTTGACCCGAAACTTAGAACGCATAAATTGTCGGGGAAATTAAAAAATATGTGGAGTTTTTCAGTAGAATATGATATTAGGGTTGTTTTCTTTTTTACAAAGAATAAACCAAAAAAAGTAGTTTTTGTTGATATCGGAATCCATGATGAGGTAAACTAATATCATCGTCCCTCACTCAAATAAAAGCCAAATTTTTACATTTTAACGTACGTATAAACGTAATATCATAACACTTAAGGGAACACTCCCCAAAAATATCTACATTACCAAAAACAATCCATGGTCTATCGTCTACCCTCTAACACCCCCAAAATGACACCCATCAAACCCAACACCCTCCGCACCCTCTTTCTCCTCTATTCCCTCCTGGTTCTATCCTTCGCCTTCATCTCCCTCTCCGCCTCCAAAACCACCCTTAACAACACTTTTGTATTATCTCTCCGCCTCGATTACCTCATTCATTTCAGCCTTTTCATGCTCTGGATGGCAATAGCCCATTTCGCATATCAGATAAATTTCAAAAAGAATTTAAGAAATGCTATAGTTTGGATTTTCGTCGGACTCCTATATTGCTGGTTTACCGAAGCCGTTCAGCTGTTTATACCTTACCGTTCCTTTAACATAAACGACCTGCTCGCAAACAGTATAGGGGTATTGATTGGTTCTGTGTTCTTTATGATCCCTTTAAAAAAGCACAAGTCCATGTTAAACGCAGAGATGCCAAGTCGGTAAATAAACACCATGCTTCCCCAGGCACAGCCCCAGCCACCATTTTCCCATTACCTTAAACATTTAAAAACCCTCTGTGTTACTCTGTGACTACTCTGTGGTACTCTGTGAAATAAACCCATGCTTCCCCAGCAAAACAAAAAACACCCCAATCTTTTTTCCCATTTCTCCGAACACTGCACCAAATTCTTTGTTATTCAAAACAAACCTAGAAATTTACACAGTGAAAAAATATATAAACTTCCTATTCTCCATGCGATTTACCGCAATTCTTTTTGTGGTATTCGGAGTTTCTATTGCCGTTGCAACCTTCATCGAAAACGACTATGGAACGGAATCTGCACGAGCCGTGGTTTACAATAGCCTCTGGTTCGAAATGGTCCTCTTTCTGGGGATGATCAACCTATTAGTTAATATTTTCAGAGCTAAACTCTACCAGAAAAAGAAACTGCCTTCATTCATATTTCATATCGCTTTTGTAGTAATTATTTTAGGTGCCGCAATTACGCGTTTCATTGGTTTCGAGGGAGTTATGAGTATCAGGGAGGGAGCTTCTTCCAATACCATTCTATCCGATAAAACCTATATCCAGGTAAGCCTTACCGAAGGTGGAAACACAATTATTCAGAGGGATCAGTCCAATTTCTCCCCCTTAAAAAAGAGCCGGTTTAAAGCTACTCTGTCGGGCTCCGACATTCCTGTTGAAGTAAAACTCAAGGAGTTTATTTATGATGCAACGGAAAGTGTTCAGCCAGCTAATGAAAATGAAGCCGGGGTTCCGATGGTTGAAATGGTAGTTACAGGCAGCAACGGTCGCCAGACAGTAATTCTGAGAGAAGGTCAGGAAACTCTGGTCAAATCTTTATGGTTTAGCTTTAATGGCCCTTCTCATAAAGACGGCGTCAGGATATTCAATCAGAACGGAGAAGCACTCATTCAAACACCTTTTGATTACTCAGTTATGAGCATGGCCGATCAGTCAACAACCCAATTCAGGGCAGATAGCCTCAACTCCTTTTCTACCATGGAACTCTACGATTTAAACGGAGTATCGGTAGTTCTTATGAATTATTTCGAAAAGGCTGTAACCCGTCCCCAAAAAGTTGAAAAAGCAGAGAAAAATCAATTTTATGACGCTCTTGTTTTTGATGTGACCTGTGGGGGAGAATCCCATGAAGTTACCGCCTGGGGTAAGAAAGGCATGCTTGGCGAAACCAGTTTTTCGGTTTTCGGGGGAAAAACTGTCGGGATTTCATACGGCACACTTGCGGTTGATATTCCTTTCTCTTTGCGTCTTGAAGACTTCTTCCTCGAACGATACCCCGGATCCAACAGCCCATCATGGTTTGAGAGCAAAGTTACGCTTTTCGACCCTGAAAAAAACCTTGTTGAACCTCGCAGAATCTTCATGAATAACGTTTTGATTTACAAGGGATATCGTTTCTACCAATCTTCCTACGATAATGATGAAGGAGGTACCATTTTATCGGTAAACAAAGACTTTTGGGGTACATGGGTAAGCTACATTGGATATATCCTCATGGGTCTCGGCATGGTACTTAGTATTTTTAATCCTAACAGCCGCTTTGCTTTTCTTTCAAGGGAAATTTCAAAAATCAGAGAAAGTCGCAAAACTCTTGCTATGATGATCATTGCGTTGTTTGTTGTTATCACTCCCGCTATAAGTCAAACAAACACACTTCCCAAATTCGTAAGCCCCGAACATGCTCATTCTTTCGGCGAATTGCTTGTGCAGGATCATAACGGAAGGATAGAGCCCATCAGCACGCTGAGTTCTGAAATTCTTAGAAAAGTCTCACGAAAAACCAGTTTCAACGGTCTTACTCCCGACCAGGTTTTTCTGGGTATGTTGCTGAATCCCGATTACTGGCAAACCGTTCCAATGATCAAAGTTTCCAATGATAAACTGATCCACGAATTAAATCTCAGCTCCAACTATGCTTCCTTTCAGAATTTTATTACCGACAAGGGATATGTACTCGAAACACCTGTCAATGAAGCATACCAGAAGAAACCTGCCTACCGCAGCAAATATGACAATGAACTTATAAAACTCGATGAGCGCCTGAATATTCTCTACATGACCTTTACCTACAATTTCCTCAAGGTTCTCCCGAAAGAAGATGATAATACAGGAAAATGGTACACACCTGATGAAGCTCATATTAGTTTCAAGGGAGAGGAATCGACATTTACTAATACTATCGTACCGCTCTATCTGCAAACACTTGAAGCAGCAGTACAATCGGGAGATTATTCAGAAGCCGGGAAATACCTGTCAGCTTTAAAAACTTACCAGCAAAAATATGGAAAGCAATATCTGCCCGATTCATCAAAAACCCGTATTGAACTTTTCTATAATAATGTCGGGATATTTGAGCGTTTATCGGCAATTTATGGTCTCATTGGATTTGTTTTACTTCTGTTGCACTTTGTACAGATTTTCCTGACCCGGTTAAAAATTGAAAAGGTAATCAACTTCGCCTCATGGATGGTTTTTGTGGCTTTTGCATTACATACCGCCGGACTTGCCATGCGCTGGTATATTTCTGGTCATGCGCCCTGGAGTAATGGATATGAGGCATTGGTATATATTTCGTGGGCAACAATTCTCGCCGGACTTATTTTCTCCAGGAAATCAAAAATTACCCTTGCAGCAACTGCTATTCTCGCTTACCTGATCCTGTTTGTAGCTCACATGAGCTGGATGGATCCTGAAATTACCAATCTGGTGCCGGTACTCAAATCATACTGGCTTGTAATTCATGTTGCGATTATTACTGCCAGCTACGGATTTCTGGCTCTTGGTGCGGTAATGGCCGCCATCAACCTGATTCTGATGTTCCTGAAATCGGAGAAAAACCTTCAACGAGTCGATCTGGTTATTGCTGAGCTATCTGCCATTATTGAAATGACTCTGATGGTAGGACTTTTCATGGTTTCTGTTGGTACTTTTCTCGGGGGAGTCTGGGCAAACGAATCCTGGGGCCGCTACTGGGGCTGGGATGCCAAAGAAACATGGGCTCTTGTAACCGTTATCGTATATTCATTCATTGCACATATGAGAATTGTTCCCGGACTAAAAGGTGTATATGCCTTTAATCTGATGGCTCTCCTAGGTTTCAGCTCGGTTATTATGACCTATTTCGGGGTAAATTATTATTTATCGGGATTGCATTCCTATGCAGCAGGAGATCCTCTCCCGATACCGACATTCGTATATTATACCGTTGTTATTGTAAGTATTTTGGGATTACTTGCTTATCTGAATCATAAAAAATTAGAGAAAACAAAGGAATTACTCCGTTAATACCCCCAGTTTTTCATTACTGCAAGATCTTCCTTAACACTTTCCATAGGCGTTTTGTCCTGATAGGCCTCCTGCTCAATAATAAAGCAATTTGTACCTCCTATTTTTGCAGCAAGCTCTACAACTTTTTGAGCGCTAACAATGCCCTTTCCCAGGATAGTGCTAACATATTTTTCCTCACCTGCTCCGCCTGCTATCTCGTCTTTTACATGAATGATCTCAAATCTGCCCGGATATTGATTCATAACATCAAGTGCAACAGCTCCCCCGTTATATAAATTACCGATATCCAGCTGCAAGGCAACAAGATTCTGCTGCATGCTCTTCATCATTATATCAAATATCTTTTCGCCATTCAGCTTTTCAGAAAATTCAAAGGCATGATTGTGATATCCAAATTTCATGCCTGATTGCTGGCATAACTCCCCCGACTTATTAAAAATATCCATGTAATGTTTGAAATCGTCGTAGGTACGCCTCATTTTTACGTCCATCCAAGGGCTGACTACCCATTTTTGACCAAGAATTGCGGCATCTTCAACGGTATATTTCCAACTGTCGCTGAAATCCTTTGTTGATTCATCCCAATGGTTTATTCCCATTACTGTATGACCGCTGATCATTTTCAAACCCAGAGAATCCAGAACTTTTCGGAATTCAGCTGCTGAATATCCATAAAACTTTCTGTCGATATAATTAGCGTGTTCCACATAAATATATCCCATTTTAGCAAGTTCAGTAAGGGTTTCCAGTGGGTCTCTCATCATATCATCCCGTACAGAATACAATTGAAGGCCTACTATTTCTTTTGCTTTAAGCGAAGCAAAAAGCTTACCCGGTATAAATGTGGCTCCAATTGCTGCAAGAGCGCTTGCTTTTACGAAAGTTCTGCGTGAGGTTTTCATTTAGTTGGATTAAAAAAATGTGAATATAAAAAGCGAAATAATTACTGATAATTTGATATTCAACAGGAATGGTTATAAAATTATGAAAACATTCTGTTAAAACAAATCTTAAAATTATTCCAATTCAAATCCCAAGCCCGGTAATTCTGTAGTTCTCAAAATCCCATCTTCAATTATTACAGCTCCGGATGTGGGATCCCCAATAAGATCAAGGTGTCCGTCAAGATCAGCATAGGTTATATTCGGACGGGCAAGCGCAAAATGCAGACCCGCTGCAATAGCCAATGCCGATTCATCCATACAGCCTACCATCGCCTCAACACCAGCTGCACGCGCAATAGAATTGATTCGTATCGCCTCATTGATCCCTCCAACTTTCATGAGCTTAATATTCATGAGGTCTGTAAGTTCATTACGGGTTAAACTCAGGGCATCACTAACATTCATAAGACTCTCATCTGCCATCACAGGAATATGAACACTTTTAACAACCTGCCCCAGAAGTTCAATCATATCGCGGGGAGTAGGCTGTTCAATCAGCTCAACCCTTGCAGGTCGCGTTTGCTCTACAAACTGAATTGCATCCTCAAGCGAATATCCCTGATTGGCATCAAAGCGAATCTCCATATCATCGCCGAGAATCTCACGAACCTTCATAATTTTTTCTACATCTTCCCCAACATTAAGTCCGCCTTTGATTTTAAAAATGAAAAATCCGTTTTTACGATGCTCTTTTGCTTTGCGAAGCGTATCTGCCAATGGCATTATGCTGATTGTGATGCTTGTGGGAATCGAAGTTCTATATCCCCCGAGATACTTATACAGCGGAACCCCGGCCGATTTGGAAATCAGGTCGTATAGGAGCATGTCGGTCATTGCCAAGGCTGATGGGTGCTTGAGAAGTGAAGATCTTAGATCCTCAAGAATACGGGCATATCGAAAAGGATCCGATCCCCTGAGAGCAGGTTCAATGTGAAAATTATAAATCTCCATTACCGAATCGGCCGTCTCACCAGTTACCTCAACATCGGGAGCTGCACAGCCAAATCCGCGCATTCCGTGGTCGGTTTCTGCGATTATAAATAAATTGGAGCAAGAATGTATGGTTTCATAGGCAATCGTGTATGGTTCACTTAGCTTCATTTCAAGAACACGACATTCTGTGCGGAGAATTTTCATAAATCACAAACTCTGAATTTGCAGGGTAAAAGGTACAAGCTTTACTGCCAAAAACCATGCGATATGCATTAAAAGAAACGAATCAATTTTTGATAATAAGTAATGTTTTTGTAATGTAAAATACTATAAAGCAATAATATATAGTCTGTCAAAGTTGAATTATTTAGTATTTAATAAAGGCAATAAAACTTTCATCAACTCCCCGGCACCGTGTTTAAGCACATCGAATGCCGGAATCCCTGTCTCTTTAAGTATTTTATCACATTCCGGCTGTATTTCCTCCTCCTTCATGTTTTCATGATTAAGAGTGATTGCCGCAACTTTCCTGCCTGATATCATTTCAATTGCCTCTATCTGTTTTTTCAGGGGATGTAAAGCTATCCCCGGAAAACCGTCGTATTCAACCCGTTTGGGGGCGTGCTGAAGAATAACGAAATCAGGCCTTCCTGCAGCAAGAAGCTCAAAACCGCCGGGATATGCCGGATTCAAAAGACTCCCTTGCCCTTCCAGAACAATAACATCCGGGTTTTCATTTTTCCAGGCTTGTACAATGTGATGTTCAATCTCCCCCGAGATAAAATCGTTGATAAGTGAGTCGAGTATAAAACTGTACTTAGCACCCTGTAACCATGCCGTTTGGCCTGTTCCAATGAGCTCAGCCTTTTTCCCGGCATCCCTGAAACCATGAACAATAATCCATGCGGTAGTGCGCTTTCCGATGGCTGAGTCGGTACCCAGAACAGCCAGTTTAAGTGAGGTTACTTTTTCAATATCCCCTGTGAAAAAATGCAGATCGTTGCGATCTGGCGTGCGACGGATATCCCGAATTTTAAGACCTCTGTATTTGGCCAGTTTCCTGAATTCCGGATCGTCCCCCAGAAAATCATGCAAACCGGAATCTATATTCAATCCCGATTCAAGTGCCAGTAAAATGTCTTTTCTCTGACTCTTTTCAAAACGCCCACCATCAGGCGCAATGCCGATTACCAGGGTTTTGACTTCCTTTCCCTTTGCAAGAGCAGTAACAATTGCGTCATCAACAGATTTCACGACGGGTATTCCGTTTTTATGGCCGTCCAGAACTTCTCCTGCATCTTTGCCTGCATATTTTGAGTCGATAACAGCCAATACTTCATAACGGGTCGTAAACCGTACCAGTCCGTGAGCTGTTTTTCCGTTTGATGTGTTAAATGCCCCCTCGCAATATACAATGGCAGGGCCGTCAATAGTTTTTTTCATGGGATATTCTTTTAAAACATTGCTATTTTTTGTTGAGCACAATGGCTCAGAGGCCAAAGATAGGGCAAATAAAATCTCTTGCATTTCCTGAGCTCCTGACCTTGTGCATCATTTTTTATTTTCGTCCGGTTAACACCGCCACAAACCTATCATTATTAAAATCTTCCTTTTTATGCAACTCGAGTAATGCTATCAATCCAGCAGTAGATGCTGGCAGTACGCTCAATCCCTCTTTATCCTTAAGAATTTTTGAAACATAACTCAGCCTTGTATCGGAAACATCATCAGCCCAGCCATCGGTTGCGTAAATAGAATGAAGTGCCAGATCTCCGTCAAATGAGTGCCAGTTTATGAGTGCCTCGTTGACCTTAGTCTCACGAATCATATCAGGAGCTAGGTCTGCACAATATTCAAGGCCTTTCTTAAACGACAAAACTATAGGGTTTTTTTTATAGGATGATCCTGCAACAATTCTCGGTATCCGCGAAGTTTTTCCCCTTTTAAACAAAGTTGCAAAACCGCGGTGAATGCCCGCCAGCATGGTTCCGTTGGAAACCGGTGCCGCCAATATTTTTGGGGCATCACGCAAAACATCATATATTTCAAAAGCTATCTCGGCATACGACACCAACTGAAGATGAGTATTTGCTCCCCCGGGATTGGCATCGTAAGAATCGCGTTCAATGGCTATTTTCTTGGAATATCCAACTGAATCTTCATAATTTCCGGGTGTTCTGATAATAATTGCCCCTAGGTTTTCCATCTCATTTATTCGCTTGGTATGGTAGGTTTCAGGAATGCAGATGATGCATTTGAGTCCTGCGAGGTTTGCCGCCAAAGCCACCGCAACCCCATAGTTTCCGCAAGTGGCAAGCGTTATAGAATCAAAACTTCTGCGGAGCGCATCATGACACTGAGCAAAAGCTATCCGGTCTTTCTGAGTTCCCGTGGGATTTCCTCCTTCAAATTTCATGTAAAGCTGACGCAGTCCCGTTTCCCGTTCAAGGTTTCGGGCACGGGTGAGACTTGTATCTCCCACATCAATATTTATAATGTCCTCATAAGCCTCAAGGCGATCGTTTATATCATTTTCCAGACTTATGACGATTTTTTTCAGCTCTTCACTCTCGTGGGAAACGGCCAATCCGAAGCCAGAAGCTCCATCGATAAGTGAAAACGGGGTATTGTTGTTTTGCTGTATCTGTGATTCCAAAGAATATTTTTCTATTTGGTTTGATGTTTAACACGCAGGAACTAAAACAGTTTAAATTGTTGAAAGAATTATTTGTGCGTCATGGATCATGGTCTATTCCTCACAAGGCAACTATTCTCCAAAAAATCGTGTCTAACAGAAAACCATTAATCAAGCTTTTAATTAAATTTGCCGAATTAAATTTCTGATTTAAGCTAAATGTCACGTCAAACCTTCCTTTTCCTAATCGACCTCGTCATTCTTTTCGGGAGTTTTGGCTTAATGCTGCTTTTTAAGCCCGAACCAACATCCTACCTCACCCAAAATTATTTTATAGGCCTTACTGTGTTATTTTTAAGCTGGATTATTGCATCGTTTAGTTTAAAAAAGTACGAAATAGTTAAGTCAATCGGCCTTTTGGAAATATTCAGAAGAATAATTTTCGCCAACTTTCTTTCACTTGCTGCTATAGCAATTTTCATCGTTGCACTTCATGCTGAGGACTATTCCCGTTTAATTTTTTTCGGAACCATTATCATTGCCACTTTAATTGAGATACTCCTGTCTAATCTGGATTACCTCCTTATTCATACAGTTGAAAATGCCACCGATATCACAAATCCTCCTACCAGAGCAATAGACATTAGGAAAGCTACAAAAGCAATCAATTATAAGGAAGCATCGTTAGATTCTGCTGGAATCCGTGAAGGAATTATTGAGGAATGCGGAAGCGAAGCCTTTGATTTTATCAGTGAGTATGTGGATATTAACGATTCCCATTGCCTCATCATTTCAACCACTACCCGGTTTAATGTACAGTTGCAACCCGATAAATATTTTAAGGTTCTTGTAAACCTAAAGCGCGTGAATGATATTCAATATATCAATAAGTTTTTCGAATCAGTCAACCGCAAACTCCCTGTTAACGGGACATTTATTGGCGCTGTTGAAACAAAGTTTCTTCGTAAACAGCGTATACTTAGGAAATTTCCTCCTGGCATTAACTGGATGATGTACTCCATCGACTTTCTTGTCAAGCGTGTATTTCCAAAGTTTATTCTCACTAAAAGTATTTATTTCTTTCTCACCAGGGGAGAAAATCGTGTTATCACCAGGGCTGAAGTCCTCGGGCGGTTATACTCCTGTGGTTTCGAAGTAGCTGATGAGAAGTTTATAGGGGGATTATTCTATTTCGTCGTCAGAAAAATCAAGGATCCTGCTTATGATATGAATCCAACCTACGGGCCTTTTGTTAAGCTTCACAGAATTGGAAAAGGCGGAAAGATGATTAAGGTGTATAAACTACGAACCATGCATCCATATTCTGAATATCTGCAGGACTATGTTTATCAGAAGAATCAGCTTGAAGAAGGAGGGAAATTTAAAGACGACTTCCGGATTTCTACTGCAGGTAAAATATTCCGTACGTTCTGGCTCGATGAGTTACCTATGCTTCTTAATCTTTTAAGAGGGGAAATTAAAATTGTCGGTGTCAGACCAATAAGTCAACATTACTTCAATCTCTACAGCAAAGAACTTCAGGAAAAAAGGAAAAAACACCGTCCCGGTCTCGTACCTCCTTTTTATGCCGACATGCCCAAAACCCTGGAGGAAATACAGAATTCTGAGCTTCGTTACCTCGAAGCATACGAAAAGCATCCAATTCGTACCGATATCCGTTATTTCTTTAAGGCTTTTAATAATATTATTTTCAAGCATGCCCGCTCCGCGTAAGGTCATTAAATACAAATTATCCTTAAAAGATCCGCATTGATGCTGATGAATATGCGGTTTTTGATCAAAATTCAAAAAGACTCTATTTCTTTAGGCTGATATTTCTGTTTTCATAACATTAAGTATTATTTAAAATTAATGTAATACTGATATTGGTTATACCTAGGCAGTCCATTTTATGCCCACCCCAACCCCTCCCCCGTGAGGGAGGGGCTTGTCTGGCCTAATGTTCAATATATATTGTTTTATATAGTAATTCCTTTTCTATTTATGAGCTTTATTGGTTTGTCGGCAGATAAAAATATGTATTTCGGGGCAAAAAAAGAGCTAATTCTTCAAGCTAGAGAATTAAGAAAAAATATGACCCCAGCTGAAAGTATTCTATGGTCATATCTAAGAAAACAACAAATTGAAAGAGCTATATTCAGAAGGCAACATCCGATTGATATTTTCATTGTTGACTTCTATTGTCACAAATACAAATTAGTAATTGAGGTTGATGGAGGTATCCATTACAATCCTGAAATATCAGAAAGAGATGAAGGCAGAACTGCAGAATTAGAAAACCTTGGATTAAAAATAATCCGTTTCACTAATGACGCTGTGATTAATGAAGCAGAAAAAGTAATCAATATCATTAAATTATCTTTAATCTAAAAACATCTAATAATCCAACATCAATAATTAACAGTTAACTTTTGAAATTTACGTGAGACAAGCCCCTCCCTCTTGGGGGAGGGCTGGGGTGGGGCAAAGAGAAAAGAAAGCCCTTTTTCCAAACGAACATCAGTAAAACTAATAGCCGAAGGCTGGTGGCTGAGCCTGTCGATGCCTGGTGGCTGAGCCTGTCGACGTCTGGTGGCTGAGCCTGCCGAAGCCAGGAGCAACGAAAATTCACAAAACTACGAAAGTCCGCTCCCTCCCTCTTGGGGGAGGGGCTGGGGTGGGGCAAA
>Ga0209181_10010052_pt1 | contig 12335 bp, 10 predicted proteins | sample MAT05_FD_187208 | JGI IMG/M metagenome (GOLD analysis project Ga0209181, IMG submission 187208) | Freshwater microbial communities from Lake Fryxell liftoff mats and glacier meltwater in Antarctica - MAT-05 (SPAdes) (version 2) | ecosystem: Environmental > Aquatic > Freshwater > Ice > Liftoff... | reverse complement strand
TACGTTGGTGTTTTCGAGCCCCCCCCCCACTTAGGGGGGGTAGCCAGTGAGGGGCCTCAACCGTCACGGAATTGACGTTGTGTTTTATGTCTCGTTGTTGCAAAGTCAACACATTAATTGACCAGGGAGGTCATGTGGCTTTCAAGTTTCGTTCTCCGCTGATCGTTACGTCTTGGTTGCTTGCGGGCTTGCTGCCCTGCGGCGCATCGATTGCTCGCCCAATCACCATCGACTACGAATTGACCGCCCTGGGCACGCCCGGACGTTACGAGTACCGCTACACGGTCACCAACGTCTCGCTGGCCTCACCGCTGAGTTGGTTCTCCATCGACTTCGACTCAGCGCTGTATGACGAGAGCTCGCTGCTCATCACCTCATCTGGTTTAGGTGACTGGTCCGAACAGATCTTAGGCTCCATCGCGATCCTGGGTGTTCCCGCCCAGTACGACGCCTACAAGACGATGGGTGCGCCGCTGGGCATCGGGGATTCCGAAGTCGGCTTCACCGTTCAGTTCGCTTGGCTGGGTACGGCTGTTCCGGGCGCCCAAGCCTTCACCATCTACGACCCGGGCAATTTGAGCGTGCTGGATACCGGCTTCACCACCATCGTGGGCGCGCCGCCACCATCGCCTCCGACAGGTGTCTCCGAGCCCGCCACGGCGGCGCTAGTCCTCCTGGCGCTGTCAGGCATGGCCGCAACTCGCCGGCGTACGGGCAGCAAGACGCTTACGGCTCTTCGCACGGCCCAGACGGCCTAAAGCAGCACCCACGCTGGCTGCAGCAGCACCATGCTGAGCTTGCGTGTTACGCAAAGGGGGAGAGTGAGATGAGCATCCGCAAACTTGTTCTAGCGTGGTTCATGGCACTGGTGAGCACCCTGGCATGGGCCGCCGACCTGACCATCACCTCTTACGCGCTGGTATCCAGCACACGCGTATCGGCGACTGACTTCCAGTACGTCTACCGGGCCCAGGTCAGTAACACCGGTCCCGCGCTGCGAAACGTCATTGGCACTGTCGTCAGCACCAATCCTGCCACCACCATTGTGCAAGGCGCACTGAGCTTCGGTGACGTCGCCGCCGGCGCCACCGTCACCAGCCTGAACACCGCCACCTTCCGCCACAACCGCTCGCAACCCTTTAATCTGAGCCGACTGGTCTGGACGCTCTCGGGCACACCGGCCGCGCCCATCCAGTCCGACTTCACTTTCGCACCCAATGGCGGTAATGCCCCGGTGCTCATCCGCTTCACGCCCACGCCCATCACCAACGCCGCCATCAACCTCTTTCAGTGGGATCTGGACGGTAACGGAACCTTCGAGATCAGCGATACCGTCGGCCGCAATCAGACCCGTAACTACACCGTGCCAGGCACCTACGCGGTGGCGCTGAAGATCACCGACAGCCAGGGCCGCACCGACACCCGAGTAAAGAACGTCGTCATCGGCAACGCATCGCCGGCGGTCAGTGCTTCGGCGTCGCCCACCAACGGCCAGGTACCGCTGACCGTGAACTTCATTGCCACGGCCAGCGACAGCAATGGCATTGCGCGCTATGAATGGGACTTTGACGGTGACGGCGTATACGACCGCACTAACAACAGCACCTCCACCAGCAACACCACCAGCTTCGCTTACACGACCCCCGGCAGCTTCCAGCCCAGGGTGCGCGTGACCGACAGCCTGGGTGCAGCCACCGTTCTGGCGGTGTCTGCGATGGAAGTGCGCCCCGCCCCGGTCGGCTCGGCCCAGGCCACGCTGAGCCTGTCACGCACCAGCGGCGCCGCACCGCTGGCCGTCACGCTCAGCGCCAATGCTGCCAACCTGCTAGGGCGCACCGTCACCAACTACCAGTGGGACCCAGACGGCAACGGCGTCTTCGACGCCGCCACCACGCCCCCCACCAACAGCCTCAGCTACAGCTACGCCAGCGCAGGCACGTACTACCCGCGCGTCCGCATCCATCTGTCCGACGGCAGCAGCGCCGAAGACGTTAAGACCGTCACCGTCACGTCCACCGTCTCACTGTCGGTGAACACAGACACCCTGGACGCCCAGCTGGCACAGAGCATCACCGTCAACACGGTGTTGTCGGCTGCCACGCGGGTCTCGCTGGTGGTAGAGACCCGCAGCGGCACTCCCGTGCGCAGCCTCTTTGCCCTGACCAGCCGCAACGCCGGAAGCTACAGCGACATCTGGGATGGCAAGAACGATACCGGCCAATACGTCGCCGAGGGTATCTATAAGGTCATCCTGCTGTACGAACTCAACGACGCCTTGCAGCGGCTGGACCTGTCCACCACCACCGGCGGCCAGGAGTACAACCCGCCGCGCACCGGCATCCCGCCTACCTTCGAGCCTTACAACAATCGCCCGCTGACGATCGACTTCACCCTCGCCCGGGCCTCCGAAGTCACTGCCTTCATGGGTAGCTTCAACGTCAACACTCGTTACGTCACCTTCTACACCCGACAGGCCTTTGGCCGCGGTACCTACCGCATCACCTGGAACGGCGACAACGCCGAGGGCCAGATCATCAAGCCCAGCCCGGGCGATGCCTTCCTCTTCGGCATCTTCGGCTACACGCTGCCCAACAACGGCGTGTTCGTGCGTAATGGCGTGCAGCTCAGCGCCATGACCTCGTCTCCGCCAATCTTCGACCCCACGGGGCTGACACCGGCAGCTGCGCCCATCATTTGCAACGTGCAGTTCTCCATCAGCCTGCCCGCGAGCATGGAGCTGGTGGTGCAAGACGCCATCACTGGAGCGGTGGTCAACCGCGTCCAGTACGCCAACTTGCCCGCCGGCACAAACACGGTCCAGTGGGACGGCAGGACCAGCGATGGCCGCTACGCCGCGCCGGGTACCTACCGGCTCGCGCTCACGGCAATCCAGGCCAACGGCTTCAGGTCGCTGTCGAGTTTTGTGCTGCAGCGCGTTTACTACTGAGCAGCTGGAGGACGGGAACATGAATCAGCACGTGAACAGAGTCACCCAAGCCTGCGCCCTGCTGGCGCTGATGCCAGCCCTGGCCGGCGCTGCACCCGGTATGCAGGAGGTTCTGACATCGGCGCAGTATTTCGAGTGCCAGATCGCCGCGCGCCAGGCCACCATCCAAGGCCTGCAGGAGCGCGCAACGCAGATCAGCAAGCCAGGCATCACGGACGCGGAGAAGCGCGCCAGCGGCGAGATGGCCCGCCAGCGCGTCACGCTGGCCATGTACCGCTGCGGCAAGCAAACCGCCAGCACGCTGGGGGCCTACGCGCACCGCAACGCCGAGGAATTGCAGACCTGGCTGAACGCCAATCCGCAAATGAAGGCGCGGCTGGATGCGCTGAGCCAGCAGGTCACCAGCCTGTCGTCGCAGATGCCTGCTGTATCGCCTTCGGCCAAGCGCTGAAGCGGACGCCTCAACAATTAAGGGAGATCAGCACATGACCAAGCTCGATCTGAGCCGAGCCGGCGCGATGCTTCGGGCCTTGCTGGCGGCGGCACTGCTTGCCATGACCGTGCCGGTATTCGCATTTCACTTTCCCTGGGACCAGGGGCATGACACGACCAATTCAAACGACCCTGCCAAGCCAGGGCCCGATGAGCGTCCACAAGCTGATCCGGATGCTAATGACAAGGCATGCGGGTCGCCGGTTTACGCTGCGATGGGTCACTGCTTCTGGAGCACCGTCGATTTGACGCTTCGCGGCAGGCCCTACATGGGCGTTCGCCGCACGTACAACTCCAACGACCCCGTGGTGGGCCTGTTCGGTAACGGCTGGAGCGTCGATTTCGACATCGCTCTCTACCCGGCGACCAACTCTGGCGTGCAGCAGCGCATCTTCAAGGCGTCCAACGGCAAGCGTTTCATCTACATCAAGCAGGCCAACGGCACCTTCACGTCGCCCGCCTCACGTTTCGAGACCATTGCCGAAGGCCCCGCCAGCGTCACGATGACGATGCTGGACGGCCGACGCAACGTTTTTGCGCTGGACGGCCGGCTGCTGCAGCGCATCGACACCAACAGCAACGTCGTCACTTTCGGCTACGACGCCTCGTTGCGCGTAAACAGTGTGAGCGACGGCCTGGGCCGCAGCCTGACCATCGCCTACAACAGCGCCAGTTTGGTGGCCACCGTCACTGACCACAGCGGCCGCGTCTGGCGTTACGCCTACGACACTTTAGCGAATCTCACCAGCGTCACCAACCCCCTGGGCGGCGTGATGCGCTACACGTGGCAGGCTTATCGCCCACCTGCCGACGCCAACACCTACTACCAACTGCTGTCGGTCACCGACGCATCCAATGTGGTGCAGGTCAGCTTCACCTACAGCGGTCACCGAGTCGCTTCCTACACTGAAGGGGCCAACCGCTACACCTATACCCGGCCCGCCGCGAACACCACCTTAGCCGGCACGGTCACGCGACGGGACGCGCTCAACGTCAGCACCAGTTTCACCTATGGCGCCCTCGGCCTGATTACACAGGACGAGGACGGCATCGGCGGGCGCACCAGGTACACCTACGACACCAACGGCCGCGTCATCGCCACCGTCGATGCGCTGAACCGAACTTGGCCCAGCAGCTACGACAGCCTGGGCCGCATGACCACTTCCAGCAACCCGCTGTCGCAGACCAGCACGGTGTTGTACGCCGGCAGTGACCCGCGCCCGGTGCGCATGACCTCGCCCAGCGGTCGTGTTGTGACGCTGGCCTATGATGGACGCGGCAACCTGCTGGGCATCGTCGACCCGGCCGGCGCCACCACCACCATGGCGTACAACGCCCGCGGCGACGTGACGGCCATCAGCAACGCACTGGCGCAGCAGACCGCCATCGCCTACACCGGCATTGGCCTTCCCAGTCAGGTGAGCGACCCTCTGGGGCGCAACAGCACCATGACCTACGACGTTCTGGGCCGCGTAGCCACGGCCACCAACGCCGCCAGCGAGACCACGCGCTACGCATACGACGTGCTCGACCGCGTGACCGCCGTCACCGACCCGCTGAACCAGGTAACGACCTTCGCTTACGACGCCGCCGGGCGGCTGACCCGCGTCACCGACGCCAAGGGCTCGGTCACCCAGTATGAGTACGACAGCTTTGGCCGGCGCAGTGCCGAAGTTGCGCCCGATGGCCGGCGCACGGGCTACGCCTATCGACTGGACAACCTGCTGAGCAGCATCACCTGGCCCGACAACACCACCATCACCTACAGCTACGACAACAATAAGCGCGTCACTCGTGAGGTGGCGGGCGGCGAAACCATCACCTACAGCTACAACGCCGTCAACCAGCTCACCAGCAGCACCGGCCCGGGCGGCACGGTGAGCTACACCTACGACAACGCCGGCCGTGTAGCCACCGAGACCAGCGGCGGCAGGACCAACGTCATCACGCGCAATGCCGAGGGCGAGCGTACGAAGCTGGACTACGTGGGCCAGAGCCAGACCTACGCCCGCGACGTGCGCGGCTTGGTGACGCAGATTGCAGCACCGGCCGGCAACTTCGACTTCAGTTTCGACAGTCTGGGGCGCAGGACGCGATTGAGCTACCCCAACGGGTCGACCGCCAGCTACGTATTCGACACAGTGGGGCAGTTGACCAACCTGACGCATGCCGGCGTCTTCAACGCCCCTTACGCCCACAGCTTCGACGCCGCAGGCCGCATCACAAGAGTCACTGGCGATGGGCCGGACTGGAACTACACCTACGACGCGCTGGGCCGGCTCAGCACAGCCACGCAAGGCACCAGTACCAACACCTACACGCTGGACCCCGTCGGCAACATCCTGGACGGCGGCAGGACGCACGATGTGAACCACCGGCTGACCGCAGACGCAGCCAAGAACTACAGCTACGACCAGCGCGGGAACCTCACGCTGGAGCAGGACCGGACAACCGGGGCCAGAGCGGTCTACAGCTGGAACGTGAAGAACCAGCTGCTGCAGCTGCAGTTCTTCGCCAACGCAAACGCGGCTTCGCTGACCAGAACGCTCAGCTATAGCTACGACCCGCTGGGCAGGCGGGCATCGAAGACCGACAACGGTGTCGTCCAGCGCTACGTCTACGACGGTGATGATCTGGTAGGGACGCTGGACGGGGCCAACAACACGACTGCAGCGAACGTCTTCAGTGGAGCCATCGACGAGCCTCTGTCAACGACCACGGCGGGAACGCCAAAGACGCTGTACGCAAACCACCTGGGCAGTGTGAAAGCGGTCGCCGATGGCGCAGCGCTGACCAATAGCTATGGCTACAGCCCCTACGGCGAGACGCTACCAAGTAGCAGTGCCGACTCCACGCCCTTCAGGTACACCGGGCGGGAGAAAGACACTGACAGCCTTTACTACTACAGGGCTAGGTACTACAGCGCTACGATGCAGAGGTTCACCCAGTCCGATCCCATCGGGCTCTTGGGCGGCATCAACCTGTACGGCTACGTCGATGGCAATCCAGTGTCCATGGTCGACCCGCGCGGCGAGTTCGCGTGGATTGCTGCAGGTGCGGTTCTGGGTGCGGCGATCAACATGGGAGTTACCTACTTCGCGAACGATGGCAACGTCACGGGTCAGCAGATGCTGGCCGCTGCCGCCAGCGGTGCCATTGCAGGCGGGCTAGGTGCCGCGGCAGGACCATTAGGGGGCACCATCGCCCGTGGTCTCGGCATGGCTTCCAACAGCTTGCTTGCCACCGGCGCTGCCGCTGGGCTCTCGGCCGGTGGCTCGGCACTCGGTCAGGCCGCAGCAAATGCGATCGACTCCTGCAACGCGTCAAGTGTGGCGAATGCGGCGCTTTGGGGCGGCCTCGGTGGCGGTGTCGCTAAGAAATTTTTCCCCACTCGGAACCTCAATAGTTGGGCTCAGGCCAGCGCCTTTGGTCCGTCATCCTTCGGTGGTCTGTTCGGCAGCTCCAATGCCTGGCTGAACCTGGGCTCCTTCGGTACTAGCGCCGGTGTGGGGTCTGCGGCCAACTTCCCGGCCATTAATCCGTTCTAAGGTGCACTTGACGCCCTGCGAGATCTTTCTAGTGCTCTGGGGCTTGCTCTGCGGCTTCATTGGCTGGGCAAGCTGCCTGCGTTTGGTGGCGCCTATTTCTGACTGGCTGATGCAGTCCGACCACAAGAACCCTGACGTAATTACAGGCACGGTGCGTTTACTGGTGCTTCTGTTTCTGCTCACCAGCATGTTCTTACTGCTGCGGCTCCCATTGGGAATGGGTGCCGCCGGAGAATGCACGAACGACTATCGGGGCTCGTTCGGCTGGACGTTCGTTGCCTCGGGAGCGGGATGGGTGCTCTACGGCCTTTTGCGTCGCGGGCATCGTTTAAAAGACAAGAAACGGACTTGATCTCGATTCGTCCTGCTGGCAGCCTAACTTCAAGGGTGGCCATCGAATTTTTATCTGAATGTCTGTGGTCGTCTCGCTTTTCCTTTTTAACCAAGTCCTAACATGTACTTTCGTCGAACAGTTCGGCTGTGCTTTCTGCTTGTTGCTTTTACGTTAGGCTTGGGCCACAGTTCCTTGGCGCTTGCTCAATTTGTTATCTACACATCAACTGATCAAGAGTATGCCGAAGTCATACTTCGTGAGGCACAAACCGCGCTCGCCCAAAAGCCTGTTGCAGTGTTCGACGCCGAATCCTCCAAAACTGTCGGTCTCGAACGCCGCTTGGTGGCCGAAAAGTCCAAACCCAAAGCTGACCTCTTCTGGAACTCGGAGTTCCTGCGCACCTATCGCCTCGACAAACGAGGCGTCCTCGCCCCCACCGCCGTCGACAAATCTTTCGGCGTTCCCACCTCTGTCACCACCCGATACAGCGTCGGCGTCGGTGCCCGTTGCCGCATCATCGCGGTCCACACGCCGTCCCTTAAAGAAGCTGACCGCCCTCGACGTGTCGAAGACCTTGCCGACCCGCGCTTTAAAGGCAAGCTGGCGGTGTCCAACCCCCTGTTCAGCGCCACCTCCACTCACTTCGCCGCCTTGCATGCCAAATGGGGTGATGCCAAGTTCATCGCCTTCCTGCAGGCGCTGAAGAAGAACCAGATCGCCATCCTGCCCGGCAATGCCGACGTTCGTGACGCCGTGGCGGCTGGTCGTGTGGCTGTGGGTCTGACCGACACCGATGACGCACTGGGCGCCATCAAGCGCGGCCTGCCGCTGGCCATCGTGTTCCCCGACCAGGACGGCGACGGTGCCTTCGGCTTTTACGGTACTGTCAGCCTGGTCAAGGGCGGCCCCAACCCGGCGGGTGCGCAGAAGCTGCTGGAGTATCTGGTCAGCGAGAAGAACGAGCGGCGTTTGATCGAACTCGGAGCCGTGCAATTTTCGGTTCGGCCCGACGGCCCGCAAGCCAAGGAATTCGGCTCCAAGCGGCCCAAGCTGTGGTTCATGGACCCGGCGCAGATCGACAAGAGCTTGGAACCGTCGATCACGCTGATCCGCAAACACCTGCTGTAGCCCGACATGCCGGCGGCCCCCGCGCAAACGTTCCAGAAGCCTTTGCGCATCGCCGCCTTTGTAACGGCGTTGATTGCGGCAATGCTTGCGCTGCCGCTGCTTTCACCGGTACTTCAAGGCGTTGCCGGCGCCCTTTCTGCGGTGTGGCACGGCCAGGAACTGGCCGGTGGCAGCACGTTGTGGCCGGGCAGCCGCGTGCAGGGCCTGCTGGGGCAGAGTGTGTTGTTGTCTGTGCTTGCGGCGCTGCTGGCCACCGGTATCGCCGCGCTTTGGGCGCTGGCGTTGTTGATGCCGCAGGGTCGCAGCTGGCGCCTGGCCTTGACAGCGTTGCTCGCCGCCTCGTTTTGCTTTGGCACCGTGGTGCACCTGCTGGCGTGGCGCGCGGTGTTCCCGCTGGTCAGCGGCGGTGTGCAGGGGTGGGCCCTGGCGGTGCTCACGCTGGCGCTGCGCTACGCACCGCTGGCTGCGGCGCTGCTGGCCACCGGCCTGGCCACGCTCGAACGCGCCGAGTTGGAAACTGCCTTGTCCACAGGCGGCGGCCGCGCGCTATGGGCCGTGGCTCGGCGCCGCCTGCTGCGGCTGGCGGGCATGGCCGCAGCGGCGGTGGCAGCACTGGTGTTCTGTGAATCAGAACTGCCGCCGTTGCTGGGTGTGCATGTGTACGCCCAAGAGTTTCTTAGCCAGTTGGCGCTAGAGCCCGACGCCAGCGTGGCCGCAGCCTTCGGCTGGCCATTGATGGCCGTGGCACTGGCCTGCGCGGCGTTGCTGGCCAACCTGCCGCGGCTGCGTGCTACAGCGGCAGGCGCTGTATCACTGGGCTGGATCGGCCAATGGGCTCAGCCACCGGCGCTGCTGAAAGCCGTGGTGCCCGCAGCCGCATTGGCCTTGGCCGCCTTGCCGCTGTTGCTGCTGACCTGGGGCAGCTTGCAGGGTACCGGCCGCTGGCCTGCGCATGCCGGCGCAGCGCTGTTCTCTAGCCTATGGGTGGCGACACTCTCGGCCCTGCTGGCCTGTGCCTGGGCCTGGGCACTGGCCAGCGTGGCGGCGCGGGCGGGCGGGTCGTCGGTGCCTGCGCTGAACGCGATGCTGTGGCTCATGATGTTGTGGCCCTCGGCGCTCACCGGCATCGCAGTGGCGGGCTGGGGCGTGCCCGACTGGGCAGGTGCGGCTACGCCGCTGGTACTGGCGCATTCACTTCGCGTGTTGCCCTTCGCCGCTTGGGTGCTGTTGGCCATGCGCGATGCGCAGCCGCGTGCGCCGGGTGAGCAGTTGCACACCATGGGTGCGTGGGGCTTGCCAGCTTTGCGACATGTGCATCTGCCAGCGGCATGGCCGGGCTTGGCTGCTGCATTCGTACTGTGCGCTGGCCTGTCGCTGGCCGAGCTGACGGCCACCGTGTTGACGGTGCCACCGGGGATGGAGACGGTCATCCTGCGCCTGTACAACCTGCTGCACTATGGTGACCAGCGCGGCGTGATGATGCTGGCCCTGGTGCAGGGTTTGATGGTCGCGACAGGCGTCGCGCTGGCTTTGGCAGTTTGGGGGAGGCGCCGTGCTCGAGATTGACGAACTGCAAGTGCAGCGCAAGGGATTTCGCGTTCAGGTGGCCAACCTGAAGGTGGAGGCGGCGCAGAGACTCACCATCATCGGCCCGTCGGGCGGAGGCAAGTCAACCCTGCTGCGCGCCATGGTCGGCCTGGAGCCGCTGGCCCGCGTTCGCGGCCTGCGCTGGCAAGGTGCCGACATCACCTTGGCAAGGCCCCACCAGCGGCCCTTCGGTTGGCTGCCGCAAGAGCTAGGTTTGTGGCCCAGCCTGAGTGCGGGCGAACACGTCGCCTTCGCCCGCACACGCGGGCGCAGCGCCAAGCCTGACCGTGCCGACCTGCAAGTGCTGGACATGGTGGCGTTGAGCCACCGGGTGGACGCGTACCCAGCGACCCTGTCGGGCGGTGAGCGCCAACGGTTAGCATTTGCGCGAGTCATCGCCGGTCGCGCGCCCTGGGCGGTACTTGACGAGCCGTTTTCGAATCTGGACCCGGTCATCGCTAACGATCTGGCCCAGGCCTTCGGCGCCCTGACGCAACGTGAAGGGATGGGTCTGATTCAGGTCAGCCACCAGGTGCGCCGACCAAAGGGCGATGAGCTGTTCTGGGTGATCGAGGACGGAAAGCTCAGCCAGGCCGGCCCATGGGAAGACCTGCAACGCATACCGGCCACGCCATGGATCGAGCGCTTCGTGAGTCTTCAATGAGGCCAGCACGTCTTCCAAGCCTTGGCGTGCTGGTGATACTTTTGAGTGCATGGCCGCAGGCACGCGCGGCCGAACGCGTGTTTCAGACCTGGCACCCCTGGCAAATGGATTCAGTGTTGGTCGCGTGGGCGCTGACGCAAGTGCCACGGCGAGAACCGCTTGTCTTCGAGTCCATTGTTCGTGGCGCGCCCATCTCACCCGAGCGCGCGATAGACACGCCCGACTCTCCGTACCGCCGCACGGGGCAGCGCACGGCCTTCGAAGAAGCGGTGCGGCAGGTCGGCGTGACGCATCCTTGTGTACCGCGCCTGCGCGACGCCGTTCGGGTGATCGAACTCGCCGCATGGCGAAAGCCGGAATTCCCAGTGGTCGAAGCGTTCGAGGCGCGCTTGCTGCGGGTCATTCCAAACCAGCCGATGCGCGGCGGGCTCGAAGCTGCTCTGGCCGAAGTGGAACGATATTGCGGGGAAGCAAAGTGATAAAGAAGACAAAATTCTCGAAGGGCGCGCGGCTCTTCAATGCCGTGCTGGGTGCGCTGGCGTTGGTTGCGGCTTCGCCAGCAGTTCTGTCCCAAGCCGCAACGGGCTTGCCAACCGGCATGAGTTTCGTGGCCCAGGACGCCACCGGCGCCTGGGGCCTTTATCGCGTGGATGAGCGCCAGACCGCAGTGCGCCTGCCAACACAACTGGAGCCACGCCAGGCATGCGTGGCGCCTGACGGAAGCAGGCTGGTTTATTCGGCCGCCGACGGTACCGTGCGCTTGACAGCAGCAAGCGGTGGCGAAGAAGCGGTGTTGGCGCGAGCGGATACCAAGCGTGGTTTCACCCAACCGTGCATGTCTGCCGACGGCCGCGAGGTGGTTGTGGTGGAAATGGCTGATGGCAAGAGCATGGAGACCGAAATCCTTCGTTACACCAGTGGCGCTGCGGAGCCCGAGCGCCTTGCGCGTCAACCCGGCGCGCAACACGACCCCTTCGTCCACCAAAAACGCTGGCTGGTTTACGCCAGTGTTGGCTGCTCTGACGGCTGCGGCGAACTCTTGGTCGAGATATGGGCACGCGACTTGGTGGCTGGAAAGGCTCGGCAGCTAAGCTTGCTCAATGCGCTGTCGCAAGGCCCGGTAACGGATGGCCGCCGCGTTGTCTTCAGCAGCAATGCCAGCGGCACCCATCAGCTCTGGCAGGTCGGACTGGACGGCAGCGGCGTCCGCCAATTGACTCAGTCGCCATCAGTCCAGGCTATTTCCCCAGCGATTTGCGGCGGGGTGGTGCATTTCGTGAGGTCGGGGCCAGGCGGCGCAGCCATAGCTCGCTTGGCCGAGGACGGCCAAGTGTCGGAATTGCCCCTGCCCGGTTTGAAATCCTTTCGCGCTTTGAGGTGCCTGTGATGAATCAGCTTCGTAAGGCCGTCGCCTGCTGCTTGCTGGCACTTCCCATGTTGGCTTTCGCCCAGGTCAAACTGCTGCGCGTCAGTGCTACCGAGCTGGCCAGTACCAGCAGCGTGGGCGTGGTCTACACCGTACGCACCCCAGAGGCGGGCGCGCTGACACTGGAGATCTTGACGGGTGACGGCGACGTGGTGCGCCGCTTGGTCAAACATGGCCTTCGAGCCGGCGAACATGAACTGAGCTGGGAC
>Ga0209181_10010050_pt1 | contig 12336 bp, 9 predicted proteins | sample MAT05_FD_187208 | JGI IMG/M metagenome (GOLD analysis project Ga0209181, IMG submission 187208) | Freshwater microbial communities from Lake Fryxell liftoff mats and glacier meltwater in Antarctica - MAT-05 (SPAdes) (version 2) | ecosystem: Environmental > Aquatic > Freshwater > Ice > Liftoff... | reverse complement strand
GTGTTCCGAAAGGTGAGAGTAACGGGGAATACGAAGCAAGCCTAAACATCAGAAGGAGTCCTCTCTACCCGACCTCAGAACCCAGCGTTAGGAAGATCGATCTTCCTAACGCTCGCTTAGCCCGCAAGATTCTAGAAATCTCTGCGCTGTCACGATCGCGATTTGCGCTATTTCAATTGGCCTAACAATTCAAATAAGCCTCCATCGATCGAACTCTCGGCGATCGCATCAGCACTGGTGCAAATATCAACCTGCCCATCGCGGAAAACCTTGAGAATAAGAAACTGTTCCTCTAGCCGTAAAACTCGCTGTATAGAAGCCAAGGTAGTACTGCGAGCCCTAGAGCGCGTTACCACTGTAATTCCCACTTGGCTCGGAGATTGTCCTGGCATCACAGGGAAGGGCACCTCTGTAATGTCTAAATGTTTAGGCTGGAACGTGGTCGAGAGTGGCAAGGTTAAATAACTCGCACTGAAGCTTAAGGTCGCTTTAACTTCAATATCTTCAAACTCAGCTAGATTCGTTGCCAATTGGGTTGGGCTGGCCATGAATACTGTGTAAATTGTATATTCTCGAATCCATTCACTGGAGCCAGGTTTAACAATTTCCGTCGGGTTATCTAACGAGAGTTTGCCTTGTTCAATTGCAATAGGCCAACTTGGTAATCGATATTTCACTTGAGCAGTCCAAGCCACCTCGGTAGTGCTTAAATTATCAGTCAAAATCACACCTATCAGTGTCCCACCCTCATTTCCAGGAAAGTTTCGCTGAATCATTTCGCCGCTCTGCTGGGGTTGCCAGGTTACTGCCACAGAATCCACAAAGGCATGGCTTTGGACAATTAGAGAAGTACTCAAAGCTAGGGTTGGGCTGAGGATATCAATATGCTCTGGACCACAGTTGGAGAGCAACGTTGCTAAATTTGCAGCAAACGGCTGTTCTCGAATCTGCAAGCGTCCATCAGTGCGGGCATAGAATTTTGCTGTGAATCTGGCAATGCCGATAATTTGATTGAGCTGGCGGGTCTCTAACGCCTGTCTCCAAACTTGGGCACCGATCGTCGAGAGTTCCACTAAAAACGTCGCAGTTCCAGCACCCGAATTGACCGACACCTGGACAGGCGATCGTAATTGCTGCGGATCAATATCCAGGAATGCTTCTAGTCTTTGTAAATTTACAGGTAGAAATTTCCACAGCCGAGAACCGTATCCTGCGGCAGCAAGCGCATCGGTCCATTCTAAACGATGCTTTTCTAGAATTGCGTCTGATTGTTGGGCGTACAAACTAATCGTGATTAAGGCAGTTCCAGTGGTTTCTAAATTCGTCATACCTTGCCGAATCGTCAGATGGAAGGACTGCACCTCTGGCATTACTGTCGCAAAAAACGCTCGTCGTACCTTAATCTGAGCACGCTTTATTCCCAATTCTTGGATAGAGATCTGTCTGTCGATTATCCGTCGATCGATTTTATCTATAGCCAGCGAATTCAATCCTACGCTTTGCATCAATCCAGGACGAAACATTGGCTTGGTGATATCAATTCGATTGAGCTTCACCCGTTCATCAACCAAAATGGGACTTGGCAGGGATTTAACCCGCTTGTCTAACTGAGTGGCGAACCGATCCGGTAACTCGATTTCGATAGAATCCTCCTGGGGATCGGGCCAGAGAAGAAAATCACCAACTCTTTGCGGATCGCTTAACATCGGCACAGGCGGAACCTGGCGATACACCTGCTGGGTGGACATGGCCCATTCGGGTTTAGCCTTAATGGCAAGCTGAGATTTTGAGAGATTGGTAGCACTCACTTCAGCAACTAATACTCGATCGACAATCCCATCCCGAAATTGGTCCTTCAAGGCTAGACGCGATGAAGTAGGTAACGTTGCGACTTCAACAACGGGTTTGCTAAGAATCGCTGGCATTGGTGAGACCCGCGCGATCGGAGAAACTTTCCCCATGGAGATCATCCCATTCCGATCGCCTTCGGGGGTAATGCTAATAGGTGATGTGAGATTTTTCTCTAAATAGGCAATCCATTCAGTTTCGCTGATAGTGTTATTCGTCAACATTATTCAAGGCTCCTAATTTTAATATTATTGAAAACGTTCTATTTCAAGTAGCGATATAGTCCATACAATTCTGGCCCCAGCACCGCCACAAGCCATGGTTGCCCAATTAAAGTAGTTTGGAGCCAGGTTAACTGACGCTTGAGTACGGTGGACGTTACTAAAACTGAACGAATGTGATCGCCCCGTTGCAACCTCAAGGCAACAATCTCTCCAGCTTCTTGCACCACTTCAATGATGTTGGCAGGCGTTAGTAATGGCATGGATTGCAGATTGCTAACTTCCTGTAAACGTTGTCGCCATTGCGATCGGGGTTCTAGATGAATCACACTATGACGGATTAATCGAGTAAATCGATAGCCCTTTGGATCGACGCCTTCCACCCACAGCGGCACATCCAGGGCAACGGCACCAGTGGTGGGCGGTGAAATGCTCAACACTGTGCCTAGTTCCGTGGCTTGGATGTCTCGGCTGGCTTCATTGGTAGGTAAACGATTGCCACTGCGGGGTGCGGTAGCGGTGATGTCGATCGGGAGATCGGATTCCGTTTGGATCGGCGCTAATTCAGCGGTTTCATACATTGACCGAGGCTGTCCTTGAATGCGGCTGAAGGTTGTGCCATCCGTGCCACTCACGATGATTAAAAATTCCAGGGGTTGTTTTTCAGTATGGTATGGGAGCAGCTTTTGCATCAGATTAATGCCCAAGTCACTCCAAGCCCAAACCCTAATTCGACAGACATCCTCCGGCCCAACTTGCCGCAGCAGCAGTTTCCAGCTACCTGCTACAGCCTGATCCAACTGACAATCAAATTGGAGAAAACCGGCACCGACGCTCGTTTGAATCCCCGCAACTTCCGGCTCAGCCGTCAGTAAAATTGGGGCTTGACCGGCACGATACAGCTCAACCCGTGGGGGAAATTGCGCTGGGAATTGGAGGCGAATTGTGAGCGAGCGATCGCAACTGGTGACATCAAATGCGCAATAGCTTAGGCATTTGCCTTCTACAACCTGTGACGTTTTGGCGATCGCGAGCTGCTGGCCCCCACTCGCTTCAACTAGCGTATCCCGCAGCAATGTAGGTAGGCCACTTGCATCTTTTGCTAATCGACAAATTAGATTCGTTTGCCTATAAATCCGCTGCACTAAAAACGAAAGGAGACGCGCATCATCTGAAACCAAATAAAGTTGGCCTAATAGGGTTAACCGCCGTAGTGCAGCGATGTCGGCGGGTGTAACGCTAGTGCCCGTACCCACGAGGAGCACCGCCCTTCGTTCTGGAGAAAACCCATCGATCGAGGCACTAAATTGCTCCCAACTCTGCATCAGTTTGCTTAAGGACTCGGATAGCGGCAGGGGAGATTGTAATAAATGGGTTGTATCTTTCGTTGCTTCGTCGCTTATGCCTGTGTGATGGTTCGAAATCACAACCAGTCCTTGACCCTTGCTTTCGCGCTCTGTTTCTGCGGTGGACTGGCTTGCCAGCAGAATTTGGTGGGATTTAACCGCTGTTACGACGGTCATTCCGGCCTGGAGGGATTGCACGATCGCGGGGTCCATGACGGCTTCACGATCGCTCTCTGGTTTTGACCAAACAATATCATCCTGCAACCACCAAGCATCGATGGGTGGCTGGGCTGGTGGGTTTTGTGTGGGTGGGTTTGGGACGGTGGGTTTGCCACTCGCTTGATCGATCGTTTGCCACCAGGCACTGTTTAGATCACTGCGATCGTGATTTTCCCCGGACCAATAGCTGCCGGGCGGCTTAGGTTGCTCGGGTTTGGGCGGCGCTGTCTGGGCCTTGGGATCAATGCCGACAAATATTGAACTGGTCCCGTTATCCACCACTCCATTACTAATGACTAACGCAAAGTCCTGTTGAGGAATATCAATCTTTCCTGTTAAACAGTTGGTGGTAATTTCCAGCCCTATGACGGATACCTGTAGCGTGCCTGTGGCAATGCCAGGTGCTAGGAAAATGTTTTGGAGATTATCCCAGCCTTCGCGATTGTCGTTGCTATTACTATATGACCAGCCATTTTGAAATTGATTACCGCGATAAATCTGACCATTTAGGTCAACGCGGAGGGCGAGTTTATTGACGATCGCCGAAGCACTTTCCGTCCCTGTCCCTAAACCACCGGGGGGATCAGACCAGCAAAGGGTGATTTTGATAGGCAACCTGGGATTCACAGTCCGCACTTTCCAGGTTTGCTGTGCACCGCGCTGCTTCAGCATCAGCGTTTGGTCTACATAGGTGCGGCGAATGTCCTGTCGCAGAACATTTTCCAGGTTTAATCTGCCCCAGCCTTGGATTTTGTTGGGAATAAAACCTGCGTTCATGACAGGTTCGGCACCGTTGACTAACATGGCTTTTAGCAAAGCGGGTGACGGATCTTGGTTATGATTGCGTTGTCGCCACCACTGGATTAAGAGCGCGCAGGCTCCTGCTGTTTTGGGGCTGGCCGCAGAAGTTCCACTGCCCCAGGTAAGCTGTGGGCTAATATATTCCTTTTCGCCGGGGTGCGAGTCGTAGTTCGCGGAGGCAGTCCATTCTCCGGGTGCAACTAAATGCGGCACAATTCGCCCATCGCCACAATTGCCATGGCTGCTACCACGCGGCCCTGTATAGACTTCACTGATATTATCACTTTGGTCTTTACCGATGTCGGGGCGATAGTTTTCTGAATTGCCCGTGACGATAATATTTTTAGCAGCTTTGGGGCGGGTCAAACCATTGACCCCAGAGTTTCCAGCCGAAAAGCAGATGGTTAGCGGCTTTGCCACAGCACCCTCTGGATTGGCGTTGCGGACTAATCGATCATAGGTTGCCTCTTGCGATCCATAATCCATTGGGTTTTTGGTTCCAGCACCCCAGGAATTATTTTGGACATTGCCCGATCGACCGGATTGCCCTTTTTCTGTGACTGTTTCTCGACATAATGCGGTGGGAATAGATTGATTGTCTTGAATCAATAAATCCGCTTTGGGAGCCATGCCTAGCCCATAGATAAACTGATTGCCATCTTTTTCTTGTAGATAACAGCCCGCCGCATGACCTGCGACAAACGTGCCATGCCACGATTTGCGATCGGGGTTTAGATCCTTAATCCGTCCGGTAAAACTAGGATGGGATACATCGACACCGGCATCTACAATTCCGATCGTTACGCCTTCTCCATTCAACCCATGATCTTCTAGCCAGCGCAGATAGGAACCTTGGGGTCGCCCTGCACTGTCGTATTGTCCAGCTAAGATCAGGTCTGACACTTCATCCTCTGGCTGAACCGGACTATAGGGTTCCACTGCCAAAACCTTTGGATGGTGCAGCAGTGATTCTTGGCCTTGAGCGGAAACAGTTGCACGCAGACGCAAATAAAAGCCAACAATATCAATTGCTTGATTTGGATTAATATGGACTTCTGGCAAGGCAGAGAGTTCTTGAATAATACTAGCAATTTGGTCAGCAGAACTCTGCACCACAATCCAAATTTCCTGTTCACCCGTTTCAAGCTTAGTTGGCTGCGGCTTAGTGCCAGCATCAACTGGCAATACATTCAGCACAAAAGGTTGTTGCAATGCTTGGCGAAAAGCCTTGACCGTGGCACGACTGAGAAAACTATGTTCGGGGCGGAATTGCAATAGATCGATCGCGAGTTTATTCAGCGTCTCTAACCAAGTGCGATCGACTGGCCCAATGAGTTCAATATAGGCATTAATCATTTCACTATCTGACCAACCATCTAATGGATGATCAGCGGATTCTGATTGCTTCAATATGGCATTATTGGGCAGACAAACACCAGAACTGACAGGTGTTTCCAAGCTATTGTCCGATTCACTCATCGGGACAGAGGTGCGAATTAGGACTTCGCCATTTTCGTAAATATGCAGTGTTTCTGTACTAGGATGTTTGAGGATTTCGGAGTCAGCAGAAACTAGGATTATTCGTCCAGAATTTGGCTCAGAAGTAAGCCCAGAAATAAGTTTAGACATAGGAGCTTCTGGGGGATTGGCTAGGTTTGTCAGATTTCTGATTTCTTGAAGAAATTAGAAATCTCAATTTCACAGAACATTTCTTATTGCAGCAGGTCAATTTCTCTCGACACCAGTCGTAACCTGTTATTATTCACGACAATGTAGATCGTTTCTTCATAAATGGAACCGGCTCTGAAAAAGCCGTTCCAATACAAGAAGGAACTCCAGTGTTGGTGAGATAGTCAATCATCTCACCAACACTGGCAACCCGTTACAGTTCGACAACGATCGATTCAGCGTAGCCGGTTTCATCCATCAGGACTTTGACCTGCTTACGCCCTTCATCATCAAAGGGATCGGCTTCACTCACCTCATGCAAGCGCACCCGTTGCTTATTACCCGTGGCTTCTTCTACCCAAAGGGCAGGACCAAACTTGCCATATTCAACAGCGGTCAGGATACCTGCGATCACTCTTTTGCCCGCCGAGCCATCGCCGTTGCCTTCAGCTTTACCCGATTCCGGCGTGTTGCCATTGCTAGTCCCGATCGTGATCACAGGACTTGTACCAGCAGAGAGGAGGCGATCGGAGATCGGATCGCTTTCCGGCAGGTCGGCTTCCTTCGAGATCAGGCGTACACCATTCTTATCCACGATGATGAAGATTGATTCTTCGGTCACGGTAATGGGTTGCGCCTTTGCCCGCACCAACTTGCCACCAATCACACCAAAAGCACTGAATTTCAGCACAGGCTGACTGCCATCGATCGGCATCGGATAGGTGAAGGTAATCGGCTCACCATCTGGGAATGGCTTAATTCGAGCGGAATCTGTGATCGAATTTTTCAGGTGACTTCCAGCCACAGAGACATTCAAAACCAACTCGTCCCTTTCGTCCGGCATCAGGTTGAAATTGTTATCGCTATCGTAGGTATAGAGATAAATATTAACACGACCTAGGCGCGCACCGGGCTTTAGCGCAACTGTGGGCTGTGCACCCGTGGTCGAACCCTTTTCGTCAATGATGGGGAACTTAGGATTCTTGAAGTCAATTTTGGCTTGGTAGTTGACCCGCACTTGATCTGGCTTTTGGCTGGTGATCAGGTATTGCTTCGAGGAAACATCCGCACCAAATACATCCGAGGCCGGAATCATGACAGGACGGCCATCTTCCATGGCAGAACAGGAAAGAGAAACCGTATTTACCATTTCGTCCGGTGATACAGTCACCAACAGTGGGAATGTCAGTTCGGTATCGACTTCATTCAAATAGCTGTCGTCAAGACCCGATAGCAAAGTTGCGCCTGTGTCCATCCGGCCCTTGAACCAAGTATAGCCACCAAACTCCATCGTCATAGATAGGTTGCTGACATCGGACTCTCTGCGCCATTTCAGGGCAAAGTTCGTCCCGCCATGCCAACCGCCGGATTCACCTGCTTCCGCTGCCTTCACATCGGGCTTCGGTGCGAATAGCATGGGGAAAAAGTGTTTGAAGGATTGATCGATGAAGGTATCTAAGGCATTCTGCTTCATTTCCTCAGCCCCGGCTGGCAAGGCATCTAATCCCGTCATTGTGATTACGATCGCACCATTGCGAACCATGCTTTCCCATTGACCTTGCAGGTCGGCGCTGCCACCATATTTCCAACCGTCAAAGCTGGCTTTGAGTTGGGTAGAAAGATGATTAAAGACCCGGCTGCCATTGACTGTGATTTGTACCGAGCATTCGGGTATGGTTTGCATATACTCGTAGCCAACCGCAACCCCGATCGGTGTATTTTCGTGGTTTTTAATCGCCTGAGCTAATGCCTGCGAACCTTCTGAAGTCAAGTTTGCCAACAATGCGACTTTAGAACCCACAACACCAAATTCACGATTGGCGATCGTTGATTGACTGGCTGTTCCCATAATTTCAGGAATCAGCAAATCCATAGTGCCGTTGCGGGTGATGAGGGGCATAAATCGAGGCTGCGTAGATTTTGATTTACCCGACTTTTGAACTTCCCCGCGCCATTGATCGACAATCTGTTTATAGGTATCGGCATCAAACTCGATTCCTGTCGAAATCGTAAAGAGCGCTGCACCGCCAACGGTTTTGTAAGTGCCGTCTTTTTGTACACGGAATTGACTGACAGCCGTTTGATATCGACCTTTGTTCAGGTCTCGCGCCAAGGTAGCCTGCTTGGGGCTAAACAAAATCACATCATCATCGGTACTTTGCCAGAGCGTAACATTGCCCACGTCCCACTTTTGGCCGGACAAGGCAACGCAATATTGAGAGGAAAGACTAGATACCATGGGAATCTCCAGTATGTGTGGTAAGAAAAACTAGAAGATGAGCGAAATCCGTTTATTTGACCGTTGAGTTAACGAGTTGAATCTCTCTACTACTCGCACTGAGAAGTAGTTTGGTGGGTTGATTTACCTCTAGCGGAAGCGATCGCGATTTTAGCCTCACAATTTGCCGATTAATCATGCCGAAAGCGCTGATGGTTGCGGATACCTCATCCTGCGGCAAAATGCAGAGATAGGGGATTTCCCAAACTTGATGCGATCTCATTCGTTGAGATGATTTAACCGGGTAGGGTAATTGCGTCGTTTGCCAGACTAGATTGACAACTAGGTGATTGCTAGCAGTATTTTCATCGACGATTGTTGATGTATTTTCTGCTGGTACTGTTTCATCAGCTATTTCTAGCCCGATGCTGAGATAATGAATCCAACTTCCTGGGTCAATCACCATTCGATCGTCGCCGCTATTGGCTAGTAAGGATTGCTCAAATTGAACGATTCCCCAGCCTGCCATATCAAAGTTCACCTGGACATGGCAATGAATCATTGCCAATCCAGGGTTGTCACTGGTGAGTTGGGCCTTGGCAATGCCGCCCTCCGAGGAGAAGAGCAATGCCTGGGGCACCATGCCACTGTTGGCTGACCAGGACAGCGTGATGCTTTGAATGAGTGGATGGCCAACGATCGTAATCGATACAGGAATGGTTGTTTCCATCACCATGGCCTATTCGTCGGCCACCAGCCGCCGCAGTTGGCACCATGATCCGAACAAAAGTGCAGATCAGCTTCAGATAAATCCAGTACCTTGCCTGACTCAATGGAAGCGATCGATTCTACAACGGCGATCGTTCCAAAGGAGACACAGGAGCCGCACCCCCCCTGATTTTTAATGGGTGATACGTGATTACCATTATTGTTGTGCCAATCCACCTGTGGTGCAAAAGTGAGAGGAGCAGCTTGAGCGCGGGGAGCAGCCAATGCGGCAGACAAATCCTCCGCGTCAATTACAACGCCCAATAATCGTCGTTTCTGTTGTTCCGAAAGCTGAGACTGAAGTGTTTGATCCGCGACCCAAGGGGTGTCAGCAGCACTCAGCCGAGCATTCAACTCGTCAAAAGGTGTCATCGCTTTTACCTGGTAATTTGAATTGAAGGTCGAACGAAGAGATATAATCCGGGGCGCGAAGCTCCCACATTGTCTTTTCTTGCTCGACTCCTTCATCAAATGCCCGAGGTAACTAAGTTCAAGCCTAAGAATGTCTAAGTTATTCTGACTTTAGATTCGACTTGGGCGATCGCAGTAACCCGCCTTCATTTAGTATTGATGATAGAAATCTTGTAATTATTGCCATAGCTTGGATTCAGCCTCTATCAAGGTTAGGAGTATCTAAGCTATGTCCCTTCATCCCCAAGCGATCGACCCTGTTCCAGCAGAAACAGCTCGAATTGCAAAGCTTGCTTTCCCAAAAGGCAACCGCTATCTCACCCTACGTGATGAAATCGGCACGCTCTACACCGACCAAGATTTCACAGACCTGTTTTCCGGGTATGGTCAAACTGCGATCGCCCCTTGGCGTTTAGCATTGATTTGCATTCTGCAATTCATCGAAGACCTCGCTGACCGCCAAGCCGCAGAAGCCGTACGAAGCAGAATGGATTGGAAATATGCACTGGGATTGGAATTAAGCGACCCTGGATTTGACTTCTCGGTGCTCAGTGAATTCCGCGCTCGTTTGATTGAGAGGCAGGCAGAACAGAAATTGCTCGACAAGATGTTGGCGCAGTTCAAAGCACAAGGCTGGCTCAAAGACCGGGGCAAGCAACGCACCGACTCGACTCATGTCCTGGCAGCCACTCGATTCTTGAACCGACTGGAGCTAATTGGGAAACCTTACGAGCCGCACTCAATGAACTGGCAACTGTTGCCCCAGAATGGTTGCAAAGTTGGGTTCCGGTTGAGTGGTTTGGATGCTATGGGCGGTTGGTAGATGAATACCGCTTGCCCAAAGGGATCGAGGCTCGTCAAGACCATGCTCAACGAGTGGGTCGTGATGGCATGACACTGCTCGTTACGCTCTGGGATGACGAGTCACCCATTTATCTGCGTCAACTGCCTACTATTGAGCATTTACGGCAAACTTGGGTGCATCAATTTTATATTGACAATGAACAAGTTAAACTATGCTCTGCCGCAGACTTACCGCCAGCAGGAGAACGACATGATTCACCCTATGATCCAGATGCACGCTATGGCAATAAGCGATCGAGCAGTTGGACAGGCTACAAGGTACATTTGAGCGAAACCTGCGAAGACCAGGAGGTTCACCTGATCACACACGTCCTGACAACCCCTGTTCACCAGTCAGATGTAGACTTGACCGAACCGATGCACGCGGCATTAGAAGCAAAAGGGTTGCTGACTAGCGGGCATATTGTAGATGCAGGTTATGTCGATAGTACGTTGATGTTAACCAGTCGTCAGCGCTATGGGGTCAAGCTAGTCGGACCGATACGACCCAATGGAAGTTGGCAAGCCAAAACAGCAGGGGGCTATAGTTTGGATCAATTCAAGATCAATTGGAAAACTAAACGAGTCACCTGCCACCAAGGCAAGAAGAGTAAGAGTTGGACACCCACCCAGGATGCTCGGGGAAATGCGGTCATTTACATCAAGTTTTCCCGTACCGATTGTCGGCTCTGCCCCTGTCGCTCTCTATGTAGCCGTTGCAAAACTGAGCCTCGCAGTTTAACGATTCGCCCTCAAGCAGAACATCAAGCCCTTCAGGACTCTCGTCAAGCGCAACAAACTGAAGATTGGCAAACTGGGTGCATCCCAGTTATGCAATTGAGTATAAATACTTAAGGCTCAAAACCCGCTCCTAGAAGTCTTCAGACAAGGCTTTGACAAATCACAAGATTTGTGGACTTGCAAAGGTGGGATGCACCCGGCAAACTCGCTACAACCGACGAGCAGGGATTGAAGGAACGATCTCTCAGGGGGTGAATGCCCTTGGGCTGCGGCGTTCTCGTTATCTGAGTTTAGCCAAAACTCATCTGCAACATATCCTGACCAGTGCGGCGATAAATGTGGTGCGGATGGTGGCATGGTTACAAGGTCAACCTCATGCCAAAACTCGAATTTCTCGGTTTGCTTCATTAGCCCCACCCAACCTTTGATAGTACGATTCGCCAACAACATCCGTTGCTAAATGAAGGCGTTGTTGTGCGTCTATTAGCTTGAGCAGAACTTGGCAGTGAGCGGAAGGAAGAGGCAGAGTTTCTAGGCAACGATTTCCAGAAGAAGACCTGGGAACCTCAGAGAGATGGCGGCAGGGGAACAGCATCCTCAAACTGCAAGGAGAGCCGATCGACATTCACACCAACACCACGATCGGGATTGTGCAGAAATTCCAGCGCGCTTTGGTCGTCTTTCAAATAAGCGTCAAGGAACTTCAAGATGTAGCAGCAGACCACTTCGTAGCTCTCTCGGGTCAACTTCGGTTCTGGCACAACGAATTCTGGGTAGGGATCGGGGTGGCTCGCCAGTCGCAAACCACTTCCGATAGCTCCATATAAAACGTAGTCGTTATGGGTCAGATGGTCGATCTGTGCATAATAACGCTTGGCATACTTCAGTGACGCATAATGACCGAAGGAGGGCTTTTCCCATGTAGAGGCAAAGAACAGCATGGGAGCCGAAAGATTACTCACCCGAGCCCATCGTTCCTTCAGTTTTTCGTAGCCCTCATCACCGTAGACTTCAAATGTTGAATCAATACTGATCACCGCATCGATCGGGGAATTTTTCTCGGATGCCCACGCCATCGCTGCCTGTGCCCCATAACTATGCCCCATGCTGGCAACTTTTTTCGGAGCTATACCTTGTCAGGGAATAGACTTTACATCCTTAAATGACTGAAATTTCAATGTCAGCAATGAATCCAGGTCTTTTTTGTACGTTGTATGGCACTGATCGAGGCAATCCGTAATCGCCTGCTTAA
>Ga0209181_10010049_pt1 | contig 12336 bp, 5 predicted proteins | sample MAT05_FD_187208 | JGI IMG/M metagenome (GOLD analysis project Ga0209181, IMG submission 187208) | Freshwater microbial communities from Lake Fryxell liftoff mats and glacier meltwater in Antarctica - MAT-05 (SPAdes) (version 2) | ecosystem: Environmental > Aquatic > Freshwater > Ice > Liftoff... | reverse complement strand
ACGCAGCGCCTTCGCGCCGAGCGGGTCAACCACGTCTGGAGCTACGACTTCGTCTTCGATCAGACCGAGGACGGGCGGCGGCTCAAGTGGCTGCCGATCTGCGATGAGTTCAGCCGGGAGCTGGTGGCGCTGGAAGTCGAAAGGCGGATGGAGGCCAAGGACGTGATCCGCATCCTGGACGCGGCCGTGCTCGCGCGCGGAGGCGTGCCGGAGTATATCCAACGAGCCTGCGGGCGGAATCCTTCAAACTCGTGAATGGCGCGATGAGGATGACGCGATTGACGGGATGATGGGCGGTGAATTGCAATGCCGCACCACCACCCAATGAGAGGCCGATGACATTCATTTTGCCGTCGAGGCTTTGCCGAGTGGACCCCAGTCGTTGGACCAGTGCATCAAATGCCTTCTCCGTAGCTTTATCGATGGATTCAGGAGAAGCGGAACCTTCAGAGTCACCATAGCCGGGATATTCGATGAGCAGAAAACCGTCATCTCTTCCCGGCGCGTGTGCGACGAATTCAGTCCAATCCAAGGCCAGCGAAGCATTGCCAGAAAACATCACCCATACCCGTTTTGGTTCGTGCAGGGTGTGATTCCGAGGCGGGACGTAAAAAGAGAGCTGTTTGCCCTGTCGAGTCGAGGTTCTGAGTTCGACAGCACCCGTCGGTAGCCGAGCTTGGGATGATGGACGATACGGGCGTCCGTGATAAATCATGGCGTGCTGGCCGACGAGCAGCAGCACCGGAACCACGATGCAGAGCACTGCGGCAAGTTTGAAAATGAACCACCCCATTTTTTGAACTGTATCAGCATCATTGGGCGGCGGGCAGTTGGTGCGATTCCCGGCAGTTTCGCCATCACTTTTCTTTTCCAACCTCACAGAATGCCATTCCAGCAATTGACCCGCTCTTCCAATCCGCGCCAAAAGCCCGACCCGCCAATGAATCAACTCACCACCGCTGCCAAACGCCAGGTCGCGAGCATTTGCTCGATGCCGGTTCGTCTGGCCATTTGGGTCAAGACCCAAAGCGGTGGAGTTAGCGTCTGATTTTTCTGCAAAAAGTCTTTCCTCAACAAACCCACACGAGCCAACGGAGGTGGGTTTTTGGATCCGCCATCCACCCTTTTCTCCAACGCGCGAGCGATGAACATGCGCCGCAGAGCCTGTTTGGCTGTAGCGGGTGATTCCCAAACACTCTCCAAAACGGCCGCGGTTGAGGGGAAGCCTTTGCTGGTCTTCTCACGTCAAATACTGATGCCTCCGCTTGACCTAAACCACCGAGACAAAAAATCGGCGCTGTCTTCGGAGTCCGCATGAAAATTTGAGCACGCACGTCCGTGGATATCATTGGTTTTGAGGCTGCGTCGGATTTCCTTGCCGTCGACCTCTACGCGAGCATAGTAGGCCCCTGATGATGGATTTCGATACAGGCACTCGCCAACTTTCTCGAAAAGAGCCTGCTCTTTTTGGGTCGGTGGCATGCGCGAACCATTCGACGGAGCCGGAAAGTTGAGTTTTTTCGCGCTGCAATTTCGTCGTATCTCTGTGTTGATCAGTAATTTCGGGGTGTAGCTTAGCTTGGTAGAGCGCCTGGTTTGGGACCAGGAGGTCGCAGGTTCAAATCCTGTCACCCCGACCATTATCGATTTCCGCGATTCGAAAGGCGAATGATCGGAGGGAGGGTGCCTCGTTTTTGGACAGAAAAAACGTAAGAGCACGGATGCGCGTGAGAAAAAGGAAAAATTTCCTTGCGCGCGACAACATAGCGTCCGAAGGTTCGCGTCCATTTTGTCGCGGGGATTTGTCACCCCGCTCTTTTTTTCGTCTTGAGCACCGCCGCCGCCGTCCGCCCGATTTTTTTCCCGCAGAGATACCGTGACGCAGAGGATGTTTTTCGTCCTCTGCGTCGCTGTGTCTCTGCGCTTTTTGTGCAGACGAGGCCCGGGACGCAACCCGAATCGTAAACCTTTTGCGCTCGTTCCGTTAGCTGGTTGGCGGAGTGAAGAGCGCATCGCAGAAACCGGCAAACCGAGCACCCACTTCCATGTCTGAACGCAAATACTTTGGCAAACTCCGGGAAGGCGCTGAACCGCCGAACCTTATCGAAGTCCAACTCGACAGTTACGTCGAATTCCTGCAGCAGGACGTGGCGCCGAGCCGGCGGAAAATGACAGGCCTTCAGGCCGTGTTTAAGGAGGTGTTTCCGATCCAGAGCTATGACGAAAAGGTGACGCTGGATTTTGCGAGCTACGAGATCGGCGAGCCGAAGCTGAGCATCCGCGAGGCGATGCGCGAGGGGCTGACGTTCAGCGCTCCGCTGCATGTGACCTTCCAACTCAAGGAGGAAAAGGGGACAAAGGAGGAGAAGGTGTACATGGGCGAAATTCCGCTGATGACGCCGCAGGGCACGTTTGTCATCAATGGCGCGGAGCGCGTGGTGGTGTCGCAGTTGCACCGTTCGCCGGGCATCTGTTTTGAGTCGTCGCTGCACTTGAATGGAAAAGTCCTATTCAGCTTCCGAATCATTCCAGATCGCGGTTCGTGGGTGGAAGTGCAGTTCGACACGAATGACCTGCTTTATGTCTATCTCGACCGCCGGAAGCGCCGCCGGAAGTTTCTCGCGACGACTTTCCTGCGTGCTCTCGGCCACGGCTCGGACGAAGAAATCATCAAACTGTTTTACACGGTCGAGAACCTCAAGCTCAGCGAGAGCATTGAGGAAGAGGAAATCGCCACGAAAGTGCTCATCGCCGACGTGCGCGATGGGGAAATCACCGTGGCGCGCGCCTTTGAGCCGCTGACTAAGGCGACGATCCGCCAAGTGATCGCGCTGGGGGTGAAGAGTGTCCAAGTCGTCGATACAAAGCTGGATGACACGGTCATCAAGGCGCTGAAAAAGGATCCCGCGCATGACGAGGAAGAGGCGCTCAAGGACATCTACCGCCGCCTCCGGCCTGGCGACCCACCTACGGTGCCGAACGCTCGCGGCTTGCTCAAGCGCCTCTTTTTCGACCCGAAGAAATACGACCTCGGTCGCGTCGGTCGATACAAGCTCAACCAGAAGATGGACCTCAACATCTCTCAGGACGAGCGAACGATGACCAAGGAGGATTTCATCGCGGCGATGAAGTATCTCATCGGCTTGCGCCGCGGCGAGGGCACCCTCGACGACATCGATCACCTCGGCTCCCGCCGCGTGCGGACCGTGGGCGAACTGCTCGCCAACCAATGCCGCGTGGGCCTCGCCCGCACGGAGAGGCTGGTCAAGGAGCGCATGACCCTCTTCGACGTAAATATCGAAGGCATGACGCCGCAGAAGCTGATCAATCCGAAAGCACTAAGCGCGGTCATCCGCGACTTCTTCGGCCGGAGCCAGCTCTCGCAGTTTATGGATCAGACGAATCCGCTCGCCGAGCTTACCCATAAGCGCCGTCTTTCGGCCCTTGGGCCAGGAGGCCTCTCGCGGGATCGTGCGGGCTTCGAGGTCCGCGACGTGCATCCCTCGCACTACGGCCGCATCTGCCCGATTGAGACGCCGGAAGGCCCGAACATCGGCCTGATCTCATCGATGTCCACGTTCGCGCGGATCAACGACTTCGGTTTTATCGAAACACCATATCGCAAGGTCGAAAACGGTCGCGTGACGGACAAGATAGATTTTCTGACAGGTGATAAAGAGGAGAACTACCTCGTCGCGCAGGCCAACTCCGCCTTCGACGACAAAGGGCATTTCACCAGCGAGAAGGTCAGCGTACGTTACCGCGGCGACTTCCTCGAAGTCGAGCCGACCAAAGTCCACTACATGGACGTTTCGCCCAAGCAACTCGTCTCCGTCGCCGCCGGTTTGATTCCGTTCCTCGAGCACGATGACGCCAACCGCGCGCTCATGGGCTCGAACATGCAGCGCCAAGGCGTCCCTCTCCTCATCTCGGAATCGCCGATCGTCGGCACCGGAATGGAGGGAAAAGTCGCCCGCGATTCCAAAGCTGTGATCGTCGCCGAGGCGAGCGGTAAAGTCGCGAGCGTCAGTGGCGACCTCATCGTCGTCACCAAGGATGGCGAACTGCCCGAAGGCAAGAAGAAGCTCAAGCACGATCCGGAAGAAGGCGTATACCTCTACGACTTGCGCAAGTTCATGCGTTCAAACGCGGGAACGTGCGTGAACCAGAAGCCGATCGTCAAGAAAGGCCAGCATGTGAAAAAGGGCGACGTCATCGCCGACGGCCCGAACACCGAGAAAGGCGAAATCGCCCTCGGCCGCAACGTGCTCGTCGCGTTCATGCCTTGGAATGGTTATAACTTCGAGGACGCCATCACGATTTCCGAAAAGGTCGTGAAAGAGGACATCTACACGTCGATTCACATCGACGAGTTTGAGATCGGTGCCCGCGATACGAAGCTTGGACCTGAGGAAATCACCCGAGACATTCCGAACGTCAGTGAAGAAGCGCTTCGCCACCTCGGACCGGATGGCGTCATCCGTGTCGGCGCGGAAGTGAAGCCCGGCGACATTCTCGTCGGCAAGATCACTCCGAAGTCCGAAACCGAACTCGCGCCCGAAGAGCGGCTGCTCCGAGCAATCTTCGGCGAGAAAGCTGCGGATGTGAAAGACACGTCGCTCACCGTCCCGTCCGGCACCTACGGCATCGTCATGGATGTGAAAGTTTCGAGCCGCAAGGAAGTCACGCGCATCAAGCTGTCGCCGACGGAAAGCAAACGTCAGGCGAAGGTCATCGAGGAAGATCACGCGAAGCGCAAAGACGAACTGCACGAGCAGCTCACCGAAGCGCTTTCCAACATCCTCCTCGGCGAAAAGATCCCGCTTGACGTGGTCAACGCGCAGACCGGCGAGATCATCATCCCGGCCAACCGCAAGATCACCAAGACCCTGCTGCGCAAGCTGGCAGGCGTCTATGATCATGTGGACATCGACCCATCGCCGATCCGTAACAAGATCCGCGAAATTATCGGTCAATTTGAGCATAAGTTCGCTGAACTGGAGTTGGAGCACGAACGCTCAATGGACAAAGTCGAGAGTGGCGATGACGTCGATCCCGGCATCATCAAGCAGGTCGTTGTCTATGTGGCCTCGAAGCGCAAGCTATCGGTCGGCGATAAGATGGCTGGCCGTCACGGGAACAAGGGCGTCGTTGCCCGCATCGTGCCTGAAGAGGATATGCCTTTCCTCGCGGACGGAACTCCCGTGGAGATCTGCCTGAACCCGCTCGGTGTGCCTTCGCGCATGAACGTCGGCCAGGTGCTTGAAACCCATCTCGGTGTCGCTGCGAAAGCGCTCGGGTTCAAGGTGGCCACACCTGTCTTCGACGGTATCCATGAATCCCAAATCTTCGATTACCTCAAGCAGGCGCGGAAGGTCGAAGGCTACACTTGGATCAGTGAGACGGGCAAGGCCGTGGTCTATGATGGCCGCACCGGCGATGCCTTCGATCAGCCAATTGTCGTCGGCTATATCTACATGTTGAAACTCGGCCACTTGGTCGCCGACAAGATCCACGCCCGTGCGGTCGGACCTTATTCGCTCGTCACCCAGCAACCGCTGGGCGGCAAGGCACAATACGGCGGCCAGCGCTTCGGCGAGATGGAGGTGTGGGCGCTGGAAGCCTACGGCGCGGCTTACACGTTGCAGGAACTCCTCACCGTGAAGTCCGATGACGTGGCCGGTCGCACGCGCATCTACGAGTCGATCGTCAAAGGCGATAACTCGCTCGAAGCCGGCACGCCGGAGAGCTTTAACGTGCTCATCAAGGAAATGCAGTCCCTCGGCCTCGACGTGAAAGTCGGAGGCAAAGCACCTTCGGCCCTGACCGCCGGCCTTATCTAACCACCCGCAAACTACCAACTAGCTATCAGCTGACTATATCTATATGAGCGAACCTACTTTTCGTGAATTGATGGGTGAGGAACGGGCCGTTGGCTTCGATCAGGTCGGCATTACCGTCGCCTCTCCCGAGGCCATCCGGTCATGGTCGAGCGGCGAAGTGAAGAATCCCGAGACAATCAACTACCGCACGTTCAAGCCTGAAAAGGGCGGCCTTTTCTGCGAGCGCATCTTTGGTCCGACCCGGGACTGGGAGTGCTCCTGCGGCAAATACAAGCGGATCAAACACAAGGGCGTCATCTGCGACCGTTGCGGCGTCGAGGTCACCCTCGCTCGCGTGCGCCGCGAGCGCATGGGCCACATCGAGCTCGCCGTGCCGGTCACGCACATCTGGTTCTACAAGTGCATGCCCTCGCGCATCGGCCTGATGCTCGACATGAGCGGACGCCAACTGGAGCGCGTCATCTATTACGAGGACTACCTTGTCATTGATCCCGGCCAGACGCCGCTGACCAGGTGCCAACTCCTGACCGAGGTTGAATACCGCGAAGCACTCGACCAATACGGCGAGACTTTCGTCGCCGGCATGGGTGCCGACGCCATCCGCCGCCTGCTCTCAACCGTAGATCTCGCTGAGAATCAAAAGGAACTCGAAGAGGCGATGGGCACTACGCGCTCAAAGCAAATCCGCAAGAAACTGGCAAAGCGCCTCAAACTAGCGCAGGGCTTCGCGACCTCGCATACGCGCCCTGAGTGGATGATTCTCGAAGTGTTGCCGGTCATCCCGCCTGACCTTCGACCCCTCGTGCCGCTTGAAGGAGGACGTTTCGCGACGAGCGATCTCAACGATCTCTACCGCCGCGTCATCAATCGGAACAACCGGCTTAAAAACCTGCTCCAGCTCAAGACGCCGGACGTCATCATTCGCAATGAAAAGCGCATGCTGCAGGAAGCCGTCGATGCGCTCTTCGACAATGGCCGCCACGGCCGCGCCGTCACCGGCGCTGGCAACCGTCCGTTGAAATCGCTAAGCGACATGCTCAAGGGTAAAGGCGGCCGCTTCCGTCAGAACCTGCTCGGCAAGCGCGTCGATTACTCGGGACGCTCGGTTATCGTCATCGGTCCGGAGTTGAAGCTCCATCAGTGCGGACTGCCGAAGAAGATGGCGCTCGTTCTGTTTGAGCCGTTCATTATTCGCCGACTCAAGGAACTCGGGTATGTCCACACCGTCCGAAGCGCGAAAAAGATGATCGAGCGCCAGACGCCGGAAGTCTGGGACATCCTCGAGGAAGTCACCAAAGGTCACCCTGTTCTCCTGAACCGCGCGCCGACCCTGCACCGTCTGTCCATTCAGGCTTTCGAGCCGCAGCTTATCGAAGGCGAGGCCATCCGCATTCACCCGCTCGTCTGCACGGCTTACAACGCGGACTTCGACGGCGATCAAATGGCCGTCCACGTCCCGCTGTCCGTGGAGGCGCAGATGGAGGCGCGCATGCTCATGCTCGCCCCGAACAACCTGTTCTCACCCGCGAGCGGCAGGCCGATAACCACGCCATCGCAAGATCTCGTCCTCGGCTGCTATTACCTCACGCAGACTCCGCGCAAACTCCAGGCGGGCAAGGAGGTCGAACGCATGCCACTCTTCGCGGACGCCAGCGAAGTGGAATTCGCCATGGCCGAAGGCAGCGTCAAAGTCCACGACCGCATCCGGTTCAAGAACCCGGACCTCGGCAAGCAGAGCGTCTATGGCGACGATACCAAGCACGTCATCGAGACCACCGCGGGCCGCGTTGTCTTCAACGAAATTTGGCCGCGGGGCGTGGGCTTTTTCAACAAAGCCTGCGGCAAAAAGCAGATCTCCGATGTTATCTTCCGCACTTACCAGGCGGCCGGCCACCAAGCCACCGTCGATACTCTCGACCGGCTCAAGGAACTCGGCTTTTACTGGGCGATGAAGGCCGGTGTTTCCATCGGGATCATCGACATGATCATCCCGAAGGAGAAGCACACTGAACTCGACAGCGCCTATAAGCAGATCGCCGTCGTCGAGAAGCAGTATCGCTCCGGTATCATCACCGACGGCGAGCGTTACAATAAGATCATCGACGTCTGGACCCACGCCGGTAACACCATTGCCGACGTCATGATCCAGACCCTCGAACACAACGAGGGCCGCAAGGAACTGAACCCGGTGTACGTCATGGTCGATTCCGGTGCGCGGGGTAACAAGCAGCAGGTGAAGCAGCTCGCGGGAATGCGCGGCCTCATGGCCAAGCCTTCAGGCGAAATCATCGAGCGCCCGATCACGTCGAACTTCCGCGAGGGTCTGAACGTGATGGAATACTTCATTTCCACGCACGGCGCCCGCAAAGGGCTCGCCGACACCGCGCTCAAGACCGCCGACTCCGGCTATCTTACGCGCAAGCTGGTCGATGCCTCGCAAGACGTGATCATCTACGAGGACGATTGCGGCACCACGCTCGGCATCGTCGTCCGCCCGATTTACGAGGGAGACGAAGAGGTCGTCGATCTCGCCACGCGCCTGATCGGTCGCGTCAGTTGCGAGACGGTCAAAGATCCCGTCACCGCCACCACGGTGCTGAAAAAGAACACGCTCATCGATGAGAAGACTGCGCTCGCCGTCGAGAAGATCGGCATCGAGCACCTCAAGATCCGCTCCGTGCTCACCTGCGAAAGCAAGCGCGGCTGCTGTGCGAAGTGCTACGGCCGCAATCTCGCCACCGGCCAGATGGTCAAGCTCGGCGAAGCCGTCGGCATCATCGCCGCGCAGTCGATCGGCGAACCCGGCACGCAGCTTACCATGCGGACCTTCCACATCGGCGGCGTCGCCTCCGGCACGTTCAAGCAGCCCATCGTCAAAGCCAAAAACGACGGTGACATCCGTTTCAATGAACTCAAAGCTGTCCAAAACACCGACGGTCAGTGGGTTGCGCTGAATAAGAACGGCACCGTGACCATCCACTCCAAGGACGGCCGCGAGATCGAGCGCTACACCATCGTCGTCGGTTCCACCATTTCCATCGCCGACGGCGGCCATGTCAAAAAGGGCGAAACCTTCATTCAGTGGGATCCGCACAATGTTCCGATTCTCACGGAGAAAGCGGGTCGCGTGGAATTCCGCGACATGATCCCCGGCGTCACCGTGAAGAGCGAGATCGACGAGGGCACCGGTCTCAAGGGCACCGTGGTCATCGAGCACAAGGAGGATTTGCACCCGCAGATCGTCATTGTGGACGAAAAGACCAAGGACATCTTGGCCAGCTACTCCATCCCGGCCGGTGCGCACGTCGCCGTCACGGAAGGGAAGAAGATCCAGGCCGGATCACTCCTTGCCAAGACGCCCCGCAAAGTCGCCAAAACCAAGGATATCACCGGTGGTCTGCCGCGCGTCGCCGAGCTTTTCGAAGCCCGCCGTCCGAAGGACGCATCCGAGATCGCCAAGATCGACGGCACCGTCGAGATCGGCGGAACTGTCCGCGGCAAGCGCAAGATTATCGTCACCGACGTCGAGACCGGCGCTGAGGAAGAGCATCTCGTGCCGATGAACAAACACATCATCGTCCTCCGCGGCGACTTCGTGAAAAAGGGCCAGCAGCTCACGGACGGTCCGGTGGTCCCACATGACATCCTCGATGTCTGCGGCCCGCAGGCCCTGCAGGAGTACATGGTCAATGAAGTTCAGGAGGTTTATCGCCTCCAAGGCGTCGAGATCGCGGACAAGCACATTGAGATCATTGTCCGCCAGATGCTCCGCAAAGTGAAAGTCACCGAGCCCGGCGACACGACGCTCCTTTGGGGCGATCAAATTGACCGACTGGCCTTCGAGAAAGAGAACGAGGAAGTCGAGAAGAAGGGTGGTAAGCCTGCCGAGGCCGTCCCTGTCCTGCTCGGCATCACCAAGGCTTCGCTCGAAACCGACTCCTTCATCTCCGCCGCCTCGTTCCAGGACACGACCCGCGTTCTGACCGAAGCTGCGACCCTCGGCCGCGTGGACAACCTCCGCGGCTTCAAGGAGAACGTCATCATGGGCCACCTCATCCCGGCCGGCACCGGCTTCCCAACCCACCGCGACATCAAGATCGTCAACCTCGGCGACACCCTGCCGATCGGCGACGAAACCAGCGAGCCGGAGCCCGCAGTCGGCTAGGAGCCCGCTCCAAAACCGTAATCCGCGAAGGTCGAAGATCGTCTGGTCTTCGGCCTTCGCTGTTCTCAGCTCTCCGCAGCCGGGCGGGCGGTTCTGCGGAAAAAAATGCGGGACTTACCGATCTCGGTGTCGATACTGACTTCGTCGTTCCCCATGCGCAACCAGCCACATCCAATCCATTTCGGATCAGGCAATGAATAGCCAGGACCAGTCCAATCCTCCTCCCAAAAAGCCGATCTTCACTTTTTGGCAGAAGGTCATTGCCAGCAAGTTCCTCCTCGTCAGCATTGTCGTGCATCTCCTCTTCGGAGCCGGTGCGGCGGTCTATGTCGTGCAGCAGTATCAGGCGAACCGCAAACTCTCCTTCAAAGGCGGACCGCCGGTCGTCAACCCCAGCAGCCGCGCGCTGGAACACAAGGTTTCCATGGCGAAGAAAAAAAACACGATGAGTGCGCCTGCGCAGGCCAAGCGGATTACCACTACCGGGCTCTCGAAAGTCGCACTCCCCGAAATGGTGACCATGCCCAACGCCACCACAGTCGTTCCAAATCGCATGGGTGGTCTCGGCGGTACGGGGCAGGGCTTCGGCGCGGGCGGCATGGGTGGGATGGGGAGCGGCGGCGGCGGTGGCGGCTTTGCGTTGCCGAACATGATGAACGACCGGTGCAGCGCAGCCTCCCGCGCCACCGCGATGAGGGCGAGCGGGGGCGATCCCAAGACCGAGGAAGCGATTGTTAAGGGCCTGCGCTGGCTTAAGGCGCACCAGAATGCGGACGGTTCATTTGGGCAGAAGTTCCCGGTGGCCATGACCGGTCTCGCCCTGCTCAGCTTCATGGGTCATTGCGAAAGACCCACCTCCAAGGAATTCGGTGATTCCGTTCGCAAGGCGATCGACTTCCTCGTCCGCGTGGGAGCCGAACAGAATGGAAAGCTCAGCAAGGTCGGAGGCAACGCGTGGGCCTACGAGCACGGCATCGGCACCTATGCCCTCGGCGAGGCCTATATTTTGACGAGAGAGCCCAAGATCGCGGATGTCTTCAAAAAATCGATTGATCTCATCGTCCAGGGACAGGGTTCTGACGGCGGCTGGATGTACCAACTGAGCAAAGCCGTCCCCAGCGATACCTCCGTTTCCGGCTGGCAGGTTCAGGCGCTCAAGACCGCCCATCTCAGCGGGCTGAATCTGCCGGGCGTTGACCACGCCATGGACAAATCGGTGGATAACATCATGCGCTGCCGCGGTGAAAAGGGCGGGTTCGGTTACCGTGGCGCGGAGGACCGGCGCTCCCTCACCCCTGTCGGCGTCGTCGTCCTCCAGATCGTCAAACGCGAGAGAGGCAAAGTCGTCCGCCAAGCTCTTGACTTCTACTTCGACGGAAAGGACGCGCCCGAGTTTACGTACGACGGAGGCGACGCGGACCTCTACGCGTGGTACTACGGTGCTCAGGCGTGTTTCCAACAAGGCGGAAGTTCCTGGCAGAAATGGAACCGGAAGGTCATGCCGCAAATCGTCGGCAAGCAAGGGGATGACGGTTCGTGGCCCGAGACTCGCGGAGGCCAGGGAGGAAAGATGGAGGAAGGGAAGGGGAAAGATCCCGATGCGTTGGTTTATCGCAACACGGTCTGCGTTCTGATGCTCGAGGTCTATTACCGCTATCTCGCGAGCAGCCGCTAAATCGCAGCATGTCGATCGCCACCAAAACCGGAGACGACGGCACGACGGGCCTCATGTATGGCCGCCGCGTGTCGAAAACCGACCCGCGTATTGCGGCGAATGGTGCTGTCGATGAGTTGAACGCCGCTCTGGGGATGGTCCGCGCCACCGTCGCCGAGCCGTTCGTCACCGATGCGGTTTTCGCCATTCAAAAGGATCTCGTCCTTCTCATGGGCGAGCTTGCCGTCTTGCCGGGGGATCGCGAGCGCTACATGGCCGGCGGATTTCACTTCGTGGAAGAGGCCATGGTCGATGCGCTCACGGCGCGGATCGACGACCTCGAAAAGAACCATCACATCAGCTACCAGGGATGGGCCACACCGGGTGCCACCCTCGGCTCCGCCACGCTCGATCTCGCCCGCACCGTGTGCCGCCGCGCCGAGCGCCACATCGCCGCGCTCGCGGAAACCGCCGCGCCGGTGAACACCGAAATCCTCCGCTACCTCAACCGCCTCTCCGACCTCTGCTGGCTTTGGGCGCGGTGGATCGAGACGAGAGCGGTGCCAAACGGAGGTTAGGCAGCGCGCCCGCCCATCGCAGCGTTCATTTCGATGATGCTGCCGAGGGAGCCTGCTTCGCTTTCGGCAATGGTTGCTTGGCCTTTTCCTTATCCT
>Ga0209181_10010047_pt1 | contig 12337 bp, 5 predicted proteins | sample MAT05_FD_187208 | JGI IMG/M metagenome (GOLD analysis project Ga0209181, IMG submission 187208) | Freshwater microbial communities from Lake Fryxell liftoff mats and glacier meltwater in Antarctica - MAT-05 (SPAdes) (version 2) | ecosystem: Environmental > Aquatic > Freshwater > Ice > Liftoff... | reverse complement strand
GAGCTGCGTGACCAAACGGAAGGCCGGCACGAAGAGCACCTGCAACTGATGGCGGCAAATCCACTCGCGCGCGATCGCGGCGACGAGATGAGTTTTGCCGCGTCCGGCCAGGCCGAAGCACAGGAGGTTGTCGCCGCGGCGCACGAAGTCCGCTTCGAGCAGCGTGGGCAACTGGCGCCGGATTTTGTCCGGCAGCTTTTTGTCGTCGAGCGATTCGAGGGTCTTGCCGGACGGCAGGTTCGATTCCTTGAGCAAGCGTTGGATTTTGCGTTGGAGCCGGTCGTTGCCCTCGGCCTCGAAGAGGTAGGACAGAAAGCGCGCATAGCCCCAGTTCTCGGCCTCGGCGCGGCGGATGGCATCGTCGTGTTCGCGGGCGATGGTCGGCAGCCGCATCGCACGGAGCAGGAGCGGCAGACTGGCGGCGCTCATGAGGCCACCCCCTCGACCCACTCGGGGCCTTGAACCTGTCGAAACGGCTCTGTGAGAAGGGCGTCGTACGATGCCAGTTCTGGTGTGAACACCGCGAGGGCCGCGGCCTGAACCGGAACGGGTTCTCGTAATTGTTTATCAATTACGTCCGCCAGTGGTGGTGCGCCCTCGCGCAGCAGGGCGCCGAGCCGGTCCGCGACGCCCTCTTCGCCGAACTCGGCGGCGAGTTGCAGGAGACGCAGGTAGCGGGCGCTGGCCGTGCGCTCGTCGAGCGCGTGGAGCCGGTCGTAGGCGTGGCGGAAGACGGGCCGCGGGAACAGCTCCTCGCGATAGAGATACCGGGCGAAGGCGCCGGGCTTCTGCACGAGGGAAGCGATCACGTGCCGGTAGTCGATGCGTGGCTCGCGGCCGGTGGAGCGCGGATAAGAGGCGACTTCTTCGCGCCGGTAAAGGAAGCGCACGGTGTCTTCGGTCAGTTGGGCTTGGACGAAGGCGCCGATGAAACGGGCCGGCACCGAATACGCGCAGTCGCGCACCCGCGCGGTCGAATAGCTCGAGACGCGCACCGTCACTTCCTCGCTCTCGGGAAACCGCGTCGGCGGCAGCGCACGCAGGAGGGCGCGTTCCTCGGCGAGCTTGGGCGCGCGCAGCGTGTTGGCGCCGCGGCACACGCCGGCCACGAACTCGGCGTAGGCCATGGCGGACGCGAAGTCGCGGCTCTGGCGCAGGATCAACTGGTTTTTGAGCCGCCGCTTGAGGACGCCCTGTGCGGCTTCGACGTCGCCGTTTTGATTGGGACAGGCGACCCCGATCGTGCGGGGCGCCAGACCGAGATGCGTGCACAACGACACGTAATCGAGATTGAACCCGCGGCGGCTCTCGCCGCGTTTGAGTTGATGCGTCGCGGTCGAACTCTGATCGGTTTGGGAGAATCGCGGCACGCCGCCCAAGGTCCAGAGCGAGGCTTGCAATCCGCTTTTGAGCGAAAGCGCCGATTCCGAGCGGCACGGGATCGCCCACTCCCAGTTGGAATACGGGAGCACCGAGTGGCAGAGCAGGTGGGGGAACGCGGCGCCCGCGATGGTCACCACGAGTTCATTCGCGTTAGTCCAATCCGTTTGGATACACTCGGCCGGCGCGTGACGTTGGGCGAAGAACACCTCTTTCGGCGGTCCATGCCGACGCAACCAATCGGCCACCCGACGTTGAAACGTGCGCAGCGCCTTGCCGTCCACCTGGCCGGGATGCGTGGCGAGCAGATGTTCGAAGAGCGCCTTCGCTTCGACCTCCGGGCTCGCTTCGAGCCAGCGCTCGGTTTCCGTCCAGATGTCCTTCAACGGGTCGCCGCGCGTGCGCCACGTATGCGGCTGCTTCAGCGCCTCCGGCCCGGTCTGCGCGGCAACATAGCGTCGCGCGGTCTCACGGTGCATCCCCGCCTTCATGGCCGCGCGCTCGAGCGCGCCGCCGGATTGATAGTCTTTCATTAGTCGTCGATACTGCTGCTCGGTAATCATGGGACCCGCGAAAAGGTCCGAGCTTACCGCTCTCGCAGACCGACGAGCGCTAAAAACCTCGTCCGAACGGACGCCGGTCTTTAATTGTCGTCGTGGCGGGGTCTAATTGTCGCTGGGGGTCTTCGTGACGTCGTAGGCGATTGGATTGGCGCTAACGAGGCGCAGCACGTGCGGACTCGCCCTCGCGTCGGGCAATATCGATCCCCGATTCGGTCTTCGGCCGGCGGCGCAACCGGTCCAGCCAGAGATAAACCACCGGCACGGAATACAGCGTGAGGAGCTGGCTGACCGCCAATCCGCCCACGATCGCCAGGCCAAGGGGACGGCGCATTTCGACGCCTTCGCCGGTCGCGAGGACCAGCGGGAGCGCCCCAAGGAGCGCGGCCAGGTTCGTCATCAGAATCGGCCGGAAACGCATGATTGCCGCCTGGTAGATCGCGGCGCGAGGCGGGAGGTTGAGTCTTCGCTCCGTATCGAGCGCGAAGTCGATCATGAGAATTGCGTTCTTCATGACGATCCCGATGAGCAGAAAAAGCCCGAGAAGTGCGATGAGCGTAAATTCCGTGCCGGTGAGCTGCAGCGCCAACAGCGCTCCGAGACCCGCGGAAGGCAGGGTCGAGAGAATCGTGATGGGATGCACCAGGCTTTCATAGAGAATTCCGAGCACGAGGTAGACGGCGACAAGCACGCCCAGAATGAGAAACGGCTGGTTTTGCAGGGTTTTCTGAAAGGAGCGCGCCGTACCGGCGAGACGTCCTTGGATTTCGGTTGGCAACATGATACCGGCCACCGCACGATCGATCGCGACGAGCGCTTGTTCGAGAGAGACGTCCTTGGCGAGGGAGAAGCCCACGTTGATCGCGGCGAACTGGCTGCTGTGCCGGACGCGGTCGTCCACCAACGCGTAGTCGTAGCGGGCAAACGCCGAGAGCGGCACGCGCGCCCCATTCGCCCCGATCACCTGCACCTGGTCGAGCATGACCGGATCTTCGGTGTATTGAGGCTCCAACTCCATGACCACGCGGTATTGATTGAGACGGTCATAGAGCGTTGCGATCTGCCGCTGGCTGAAGGAGCTGTTTAGGACCTGCGTCACCATCCGCATGTCCACTCCCAAACGCTGTCCGGCCTCGCGATCGATATGCAGGCGAACCTGTTTGGTACCCTTGTCCGAGGGTGCATCCACATCCACGAGTTCCGGCAAGTCGCGCAACGCCAGCGAAACCTTGGGACTCCATTCGCGCAGGAGCGAGAGCTCGGCGGCCAAAAGGACAAAATCGTAGGAACTGCCGTCGGAGGATCGGGGCATGTCGATGTCCTGGGAAACGCTCATCCAGAGCATGCCGCCCGGAATCGGCGGGGTCTTGGCCCGGATACGATCGATCACCTCGGTGGCGGAAGCGCCGCGTTCCGCCAGCGGCTTGAGGCGCACCATGATGCGCGAGTTGCTGATGCCGCTCGAACCGCCGCTCGCCCCGATGACGTCCTGGACCGCGGGATCCTCCATCAGCAGCTGGCGGTAGGCCTCGATCTTCGGCTGCATCACTCGATAGGAGAAACCGTCGTCCCCGCGGATGAAACCGGAAAGCTGGCCGGTATCCTGCTGCGGGAGGAACCCCTTGGGAATCCGAATGTAAAGTGTGACTGTCAGCGCGATCGTTCCCGCCAACGTGATCAGGGTGAGCGTCGAATGTTGAATAACCCATGCGAGCGTGCGGGCGTACCGGTCGCGGATGCCGTCGAGGAAACGAGTGCTCGCCCGGATCAAGACGTTCTCGGACGCGCGATGGCGCGGTTTCAACCAACGGGCGCACAAGCTTGGGGTGAGGGTGAGCGACACGGCGAGCGACACGGAAATGGCGGCCGCCAGCGTGATCGAAAACTCCCGAAAAAGACGCTCGACGAGTCCGCCCATAAAGAGGATGGAGACGAACACCGCGACGAGCGAGACGTTCATTGCCAGAAGAGTGAAGCCGACTTCGCCCGAGCCTTTCAGCGCTGCGCGTAAGGGCGAAAGACCGCGTTCGATGTGTCGCGAGATGTTTTCAAGGACGACGATGGCATCGTCCACCACGAGTCCGGCCGCAACGATTAGAGCCATCAACGACAGGTTGTTGAGGGAAAATCCATACAGGTACATGATGCCAAACGTGCCGATCAACGAGACGGGAATCGCCAGGCTCGGAATCAGCGCCGCCCGTGCGCTTCCGAGAAACAGCAGGACGACCAGCATGACCAAGCCCGCCGAAAGGAGCAGGGTGAATTGCGCTTCTTTGAGCGTTGCCCGGATTCCGGGGGAGCGATCCATGACCACCGCCAGATCCGAATCGGCCGGCAGGAGCGCACGCAACGCAGGTAGCTGCTCGTCGATCGCATCGATTGTGGCGATGATGTTCGCCCCGGGTTGCCGGCTGATTATGAGCAACACCGCCGGACGGTCGTTGTGGAATCCGCTGCTGTAGCGATCCTCGACGGAATCGGTGACTTTGGCGACGTCCCTTAATCGCACCGGCGCTCCATCGCGATAACGGATGATCAGCGGTAGGTACTGCTCCGCGCGTCGCAGTTGGTCGCTCGTCTGCACCTGCCATGCTCGGTCGCCTTGTTCGACGGAGCCCCGCGGTTTGAGGGAATTCGTTTCGCCGATGGCCCGGCGGACTTCGTCGAGCGCGATCCCATGGTGGGCAAGCGCGTTCGGATTGAGCTGTACACGCACGGCGGGGAGCGAACTTCCGCCGACCGTCACTTCGCCGACGCCGGCGATCTGGGAGATTTTTTGGGCGAGAATCGTCGAGGCGGTGTCGTAAAGGATTCCCGGAGCCAGATTGGGCGAACTCAAGGAGAGCGCCATGATGGGAGCCTGCGAGGGATTCACCTTTCGGTAGCTCGGGTTTCCGGGCATACCGGCCGGGAGTTGCCCGCGTGCCGCATTGATCGCCGCCTGAACGTCGCGCGCGGCTGCGTTGATATCCCGATTGAAATCGAACTCCAAGGTGATGCTTGTGGAGCCTTGGCTGCTGGTGGAGTTGATCCCGGTAACTCCGGCGATGCTCCCGAACGCACGCTCGAGTGGAGTGGAGACGCTGGAGGCCATCGTCTCGGGACTTGCACCGGGCAGAGAGGCACCCACGCGAATGGTCGGAAAATCGACCTGCGGAAGCGGCGCCACCGGCAGTAACCCGTACGCGAGCGCTCCGACGAGGACAATGGCCGCCGCCAGGAGGCAACTGGCGATCGGCCGGCGGATGAACGGGCGCGAGAGATTCATGAGCGAGTGCGATCCGGCGTCGGTTTCCGACTCATGACACGGTCGGCGCATGCGCCGTCAGCTCCGGGGTATTCGCAGAACGCGTACGCACGGGTTTTCGTCCCGTCAGGCGATCGAAGAAGAGATAAACGACCGGGGTCGTGAAAAGCGTCAGCACCTGGCTGACCAGCAATCCGCCGACCATGACCAATCCCAACGGCTGGCGCAGTTCGGCACCCGAACCCGACGCGAACATGAGCGGAAGGGCACCGAACAAGGCCGCGAGGGTCGTCATCAGAATGGGACGGAAACGAAGCAGGGCGGCGCGGTGAATCGCTTCGCGCGGTGTCATCCCCTGCCGGCGTTCCGCTTCGAGCGCGAAATCGATCATCATGATGCCGTTCTTCTTCACGAGGCCGATCAGCAGGATGATCCCGACGATCGCGATCATATCCAGGGGCTGGCCGGTAATCTTCAGCGCGAGCAAGGCTCCCAGGGTGGCCGACGGCAGCGTCGAGAGGATGGTGATCGGATGGATGCTGCTCTCGTAGAGAATGCCCAGCACGATGTACATGGTCACGACCGCCGCGAGCACCAGCCAGAGCGTGCTGGAGAGCGAAGCGCGAAAAGCGTGGGCCGCGCCTTGAAAACGCAGATCGATGCCAGGTGGAATTTGCAGCTCGGCCGCCGCCTTTTCGATCGCCGAGACGGCGTCGCCGAGGGAGGCCCCGGTGCCGAGATTGAACGAAACGGTCACCGCGGGGAATTGGCCGACATGGTTGATCGACAGCGAGGTCGGGCGCTCCGAGACGGTAGTGATGCTCGAGAGCGGTACGGGCTGTCCGGAGCGCGCATTGACGTAGATGTTGCCGAGCGTTCCCGGTCCCTGAACGAGACGGGGGTCCATTTCGAGGACCACACGGTACTGGCTGGTCTGGGTGAAGAGCGTCGAGATTTGTCGCTGCCCGAAGGCGCTGTAAAGGGCGTCGTCGATATCCGCCACGCTGATACCAAGGCGGCTCGCGGCGTCCCGATCGATCTCGATGTAGGCCTGCAATCCCCGGTCTTGGAGATCGCTCGCCACGTCCAGGAGGGCGGGCAGTCCTTGCAGGGTGCCGAGAATCTTCGGCACCCACTCGTCGAGGAGCGCCTGGTCGGGGCTCGTCAGGGTGAGTTGAAACTGCGTGCGGCTGACCTTGTCCTCGATGGTGAGTTCCTGGACCGCTTGCAGGAAGAGCGAGATACCCGGCACGTCTCGTGCGCTTTGGCGGAGTCGTTCGACGATCTCTCCCGCCGATTCGCTGCGTTGGGCATGAGGCTTGAGATTGATAAGCATGCGCCCGCTGTTGAGCGTGGCGTTGGTGCCGTCGACCCCGATGAAGGAGGAGAGGGTGACGACCGCGGGGTCCTCGAGAATTTTTGCCGCCAGCGCCTGCTGCCGTTCGGACATCGCGGCGAACGAAATCGATTGCGGGGCTTCGGTGACGGCTTGAAGGGCGGCATTGTCCTGCACCGGGAAAAATCCTTTCGGCACCACCAAGTACAAACCCGCCGTCAGCGCCAGCGTCGCTACGGTCGCCAGCAGGGCCATGCGTTGACGGGCCAGAACCCAGTCCAACCAGACCCCGTAACGGGCAATCGCTTTGTCGAGAACGCCGGGGGCGGCATGCCCGCTCGACTTGGGCAGGAGCCGCGCGCACATCATCGGTGTCAGCGTGAGCGAGACCACTAAGGAGATCAGGATGGCCACCGCCAGAGTGATCGCGAACTCGTGGAAGAGCCGTCCTACCACGTCGCCCATGAAGAGAAGCGGGATCAGCACCGCGATCAGGGATATCGTCAGCGAGACGAGAGTGAAGCCGATCTGCGACGCGCCCTTGAGGGCGGCCTCCATCGGCGAAGCGCCTTCCTCCCGATAGCGCGCGATATTCTCCACCATCACGATGGCGTCGTCGACCACGAAGCCCGTTGCGATCGTCAGCGCCATCAGGGTCAGGATATTGAGCGAATAACCCGCGAGATACATCACCCCAAAGGTGCCGACCAGCGAGAGCGGCACGGCAATGCTGGGAATGATCGTCGCGGCGAAATTTTTCAGGAACATGAAGGTCACGAGCACGACCAGCCCAACGGCGAACATCAGCTCGTGCTGCACGTCGCGGACCGAAGAACGGATGCTTTGGGTGCGATCGGTGAGGACATTGAGCTCGACGGCGGCCGGGAGGCTGCCGGACAGCTGCGGCAGCAGTGCCTGAACGCGGTCGACCACCTCGATGACATTGGCGCCGGGCTGACGTTGCACATTGACGAGGACGGCGGGAAGCCGATCGGCCCACGCGGCGAGCCGACGGTCTTCGGCGGCATTTTCGATCCGCGCGATCTCCCCCAGACGAAGCGGCGCGCCGTTGCGCCAGGTAACGATGAGATTCCGATATTCTTCGACGGAACGCAGTTGATCGTTCGCATCCATCAGAATGTTCCGCGTCGGTCCGTCGAAATTGCCCTTGGGTTGGTTGACGCTGGCCGCGTTGATCGCAGCGCGCACATCGGCCAGGTTGAGCCCCCGCGCCGCCAATTCGGCGGGATTGACCTGGACGCGCACGGCGGGCCGCTGGCCGCCCGCGAGGCTCACCATGCCGACGCCGGGGATCTGGGCGAGTTTCTGCGCGATGCGTGTATCCACCAAGTCATGCACCTGCGGCAGCGGGAGGCTGCGCGAAGTGACGGCCAGGGTGAGGATCGGGGTGTCGGCGGGATTCACCTTTCGATAGACGGGTGGAGTCGGCAGGTCGTTGGGCAGGAGGTTGTCCGCCGCGTTGATCGCGGCCTGCACTTCTTGCTCGGCCACGTCCATGGAGATTTCGAGGGAGAACTGCAGGGTGATGACGGACGATCCTCCGGAACTGGACGAAGACATCTGGTTCATTCCCGGAATTTGTCCGAAACGCCGTTCCAGCGGAGCGGTGATCGCGCTTGCGACGACCCGGGGGCTGGCACCGGGATAAAACGTGAAAACCTGGATGGTGGGATAATCGACTTCCGGCAGCGCGGCGACCGGCAGCAATCGGTACGCCATGATTCCCGACAGCAGCAACGCCACCATCATGAGGGTCGTTGCGACCGGCCGGTGAATGAACGGAGTCGAGGGACTCATTTTCCGTGGGCGACGGGAGCTTTGCCGTCGATGACGACGACGCGGCGGCCTTCGCGCAGGCGATCCAATCCCTCGAGAACGACGGAGTCTCCCGGATTCAAGCCTTCCAGGATCGATTGTTGGGTGCCATCCGCGGGCCCCAGGACGAGATCGCGCACCACCGACTGGCTCTTATCGTTCACGATGTAGACGTAAGTGCCCCGCGATCCGAACTGAACGGCAGCCGAGGGGATGACCACGGCGTCTTTCACCGTGCTCACTCGCAGGCGAATATTTACAAATTGATTGGGGAAGAGCCGTTCGTCTTCGTTGGCGAACTCCGCTTTCAGGCGAAGAGTGCCCGTGGCGATGTCGATTTGGTTGTCCACCGTTTTGAGGAAGCCTTTGGCGAGCGAGATCCGTTCGCTGCGATCCCACGCCTCCACTTCGAGTTGCTCCCCGGCGCGCAAGGGATCGAGGACCTTTTGGAGATCGACTTCGGGGACCGTGAAGAGAACCGAGATCGGTATCGTTTGGGTGATGACGACGAGCCCCCCGGAATCGCCGCCGCGCACGAGGTTGCCGGCGTCCACCTGTCTGAGTCCCAACCGGCCGGAGATCGGCGCCTCGATGCGGGTGTAGGCCAACTGCAAGCGGGCGTCTTCGACCTGCGCGCGAAAAGAGGCGAGGGCACCTTCCCGCTCGTTCACCAAGGCCTGCTGGGCGTCCAATTCCTGCGCCGTGACGAGGGTTTTTTCGAAGAGCAACCGAAGTCGCTTGAGGTCGTTCTTCGCGGCCTGCAGTTGCGCCTCGTTCTGTTTTTGCTGCCCCTCGGATTGGGAGAGTTTGATTTTATACGGGCCCGGATCGATTTCGGCGAGCAAGTCGCCCTTGATCACCCGTTGGCCTTCCTCGAAGGCGACTTTAAGCAACTGGCCGTCCACTCGGCTGCGCACCGTGACCGTGTTCCAGGGAACGACGGTGCCGATCGACTTCAGGTGAACCGACAACGTCTGCTTTTGCGCAATCGCGGTTTTGACCGGAGTGGCCTCTTGCGACGTCGAACCGTGACGCCACGAGTTCGAAACCGGCGCCGGTTTGGCGCGGAACCCAAAGTACCAAACACCTGCCGCAAAGACGGCACCGATGGCCGTAAAAATCAGCCAACGACGCTTCGAGGGTGGAGGTACGGGCATGGTACGAGAGTGGAGACGAGAACGGCCCGTGGACGGTGACGCCCATGGAAAGGAAAGAGAAGAAACGCTTGCAGATCGTGCGCAAGACTGACCTCCGCAATTATCTAAAAAAGGCCGCGAAGGGGCCGCGTGACCGAAAGACCCAGTCCGGGCGGCCCACGCGGAGAGGCTGGCTCGCAACCGTTTGCGTCAAGAGAGGAGTCGAGATCGGGATCGAAGGCCTGACGTGGATCGTACCGTCGCAACCTTCGCCTCTTCGCGAGACATCGATTTGGATCGGAGAATCGGAGGCGGTCTCGCGAAGGACAGACAAAGACGCGAAGGTCCGGACTAAGAATAACTCGTCTCTCCTGTCCAGATCATGGTGGCGAGAGAGCTTCCGGCGCGAGCCCCTCGGCCGGCAGTGAGATCGCCCGGCGCGCGAACGCTTCGATCTATTTCTTCGCCATCGCGCCGTGTGCTTTAAGCACATCGGCCACCAGGACGGGTTTGCCGCCCTGGCGCTTGCTCTCGTCGGCCGCTTCCATGAAGGCAAGGACCTCGATCATCTCGTCCGTCGAGACGGGCGCTTTGCGCGTTTGGAAAAACGTCACGATCTGTTTCACGAGCGGCGTGTAGTCCGACTTGAAGTCGTCGTTGACGACGCCCTCCGTGAGGATCGCTTTAAATCCGTAGTTCGCGCTCGCCCGGCGGTAGCCGTAGAACGTGCCGGTGCGACTGCCGCCCCATACGCCGGTGACGACTTCGCTGTCGGGTGTCTGGATCCGCGAAACGGATTGGCAGCCGGAGCCGAGCAAGGCGTAGAGCATTTCGACCCCATGGACGCCGTACCAGAAAAGGTCGGGGTGATGGGGTTCGATCTCGCAGGGGGAGTGGCTGATCACCGCGCGGATGGTTTTCTTTTTTTCGGGCGAGAACGCGGTCACGCTCTCCGCGAAGCGCAGCGACGATGCGCTGAAGAACGGCACATTGTATTTTTTGGCGAGAGCCGCGATTTCGATCCCTTGGGCGAGGGTGCCTGCGAGAGGCTTATCGATGAAAACCGGTTTGCCCGAGGGGAAGACGATCTTGGCGATCTCGAGGTGCCGGCGGCCGTCCACATTCTCGATCATGACGGCGTCGACCTGGGAGACCAGTTCCTCGATCGAATCGTACAACTTCACGCCGTACTTCTCGGAGAGCTCGGTCGCGTATCCGGGAACCCGATTCATGCTCTTCTCGGGCATGTCGGGGCTCCCGCTGCGGAACGCCCCGACGATCTTCGCCCCCGAGATGTAGTTGGGCGCCTTCGGATCGTTGAGGACTTTGGCGAAGGCGACGGTGTGGGACGTGTCGAGGCCGATCATGCCGACCCGAAGGTCGGCCGCGGCGGCCGTCAATGCGGCGGAGGCGAGGGAAGCGACGATGCACTCGGACATGACGGAGCGGACGGAGGCCATAGATTGTAAAGGCAAGGAGAGAGGGGAGAAAAGAAAGTGCCGGCGAACAGCGTCGGTCGGCCGGCTGAAGGTGTCGTTGTGTTTCGTTTCCGACGAATCCACGATCCGAGCGATGAGAAAAGCGAGGGAAGCGGATCGACGGCAGCGATGTAACCGGTTAGTTAACTCCACGCGGGACGAAGCGTGTTGTCGAGGGGGATCTTTTCTTTGGCCTCCACCGCAAATCCCCTTCCGTTCGACGACAGCAGCGTTAAACGCAGCTGGATTGCTCTTTTACGATCCCCGCGACTGATGGATGCTTCGTCCTACGATGTGGATCCCGGAGATAGCTGAGCAGGCCGAGGCCACTGGGGGATTCGTCGAGGGCGCAGGTCTGGCGGAAATAGGCGTGTGACTCCTCGAACGAGGCGAAGGGCATGCGCCGGTTAATGTCGGTAAGCTTGTGAGTGCATGGCGGCGCTTGAGCACCCCGAGCAGGTGAGGAACATCACGCGGCACAACTTGGCCGATGTTCGGATCGGCAATGAGGCGAAACGTCTCGCGGACGTCGTGGGCATCCTCCGGGCGGTTGAGTTCGCGCGTCCGAGCGGGATACGCGTTATAGACGATGAGGCGGGCTTTATCGACCGTGAATTTGGTGCCTTCCGAGAAGTTCTCGCACGGGGGCGAAGGCTTGGGGCAAGGTGAGGTGAAGTTTCCCGGCCGGGGAGACATTGCCCTCGAGTGCGGAGCGATGGCTGATCACCGCATCCGGGTAGAAGTGCGCGACAATTTCCAAACGGTGCCGGAGTAGGACCTCGGAGGGCGGCGAACGAACGTCGTCCGTGTAAAGTTTCGAAGCGAGCTCACGTAAGGTATCCGCTTTGACGGCACGGGAAATCTCAGCTGAGCGTTCGGACGTACCGAAGAGGAGCGCCATGAAGGAAAGTCAGATTAGCCGAAAACAGGTCGACCGGATCGCCCAGTGACGGAGGTGTTCGTCCGGATGGCCGAGCAGCGTGCGCAGCCAAAACTCGACCCAGGCCCGCTTCGCTGCGTAGAGGAACGGGGAACCCGTTTCTGGCTCGATCCGAGGCCCGCTTCCGTGCGTAGAGGAACGGGGAACCCGTTTCTGGCTCGATCGCCCGCACGCATCGGAAGTTGAAGCGCGAAGCAGCCAATACGCGAAGGTCTGGCCGAAGCACGAACAAACGCCGAACGCTGATGACTGGCGGAGGAGAGTCGGCAAAGGGTTTTAATCGTCGCAACTGCTCAACCGAGAATCCATCTTCATTTTTCTCCACGCCGAATCCCGGTAAAGCCAGAGCCGCGGGTAATCCAAAAACGAAGAGTGACTTCATCATCGTGGCTGAAAGGAAACTGGATCTTCAGGGGTCCGG
>Ga0209181_10010046_pt1 | contig 12337 bp, 9 predicted proteins | sample MAT05_FD_187208 | JGI IMG/M metagenome (GOLD analysis project Ga0209181, IMG submission 187208) | Freshwater microbial communities from Lake Fryxell liftoff mats and glacier meltwater in Antarctica - MAT-05 (SPAdes) (version 2) | ecosystem: Environmental > Aquatic > Freshwater > Ice > Liftoff... | reverse complement strand
TGGCAACGGGTTGCATGACCTGTCACAACGGACAAACAGCCACCGGCAAGACGGCCTCGCACATCCAGACCTCGGCCGCGTGTGAAACCTGCCACAGATCCACCACGACCTGGCTAGGTGCCAAGACCGACCACAGCACGTTCACGATTGCCACCAACTGCGCGAGCTGCCACAACGGTCAGGCTGCAACGGGTAAACCGGCAGCGCACATATCAACAACTGCCACCTGCATGACCTGCCACAAAGCGGGCTTCACCAGTTGGCTGCCAGCGAAGTTCCACGCCAATGTGTCGGTGGCAACGGGTTGCATGACCTGTCACAACGGACAAACAGCCACCGGCAAGACGGCCTCGCACATCCAGACCTCGGCCGCGTGTGAAACCTGCCACAGATCCACCACGACCTGGCTAGGTGCCAAGACAAACCACAGCACGTTCACGATTGCCACCAACTGCGCGAGTTGCCACAACGGTCAAGCTGCCACCGGCAAGGCCGCCAACCACATACCGACCACAGCCACCTGTATGGCCTGCCACAAAGCGGGCTTTACAAGTTGGTTGCCAGCGCGTTTTCACAGCAATGTCCCTGTGGTAACGGGCTGTGCCAGTTGCCACGCCACTGCCGCCTTTGGGTTGACTGCCAAACCCAATACCGCCACGCATAACGGGGCAAACGTTTGTGAGAGTTGCCATAAATCGACAACTTCCTGGCAAAGCGTTCAATACACGCATGCATCCGCCAATTCAGTGGGTACGGGAACGTGTGATACCTGTCACAACGGATCCACCAGTGCCGTCAGTAAGACTGCCAGCCATATACCGGTGACAAGCGGTTTGTCGAAGTGCGATTCCTGTCATAGGTCACAAGTGAGCTTTAGCACCAATGTCACCATGAATCACACGGTGGTCACTTCGGCAACGTGCAAGACTTGCCACAGCGGTACCTATGTTTCGCAAGGCAATAATGGCGGTGCTATGGCCAAGCCGGGTAACCATATTCCGGAGGCACAGTTACTTAATGGTTCAGCGATGGACTGCAACAGTTGCCATAAGAGTACTACGGCATGGACGCAGAGAATGGACCATAACGGCAGTATGGGCGCCGGTGCGGGTTGGTGTATTGGATGCCACTTGAAGGGTACTGCTTATCTCGGCAATATGGACAGAGAGTCGTTGAGTCATGACAAACCGGGTAAGGCTGACTGTTCTACTTCGGGCTGTCATAAGCCGCTCGGTAACAAAGGCAACACTTATACTAAGTGGGACTAGGTGTTACCGATCGTGATCGCTAACCATGTTTAATTCTTGACCTTCTACATCGTCTCTATGTACAACCTCAAACGCACCTCTCTCGTTCCTGTTGCAGCTTGTATATGCGCAGCCTTCGCACCAAATGCTCAGGCACAGCTCATTGACAACGTTGAAGTGCGTCAGGAGGGTAACAATGCCATTGTTCAGATCAGCTTTGTGACCTCGGTTCAATATTCCAGATCAAATGCCGCCAGGTCATCGGACTTGGTTCAGATTTACTACAGGGTGATACCAACGCCTGAGCGAATCAATATAGTACCCAGTGAGCGTCGTATCGTCGGAGGTGGTGATATTCCGTCAATCACAGTGCGTGATGAGTCAGACAGTGCCACGATGCTAAATAGCGTCAGTCGCAAGCTCATCATTCGTTTTGATAAACCAACCGCATTTCAGATCAGGGCTGGGCAAAGCAGCCGCTCGATTGAAGTCGTGCTTGAAGGGTTGGGTGATTCCGTCAAGTCCATTGCACAAAAGGTGCCAGAAGTAAAAGGTCGGTTTTTTGTCACGCTGCAAAGTTCGTCGGATCCTGGCAAGTCGCTGCCTGCATCTGTGCCGGCAACTTTCCAGGATTACCAAGTATTTACGGCAACCTACGTCAAGAGCGGCAAGACCACTTATGACACCAACCTGGGTTATTTTTCAAGCCGCAAGGAAGCTGCTGCTGCCCTGAAGGTTCTGACCGCACGTTTTCCGAATGCTTCCATTGTCGAGATGACTAAAACCGCCGCTTTGGCGCAGGCAGCATCTACCCCTGCAGCTGTCACTGGCGGCACATCACAGGTGCAGGCTTCAGGTGATGTTGAGGTTTCCGCCGTCAATTTGCTTGCGAAAGCGCAGTCAGCATTTGATGGTGGGCAATATGACAGCGCGATTGATATGCTGAATCAACTCCTGAATATGCCACCAAATTCATCCTCACGCAGGGCGCAAGAACTGATCGGCTTGGCGCGTTTAAATGCTGGTGATAAGGTACGCGCAGCGGCGGAGTTTGACTCATTTTTGAAACTGCATCCAAATGGCCCAGATGCTGACCGCATAAGAGAGATATTGGCGAGTTTACCTAATGAGTCGAGCATTGAAGTTGCCAATAGTCAACCTGCAGAACAAGAGCGATCTTTCATTAGCGGTTCGCTATCGTCCTCGTACTACGGCGGAAAGGCGACATATGATCAGTTTTACGAAGACTACATCGCTGCCGGTGGTGTTAGGCAAAACGTGCCTGGAGATCCTTTAACATCTTCTGACCAGAAGGTTTGGATCAATAGCGCAGATTTTAATTGGCGCTATCGTGATACTGATAAAGACATGCGTTTCGTATTTCGGGACTCCTACACCAAGGACTTGATACGGGATAGCAAGAGCAAGTCGAGGCTAACGGCGCTGTATTTGGACTATCGCGATCTGGTGCAAGATGTGAGTTTTCGGATTGGTCGACAGTCGCCCAACGGTGGCGGCGTTCTCTATCGGTTTGATGGCGCGCAAGCGAGTTATGCCTTCAGACCGAAATGGAAAGTAAGTGTGGTAGCGGGTAAGCCAACAGATGCGCTGAATCAGACGAATCGCACGTTTTATGGTATGTCGGTCGACGCTCAGGCTTTGACGAAAGAACTCAGCGGTAGTGCTTATGTGATTGAGCAGGTCATTGATGGTTACACCGATCGTCGCGGAATAGGTGCTGACTTGCGGTACTTCAAAGGTGGTGTGTCAGCATCCGGCCAGGTGGACTATGACCAAGTTCTGAGGAAGATCAATATTGCTGCGTTGCAGGCCAATTGGCAAGTCAATGATTCTACAAACATCAATGCATTGCTTGACAGGCGAACCATGCCGGTGTTGGCGCTCGGAAACACATTGTTTTACTCTATAACGAACTCTCTACCGCAGCGTATTCAGGATCTGTTGGGCATTCAAACTTTAGACGGTTTGCGTGCAGTGGTTAAAGTAAATACGCCCTTTGTGAATCAAGCCCATTTAGGTGCTACGACGGCCCTGACACCCAAGTGGCAGATTGGCGCTGATTTGGGCATCACCAATACAGATGCAGTGCCGGCGATACCCGCATCGACAACGGGTGGTGAACCCATAGCCGCACAGCCAAGTACTGGAAATCAATGGACGGTAGGCGGTCAATTGATTGGTTCCAACCTTTATTCGGTTCGCGATACGCATGTTATTGGCATCTCGACAATGGGAAGCCCCACGTATCATGCAACCCTTTTGTATTACAACAATTTGTCCAGCCTGGGCGATAAGTGGAATTTGGAACCGTCTATAAAGTACTTTACCCTCACTCAAAACGACAGCTCAACTCGTGATGCCTGGACGCTGGGTTTACGTACTGCCTATCATGTACGCAAGCAAATTTCTCTCGAATCCGAATTGACATATGAAATTTCTAAAGACGTTAGTGCACCAGTATTAGATACTAATACTGGTAATTTTAGAACGACAAAAACCTCAGGCAATAGTGTGAATTATTATTTGGGCGTACGGTACGAATTTTAATTACCTATCGACACCATAGCGCGGTCGTGAGTTTGGTTCGAATCCGCACAGGGCCACGGCTTTTCCAAACTTGGTATCCTTGCTCTCATGAGCTATTTGTACCTCTACTTGGTAGTCATATGCGTGGTGATTGCACTTTATGTCAAGCGGCAACGCCGTGTCCATGCCGTGCACGCCGGGTTATTGAAGGAAGCGGTTCAAACCGGGTTGAATGAGCCCCCTTCGTTGCACCCAGTGGTGGATCTGGCGCGCTGCATGGGCTCGGGCGCATGCGTCAAATCCTGCCCAGAAAAGGCATTGGGTGTGGTGGACGGCAAGGCGGTCTTGATCAATGCGGCGCATTGCATTGGTCATGGCGCCTGCATGGCGGCATGTCCGGTGGAGGCCATTAAGCTCGTGTTTGGCACTGAGAAACGTGGTATCGAGATTCCCCACATCAGTCCGAATTTTGAGACCAATGTGAGCGGCATCTTCATTGCAGGTGAGTTGGGCGGCATGGGCTTGATACGTAAGGCTGCTGAGCAGGGTCGTCAAGCCATGGAGTCGATTCGCAAGCGTGCCGGTGGCAATGTTGAATTTGATGTGGTGATAGTGGGTTGTGGGCCGGCGGGGCTGTCTGCTGGCTTGTCGGCCATCGAGCACAAGTTGCGCTACAAGATCTTTGAGCAGGAAGACTCCTTGGGGGGCTCGGTTTACCACTATCCAAGGCAAAAAATTGCCATGACGGCACCGGTCGATCTGGCCATCATCGGCAAAGTCAAATTCGGCGAGGTCCAAAAAGAGAAGTTGCTTGAGTTTTGGCAGAACGTGGTCAGCAAGACCGGGCTGGAAATTTCGTTTCGCGAGCAGATGCAGTCCATTGCAAAAGACGGTGATCATTTTTCAGTAACTACCACGCAAGGTAGTTACACCACCAAGTCAGTACTGTTGTCCATGGGGAGGCGGGGAACCCCGCGCAAGCTCGATGTGCCAGGTGAAAACCAGCCTAAAGTGATGTACCGACTGGCAGACCCGGCACAGTTTGAAGGTCAGGCAGTGCTGGTGGTTGGTGGTGGTGACAGTGCTCTTGAAGCGGCGATTGCCCTATCTGAACAAAATGGCACAGATGTCATTTTGTCCTACCGCAGCGCGGCTTTTTCACGCGTCAAACAAAAGAACCGTCTGGCGCTGGAGCAGCAACAGAAGGCTGGGCGTTTGCGTGTGATGTTGAATTCAATTGTTAAAAGTATAGGTATCGAGAGTGTTGAGATTGAGTTCGACGGAAGCGTGCAGCAGCATCGAAATCAAGTGGTGATTGTGTGTGCCGGTGGTCTTTTGCCGACTCCTTTGTTGCAGCAGATCGGTATCCGGTTTGACACAAAATTTGGCAGTGAATAGACTGAAATCAGTTCTTTCCCGCTGTCAGCGGGGCGGCACCAGCTCTTCGATCTGGCCGTTCTTGTGCGTAGACCGACAATCCAGCAGGTTCTTCGTGATCGGCATAAAAATCACGCCCAATCAGTGGGTCTATCTGTACATGGATATGTGCTTTTATACAGTAACATCCTGTCATGGCCAAAGACAAAAACCAATATGTGTGCACCGACTGCGGAGGCACCAGTCCAAAGTGGCTGGGCAAATGCCCGAGCTGCCATGCCTGGAACACGCTGATTGAATCGGTTGCCGAGCCGGCCAGCGCTCCCGCCAGAAACCGCTTTGCGTCGCTGGCCAAGACAGCAGAAGTCACCGTGTTGGCCGACATTGAGGCCACCGACTTCGCCCGCACCCCCACTGGCCACGAGGAACTTGACCGCGTGCTGGGCGGCGGCATGGTTGAAGGCGGTGTAGTGCTGATCGGCGGGGACCCCGGTATTGGTAAATCGACGCTGCTGCTGCAAGCGCTCGACTCGCTGCAGCGCAGCGGCCAGCGCACGTTGTATGTCACCGGTGAAGAAAGCGGCGCGCAAGTGGCGCTGCGCGCGCGCCGCCTGGGGCTCGATGGCTCCCAGGTGAGCGTGTTGGCAGAAATCGGGCTGGAAAAAATCCTCGCCACGCTGGAGGCCACCCGGCCCGACATTGCGGTGATCGACTCGATCCAGACGGTGTATTCCGAACAACTCACCTCCGCTCCCGGCTCAGTGTCTCAGGTGCGCGAATGCGCCGCACACTTGACCCGTTTTGCCAAAGCCAGCGGCCAGGTGGACGGCGTGGGCCGTGGCCGGGCCACCAGCATCGTGCTGGTCGGTCATGTCACCAAAGAAGGCGCGCTGGCCGGGCCGCGCGTGCTGGAACACATGGTCGATACCGTGCTGTATTTTGAAGGCGATACCCACAGCAGCTTCAGGCTGGTGCGCGCCATCAAAAACCGTTTTGGCGCTGTGAATGAAATAGGCGTGTTTGCCATGACCGAAAAAGGTCTGAAAGGCGTCAGCAACCCAAGTGCCATCTTCCTGAGCCAGCACGCCGAGCCAGTGCCTGGCAGTTGTGTCATGGTCACGCTGGAAGGCACGCGGCCGATGCTGGTGGAAATTCAGGCACTGGTGGACAGTGGCGGCCCATCGCCCAGGCGCTTGAGTGTGGGTCTGGACAAGGACCGGCTGGCCATGCTGCTGGCGGTGCTGCACCGCCACGCCGGGGTGGCGTGTATGGATCAGGATGTGTTTGTCAACGCGGTTGGGGGCGTCAGGATATCGGAGCCCGCCGCTGACTTGGCTGTATTGCTATCAATTACTTCATCGCTCAGAGGCAAGCCGCTGCCCAAGGGCTTCTTTGCGTTTGGTGAAGTGGGCTTGGCCGGTGAGGTGCGCCCGGCTCCGCGCGGGCAGGAGCGCCTGAAAGAAGCCGCCAAGCTGGGTTTCAGCGTGGCCGTAGTGCCCAAGGCGAATTTGCCCAAAAACCTCAAATCGAGAGACTTTGAGGGCTTGACCATTCACCCGGTTGAGCGGGTGGAGCAGGCGATGGAAGTGGTGCGCAGCCTGAGCTAGTCCCAACTGAGACACCGCCCTGGTCGGGCGTGGCCAGGTTTATTGCGCCGCAGGCGACTCCAGCATTTTCAAAACGCGGTCGGTCAGGTCGTTCTTCGGGTCCACAAATGCGGCGTTTTGCAGCACCAGGTCGAGCTTTTCAGTGGCGGCCAACTGCTTCACCACTTTGTTGGTGCTGGCGATCAGTTTTTGCAGCTCTTCACTCTTGCGTTTGTTCAGGTCTTCCTGAAAAGTGCGCGAGACGCGCTGCAGTTCACGCTCTTGGTCCATCAGTTTCTTTTGCTGCTCCATCCGCTTGGCTTCAGCCAGCACGGGAGCGTCAGTCTGGTATTTCGACACGGCCGACTTGAAACCGCTTTCCTGCGTGACCAGGTCCTTCTGGCGGGTGGAAAACTCTTTTTCCAGCTTGCCCTGGCTGGCCTTCGCTGGGGCTGACTCTTTCAGCACCCGCTCAAGGTTCACAAAACCAATGCGGCTGGCAGAAAAATCTGAAGCCTGGGCAACCGCCGCGCCGCAGAACAAAAATGACCCCAGGACCAGCCCGGCGCCCCAGCGAAGAAATGCGTTTTTCGAAGTAGCAAAGGTGGAATGGGTCATGGTGTGTTGCCTTGAAGTAAAAATTGAATTGTGCCGCCTTGACGGGTACGGCGTTAATTGCGGACGAAAGTATTGCCAGACTTTTTGACACTGTCACCCACCTTGAGACCTGGGTCTTGCGCAAAATCGAACTTGGCGCTGCCGCCGTTGGTGTAGCTCACACTCACCTGCCAGACCTTGCTGGCGTTCATGTTTTCCTGAATTTTCTTGCCCGCATAGGCGCCGCCAGCTGCGCCTGCAATGGTCGCTAGGTCCTTGCCAAAGCCGCCACCCACCTGGCGGCCCAGCACCGCTCCGGCTACGCCACCGGCGATCAGCCCAACCGCATTGCTGTCACCTTCTTTGTCCACCAGATGCACCGCCGTCACATGCCCGCAGTCGGCACAGTTGTTGGCAGCAGGCTGGGTGCTGTAGGTGCCTTTGCCAACGCGCAACGCGGCCAGGGTTTTGTCGTAAATCGCCAGGGCATCGCGACGGCACTGGATGCGCGCCTCTGACGACGCTTCGTCGACGCAGAGTTTTTTGTCGGCCTCGTAGCGGGTCTTGGCCTCCTTTTGGGTTTGCACGGCTGCGGGGTCAGATGACCAGCTGGTTTGCGCCAGCGCTTGACCGCTCAGGGCGGCAAATGACACAGCAAAGGCGAACCACAGACCTTGAAAGCGCAAAGTACGAGCCATGAAAACCTCCAAATTAGGCAGCCAAAGGGCAGCGGCCAAAAAAGGCAAAGGATACTCCTGATGCAACCGTTTTCAATCCCGACAGTGTGAGTAAACGCACGCACCCACCCCTTGCCCAGCACAGGCTGGTCAGCCCTCTAAAATGTCTGATTTGGCCCTCAGCGCCGCGCTGAACTTTAAGGAATAACCGATGAGTCCCCTACCCCCCTCAATGGCTGACCGAGACGGCAAAATCTGGATGGACGGCCAGTTGGTGGAATGGCGCGACGCCAAGATCCATGTGCTGAGCCACACCTTGCACTACGGCTGTGGCGCTTTTGAGGGCGTGCGCGCTTACAACACGGTCAACGGCACGGCCATCTTCCGCCTGGAAGAGCACACCGAGCGTCTGTTCAACAGCGCCAAGATCCTGCGCATGAAGATCCCGTTTACCAAAGAGCAGGTGCTGCAGGCGCAGTGCGACGTGATCCGCGTCAATAAGCTCGAATCAGGCTACATCCGCCCACTGACCTGGATTGGTGACAAAAAACTTGGCGTGTCGCCCAAGGGCAACACCATCCACCTGATGGTGGCCGCCTGGTCCTGGGGCGCTTATCTGGGCGAAGAAGGTATGCGCCGTGGCATCCGGGTGAAGATTTCCAGCTACACCCGCCACCATGTCAACATCACCATGACGCAGGCCAAGGCGGTGAGCAACTACACGAACTCGATCCTGGCGAATATGGAAGCCACCGACGACGGTTACGACGAAGCCATGCTGCTCGATGCCAGCGGTTTTGTCTCCGAAGGCGCAGGCGAAAACCTGTTTGTAGTGAAAGACGGCGTGGTCTACACCCCCGACCTGTCGGCCGGTGCGCTCAACGGCATCACCCGCAATACCGTGCTGCACATCTGCAAGGACCTGGGCCTGGAAGTGGTGCAAAAACGCATCACCCGTGACGAGGTGTACATCGCCGATGAGGCCTTCTTCAGCGGCACAGCCGCCGAGATCACCCCGATCCGCGAACTTGACCGTATCGAGCTGGGCAAGGGCGACTATGTCGGCAGCCGTGGCCCGATCACCGAGAAAATCCAGACCGCGTTCTTTGACATCGTCAATGGCCGCAACCCCAAATACGCCCACTGGCTGACGCTGGTCTAACTACTGCGCAAGATGAAACACACCATGACAAAAGCCCCCGTCGAACTGCTGGCCAAAGACCTGACCGATGACGGTGCGTATTTTTGCCCCAGCCCGCTGGCCCACATGACCATTCAGGACACCCACCCCAAGGTCTATCTGGATGTGGCCGCCACCGGCCAAGCCAAGTGCCCGTATTGCGGCAGGGTTTACAAGCTCAAAGACGGCGAACATTTCCAGGGCCATTGATGGCCGTGGGTCTGGCTGCAACGCACGCAGCAAAGCGTACGCTGGTCATTGCACCGCAGTGGATTGGCGACGCGGTAATGACCGAGCCGCTACTGCGCCGCCTGCAGGTGCGCGGCGAGCGCCTCACCGTGGGCGCACTGCCCTGGGTGGCGCCGGTCTACCGGGCCATGCCGCAGGTGGCGAAGGTCATTGAATTCCCGTTTGCCCACGGTGGTTTGCAACTGCGCGAGCGGCGCCGCCTGGCGCAGCAGATCGATGGCCAGTTTGATGTCGCCTACATCTGCCCGAACTCGCTGAAAAGCGCGCTGATGCCGTTTCTGGCGGGCATACCGGAGCGAGTCGGCTACCTGGGCGAGGCGCGGGTAGGCTTGCTCACCCACCGGCTGAAAAACCCGCCCAAAGGCCAACGCCCGCCGATGGTGGCGTTTTACTCAGCCCTCAGCGGCGAGACCGATGTCAACGCAGACCGGCCACAGCTGCACATCGACCCAGCTGCCGCCGACGCGGTGTTGCAGGTGCTGGGCTTGCAGCGCGGCGGCTATGTGGTGATGGCGCCCGGCGCCGAATTTGGCCCCGCCAAGCGCTGGCCCACTCGCCACTTTGCCGAACTGGCGCGCCAACTGAGCCTGCCCGTAGTGCTGCTGGGCTCGGCAAAAGAAGCTGACCTGTGCGCTGAAATTGAGCAAGACTGCCAAACCACCGGCAGCAGCAGTGCCCCGCCGCCGTCTATCATCAATCTGGCAGGAAAAACCTCCTTAGCCCAGGCGCTGTCTGTGATCAGCGCTACCAAAAGCATGATCAGTAACGACTCCGGCCTGATGCACGTGGCAGCCGGTTTTGGCGTGCAGCAGGTGGCGGTGTTTGGCTCCAGCAGCCCCCTGCACACGCCCCCGCTCAACGATGCAGCCCATGTGGTGTGGCTCAAAAACGAGCCTGCCTACCAGCCGCCGCTGGACTGTGCGCCCTGCTTTGAGCGCGTCTGCCCGCTGGGTCATACCCGCTGCCTGAACGACATCCGGGCGGCTCGGGTGTTAGCATTTTTATAGCTGTTCACGCTTATTGCATAAGGGCTAGGAGCTGATTTTATACAAAAAGAAGCCACCCGAAGGTGGCTTGTAAAAGTTCCCCCGGAGGAGAACGTCGTTGGAAATCTTGCAAACCTCAAAAGTACCCTTGCATACCTTTGCCGTGAGACTTGCTTCATATCTGTGACAGCAGCAAAGAGAACTTTAACGGGACGCTGACAGTTTGGGTATCCCCCATTTGGGGGATATTGAGGGGTTTTTTCAGAGAATTTCAAGTTTTTTGAAACAAAACGTCAGTTTTTTGCTTGTGGCAGCGGCAATTCGAAGATGAAGCAGGCCCCGCCACCGGGCCGGTTCTCACAATAAGCCCGCCCGCCATGGCGCTGGGCGATGGATTTCACCAGCGCCAGGCCCAGCCCAACGCCACCATCGCGTTCGGTGGCGCCGGGCAGCCGGTAAAAAGGCTCAAAAATGCGATGCATCAGCTCAGCCGGCACGCCTGGCCCTTGGTCACAGACCCTGATTTCGGCGTGCTGCGCGACCAGTGACAAGCGCAAGCTCACCTCACCGGCTGCATGGCGACGCGCATTCTCCAACAAGTTGCGAACCGCGCGGCGCAGCAGTTTGGCCACGCCCTGAACGGCCAGTTCGTGGACAAACTGGCCACTGTCGGGCGCTGAAGGGTCAGCGGGCAGCAGTAGCTCGGCATCGACCCGGGCGCATTCCTCGGCGGCCAAGCCCACCAGGTCCACCGACTCGATGGTGCCCATGTCTGTTTCGCGCGCATCCAGGCGGCTGGCCAACAAAATCTCTTCAATCAGTTGATCCAACTCATGGATATTGCGGGCGATTTCAGCCCGGGAAGCGCTCGACACACTGGGGCCCATCAGCTCCAGACCCATGCGGATGCGGGTGAGTGGCGAGCGCAGCTCGTGCGAGGCATTGGCCAACAGCGACTTTTGCGAGGCCAACAACGCCTCGTGTGACTTGACCAGAGTCTGCACGCGCTCGGCAGCCTGGTTGAAGCGCCTGGCCAAAAACGCCACCTCATCACCACCGGCTTCTGGCACACGGGTGGACAAATCACCCTCACCCCACTGTTGCACACCGTTCTGCAGACGTTCCAGGCGGCGCGTCAGCGTGCGCACGATCGGGTAAGTGGCCAGCGCCACGGCCAACCCGATCCAGACCAGCATCCAGGCAAAGCCAAACGGCGGGCGACTCCAGATCGACGGTGGCGCGCGGTTCAGGTGCATATGGACGGTCTGCCCATCGTGCATGCGCACCTCAAATTCCGGGCCGGGCGGGCGATCAGACCCCCCATCGGCGACCTCCGAACTGGCCGGACCGGCTGGCAAGGGGATAACCACCACCGCTGGAGGGTTGAACGGGTTCGCCTGCCCGGCGGGTTCGGCCTGGCGCCGCGCAAGACGTTCGGCCCGGCGCTGCTCGCGCCAGGCACGCAGTTCGGGGTCGTCAGGGCCATGGTTGGGTCGGCCACTGCCGATGACCTGGCCGGACTCGTTGCGCACCACCACGTCGTGCAGCGGTGGTTCAGCCGCCAAGCGCCAAACCCAGCCCACCAGCAGTATCAGCACGGCCAACGCCATCACAATGGCCAGCCAGATGCGGATGTAGAGCTTTTGGAACATCAGTCCTGCTGGCGGGCAAAGACGTAACCGACACCGCGCACCGTCAAAATGCGTTTGGGGTCTTTGGCGTCTACCTCAATGGCGGCGCGGATGCGGCCCATGTGCACATCAATGGAGCGGTCAAACGCATCGAGCTCGCGCCCGCGCACGGCCTCCATGATCTGGTCGCGCGTCAGCACCCGGCCGGCGCGCTCGGCCATGGCCACCAGCAGGTCAAACTGGTAAGAGGTCAGCTCGCA
>Ga0209181_10010045_pt1 | contig 12338 bp, 10 predicted proteins | sample MAT05_FD_187208 | JGI IMG/M metagenome (GOLD analysis project Ga0209181, IMG submission 187208) | Freshwater microbial communities from Lake Fryxell liftoff mats and glacier meltwater in Antarctica - MAT-05 (SPAdes) (version 2) | ecosystem: Environmental > Aquatic > Freshwater > Ice > Liftoff... | reverse complement strand
AAAAACGGTTGACTACATTGGCAAAACCCATTTTACTATAGCCGATGCCAAACGTGGCGATATTGGCAATACCGCCTCGCGCTACGCGGAAGCTTTTTTTAAAAATATGCCTTTTGATTCCATCACTGTTGCACCTTATATGGGTGAAGATAGTGTAACCCCATTTCTGCAATTTGAGGGTAAATGGGTCATTTTGTTGGCACTCACTTCAAATAAGGGTAGTCAGGATTTTCAATTGATGCAAGAAAACGATGAACAATTATTTGAACGCGTAATAAAAAAAGCTAACACTTGGGGAAGTAGTCAAAATTTAATGTTTGTTGTTGGCGCAACCCATCCCGATTATTTTAAACGTATAAGAAAAATTGCTCCTGATAATTTCCTTTTGGTTCCAGGTGTTGGTGCACAGGGTGGCGATTTAGCCGCGGTTACGCGGAACGGCATCAATAAAGATTGCGGCTTATTAGTTAATTCTACACGTGATATTATTTACGCAAGTAAGGGAACAGACTTCGCAGAAAAAGCTGCAGAAAAAGCAATGGAAATTCAAAAAGAAATGGAAATTCTTTTGTTACAAAATAAATTTTTATAACTTGCACTACATTATCGCAAGATAATAATGATTTATTGTTTTACCCTTAAAAATTTGTTTTATGAACGAAGCATTTCTCCAGTTTATCTGGAAAATGAAGTTGTTTACCACTACTGGTATTTTTACAACTGATGGCGAACCCATATCCTTAATTCACAATGGTGATCACAATACCCATAGTGGTCCCGATTTTTCGAATGCAAGAATAAAAATTGGCACCACAACTTGGGCAGGCAATGTAGAAATTCACATCCGCTCATCAGAGTGGAACTACCACAAACACAGCAGTGACAGGGCTTACGACAATGTAATTTTACACGCCGTATATGTGCATGATGATTTAAAAAGCACCATCCCTACATTAGAATTAAAAAATTTAATTGATGATAAATTAATTGCAAAATATAAATTCATGATGCAAACCGCAGCGTGGATTCCATGTGAAAAAAGTATTCACAAGGTAGATGAAATTATTATTAAACAGCAACTTAACCGCTTATTAACTGAACGATTAGAACAAAAAGCGCTTAACGTAGAAAACAGATTATTATTAAATAATAACGATTGGGAAGAAACATGCTATCAATTAATTGCCCGTAATTTTGGAACCAATATCAATGCAGATCCTTTTGAAGGCGTTGCTAGAAGTTTGCCCTATAAAATTATACTCAAACACTTAAATCAATCGCAACAAATTGAAGCGATGTTGTTCGGCCAAGCTGGATTTTTAGAAGGAAATTTTCGAGAATTATATCCCCATCAATTACAAGCAGAATATCGTTTCTTAAAAACAAAATATCAATTAGCAGGCATCCGACCGCTCGAATGGAAATTTTTGCGCATGCGTCCTTCAAATTTTCCAACCATCAGGATGAGTCAGCTTGCATCATTTTTGGCATCGCACAATCGATTGTTTTCGGCAATTTTAAATAGCGGAGATAGCAAATCGATTAAAAAGATATTTCAGGCCGAAGCGTCACCATATTGGAAAGAGCATTATCATTTTAAAAAAGCAGTAGCGCTTAAATCGGCGAGTTTAGGAAAAGACACCATCGATTTAATTTTAATTAACACGATTGCTCCACTCCTATTTCTGTATGGCAAAAAAACCGGGAATGAACAATTTTGCGTAAATGCTGTTGATTTGCTCGAACATTTAGAACCTGAAAACAATAATATTATCAGGCATTGGAAACAGTTAGGCGTAAAGGCAAAACATGCGGGTGACAGTCAGGGCTTACTCGAATTAAAAAATAATTATTGCAATAATAAGCGCTGTTTAGAATGCAGTGTTGGTTTCGGGATACTGAAAACAGAAAAAAATATCTAAATTTGTAAAAACAAACCGATGATACTTTATAGAATCAAACATCTGGTAGAAACGGGCGCTTTTGGTGCTTGCTCTTGGCTCGGCGACAAAATGGGGATTGCCTCTAGTCGCGTGCGCTTGTTTTTTGTTTATACCTCTTTCTTAGCACTTGGTTCTCCAATTATCATTTATATGATAATTGCATTTTGGGTAAACATGAAAAATTACTTGCACGATAAAATCAGTCCCGTTCGCGACTTATAATAGGCTAAGCCCACAATCATTTGATTACCAATAATTTATGCGATTAATACTTAGTTAGGGTAAGTTGTGCCCGGGACAAGATTCGAACTTGCACACCCTTGCGGGCGCTAGCCCCTCAAGCTAGTGTGTCTACCAATTCCACCACCCGGGCAAGGCGGGTGCAAATGTAATACGAATTGTTTAATGTTCAAAGCAGGAGGAACATGGACGACGCGTAAAAGGGGAACACAGATGACGCGGATTTTTTTGATTGTATTTTGGAGGGGCAATCCTGATAGCTATTGGCAAGAGGATTTGTTTTGAGGTGGAATGAGGTAAGAAATATTTGAACAGTACTTACGCATTGTTACAATGTTTAAATCACTAACTAACCTGTAATTTTTCATATCTCATTTCACAACCCATATAACCCACACAAACCATTAAAAATCCGTGTCACGATACCTGTTGGGATCCGTTCAACCCTCGTCCCTAAAGGATTTGTGTTCCCTTTTTTTTTATTTAAAGCGAGGATGGAATTGAATGAGTGTTGCGCGCAAGAACTCTCTATCTAAATGTGTATAGATTTCGGTGGTAGTGATGGATTCGTGACCAAGCATTTCTTGAACTGCGCGTAAATCGGCACCGCCTTCAATTAAATGTGTTGCAAACGAGTGACGAAAAGTATGCGGAGATATCGATTTTTTTATGCCGGCTTTTGCGGCTAATTGCTTTATCAACATGAATATATAAACACGCGAAATTCCTTTTCCCTGTTTATTCAAAAACAAAATGTCTTCATGGCCACGCTGAATAGTTAAATGATTACGGACCGTTTGACGATAAATGGTAATGTAATTAATGGCACTGTCGCCAATCGGCACTAATCGTTCTTTATTTCCTTTTCCAGTTACTTTAACGAAACCATCATCCATAAATAAATCTGAAATTTTTAACCCTGTTAATTCGCTAACACGCAAGCCACAGGAGTATAAAGTCTCGAAAATCGCCTTATTTCGCTGCCCTTCAGGTGTGCTAAGGTCTATGGCGTTAATAATGCTTGTAATTTCAGCATAAGCGAGTGTGTCGGGCAATTTACGCTTCAACTTAGGCAAATCCATTAATTGCGATGGGTCGCTGTCTATTAAGTCTTCCATCAACAAAAACCGATAAAATGCGCGCACGCCTGAAATAATTCTGGATTGTGAACGGTCGTTCATTTTTATTTCATGCAAATAAATCAGGAAACCCTCTAATTGTTCCCTATTTACGTGCTCGGGAGCCGTATTGGGATAGTTTTTTTCGAGAAAAGTGACCAACTTGCCTATGTCGCGAAGGTAGGCCTCTACAGAGTTTCCTGACAAAGATTTTTCTAGTTGTAAATACGATTTAAACTCCTTAATGGATGCGGCCCAGTTCACGGTGAAAAGATAGATTCAATTCAAAGAACGCCATTAACCCTTATGCTATTACTAATTGTGAATAATCGTAAATTTGTCCACTTATGAAAATCATCATCATCAACGGCCCAAACCTTAATTTACTCGGCGTTCGAGAACCGGAAATTTATGGTTCGCAAACATTTGAAGATTATTTGCACCAATTACAATTGCGTTTCCCAACTATCAACCTCGACTATTTTCAGAGTAATGTTGAAGGTATACTCATAGATAAATTACATGAAGTTGGATTTTCTTATGATGGAATAATTATAAATGCAGGTGGATATTCGCACACTTCAATTGCCATTGCCGATGCTATTGGCTCGATAAAAACACCTGTGGTTGAAGTGCATATTTCTAACACATTCGCGCGCGAAGCTTATCGTCACCAAGATGTAATTACAGCAAAATGCAAGGGTATGATTATTGGATTAGGCATGGAAGGATATGCCTTGGCGATTAAATATTTTTTGAAAGGATAATATTTTCGGCAAGCAGATTTATTTTAGTTATTTTTTTCTACTAAAAATAACGATTTGCAGCACGAGTGAAATTTAACGCAAATTAAACAATAGACGTGAGCGAATGAATCAAGCTATTGCTTTAGATGGGTTTAACCCGAATAGCAAACAATTTGAAAAGAGCATGTTACAGGAAGCAAACATCTGATTTTATTACATCATATAAGATGTTACAATTTCTTTTGCTTATGCTGAGTTTAATAATCGTAACGCTGCAAATCAATTGGGCATTGCATTTCATTGCCGTGCGCCCAATTACTTATAAATCTCTAAATTCTTTCTGCTTGCGGATAAAAAACTGCCAAACAACACTGCCTGAATAATAGCCAGACTTTCTAACGCGAGATATTGCGATACGATTTCTACTGTAGATTTTCCAATTATCGTAACGCTTTTTAAATTGCAATGGTAGCGACAATGTGAAATGCCAATCGGCACGAAATATTGCAAATGCTTCTTTCCATTTACCTTGCAAAATGGCTTTAATAAATGCTACATTTTCCAGTAAAACCCGCACAGGTAATTTCCAAATTAATTCTTGTGTTTCATAATTCTTGAAAATCATGTATAAATTATTCCTGAAGTTGAGATAAGTTTTATATGGATTTTCTTTCGGCAGCGAACCACCACCAACGTGATAAACTATGGCTTCAGGAACATAAAATATTTTATATCCCCCGCGCTTAAAACGCCAACACAAATCAATTTCTTCCATGTGTGCGAAAAAATCAGCATCGAAACCTTTAAACCTTTTAAATAATTCGGCTCGCACAAACATGGCTGCACCGCTTGCCCAAAAAATTTCACCTGCTTCGTTGTATTGCCCTTCATCAAGTTCAATTGCATCAAAAATTCGCCCTCTGCAAAACGTATAGCCTAACTTATCAATAAATCCCCCCGCTGCCCCAGCATATTCAAACTGATTTTTATTATGAAAAGACAGTATTTTAGGTTGCGCTGCTGCAATATTTACATCAACCTGCATACGCTCAACAATAGGCTCAATAATTCCTGGGGTTACTTCAACATCCTGGTTTAATAAAACAAAATAATCTGCAATAATTTGTTGTAAAGCAACATTATATCCCTTGGCAAATCCTTCATTCTTCGCTATGCGAATAACTTTTATTTGAGGGTAATGCTGCGCCAAAAACTCAATTGTATTGTCACTCGAGGCATTATCAGCCACATAAATATCTAAGGGCTGGTACGATAGTTTAACTACCGATGGCAGAAACTGTTCTAAGTATTGCTGTCCGTTCCACGAAAGTATAACCACTGCTACCAATGGTTTTTGCAGAATGTCTTCCTGATACATGTTCGGATAAAGATATACTAAAATTCATACATATCAACTGCCCTGTGGCCGCCAATCTTGTCTTCTACTTCAGTATTGTCGAAATCGAGCATTTCTGAAGGGGATGCCACGTTCTCGTATAGGCGCACTTTCCATCTATAATCGTGTAACTCACCTCTAGCATTGGAATGTATTAACACGTAATCGTTAGTTGCCATGCTAGGCTCATAAAACGCAAAGCCAATGTTGGTCTGCTGGTCTGGCAATGTGGTATAATACCATATTTCATAAGGATAAGCCCCTGCTTCATTAACACTGGTAACAATATCATACGGATGACCGTATTTTAAATAAACGCGTCCGCGCTCTGTTTTATATCCTGGTTTAGATGGCGTTCTAAAATTGCTATTTACCTCTTTAACGCGCTCTAAATATTTAAGCCAAGCAGCATATGGGTCTTCAATATTGCGTTCAACCCAAAAATTATAAAGAAATTTTTTCTTCATGTCAACTTCAGTTCGATCCGACAATGATGTTATTAAATTATTATCCGACTCAGATGCAATGGGCTTAATAATATCCATGTAATAATTTAATTGTTCTTCATTATAATTATCGGTAAATTTTCCTGCAGTATTAATCATTTTAATATTCTCCCATGCATTAATTGCACCGTAATTTGCTCGTTGAATAAAAACCTTTTTTTGTGCAATCATTTCATTTTTCTTGTTGCGCACTTCTATAAATAAATCGTAATTTCCTGCAGGGAGGTCTTTTATGTTTATTTCTTTAACGAACGAAAACACAGGCTGGGCTTGCGCTTTGGTGTATTGATAAAATTCTTGATTAAGCTGTTCTGTTTCTGCGTCGCGAATAGAATAAGTTACCATAAATGCATCGTCGCCGAGGTATTTATCGGTGTGATAAACTTCTCCATAAAAAATAATATTGCTTTTAGTATTTGGGAAAAAATTAACTGGATACGGTTGTAATTCAACACCATTTTTGTTAAAAGGAGATGGCGCATCGGTTATTTTGTACGAGTCGGCAAATTGTATATCTGAAATCTGCACCGCATTTGTTAAAAAAGCACTAAATACTTCTGCGTAATTAAATCTATTTAGCGAATCGTTAATATCAGTAACAACTACATCAACTGCAACTGTTGTATTGGGCACAAACAATCGTTTTTGATCCATTATGCTAAAATCAATTTTTAATGTATCGGCAATGGTTGGCGTATTGAGTCGATATTTATCAAAGTTAATAACTTTATCGCCTTGAGTTATTAAAATTTGAACATCTACACCACCAGCAAAACCAGACTGCTTTTGTGGCACATATTTTAAGGCATTGGCGCCTGCAACAATATAGGTTTCAATATAGGCACCATCCTGAGGATGCAAAAACATGCAAGAACGCACGGTAGTATTGGTAGCTAAAGGCTGACCAAAAGCGAAAGTACTAAGTCCTAAAAAGGCCAATGCGAAAAGTACATTTTTACTCATAATACGAAAATTATGTTAAAATTACATTTTATTTTAATCGAAGCACCAATAAATCTATCATTTTAATGTCAGAAATCATCAAAAAACCATTGCTCATAGAGGCGCAATATTTGCCTCCAGTGGCTTGGATGAAGCTTGTTTCGGGCTATGATGAAGTAGTGCTAGATACGGCGTCACACTTTGTAAAAGCGAGCTTCCGTAATCGCGCACAAGTGCTTGGACCCAATGGTATTTTGCAATTGAGTGTTCCTTTGCATCGCGCTGGCAAACAACGGCCAACAATGGGTGATATAACGATTGGCTATGAAGAAGATTGGCGAAAAAATCATTGGATGACCTTAATGAGCAGTTATAGGCGGTCAGCTTATTTCGAATATCTTGAATATTTAATTGCACCCATATACGTCCAAAAATTTGACACATTGATGGAACTGAATACTGCCATTTTACGTGTATTATTCAAATTGTTAAAATTACCCATCAACATCAAAACAACTGAAAATTACGTCCCACCGGGCACACTTGATTTTGACGATTATCGCGACAAAATCATCCCCGCAAATAAAAACCCATTAAATTTGACCTTTAAACCATATATACAAGTGTTTTCAGATCGATTTCCATTTCATGAAAATTTGAGTGTTATCGATTTAATTTTTAATCAGGGTAAAATTGATTTAAACGATATTTAAAATATGAAAATGAAAAATTTATTAGTCATTGTTTTATTAGTTTGCGGCACAAAATTATTTGCCCAGCAACCAATATTTATTACCGATAGTTTAGATGCTTATGTGACGCGCGAAATGCAAAAGTGGCAGATTCCGGGCCTCGCAGTTGCCATTGTTAAAGATGGTAAAGTTGTTGTTGCGAAGGGTTATGGCGTAACCGATTTAGTAACCAAGCAACCTGTTGATGCAAATACATTATTTATGGTAGCGAGCAATACAAAAGCTTTTACAGGCACGTCGCTTGCGTTGTTGGAAAAACAAGGTCGTATTTCGTTAAATGATAAAGTTATTAAATACATTCCATATTTTGCCATGCATGACCCTAATATTACAGCAATGGTAACTATTGAAGATATATTAACCCATAGATTAGGATTTGAAACTTTTCAAGGAGATTTTTTAAATTGGGGAAGTAACCTCAATAGAAAACAATTAATTGAAAATATAAAAACTAATGTACCAGTTTACGACTTTAGAGACACTTATGGGTATTGCAATGCTGGATTTTTAACCGCTGGAGAAATTGTAGCAGCAGTTACAGATACAACATGGGACGATTATGTTAAATACCACTTTTTTGATCCATTAAAAATGAATCGCACCACAACAACTCATGCAGCTTTATTAAAAGACAATAATAAGTGTGCACCCTATACCCAATTTAATGGCAAAATGGTAAAACTTGAATATGACAGTCTCGACAACTTTGCTGCAGTTGGTGGCATTAATTCGAGTGTTAACGACATGGCGAACTGGCTATTAATGCAAACTGCTGATGGAAAATTTGATGGCAAACAAGTTATACCGGCTGATGTAATTGCTAATACAAAAACACCACGATCAATTGTAAGCGCTGGAAATTCAAGATTGTATAAATCACAACATTTTAATTTATACGGATTAGGATGGTTTATAAAAGATTATGAAGGCAAGAAATTAATTATGCATGAAGGTGGCGCGAACGGTTTTGTAACATCAACTATTGTTGTGCCTGAATTACAGCTTGGCATTGTGGTGTTAACCAATACAGATGTTAATGGATTATATGAAGCGTTGCGCTATCAAATTTTGGAAGCCTATTTAAATGTACCTTACCGCAATTTATCGCAAACGTATTACGGATTTTACGCACCAGGCACTGCAGCAGCAGAAAAGGAATTGGCAGATTGGAAAAGCATTACGGACAAAAATTTAAAGCCTGCACTCAGCTTAAACGACTATACTGGAACGTATACTAATGCTGTATATGGCCAAATTAATATTATTAATGAAGGTGGCAGTTTAAAAATTAAATTCCCTCACCATCCTCAATTAACGGGTAATCTGAAATCTGCTGGCGACAATAATTTCATTTGCTATTACAATCCTGTTAGTTGGGGTGTTAAAAAAATACCATTTACAGTAGAAAACAACAAAGTTAAAAGCGTAACGATAACCGTAAATGATTTTATCGATTTTCTGCCATACGAATTTATTAAACAATAAACATGGATGAAGTTTATTCGGCTGCAATAGTTCCGGGGAATGAAATTGTTGAAACTATAAAAATTTTCAAGCAAGGTTTGGAATCTATTGTTGGTAAATTTCCCGCTGGGAACGCCGATCCATCTATTTTACTTTTCGCTGCAATGGCAGACACAGAAAGAGTTGCAGCGTTAGAAAAAAAATTGGAGATAATTTGCAGGAATCAACTGCCCATTGAAATTATATTGAAGAATTTCGGAGAGTTTTACGCCAATAGAACTGTTTTTGTGGAGATTGATTCCATAACAAAAACTGCAATTACAGCGTTCCGTAAAAAATTATCTGCTGAAATAAAAATTGCAAAATACGATGAGTTGGTAGATTTTAATGTCGGTAAAACGCCACATATTACTATTGCTCGCGCATTGAGTGAAGATCAATATAAAGTTGCTCGCAAATATTTTACCGGTAGAACTTTCGATGCACATTTTGAATGTAATACTATAGTCTGGCGAAAATTAATTAAAACTGCAAGTCACACTAAATACGAAACTATTAGAACATTTGAAATGGCAAAAAAGAATTTAAGTTTATTCTAACAAAATAAACCAAATGCTTGATCTATTTGCGTTTGTAAATTAATTATAGCGCATTAAACCCAGAATAAGTAATAGCAATCGCAACACCTTATAATATATAATAAAATAGGATGTTTCCTTCCAATAACAGGCACTTTTCAAATTGTTTACTATTCAGGTTAAACCCAACTAAAGCAATAGCTTGGTTGATTTGCTAATGTCTATTGCATAATTTGGATTAAATAATAGTTGCCACGCGCATGCCATCCATTGCTGCACTTACAATACCACCAGCATAGCCGGCACCTTCACCACAAGGATATAAACCCTTTATTTGAACATGCTCTAACGTTTCATTATTACGCGGAATTTTTACGGGTGAAGAAGTACGTGATTCTGGCGCAACTAGCACTGCTTCATTGGTGTAATAGCCTGGTTTAGATGATGCAATTTGCATTAACGCCAAACGAATATGCGCTGCAATAAAATCTGGCAATACATTTTTTAATTGGGTAGCAATAATTCCTGGCTGATAGGAACAATCGGGTAATGTATCGGATAATTTTCCATTTACGAAATCAACCATTCGTTGCGCTGGAGCTTGCTGATTTCCTCCAGCCGCATCAAAGCAAAGTTGTTCAGTTGCTTGTTGAAATTTCATTGCTGCAAGCGCCCCATATTGAGTAAACTTGCCTAAATCTTTCAATTCGACACTCACAACAAATCCTGAATTGGCAAAAGGATTATTGCGTTTACTTGGGCTCCAACCATTCGTAACTATTTCGCCAGGCGCAGTAGCACAAGGAGCAATAATACCACCTGGACACATGCAAAATGAATAAACTCCCCTACCCTGCACTTGCTGCACAATTGAATAGGATGATGGTGGTAAAAATGCTCCGCGATCTTCACAATGGTATTGCATTTTATCAATAAATTGTTGTGGATGTTCTATTCTAACGCCCAATGCAAATGGCTTTGCTTCAATTAAAATATTATTGCGATGCAATAACTCAAATATATCGCGCGCCGAATGTCCGGTGGCAAGAATTAATTTATTACAAGCAATAACATGCTCATTATTTATGGTAACTGCTGTTACTGCATTAAAAGCAGTTGAAATATCTGTAACTTTTGAATTAAAATGAATTTCACCGCCTGCATCAATAATGGTATTGCGCATTTGGGTAATTATTTTGGGCAATTTATTAGTGCCGATATGTGGATGTGCTTCAATTAAAATTTCAGGACTGGCACCAAATTGAACAAATGTATCCAAAACTTTTCTAATATTACCTCGCTTATCAGATCGCGTGTAAAGCTTGCCGTCACTGTATGTTCCGGCACCACCTTCGCCAAAACAATAGTTGCTTTCAGGGTTTACTATTCCTGCTTTATTAATTGCAGCCAAATCGAACCTGCGTGCACGTACATCTTTTCCACGTTCAAAAATAATAGGTTTTATTCCGCGCTCAATTAAAGTTAATGCAGCAAATAAACCAGCAGGGCCTGCACCAATTATTACAACGTGTGGACCATCCTTAACCGATTTAAATGTTGGCAACAACATTGGCTGTTCAATTAAAGGAACAACATCGTATTTAACTCGTAAATTAACTTTTATTTGTTTAGAACGAGCATCAATTGAGCGCTTAATAACCTCACAAAACAATGGCTGCTTTATTCCTGTTGCTTTTGCCACTGCGCTGCTAATTGCATGCTGACTTGCTGCAATTTCAGGTGTTACAACTATATCTATTACTTGCTCCATGTATTTATAATGATCCTATTAATTTGGCATATCGCCATCACTTAAATCCATAAACTGCGTTAACAGTTTCGCTAATCTATCAATTGCTAATTCGGTATTAAAACTATGCAGACAAATACGCAAACGTTCGCGGTTTTCAGGCACAGTTGGCGATAAAACTGGTCGCACATCATAACCTGCATTGCTTATATATTTTGCTGCTAATTTAACAGCATCGTTGCCTGGAATTAAAATGCTAAATATTGCTGAATCGGTTGGCAGATAATTGATGTTTTTAAACTTGGCGAGTTGAAATTTAAATCGTTCAATATTGTGATGCAGCAAATTTATTTCTGGAGCAGTGGCAGATAGCAAATTATATGCTTTAATTACACTATGCACTTGAAAATGATTTGGAGCTGTAGTATAAATAAATGGTTTGCAGAAATTTATCAGGTAATCGCGCAAAACATTATCGCCCAAAACAACTGCACCGTTGCTGCCAATTGCTTTACCAAATGTGTGCACGCGTGCAAATATTTGTTGCTGCAAATTTAGTTGCTGCGCCAGGCCTTCACCTTTTTTGCCAATTACACCAGTTGCATGTGCTTCATCTAATATAATTTCAGCCTGATATTTTCTTGCTGTTTCCACAATTTCCGCTAACGGACAACAATCGCCATCCATGGAATATACTGATTCAATTACTATAAAAACTGCACCTTTGGCTCGTTTTAGTTTATCTGCTAAAGCATTTACATCATTATGTTTAAAAGAAAATGCATTAGCTCCCGAAAGTCGAATTCCTTCGCGAAGTGATGCATGACAAAGCTCATCGTATACAATAGTATCGTGGCGCGTTACTACACATGCTATTAAACCTGAATTAGCCTCGTAACCACT
>Ga0209181_10010042_pt1 | contig 12340 bp, 11 predicted proteins | sample MAT05_FD_187208 | JGI IMG/M metagenome (GOLD analysis project Ga0209181, IMG submission 187208) | Freshwater microbial communities from Lake Fryxell liftoff mats and glacier meltwater in Antarctica - MAT-05 (SPAdes) (version 2) | ecosystem: Environmental > Aquatic > Freshwater > Ice > Liftoff... | reverse complement strand
CCGTCGGGCACGAGCGCGACCATCGCCGCAGGCATTCTTGAGGATCGCGAACCCCGCGTCCGCGCGTTGGCCCATGTGCGCAAGCTTGTGTCAGAACCCGCCACCGCCAATTCGGGCATCCTCGCCTGGGCCTTGATCCTGCTCGGCGCCCCTGACGACGCGCTGGCGATGATCGCTGCGCGGCCACTGAATTCGGACGCCTGGCATACCGCGCTCTGGAGCCCACGCGGCCTGGGCGCCCGCACCAGCCCCGCGTTCCCCGAATTCGCCCCAAAAGTTGGCTTCGCTGAAGTGTGGGACCAATACGGCGCGCCGGATCTGTGCAAGAAGAACGACCAAGGCGACTACGTCTGCGAGTGACGAACCGTCCAACCCGCTCCAGGAGACAAGCATGCTGCTGCGCCGTGTGACCGAGCACGTCCGGGAACAGAACTGGACCGCGATTGCGATCGACTTCGCCATCGTCGTGCTGGGCGTGTTCGTCGGCATCCAGGTGGCGAATTGGAACGCCGAGCGCGAAGACCGCCAGCGCGGCGCCGAGTTCGCCGAGCGCCTGCGCGTCGACCTGCGCGACGAGCGCTGGGTGTACGAGTTCATGGTCGCGTACTACAGCGACGTGCGCGACGCGGCCAACCGCGCGGTTACCGCGCTGGACGGCCAGGCGCCGCTGTCGAATCACGACCTGCTGGTCAACGCCTATCGCGCAACCCAATACCGCCATGGTGCACGCCGTCGCTCGACCTACGACGAGCTGGTATCGACCGGCAGCCTGGGCCTGATCCGGGACCCGCGCATGCTGCGCGCCGCATCGCAGCTCTATCTTCTGGAAACCACCGAGAACGTAGTGCGCGAAAGCCGGGAATCTCCGTATCGGCAGGCATTCCGGATGAGCATCACCAACGACGTACAGCGCGAGCTCGCCAAGAGCTGCGGCGACCGCTACATCCTGCCGGGAGACTTCACGAGCATGGACACGGTGCTGGGTTACCCCTGCACGCTCGAGCTGCCGCCCGAGGTGGTCGATGCAGCCGCGCAGGTCCTGCGTTCGGACCCGAACCTGGTCCGCGCCCTGCGCCAGCGGACCGCCGACCTGCAGACCCGCCTGAGCGACTTCACCGTCAACAACCGCGAAGTGTGGGGCGAGATACAGCAGGTTTCCGGAGCGGCGCCCTGAGCGCGGCGTCTACCCTCGCCAGTCACATTCACTGTTCGGTGACCCGCTAGAACCAGCGGGTGCAACGGCTTACAGTCGGCGCTCACCCCGGAGAACTCACCATGGCGCTGCGCCACAGCTTGATTGCAGCCTCGATTGTGCTTGCCCTTCCCGCCCACGCGGCTACCACCGCGCTGCAATGTGGCGACGTGTTCGATGCGGCGAAAGGCAGCCTGCTGGGCGCGCAGACCGTGGTCATTGCCGATGGGCGCATTACCTCGGTGCAGCCGGGCAAGGTAGCGGTAGAAGGCGCGACCGTGATCGACCTTGCAGGGCACACCTGCTCGCCGGGCTGGATCGATCTGCATGTGCATGTGGGCCAAGAATCCAATCCGCAGAGCTACTCCGAAGGCTTCCGTCTGGACAATGTGGATTTCGCGCTGAAGGCCACCGTACACCCGCCGCACGCTCGAAGCAGGGTTCACCTCGGTGCGCGACTTGGGCGGTAAAATTGCCCCGCACCTGCGCGATGCCATCAACGCCGGCACCATCCCCGGTCCGCGCATTTACGCCGCGGGCAAGTCGATTGCCACCACCGGCGGCCACGCCGACCCGACGAATGGCCTGAACAGCACGTTGTCTACCCTGATGGGTCCGCCCGGCCCGACCGAAGGCGTCATCAACGGCCCCGACGCGGCGCGGCAGGCCGTGCGCCAGCGCTACAAAGAAGGCTCCGACACCATCAAGATCACCGCCACGGGCGGCGTGCTCAGCTACGCGCGCAGCCCCGATGCACCGCAGTTCACCGTGGAAGAAATCCGCGCCATCGTCGATACCGCCAAAGATTACGGCTACACCGTGGCCGCGCATGCACACGGCGATGTGGGCATGCGCCGCGCCATCGAGGGTGGCGTGACCAGCATCGAGCACGGCACCTTCATGAGCGAGGCGACCTGCGCCTGATGAAAGAGAAAGGCACGTGGTACGTGCCCACACTCAGCGCCGGGCGTTTTGTAGGCGAAAAGGCGCTGATCGACGGTTACTACCCCGCCATCATTCGACCCAAGGCCATTGCGGTGGGCGCCAAGATCATGGACACCTTTGCTCGCGCTTATCGCATGGGCGTGCCGATTGCGTTCGGCACCGACGCAGGCGTCAGCCCACACGGTGACAACGCGCGCGAGTTCGAGTTCATGGTGGAGGGCGGCATGCCGGCCAACGTTGCCCTGCAAACGGCCGTGCCCTGCGGGCCGATCACGCGGCGGCAAGCCGCCGGTGCGCATGGATCGACTGCAGGATGCCGAAGCCGGCCAGCAGCGACACCGCTGATGTGCCGCCGTAGGAGATCAACGGCATCGGCACGCCCACCACTGGCAGCAGGCCGGTGATCATGCCGCCGTTGACCATCACGTAGACGAAAAAGGTCAGCGACAGCGCACCGGCCAGCAGACGCGACCAGGTGTCGCGCGCGTTGGACGCGATCCACAGTCCGCGGCCGATGATGAATGCATACAGGGCAAGCACCAGCACCACGCCGATGAGGCCGAACTCTTCGGCAAACACCGCGAAGATGAAGTCGGTGGTGTGTTCGGGGAGGAAGTCGAGCTTGGCCTGGGTGCTCATGGCAAAGCCCTTGCCGAACGTGCCACCGGAGCCGACCGCGATCTCGGCCTGGATGATGTTCCAGCCCGCGCCCAGTGGATCGGACTCCGGATCGAGGAACATGCGCAGGCGGTTGCGCTGGTATTCGTGCAGGAACTGCCAGCCGATCAGGCCCGCGGCCGTGGTGCCAACACCACCGATCAGGGCGATACGCGGCCATGAAAGGCCGGCAAGGAACACCGCGAATACGCCGGATGCGGCCACCACCATGCCAGTGCCCAGATCTGGCTGCACCACAATCAACGCGGTCGGCACGCCGATGAGCACTGCACAAACGAGCAACGTGCCCCAGCCGGGCGGCAGCACGCGGTCGTGCAGGAACCACGCCACCATCATCGGCAGGCTCAGCTTGAGTAATTCAGCCGGTTGCACGAAAAACGGCCCGACATCGATCCACGAACGCGCACTGCGTCCGCTGCCGATCAGCGGCACCAGCAGCAGCACGACGAGCGATGTCGCGAACAGCCATGGCGTCCAGCTGCGCAGGATCGCCGGTGGAACCCGCGATGCCAGCAGCAGCAAGGCGAAACCCAGCGCCAGTCGTGCGCTCTGGTTGAGGACCAGATTGAGATTGCCGCCGCTGGCGCTGTAGAGCACCACCAGCCCAACCCCGCACAGCAGGATCAGTGCGGCGAGCAGCGGCAGATCGAGCGTCGGCCGCGACAGCAGCCGCGCCATCCAGCGCCGCAGGTACACCCTGATGGCAACCGGATTCATGGCGTGGGCTTCGTCAGCCACGCATCGATGATGCGACGTGCTACGGGCGCTGCCGCGCGCGTGCCGCTCGACCCATGCTCGACCACCACCGCAACCGCGATCTGCGGCGCTTGCGCTGGCGCGTACGCCACGAACAATGCACGATGTCGAAGGTGCTCGGCGACCCGCGTTTCGTCGTAGGCCTCGCCATCGCGGCGCGTGTAGCGCTGCGCGGTGCCGCTCTTGCCCGCGATCAGCCATGGTGCGCCTGCGCCAAAGGCGCGTGCGGTGCCGGTAGGTCCGTGCATGACCGCGATCATCGAATCGCGTACCGCGTCGAGATTGGCTGGCGTGCGCACGAAAGTGGGTGTTGCCGGCGGCAGCGCGACCATCTCGCGTGCGGCATCGATCCCATCCTGGCTGGCCATCAACAGGTGCGGAGGATGCCGCAAGCCGCCTTGCGCCAGCGTCGCCGTCGCGCTGGCCAGCTGCAGCGGCGACACCACCCAGTAACCCTGCCCGATGCCGGCAATGACGGTCTCGCCGGGATACCACTCGGTGGCGAGGTTGGCGCGTTTCCATGCCCGCGATGGCAGCACGCCGACGATCTCACCGCTGAGGTCGATCCCGGTCGGCGCGCCGAATCCGAACTGCGACAGATAGCCTCCCAGCCGATCGACGCCCAGATCGAAGGCCAACTGGTAAAAATACGTATTGACCGACTGCGCCATCGCCTCGGTAAGGTCGACGCGTCCGTGCCCGCCGGCTTTCCAGTCGCGCCACACCTGCGGCAATCCGGGCAATCGGAACTGACCGCTGGAGAACACGGTGTCGCCGGGGCGGCGCAAGCCCAGCTCGAGACCTGCCAGCGCGATGAACGGTTTGATCGTCGAGCCTGGCTCGTATCCGCCTTGCACGGCACGGTGGAACAGCGGACGGTATGGCGCGGCGAGCAGCGCGGCATAGTCTGCGCGCGAGATGCCGTTGATGAACAGGTTGGGATCGAAGGTCGGCAGGCTGACCATGGCGAGCACCTCGCCGGTGCGCGGATCGATCGCGACCGCCGCACCCGGCTGGCCCTCGAACGCCGCAGCAGCGGCACGCTGCAGCTCGAGGTCGATACTCAAGTACAGATTGCGGCCCTGCCGCGGCGGCACCCGCGACAGCGTCGACAGCGCTCGCCCGAGCACATCGGTCTCGACTCGTTCGTATCCCACCTGGCCGAGCAGCAGGTCCTCGTAGTAGCGTTCGATCCCGGACTTGCCGACGTGACTGGTGCCCGCATAGCGGCTGTCCTCGAGCCGAGCGCGATCGGCGGTGTCGATGCGCCCGACATAGCCCACCAGGTGCGCAAGCAGTGCGCCTTCCGGGTAGTAACGGGTCAGGTAGGGCACCACCTCGACGCCCGGAAAGCGGAATCTATGCACCGCAAAGCGCGCGGCATCCAGCTCGCTCATCTGTAATTTGAGCGGAATCGAGTTGAAGGACCGGCGCAGCTTGCGCTCTTCCTCGAAGCGCTCCAACTCATCGTCGCTGATCGACATCACCGCACGCAGACCGGTCACGGTGGCATCGACGTCGCCGGCCTGTTCGGGAACGATCTGCAGACGATACTGCGGCACGTTCTCGGCCAGCAGTCGGCCCTGCCGGTCGTAGATCAACCCGCGCGAGGGCGGCAGCGCGCGGGGCTTGATGCGATTGTCTTCCGAGCGCCCGTGGAACTCATCGTGGCGGAATACCTGCAGCAATACGAAGCGCCCGCTCAGCACCAGCAGGCACGCCATCACGATGGCGAAGCCAACCATCGCGCGACGGCGAAACAGCGCGAGCTCTTGCGCAGATTCCTTGATCCGGCGCGATCGGTTGCTGTCCAGCCGCGGCATCGATCAGCTCTCGCGTGGCCGCACGCGAGCACGCGCGATGTCGAGAAGCAGAAACAGCCATGGCCACAGCAACACGCCGGTGACCGGTGCGACCCAGAACGTCCAGTCGGGCGGCGCGCTACCTTGGAAAGCGCGCACCATCAGCATCACCACCCGATCGTTGAACAGCAGCGCAAACACCACCAGCGCCTGCTGCAACATCGGGAAAAAACGCATGCGCGAGCGCAGGCGCAGCACGATGAAGGCGATGATGGTCAGGCGCAGTGCCTGTTCGCCGATCAGGTTGCCGACCAGCAGATCGCCGAGCAGCCCAAGCAGGAACGCATTGCGCAGGCTCATCCGCTCGGGTGCCTCGAGTGCCCAATAGATGACCAGCAAACCGAGCCAGAACGGCTTGAACGGCAGCAGCGGCGTCGGCAATGCGACGACCGCGAGCAATGTGCCTAGGACCAGAGTGGCCCAGAACACTGTGCTGTCGCTGCGCGTACGCAGGCTCATGGCGGGGGCGGCCGGCTGTGATCCGCATCGGGTTGCGCGCTGATCGCAGTGGGCGTGGTGGCGAGCGCCTCCGGTGGGCCGACGAAGTCCAATGTCACACCATCGGTACCGACCATGCGCAGACTCTCGTCGCGCAGCACCAGCACTTCGCCGCTGCGCGCCATTGCCGCAGCGGGGGTCGCGATCGCCAGTACGAACGTCGCCGAATCGTCCGGCTCGACCTGAACTATGCTGCCGACTGGCAGGCCGGCCGGGAACACACCGCCGATGCCGGAGGTAACAAGAGCGTCGCCGACCCGCACGCCGGCGCTGAACGGGATGTGCGGCAGGCTCAGGCTGTCGAGGCTGCCGCTGCCATAGGCAATACTGCGCAGTCCGGTGCGGGCCACGCGGACAGGGGTGGCGTGGCCGGGGTCGGTGATCAGGATCAGTAGCGAGTCGTAGCGGCGCACCTCGACCACCTGGCCCAGCACGCCGCGCGAGTCCATCACCGCTTGGCCTGGCGCGAGTCCGTCGCCTTCGCCAAGTCCGATCAGGACCCGATGCCGGAACGGCTCGAGGTCGACGTCGATCAGCTCGCCCAGCTGTGCCTTCAGACCGAGGCGGGTGCGCGCATCGAGCAGTTCGCGCAGGCGCGTATTCTGGTCTTCCACTGCGGTCAGGCGCGCCAGACGCGCCTGCGCGAGCAGCAGGTCCTGACGCAACTGCGTGTTGTCATCGGTCAGGCGACTGCGGTCGACGACCATCTCATGCACCGCGCGGACGCTGCGCGCCGGTGCCGATGCGAGCCAGTACACGGGACCGGCCAGCACCGCAGCCTCGCGACGGATCGCATCGAGGAACCGGCCGCGGTGATCGGCCACCATCAGCACCACCGCCAGCAGCACGAACCCTACCAGCCCGAGCGTGCTGGAGTCGGCTTCGGCAAACAGCGGGCTGGTGTCGTTACCGGGACTGGGCACGTAGGGCCACTCAAAGCCGCAAGAGCGGCTGCGGACAGGACATCACTCGGGCGCGAAGAACTCGCTGCCATGCAGGTCGATCAGCTCCAGCGCACGGCCGCCGCCACGCGCCACGCAGGTCAGCGGATCGTCGGCAACCTGCACGTGCAGTCCGGTCTCCTCGCTGAGCAGGCGATCGAGATCGCGCAGCAGCGCACCGCCGCCGGTGAGCACGATGCCACGCTCGGCCACGTCCGAGCACAGCTCCGGCGGCGTCTGCTCGAGTGCAGCCTTGACCGCACTCACAATGCCGGCCAACGGCTCGTGCAGCGCCTCGAGGATCTCGTTGGAGTTGATCGTGAACATGCGCGGCACGCCCTCGGCGAGATTGCGCCCGCTGACCTCGATTTCCTTGACCTCGGCTTGCGGGTAGGCGCAGCCGATTTCCATCTTGATCCGCTCGGCAGTCGTCTCGCCGATCAGGGTGCCGTGGTTGCGCCGCACATAGTTGATGATCGATTCATCGAAGCGATCGCCGCCGATGCGCACGCTTTGCGCATACACGATGCCATTGAGCGAGATGACCGCGACTTCGGAGGTGCCGCCACCGATGTCGAGCACCATCGAACCGCGCGGCTCATGGACCGGAATACCGGCGCCGATCGCGGCCGCCATTGGCTCTTCGATCAGAAAAACGTCGCGCGCACCGGCACCTTCAGCCGATTCCTTGATCGCCCGTCGTTCAACCTGGGTCGAGCCGTAAGGCACACAGATCAGCACCCGCGGACTGGGTCGCAGCAGCTTGGCCTTGTGCACTTTGCGGATGAACGCCTGCAGCATCTCCTCGGCCATCGTGAAGTCCGCGATCACGCCGTCTTTCATCGGGCGGATGGTGACGATGTTGCCGGGCGTGCGGCCGAGCATGCGCTTGGCATCGGTGCCTACCGCGCGTACCGAGCGCGGACCGCCGGGACCGCGGTCCTGCTGGATGGCGACGACCGAGGGCTCGTTGAGCACGATCCCCTGGCCGCGCGCGTAGATCAGGGTGTTCGCCGTGCCGAGATCGATCGACAGGTCGTTGGAGAACATGCCGCGCAGACTTTTGAACATGATGGTGGTCGGCAGACCTTCAGAAGAGGGGGTGGGAATCCGGATAACGTCCGGATTGCTGGCGGCGGGCGCCGGCTGCGCCGTACAGGGCGCAAAACAGGGTGCTTAATGTAGCGCCCGGCGTGTTGAGGCGGCAAGGAGAGAAACCATGTCCGGTGATAGAGTTGGCGATCCATCGGTTCGCCGGTTCAGCTCTTCGTCATCCACCGTCCATGGCTCTCGACTCCGCGACTCTGGTGCATCTGGCGCGCTTGGCGCGCCTGTCGCTTGGCGCATCCGAGCTTGAACTGCTCGGCGCCGACCTCGACCGCACGCTGGCGATGATCGACCAACTGCAGCAGATCGATGTGAACGGGCTCGAGCCACTGGCCCAGCCGCAGGCGCCGGACACCGGAAACCGGGTCGATTCAGTGACCGAAGAGGACCACAGTGCGCAGTTGCTCGGTCTGTCGCCGGCGGCCGAAGGCGGCTACTTCCTGGTCCCGAAGGTAATCGAGTGAGTCGCATCGAGGCGCTGGACACGGTCAGCGGCCAGCTGGCCGCGCTTGCGGCGGGATCAGCCACTGCGATCGCACTGGTCGAGCGCAGTCTGGAGCGCGCGGCAGCCCTTGTGGAGCTCAATGCGCTGATCACCACCACTGCGGACGCTGCCCGTGCGACTGCGGCGCGACTGACCCCCGGCAGTGGCCCGCTCGCCGGCGTGCCGTTTGCGCAAAAGGACCTGTTCTGTACTCGGGGTGTTCGCACCACCTGCGGCTCACGCATGCTGGCCGATTTCATCGCGCCCTATGACGCGACGGTATCCGAGCGGCTGAACGCCGCCGGTGCTGTGTCGATCGGCAAGGCCAACATGGATGAGTTCGCGATGGGCTCGTCGAACGAGAATTCGTTCTTCGGCCCGGTGCGCAATCCGTGGGACCGGCAACGGGTACCTGGAGGCTCGTCCGGAGGCTCTGCCGCGCTGGTGGCCGCCGGCGTGGTTCCGTTCGCTACCGGCAGCGACACCGGAGGCTCCGTGCGGCAACCGGCGGCTCTGTGCGGTGTGGTGGGGCTCAAGCCGACGTACGGGCGGGTGTCGCGCTACGGGATGGTGGCGTACGCGTCCAGCCTCGACCAGGCCGGCGTGCTTGCACATACGGCCGACGACTGCGCACGCGTGCTCGCCGCGATCGCCGGCGCCGACCCGCGCGATGCCACCTGCAGTACCCGGCCGCTGGATGACTATGTTGGCGCGCTGGGCTCCGGGGTACGCGGTTTGCGCATCGGCGTGGTGGCCGAGTATTTCGGCGCCGGTGTGGATCCTGCCGTCGCCCAGGCCGTGCGTGGCGCCCTGCAGGTCCTCGAGCGCGAAGGCGCAGTGCTGGTCGACGTGCGCCTGCCCAGCCTGCCGCTGTCGATTCCCGCGTACTACGTGCTGGCGCCGGCAGAAGCATCCAGCAACCTCGCCCGTTATGACGGAGTGCGCTTCGGGCATCGCTGTGATGCGCCCACCGACCTTGCCGATCTGTACGGCCGTTCGCGCGCGGAGGGCTTCGGCACCGAGGTCAAGCGGCGCATCCTCGCAGGCACCTATGTGCTGTCGGCCGGCTACTACGACGCGTACTACCGCCGTGCCCAGCGCGTCCGTCGCCTGATTGCGAACGACTACCAGCGCGCGTTCACTGAAGTCGACCTGCTGGCGGGTCCGACCGCACCTGACGTGGCTTTCGCACTGGGCGAAAAAGCCGCTGATCCGCTGGCCATGTATGCCGCAGATGTGAATACCGTAGCGGTGAATCTGGCCGGCCTTCCGGCGATCTCGGTGCCGGCGGGCTTCGTCACAGGCTTGCCGGTCGGCCTGCAACTGGTCGGACCCGCGTTCGGCGAGACTCGCCTGCTGGCGGCGGCCCATGCGCTGCAATTGGTCAGCGACTGGCATCTGCAGGCGCCCGGAGCCGCCGCATGAGCCAGACCCAGTGGCAGGCGGTGATCGGACTGGAGTGCCATGTCCAGCTGCTCACCCGCAGCAAGATGTTCTCCGGCGCATCGACTGCATACGGGGCCGATCCCAATACCCACGCCTGCGCGTTGGACGTCGCATTGCCGGGCACTTTACCGGTGGCCAACGCCGAGGCGATCCGACTCGCGGTGCGCTTCGGTCTGGCGGTGGGGGCGCACATTCGGCCAATGTCGGTGTTTGCGCGCAAGAACTATTTCTATCCCGATCTGCCGAAGGGCTATCAGATCTCGCAGTACGAAGAGCCGATTGTCGAGGGTGGCAGCGTGCGCGTGGCGGTGGGCGATGGCCGCTCGATCACGGTGGCGCTGACCCGCGCGCATCTGGAAGAGGACGCCGGCAAGAGCGTGCATGACGCCTTCCACGGCGCGACCGGGATCGATCTCAACCGCGCCGGCACGCCGTTGCTGGAGATCGTGTCGGAGCCGGTGATGCACAGCGCCGCCGAGGCGGCGGCGTACATGAAAACCCTGCACCGTCTGGTGCGCTGGCTGCGCATCTGCGATGGCAACCTGGAGGAGGGATCGTTCCGCTGCGATGCGAATGTGTCGATACGCCCGGAGGGAGACAGCACGCTGGGGACGCGGACCGAGATCAAGAACGTCAACTCCTTCCGGTTTGTCGAGAAAGCGATCGAGTACGAAATCGAGCGCCAGATCCGCGAGTTGGAAGCAGGCCGCAGCATCGTGCAGGAAACCAGACTCTACGACGAGGCGCGGCAGCAGACGCGACCGATGCGCAGCAAGGAGTCGGCGCACGACTATCGGTACTTCCCGGACCCCGATCTGCCGCCGGTGGTGGTGCCGGCAGAACTGCAGGAAGCAGAACGCGCACTGTTGCCGGAATTGCCGGACGCGCGGCATGCGCGCTATCTGGAAGCGCTGCAACTGAGCGCATACGATGCCGGGCAGCTCACGGGGGATCGCGAGACCGCCGACTACTTCGAGGCGCTTTTGTCGGGGGTGCCAGGCCAAGCCAAGCTCTGCGCGAACTGGGTTTTGGGCGAGGTGTCGGCAGCCCTCAATGCAGCGCAATACGACATTGTGGCCTGTCCGATCGCCCCGGCACAGCTCGCCGACCTGCTCGGCAGAATCGTCGATGGCAGCATTTCAGGAAAAATTGCGAAGGACGTGTTCACTGCGATGTGGGCGGGTGAGGGCAGCGCGGATGCGGTGATCGCTGCGCGCGGGCTTGGTCAGATCAGCGACGATAGCGCCCTGGTTGCCGCGATCGATGGCGTACTGGCGGCAAGCCCCGAGCAGGCCGGCCAATTTCGTGCGGGCGATGAAAAGATCTTCACCTGGCTGGTCGGCCAGGTAATGCGCGCCACGCGTGGCAAAGCGAATCCGTCGCGGCTGAACCAGCTGCTTCGCGAGCGACTGCAATCTTGCTGACCGAGCCGCGCCAAGCCCTGCCTCGATGATGGTGGGTCGTCGCGCGCTGCATCGCTATCGAAGGTGTGCATCAGCGATGCGATGCCGCTAGGCTAATGGGTCATCCCCAAGAGTAATGCCATGGCTGCCGTCGTCTCCGGTTCGCTCGCCTACGACACCATCATGGTGTTCCAGGATCAGTTCAAGAATCACATCCTTCCGGACAAGGTTCATATCCTGAACGTGGCCTTTCTGGTCCCGCGCATGCGGCGGGAGTTCGGTGGCTGCGCTGGCAACATCGCATACAACTTGCGTCTGCTTGGCGACGATCCAGTGCCGCTAGCCGCGGTGGGGCAGGATTTCGGACCCTATCGCGAGCATTTCCAGCGCTGCGGGATCAATCTGCAATACGTCAATCAGATTCCGGAGCTGTACACCGCGCAGGCCTACATCACCACCGATCTCGACGACAACCAGATCACCGCGTTTCATCCGGGCGCGATGGTGCGGTCAGTCGATATCGATGTCCGCGCGATCCCGGACGCGAGCTTTGGGATCGTGGCACCGAACACGCGCGAGGCCATGCTCAAGCACGCCCACGAATTCGCCGAATTGGATATCCCGTTCATCTTCGATCCTGGTCAGGCCCTGCCGCTGTTCGATGGTGCGGAGTTCCGCGCATTCATCGAGCAGGCCGACTATGTGACGGTCAACGACTACGAGTCGAACCTGCTGCAGCAACGCACAGGCTGGAGCGAACTGGAGATCGCCGAACGGGTCACGGCATACATCGTCACCCGCGGACCGAAGGGCTCGTTGATCCACACCCGCAAAGGCACCCTCGATATTCCGCCGGCAGCAGAGCGGTGCATTACCGATCCAACCGGCTGCGGCGACGCCTATCGCGCGGGACTGATCTTCGGGCTGATGCGCAACATGGATCTTGCGACCAGTGGCAGGATCGCATCGCTGATGGGCGCGTTGAAAATCGAGCACCCCGGGACCCAGAACCAGCGGTTTACTTACGA
>Ga0209181_10010038_pt1 | contig 12343 bp, 10 predicted proteins | sample MAT05_FD_187208 | JGI IMG/M metagenome (GOLD analysis project Ga0209181, IMG submission 187208) | Freshwater microbial communities from Lake Fryxell liftoff mats and glacier meltwater in Antarctica - MAT-05 (SPAdes) (version 2) | ecosystem: Environmental > Aquatic > Freshwater > Ice > Liftoff... | reverse complement strand
GCTTTCTGGAGTGCGCTGCGCGCGCGACTCCCCCCAGCCCCCTCGTGCGAGGGGGAGTTTGCCGCTTGGCAGTGCTGGGCGGCGGTTGCACTCGGTGTGCGGAGAGTGTCGGCACCCCCAAACCCCCTTGGAAAGGGGGCTTTAAGAGGTGGGCTTTGCACCCGAAGTGACCAGCTTGGCGGGGCTCAGTCGCGCCCGTGGAAAAGCGGCGCGACTACGTCATCGAGCGCTGGAATCGAATCGAGGATGGCGCATGAGACGGAAACGTCATGGTGACCGATGCGTAGCATTCCGCCCTGCCCGTTCGCTTCGCCGGACTGCGGAGACGGCGCGAGAAACTCGCGTGCGAGTGCCTCGCCGGCCGCTGCGATCATCGCCAATGCGCGCGCATCGGGGGGCGGTGGGAGGCGTGGATAGTCTTCGCGCAGGAGGCCGTCGAAGCGCGCTCGGAATGCTGGCGCGTACAATATCGCCAGCGCGTAGTGGACCAGTGTCTCCGGTGTAACGGCGACGCCGAGGCGCTGTTCCCAGGCGCGCACTTCGACGTTCGGGGCGCCGTCGGGCGTGTGCGTCGGGAAGGCGCGCGCGCGGCATGAAGAGCGCACCGAGAGCCAGCAGTTGTCGGGAATCACATCGACGACTCCCGCGTGCGCGAAGGGGAGCGTGCCGCGATCTTTGCGCGCGGTGACGAGCGCGAGGCGTGAGTGCGACATCGCGCGCGCGAGCTCCGGGCGCGGTCGATGACAGAGCGGTGCGATGACGCAGTGCCAGCGCGAATCGAGCGGTCGATAGGCGATGGGCTGGACGATCGCGTCACCGCGCTCGATCGCTGCGCGGAGCAGCGCGCGCGCGCGTGCCGGATCGAAGTGTGGCGTCGTGCGGAGCAGCGCGCCCAGATCGGCGTCGCTCGCACCAGCGGCAAAGCGCTCGAGACGCGCGATGAGGCGCGCGCGATCGGTGTCGACGACGACGGCGTCGCGGTTGGTCTGCACGCCCTCGCGATGGAACGGAAACAGCGCGTCAACCGAGGGCCACTCCGCGTATTGCGTCGATGCACGCGCGCCGACCGTGACTGCGAGGCGATACGCCGGGGCCGCTGGAACGAAGGCGGCGCTGCTGAGTTCGCCCGATGCGAGGAGCGCGCACTTGCTCGCCACAGAGCCGACGAGGCGCGCGTAGCTGACGACCGCATCGAGCGGCTCGCTGCGCGCCGGCGCCCGCGCTGCGATTGTGATCGCGACTGAGAGCCGCACGCCAAAGACGTTCTCGTCGGCCGAGCTCCCGTGGGCGACGAGCGCGCTGCCGCCGAGATCGACGACGTCGATCGTGTCGAACCAGCGGAGCAGCGCCGCGCGCATCCCGCGATGCACCGGACCATCGAGGAACGACGCGTTCGTCACCAGCGCGAGCACGCCACCACCTTCGCTGCCCCGCACCAGCTCTGCGGCCCAGCGGAAGAAGCGCACGTAGTCGTCCGAGAGCACTCCGAGCTTGCGCTCGCCGCGCACGTCCGCGCGGAAGTCCGCGAGCATCGACTCGGAAAGCGCAGCGCCGCGCGACGCGCTGCGTCCGGCCCACGGCGGATTGCCGAGCACGACCAGCGCCGCGTCCTTGGTCAGCGCCTCGCCGAGGGGCGCCAACGAGGTGAGCGTATCGGTCACGCGCAGCTGAAGCCGAGCGCCAAACTGCTCGGCGGCATCGCTCAATACGCCGCGCGCAGCGTCGACCGCAACAGCGTCTCGATCGAGCCCGACGAGCGCGCGCGTCTGCCCGCTGCGCGCCGGTTGACGCGCCGCCGCCGCGATCCATGCCGCGTGAAAGACGCCTGTCCCGCAGGCCGGATCCACCACGACGATCTCGCGTCCTGGACACGTCCGCAGCACCGCGCGCCAGGCGCGCTCGGCGATGAACGCGGCGACCCCACGTGGTGTGTGTACGATGCCGTGCGCGCGCCTGCGCACAGGATCCGAGGCGCGAAGCGACGAATCGCGGCCTCGAGCGGCGCGTTGTGCTGCATCTTCGGTGTCGGCTTCGGTCACGCTGCCACGCATTGTAGGTGAATCGCGACGAGGACGGTCGGAGCCGCACGAAGACGCTCGGACGCGAGCTCCGACTGCAGTCGGCGCAGCGCGCTGGCACGCTGAATCGCCGTGTCTACCTGCGGCAGTATGAACAGCGGTACTCCGCCCGATGCACAGACTGCGGCGATCTCCGAGTGGCCCGAAGCGAGCACCATGGAGCTGCCGCCAGCCGAGCCAAAGCGCCGAGCCTCCGGTCCATGGCGTGCTCGCGCCGCAGAGGCGTTTGCGCCCGGCACGCTCGTCGACGCGAACTTCCGCATCCTCGATCGGATCGGCGAGGGCTCGATGGGGGTCGTCCTGCGCGCCCATGACGTGCGGCTCGATCGCGACGTCGCGATGAAGGTGATGAGACCTGGCGCGCTCGAGCGTGCCGACGCGCGGGAGCGATTTCTCGCCGAGGCCCGCGCGATGGCGCGCGTTCGGCACCCGAACGTCGTCGAGGTGCACTCGCTCGGCGAGTGGCTCGGACTGCCCTACATCGTGATGGAATACGTATCCGGAATGGCACTCGATGAGTGGCTCGCGTTGCGGGAGGGACGCCCTCCCGCGCTCGATGAGGCGCTCGCGATCCTCGATCAGCTGTTCCTCGGCGTAGAGGCGATCCATGCATCGGGCGCCGCGCACCGCGATCTCAAAGCGGGCAACGTGCTTGTTGGTGCGGGCTTCCGGGTGGCCGTCGCAGATCTCGGTATCTCGCGCAGCTTTGGTGATCCGCGGGACAACGGCGGGCTCGGATCGGGCACCCCGGCAACGATGGCCCCGGAGGTCGTGCTCGGCACCGTCGCCGGCCCGCGTGCGCTCGAGAGCGTGGACGTATATGCGCTCGGTGTGCTCGCCTATCGCGTCCTCGTCGGGCGCAATCCCTTCATCGGCAAAGATGGTCGCGAGGTGATGGAGAAACACGTTTCTGAGAGCCCGCCGCCACCGCGCTCGCTGAGACCGGATCTGCCTGCGCCGTTCGAACGCGTATTGCTCGACGCGCTGCGCAAGTCGCCGGCCGAGCGGACGAGCTCCGTCGCACAGCTCCGCGCCGCATTCCATGACGCGCGCGAAGCGGCGCGACGGCCAACAGGGCCGCTCCGCTTCATCGTCGCCGACGATGACGTCGACTTTCGCGCCCTCGTCGCGCACATCGTCCTGCGCGGCTTCCCGGGCGCCACGGTCGAGCAGCTCCCCGACGGCCTCGCCGCGCTGAAGGCAGCCGAGCGCAATCCACCGAGCGTGATCATCACCGACCTCGACATGCCGAACATGAGCGGCCTGGAGCTAACTGCCGCGGTGCGCGAGAGCGAGCGTCTGCGCCATGTGCCAGTGGTTATCGTTACCGGGCACGGCACTCCGGCAGACTGGAAGATCCTCTCCCAGGTGGGCGCAGACGCCTATCTGGTGAAGCCGTTCGACGCAGTCCACGCGATTGCGCTGCTGCGGGCGATCGTCGATCGGCCGCAGGCCGTGCGCGAGGCGTAGGGCCCAGAAGCGCGTCGTCAGCCGACGAATCGGTCAATCAGCACGAACACGAAGAACGCGACCGAGACGTAGCCATTGAGCTCGAAGAACGCCTTGTTTATGCGCGACAGATCGCTCGGCCGAACGATGCTGTGTTCGTATAAGAGCAACGCCGCGACGACCCCAACACCGATGAAATAGACCGGCCCAAGCGCGAGCACGAGGCCGACGCCAGCGAAACACGCGAGCGTTCCGACGTGCATGAGCGCGCTCAGCACGAGCGTGCCTCGTACGCCGAGCGCGACGGGGATCGAGCGCAGCCCCTGTCCCTGGTCGAACTCCCGATCTTGCAGCGCGTAGAGGACGTCGAAGCCGGCGACCCAGAGCGCGACGCCGACGACGAGCAGCCACGGCGCTGCGGTGACGGGCGCGCCGAGGGCGATCCACGCACCACCTGGCGCAATCGCGATCGCAGCGCCCAGCACCACGTGGCACCAGGCGGTGAAGCGTTTGGTGTACGAATATCCGAGCGCGAGCCCAAGCGCGATCGGCGACAGCATGAGTGGCAATGGTCCGAGCAGCGCAGTCGCGCCGACGAACATGGCGCAGGTCACGACCACGAGGACCGTCGCCACGCGCACGCTGACCTGGCCGCTCGGGATGTCGCGCGTCGCGGTACGCGGATTGCGCGCGTCGTAGCGGCGATCGACGAGTCGATTGAACGCCATGGCCGCGCTCCGCGCCGTGACCACGCAGAACACGATGAGCACGACTCGCCACCAGCTCGGCTCGCCGAAGCGCCACGCGAGCACCGCCGCGGCGAGCGCGAATGGCAGCGAAAACACCGAGTGCGAGAGAGTGACGAGCGAGCCAAAGCGCTTCAGCTGCGCGCCAATCGGCGGGGCCGCTTCGATGGGTGTCGAATTCATCGGTTTGACTCCGCGAGCGCACTTCCTGGCGCGATCAGGACCTCGCGCCGATTGGCACGCTCGGACAACACGAAGACCTCCGGATCGTCTGGATTTGCCCCGGCCGCGTGTGCGAACGATACGACACCCGGCCGCAGCCCGGGCGCCAATCGCCCCACTTGCCCATCGACGCGCAGCGCGCGAGCGCCCCAGCTGGTCGCCATCGCGAGCAGCGCGCGCGGCTTCACGTGGGGAAAACGTGCGCGAAGGGCGCGCGCCTCGGCGAGCACGTCGAGGCTCGGTGCAGATGCGAGCGAGTCGGTGCCGAGCGCGGGGCGAATGCCCGCAGCGAGGATCCCTTCGAGCGGCGGCAAGCGCAGCTCGATGTGCAGGTTCGACCGCGGGCAGAGCACGACCGGCGCGCCCGCCTCCGCGATCAGCGCGAGCTCGTCCGGCCGCGCATCGGTGAGGTGCACCGCGAGCACGTGTGGGCCAAGCGCGGCGCGTGCGTGCGCATGGCGCACCGGGTCGAGCGCGGGCGGCGCCCAATCGGCGACGGGCGCGCCGCGATCGCGGAGAAAGTCGACGAACGGGCCACTCCCGTCGCGCAAAAAGGCGCGCTCGGCGGCGTGTTCGGCGAGATGCAGGCTGGTGAGCGTGCCATTGCTGCGGGCCTCCGCGCAGATCGACTCGAGCACATCCGGATGCAGGGAGAACGGCGTGTGCGGCGCAAACGTCACCGACACATTGCGCGGCAAGTCGCCGATCGACGCGAGGCGAGCGCGCGCGGCCTCGAGCATCGCCTCTGCCCCCGGACGCGTGATGCCGAACACCTCTGCGAAGACGCGCGCGACAATCGGCAACCCGCCGAGCAATGGCACGCTCGCGAGCGTGTTCGATACGTCGCCTACCGCTGCCGTCCCCGCACTCAGCAGCTCGGAGATCGCTGTGCCGATGGACTCTTCGTCGCTGTCCGCGCCTCGCTGCGCGCGCAGCTCCAGCATGCGCGTGACCCACGGCGCAAAGCCGGCGCCGCCGGGCACCTGACCGCGCAGCGACGAGAGCTCCAGATGCGTGTGCGCGTTGACGAGCCCCGGCAGCAGCACGGCGTCGCGCGGCGCGTCCCACTGTGCGCTCGCGTATCGCGCTCGCAGCGCCGGCGCAGCGCCGACGGCGACGATCAAGCCGTCATCGTCGGCGACCACTGCGCCGTCGCGGAGCGGCGTCGACTCGCCGTCTCCCACCACCACCCAGCTCGCCGCAATGCCACGCATCTGCTGCGGCTCAGGCCGGCGTCGTCAGCCACTGATACCGCATGTTGCGCCGCGCGACGGGAAAGCCCGCGGCGCGCGCATGGCGCTCGATCTGCTCGGCGTCCATCGCGAACGTCGTGCCCGCGCTCGACACGACATTCTCCTCGAACATCGTCGAGCCGAGATCGTTCGCGCCGTAGCGCAGGGCGAGCTGGCCGACGCCGGGCCCTTGCGTCACCCACGAAGACTGAATGCTGCGCACGTTGTCGAGCACCAAGCGCGAGAGCGCCTGCATACGCAGATAGAGCACCGTGCCAGTCTCGCCAGCGACCTGCTTCACGCCCTGATCGTGCTGGTAGTCCCAGCAGATGAACGCGGTGAAGCCGCCGGTCTCGTCTTGCAGATCGCGCACCTTGAATAGGTGTGCGAGCCGATCGACCACAGTATCGGTGGTGCCGTACATCATCGTCGCGGTCGTACGCAGGCCGAGTCGATGGGCGACACGCATGCACTCGATCCACTCGGCGCTCGTGCACTTTGCCTTGGCGATCTTGCGGCGCACGCGATCGGTCAGCACCTCCGCGCCCCCGCCTGGCAGCGAATCCATCCCCGCAGCCATCAGTCGCCGCATCACGTCGTCGATCGTCGCTGGCTCACCGCACGCGGTCTCGAGCCGCGCCAGGCCCCATATCTCTTCCGGCGAGAGCGCATGAAGCGCAACCTCGGGAAACTCCGACTTCCACCACTGAAACAGCTCTTCGTACCAGGTGAGTCTGAGGTCGGGATTGATGCCGCCCTGCAACAACACCTGAATGCCGCCGGCCGCGACGACCTCGCGGATCTTCTCGCGCAGCACGTCGCGCGTCAGCACGTACACCTCGTCGTGGCCGATGGGGCGATAGAACGCGCAGAACCGGCACGCGATGGTGCACGCGTTGGTGTAGTTCACGTTGCGATCGACGATGTAGGTGACGACGCGCTCGGGATGCAGCGCGAGCCGCCGCGCATCCGCGGCGAGGCCGAGATCGAGCGTTGGGGCTTCCTCGGCGAGGCGAAGCGAATCGTCGAACGAGAGCCGCCCGCCCTCGGCCGCAAAGTCGAGGAGCGCGTCGATCGAGCGCTGCGTCGACGTGCCGCCCGCGCCAGACGTCGCGCTCGATGCCGCGCCAGGCGCCTCGCCAGAGAGACGCACCTCACACGCCGGCAGCAGCTTCGCTTCGGTCGCGCGCGCGTAGAATTCGCGCAGTCCGGCGAGCGCGGGCTCGTCGAGCTCGTAGTGGATGTTCTCGCGCAGATAGCGCTCGTGCGCCGCTGCATCGCCACCGTGCTCACGCGCCCACGACGCAGCGATCTCCGCGCGTGCGCTGAGTCCCGCCTCGAGCGACGCGCGCAGCAGCGCGTTCTCTTGCTCGCCGAGCACACCGCGGCGCGCGCCCCACACCGCGAACACGAAAGGCAGCCCAGTCCACGCTTGCCACGCCTCGGCCAAATCGAGCTCGCAGGCGAAGCGCCCACGCGCCGCGAGCGCGCCGTCGCCGATCAGCACCGCGCCGACGCCGCCGCCGGTCTCCGCGAGGATCTGCTCCGGCGTACGCGAATACGTCGCAATGGCGCGTCCGCCTCGGCGATGCGCCGCGACGAGCCGCGCGAGCACGACGCTGGTCCGACTCGACGCATCGAGCAGCAGCGTGTCGAGCTCCTCGATCGGGCGCTCGCCGACGATGACCACCGAGCGCACCGGCCCGCGCGCGCCGACGGCGATGCCAGGCACGATCTCCAGCCCGCCATGCGCCGCAATCGTCGCCGCAGGGACCAGCGCCGCGTCCGCTTCCTCTTCGAACAAGCGACGCGCGACCTCGGACGGGCGCCCGAGCTCGAGCACCAGCTTGCTCTCGCCCATGCCTTGCAGCAGGCCGTGGAGGATCGGCCGCGCATTCAGATATTCGACCCCGGCAAAGCGCAGCTTGCCTCCCGGGTCGACGGGGCCCGCGCCATAGCGGTTTTGCGCGAGCTTTTTGCCGAGCGCTTTGGCGAGGCTCATCGGGCGAGCTCCAGGTGCTTCTTCGCGTTGCGGTCTTTGACCTTCATCGAGCCCTCCGGCGCCAAAGCGCGCGGATATTCTTCGACGACGCCATAGAGCGAGTCGCGCTCGACTGGCACTCTGCCGGCCTCGCGAATCAAGCGCAGTAGATCCTCACGCGTGAGGCCCATGGGCACCGTGCTACCGGCAGAGTGATAGATGGTTTCGTGTACGATGGTGCCATCGAGATCATCGGCGCCGAAGCGCAGCGCGATCTGCGCGGTCTCGATGGTCATCGACACCCAATACGCCTTCACGTGCGGGATGTTGTCGAGCATCAAGCGCGAGATCGAGATGGTGCGCAGATCGTCGACGGCGGTCGACTCCGGCAGCTGCTCCATCGCGTTGTTCATGTTGTGAAACGCGAGCGGGATGAAGCACTGAAAGCCGTGCGTCTCGTCCTGCAGCGCGCGCAGCCGCGCGAGGTGGTCGACGCGATGCACGAACGTCTCGATATGCCCGTACAACATCGTGCAGTTCGTCTTCATCCCGAGCTGATGCGCAGCGCGATGGACGGCGAGGTATTCGGCGCCGTCCGCCTTGTCGCGCGAGATGCGCGCGCGCACGTCGGGATGAAAGATCTCCGCGCCGCCACCTGGCATCGTGTCGAGGCCAGCGGCCATCAAGCGCGTCAGCACTTCGGCGTACGTCATCGAGAATTTCTGCGCGAAGTAGTGGATCTCGATGGCGGTGAAACACTTCAGGTGAATCGTCGGGCGGATCTTCTTCCAGCCGCGCAGCAGCGTCTCGTACCAGTCGAACGAGAGGTTCGGGTCGAGGCCATTCACCATGTGCAGCTCGCTCAGCCGCGCATCGGGAAACTCCGCGAGCTCCTTCCACGCCTCTTCGTGCGTCGAGGTGTGCGCGCCAGGCTTGCCCTTCTCGAGCTTCGCGAACGCGCAGAAGCGACACGACGCCTCGCACACGTTGGTCGCCTCGTAGCGCATGTTCACGTTGAAATACGTGCGATCGCCGTGAAGACGCTCGCGCACTTCGTTGGCCAGCTGGCCGACGGCGAGCAGATCCGGCTCGAGGTAGAGCGCGAGCCCATCGTCTTCACTGAGGCGCTCCCGAGCGCGGACCTTCGCTGTGATCTCGTCGAAACGTGCGGTGGTCATGGTGAGACTCCGGAGGGCGGGTGTGCGGCGCTCGATGGCGTCGCTTCGGTGGTCGCCGCTTCTGTGGTCGCCTGCGCGTCGAGCCAGCGCGCCTGGCGCCGAGCGCGCTGCACGCGACCAAGCAGATCAGCCTTCTTTGCGCGGGCGCCCGCGTCATCGGCGAGCGGCAGCGTCGATCGACGCGTCATCGTCCCGACGAGCACGCTCGCGCCAAACGTCAGCGCGGCCTGCGCGAGCCCCTCACCGAGCAGATCGAACGAGACGGCGACGGCGCGATCCGCGGGTGTGCTCAGGCGAACGAGCGCGACTTCGCGCAGCGCATCGAGGCCAGTTGGGCCCTCGCTCGCGCCGAGCAGCGGCCGGGCCCAGGCGACCTCGCCGAGCGCCGATTCTGCGCTGACGCCGAGATCGACCAGGGTGACCAGCTCTCCCTGCGTCCGCTCGCGCACGAGATCCGCGAGCGCGGCGACCGCGAGCACGTCCGCGCGGCGCAGCTGCTCGAGCTCGGACGTGTCGAGCGAAGCGCCGGCGAGCGCACGCTCGGCGATGGCGACGAGCCCTGCGCGCTCGAGCGCGCGATGAACCAGCGGGCGAATGATCGACGACATCAGTCCTCCATCCCGAGCGAGGCGTCTTTGCCCCAGCGGCGCGCGATCGTGTGATCGAGGCCGAGGTGATCGAGCACCCGCGCGAGCACGGTGTCGACCGCTTCTTCGAGCGTCTTCGGCTTGCCGTAAAAGCTCGGCGTCGCCGGCATCACCATCGCGCCAGAGCGCGTCACCGCGAGCATGTTCTCGAGGTGAATACTCGAATACGGCGTCTCGCGCGCGAGCAAGATCAGCTTGCGGCGCTCCTTCAGGATGACGTCCGCGGCGCGCGTGAGCAGATCGTCGGAGATGCCGTGGGCGATGCGCGCGATGCTCGACATGCTCGCTGGCGCGACCACCATCGCGCCCCAGCCCGCCGAGCCGCTCGCGAACGGCGCGTTGTAGTCGCGCCCGTCGAACACGGCGAGCCCGAGCTCGCGCGGATCGCCGCCGAGCTCGTGCTTCCATACTTGCTCAGCGGTGCGCGAGAGCACGATGGCGACGTCTGTGACGAGGCCGCGCTCGCGCGACTCGCGCAGCATCGTCAGCAGTCGCTGCGCGTAGATCGAGCCCGACGCGCCGCTCACGCCGACGATGATCTTGAGCGGATCGCCGCTCACGACTGGCCCCGCGCGCTCGGCTTCACGCCACGCACCAGCGACGCGATGCCGAACAGCAGATCGCGGCCGGAGACGTCCTCGAAGCCAGTATCGACGAGCGCCGACTCGTATTCGGCGCGCGTGAGAAAGCCCTTCATCGAGCGCGAGAGATACGAATACGCCTCACGATCGCGGGACACGATCGAGCCGACCGTCGGCAGCACGAGGTCGCCGTAGAGCGTGTGAAACGTGCGCGTCGCGAGGCGCGTGGGCTTGTAGAACTCGAGCGTCACGAAGACACCGCCCGGCTGCAGCGCGCGCAGGACCTCGCGCATTCCAGCGCGCGGATCGGCGAGGTTGCGCATGCCGAAGCCGCACACGACACCGGCGAGGCAGTCGTCCGCAAGCGGCAGATGCATCGCGTCGGTGACGGCGAGTCGCGTCGTCGCTGCGCGCACCTTGCCGGCCGACCGCCCGGCGACGAGCATCTCGCGCGCGAAGTCGAGCGCCACCACGCGACGCTCCGGGAAGCGCGCCTCGACGGCTCCGGCGAGATCGAGGGTGCCGGCGCAGAGGTCGACGATCGGGCCTGATTCCGGCAGCGCGCGGGCGAGCTGGTCGAGGGCCTTGCGCCGCCAAGCGCGGTCGATGCCGAGCGAGAGCAGGCGATTGAGCAGATCGTAAGTCGGCGAGATGCGGTCGAACATCGAGCGCACAGCAATGGCGTGCGCCGCTTGCGTCGGCGCGCTCCGCTCGGCGACTTCCGCCACGAGGGAAACCCCGTTGGTCGAAGGCATGGCACCTCGCTCGGCGCGCATGGGCGCTCCGGGCAGTCGATCAGCGACCAGCGACCTTAATACTGCGATCCGCGGGAAAACTGAGACCGCGGGCCGCGACCGGAAGATTTCAAAAATATTTGAAACCTCGGAACGGGATATAGGCGGGCACCTACGGAGCGTCAAGCAGTGCACCGACCGCAGCGTGAGCCCGGGGACTGACCAGATGACCTCGCTCACGAGGCGCGGTGCACACTACTTTTGCTCGCGCCCTACCCGTGCTACACGCGGGCCGCGGTGCAGTCGCGGTACGTTGTGTAGGGAACCCGGAGGGAAGGTAGCCCGGGTGATGGCGTAACAGGCGGTGTCCCCGGGGGTTCGTCTCCGGTCAGGCCAACAAAATGAAGGCTCGTGCGAGTCGCGGGCCGTGTGTACGAACTGGGAGGATTTTCGATGACGCTCCGGAACAAGATGGCGGGCTTCGCCCTGGCGGGTCTCTTTGTGATGACGTCGGTCGGGACGGCCGCAGCACAGGACCCCGAGTCCGGCGAGACCGGCACCTGGCAGCAGCCGCAGCCCACGGGCGGCCAGCCACAGCCGGGTGGCTGGCAGCAGCAGCAGAACCCGCCGCCGCAGGGTGGCTGGCAACAGCCACCGCAGGGCGGCGGTCAGCAGCCGGGCTGGAACGGTCAGCCCCCGGCTGGCGGCGGCGAGAACGAAGCGCCCCCGTCGGCCGGCACGGCGCCTGACGCGAGCACCGGCGACAGCGATCACACCTCGGCCGTCGGTCACATCGGCGTCGGCTGGTTCGGCGCGGGCGGCGTGACGCTCGGGGGTGGGCCCGCCGAGATCACCGTCTCGACGCCGGCCATCGGCGTCCGCTACTGGCTCTCGGACACGATCGGTCTCGATGTCGCGCTCGGCTTCGGCTACACGACCGTCGGCGGCACCGTGGACGCACCCGTATCAGGCGGAGGCACGAGCGACATCCCCGGCCAGTCGGGCTTCGCGCTCGCCGTGCATGGCGGCGTCCCCATCTCGGTCTACCACGGCGAGCACTACAGCTTTCAGCTCGTCCCGGAAGTTGATCTCGGCTTCGGTTCGGGAACGATCTTCGGCCCAAACCCTGACAACGACGTGGACGTCGGCGCGTTCTTCTTTCAGATCGGCGCGCGCGCCGGCGCGGAGATCCACTTCGGCTTCATCGGCGTCCCGCAGCTCGCGCTGCAGGGCACCGTTGGCGTCGCGCTCGGCTTCCAGTCGAACACGGTCGAGAACGACTTCGGCAATCCGGACGGCTCGACCATCACGACGAGCACCGGCCTGACGTTCTCGACCACCGTGCAGGATGAGCCCTGGGACATCTTCACCGGCTCGATCCGCGCGATCTACTACTGGTTCTGAGACGCTGAGCCCGTCAACGACGGGCTCGTGATGAAGAGGCGCTGGGCCGCGAGGCTCGGCGCCTTTTCCTTTCCGTCGCGGCTGGTCAGTG
>Ga0209181_10010034_pt1 | contig 12350 bp, 11 predicted proteins | sample MAT05_FD_187208 | JGI IMG/M metagenome (GOLD analysis project Ga0209181, IMG submission 187208) | Freshwater microbial communities from Lake Fryxell liftoff mats and glacier meltwater in Antarctica - MAT-05 (SPAdes) (version 2) | ecosystem: Environmental > Aquatic > Freshwater > Ice > Liftoff... | reverse complement strand
TGACTTTAGCAAAGCGATCGACCTCTCTGAAGAAACTCGCCAATATTTATGTGCTTGGTGTGGTAAAAAATCTCGCAAGACTATCCCTGGAGGTTGTGACGATGTGCCAAATAGATTGGGACGTTAGGTTCAAAAATCGGAGTTTTGCGATCGCCAGATTTGCGATCGCCAGACTTGCGATCGCCACTTTTATGAGTTTGCAGCTAATCCCTAGTGCGCTATTTGCGGAAACCCAATCAACAACATCTTACTTTCAGGATGATCCGCCTGAAGAAGTGCTTCGTGCGGAAATCTACACCGATGCGCGATCGCCGATTGATGGCAAGCAACTAACTGCTGCCGAATATACCGAACTTATCGAAAAACTGCGATCGCTTGATGGTATTCCTCCTGAAGATTTCGTTTCACCAAAAGTGCGAGAAGTTATTGGGTCATTAAGGCTGCGTAAATTTCTAAGGCAGTTTATTCCGTTTATACCTTAGTTGGAAATAAGTTCAAGTTAGTGTCTTTATTACAGCGCTTTGCGATGAAACCAAACCCAGATATTTTTGTTAAAGCCCCGCTTCGCGGGGCTTTAACAAAAATATTGTGGTTCGTTTGTTCACAATTTGCTGTAATTCTCACCGAATCAGATTACCGATCAGACTTTTGGCGCACGTCTTGGCAATAGTCTTTGACTGCATTAGTGATTGTGCTTTGTAAATCGGCATACTTACGCGCAAAAGGAGGCTGCCAATCAGATAGTCCCAAGACATCATGAGTAACTAAGATTTGTCCATTACATTCTTTTCCTGCACCAATACCAATCGTGGGAATGGGAATTAGATCGGTGATTTTGGCAGCTAATTCCGCAGGAATATTTTCTAATAACAGTGAAAAAATACCCGCTTCAACTAAAGCTTTAGCTTGATCCAAAATTTCTTCGGCAGATTCTGGAGTTACACCTTGGACACGATATCCGAGCCGATGTACTGATTGCGGTGTTAATCCCACATGCCCCATCACAGGCATACCTGCTTGAACCAACTTGCGAATCGTCTCGACCATATCGGGATAGCCACCTTCAAGCTTAATCCCCTTTGCATTAGTTTCTTTGAAAATGCGTCCTGCGGATTGCATAGCCTGTTCAGTGCTGACTTGGTAGCTCAGAAATGGCAAATCGACAATTAGTAAAGCATTTTCAACACCTCGTCCGACAGCTTGGGCATGGTGAATCATGTCATCTAGGGTGACTGGAAGTGTATTTTTGTGCCCCAAAGATACCATTGCTAAGGAATCGCCCACCAAAATCATGTCTACGCCTGCCTTGTCCAACAATTTAGCGATCGCGTAGTCAGTGGCTGTAAGTGCTGCGATTGGCTTTTTCTGCTGCTTCCATTTTTGGAGTTGGGCGATCGTCACTGACATCGTGGTATTCCTCGTAAGTTAGTACTTATATTAATTTTTTGATGAATAAACTAAGCTATCTATCAAAAAATTAATCGGGCTAATATCTAATGTAAACTTTTTAAAGCAAACGCAAATGGTTAATCGAGTCGGTACGAGAAGCAAATATTATGCAAGTTGGTCAAAGAGTTCGGGTTCGTAGCATAAAAGATGGCGGTGTCAAGGCGATCGCTAAAAAAATTGGTGAAGTCGGAGTAATTAAAGAAGAAAAAATTCTTGATGGTAGCAAATGGGGATACGTTGTCAAATTCCCTGACACTACTAGGGCTTGGTTCTTTGCTGATGAGCTAGAATCTATTGCCTAAAAGAGTTATGATGTCGCGCGTTGTGCGACATCATCATCATCACTTATCAATTAAGCCTTATGGCAGATATTAACCGTCAAGATATCATTCGGGGCATGATGGCAGAGGTAGATGGGCTAAGCTACAACATGGCTTCCGCAAGCTTAGAAGCGATTGTAACCTGCATTACCCAAGCTCTAGCCAATCATCAATCGATAATTTTGAGTGATTTTGGTAAGTTTGGTATATGTCATCGTCGCGCTCGCTTAGGAAGGCATCCGCGTACACATCAACCGATTGTAATTCCTGAAGTTGTTGTTCCCCATTTTACTCCCAGCCCTCATCTAAAAAAGCTAGTGCAAAAGCCTAATCAGAAAACAAATGAGTCTAATTCTGACATTTCTCGGTAAGGGTGGTGTTGGTAAGACGACAACAGCGATCGCCGTTGCTCGTTCATTTGCCAACCAAAATAAACAAGTTCTATTAGTGGGACAGCAAGCAGGTGATAGTCTAAGCAAAAGGCTTAGTGCTGATCTGCACAGCGATCCGCAATTAGTGGCTCAAAATTTTGCGGCTGTACATTTACAGTCAACGGTTTTACTAGAAAGATATTGGGACAGGATGAAAGGACTGGAAACTCAATTCCTGCGTACTCCTTTTTTTAAAGAGGTATATGGTCAAGAGCTAGGAATCTTGCCAGGTATGGACGCAGCGCTGGGATTAAGTTTTTTGCGCGAACGCGATGCCGAAGCGAAGTATGACGTGATTATTTACGATGGCGATGGCGATATTGACACTTTACGAATGTTAGGAATGCCTGAGATCCTTGGTTGGTATCTACGTCGCTTCAAACAAGTGTTGACTGGTTCAGCAATCGGGCAAGCAATTTCGCCTTTTGTGGAGCCGATTTTAAGAAGTATTCTCCAAGTTTCTAGCACTGATGATATTTCTCAGCAAGCGGGCGAAATGTCGTCAGTATTAACACGCGGTCAAAAAGCGGTTAATGATCCTAATCGAGTGGCGGCGTATCTTGTAACCACAAGTGATCCTTATGCGATCGCTACTGCTAAATATCTATGGGGCAGTGCTCAACAGGTTGGCTTAACGATTGGTGGTGTATTTGCGCGCGATATGCCTGACTCTTTAAATTTTGAGTCGAATTTCGAGTCAGATTTTGCACCTCTTTCTATATGCCAAGTTCCTGATCAGGTCACTGAGTTAGCTATTCCTGATCGCCTCAATGCTATCCTTGCGCCAAAACCAATTGAGATTGACGTAGTTACAAAGCAGGTCAAGCTATTTTTACCGACATTTAATAAAAAGCAAGTCAAACTAATTCAACTAGGGCCAGAAGTCACCATCGAAGCAGGTGATCAGCGCCGTAATATTTTCTTGCCGACTGAACTAGCTGGCAAACAAGCTACAGGAGCAAAATTCCAAGATTCGTATTTAAATATTTCATTTGCATAAAAGCAGTTGCGTTCTGCTGTGCTATATCCTGTCCATGTCGAAAACTTCGGTTTTCGACATGGACAAAAAGAAAAACCCGAAGCGGGGCTTCGCCCTGCGACCCTCTACAAAAACTACGGATTTAATCTTAGACGCAGTATAGAAATGAGATTTGTTTCTCATGTTCTTAAATCCGTGGGCTGTCCCCAAATTATCTTTTCGTGAGTGTAAACGACCATTCCCGGTTTTGCACCTTTGGGCTTAAATACATACTTCGGTATGGTGCAAACCACAGGCACTTGATCGCTCTGTCTTGCCCGACTGTAATAGGCCGCATAATTGGCAGCAATTTGTAAATCTTGATCGTCTGCGATCGCCCCTGCAGGTAAACGCAAAAGCACATGACTACCAGAAATTTCTTGAGCATGGAGCCATAGATCGTATTCTCCTGCGATTCGGAAGGAAATCAAATCATTTTGGTAGTTATTCCTGCCGACCCAAACCTCAAATCCATTAGGAGTAGTGAAGCGATGGCAATTGGGAATTTCTTCCTGTTTACCTTTGGACTTAGAATTATTTTTATTACCACTTTTACTAATATTTTTAGCGCGTGGAGCATATTCAGCAGTGACTTTGAGATAGCCTTGTTGGGTAAGTTCCGCTCGAATTTCTTGCAAATCAGATAGTTCGGTCTGTTCTAATAAACTAACTGCAGTAGAGACTTGTTCGAGATAAGCGATTTCTTGTTGGACAGCTTCTAAAAGCGGGGCGATCGCAAGAGCAGCCCGTCTTTGTTTTTGATGTTTTTTATAAAACGATTGAGCATTTTGGGCAGCATTCATAGTTGGATCAAGCGGAATAGCAACCGATTCGCCTGAATGAAAATCGGTGAGCGAGATTGCTTTCATGCCGATTTGCCAGAGATGTAAATGTGCCATCAGTAAATCAGCTTTATTTTTAAAATCATCCGCTTGAGCAGAGAGTTTTAAACGTCCCAGAAACTCATTCTCTTTAGTAGTTAACTTAGTTAACTGATTGTGAATTGCTTGGCTAATTTGTTGATGCAATTGCTGAAAAGCAATCTGTCCTGTTTGCTGAGAATAATAGCGATCGCAGAAGTCATTGGTAATTGATAGCGAAGATTTGCCCTCATCGCCCAGACTCTTATTTCCCTTTCCGACAAGAGAGGGGCTAGGTATAAGGGCATAACCTTTCCCTTCTAAATGTGGATAAAATTCTTTCTTCTCAATACAATTCAGCCAGATTTGCCAAGCGAAAAATAATGATTCCCATTCTTTCTCAGTTAAATCAGCGACATTTTTGTCGCCATCTAATTCTGCGATCGCCAAGAGAGATCGCACTAGCGATGAACTGACACCGCGATAGTTGCTGAGTAAATTGCGTTTAATCTCTTTAGGAATCAAGATCAGGCGATCGCGCCATGAGTCAAAGGATTCACTAAGGCTGGGCATTGCTTCAAGTAGCGCAGGTGGTAACTCGTAGCGATCGCCTGTTTGGATCGGACGAACCCGCGACTGTTTGTGGCTGACTTGATGGGCAGCAGTGACGATTTCACCATTAGCATTGACCAAAATCGCGTTGCTATATTTGCCCATTACCTCTAAATACAGATGCCATTGCACCGCATCATCAGGACGCTTAGCAAATTGCAGATCGATTACCCGCTCCCAAGGACTGGTGAGTTGCACGGCAACAAGGGCAAATCCTGCAACCTGATGCAGAATTTGTTGACTAAACGTAAAAGTGTCAGGCTGTTTAGGTGGAGGCGCACATAGATGCAATCGCGCGGCTTGGGGATGCCAAGACAGCAATAGCCATTGTTTTTTTTCTAAAGTTCGTAACTGTAAATGTAAAGTGTGGCGATCGCTCTGATGCACCTGCTCTAATCTCGCAGGCACACAAGCTCTATCTAGCTCATGAGTCAAAGCCACCAGTGTTGTTAGGTCAGCAGGTTGCATCGTTCTATTCTCGGCTCAATACTTTAGCTCAATACTTTGGCTAAACAAAATAAAGAGTGGGCGCAACGCGCCCACTCTTTATTTTGTTTTATCGATTTTATTTCTCAGGATCGAGGCGTGGTCGGATTTGTTCTGCTTCAGGACAATCGTCAGACACCAACAGATCGCTTGATGACATCCCTGTTCTAGTAACAGATGATAATTTTTGAGTAACAGCGCCAATACTCTCTAATCTGACCATTTCCTCCCAAGAGCAAACTTCGTCTTCATCATCAGTTTCGTAACGAATTGTTACCACGTCACCTTCAATATCTAGTATTCTGGCTCTTTCTAGCCAGCGTCCCTGATCCCTCAGGAAAATCCAAACATCGCTCTTGGCTTCACAAAGTTGATATATTTTGCGATGTAGCATTCGCTTATGTCCTCAGGGTTACATAATTTTTAAGGTTAGAGCATACCTTAAAAGGTAAAAATCTAACCACTACCATTGTAAACGACTATACAAACATTTAATAAGATCTATTTGACAAAGCACTAATTCTGTTTACAAAACTGATGGCAATAAAAAGCCAGAAACCCTAGATTAAAAGGATTATTTGCTTACACAGATTTAAATTAACTCTATACGAATCGTTTTTATTTTTGCTCTTTGAATTGGATAACAACACGGCGATTGAAAGCGTAATCGTTTGCTGTAATGTTGTTACGCAAAGGTTTTATCCAAGACAAAGCTTCAAAAGTTACTTTGTAATTGTTATCTAACCCACGATCGCGTAATAACCGAACCACCTCATTTGCTCTTGCTTGCGAAAGGTCAAGATTATAGGCATAGGTGCCTGTCTTGTCTGCATGACCACTAACTTGAATAATTCCGCGTCGTTTTTGGACTTTTGTCCAGAAATTATCTATTTTGATTTCTTCACTAGGTATAAGTTGAGATTCATCAGAGGGGAAAAAGACGATCGCTTCCACTTCAGGATTAGTAATCGACAAAATTGAATTACTCAAAATTAAATTACTAATGTTGCGATCGCTAGGATCTGTTTTTAGGCGATCGCTATTTTTAGGTTGGGTCGCACTATTTAAATCGCCAGAACTATTATTAGGAATAACTTTAGTTGATTTATTAGTTGATCTAGTTAATAAATTAGTTGACGAATTAGTCTGGGATTTATTGATAGAAGTTGATTGTGGGTCAATCATCGATTCTTTGATCACGTTTGGCAAGGACTGATTTTGAAATTTGTTCTCGTCCGATCGCTTGATTAAAATCGCAAAGGCGATCGCCGTACCAATAAATGCTGCGCCAATAATTAAAGCTGCTAATCTTTTCCACCAAAAGCTTAATGTTGGTGTCTGCTCGCTCTCGATTTCTCGCTCCGTTAATGCTGGAGCATTTGTACTTTCCTGCGCTTTAATTTCAAAATCGAATAGTGTCTTCTTGGCTAAAGGAGCGATTGCGGCACATCCTAACCCAATAGATTGACAAATGCGTTGATTATTAACCTCTAGCTCAAACCATTTTGAATCATCACGCATTACAAAATTGACTTTAGCTGGTAAACCTTTAGGATATGATTTGACGCAATTTCCTGCATCGTCATAAATTGAGCCAGTCTCAGCGATAATTTGATTTTCATTTACCACTTCCGCAAAAATTTGCGTGAGATTAGTCATTTCACTGGCAATTTTATAATCCCAAATATCAATATCTAAGCCCGTATCAAAATCATCTAACTCCTGTAACTGATAGCGATCAACATCATTTCCAATTCCGATCAAAATCAATTTCAAATAATTTCTTTTGCCGACCGCAATTTCTAATGCTAGTTCTTTTGTATAGTTTTTGACCTGCTCTAAATCATCAATTCTGCCATCAGTCAAAAAGATGTAAATGCCATGCTGTGCTTGACTATATTCCTTCGCAGCACCTTGATCTGCAAAAGAACCTTGATTGGTAAAATAGGCGATCGCAGGTAAGAGCTTTGTAGTTTTGCCAAGTTGAAAAGTAGCAGGTCCGGAAATCTCTAACTCTCGACAACTAGCAGCATCAAACTCACCCAAAACCTGAATTTCATCCCCCTTACCACAGCCCCAATAAATCAGCGAAGTTTTACCAGTTCCATCCAAACTCTCTGACAAATAGGCTGTGAAATCTTGTACTAAAGGTTGCAAAATGTTTTCAGTATAATTAACCTCATAACCTCTATCTTTAATTTCTGCAAACGCCTCGCGTTGAATCTTCCGAGTTGGTTCTCCATCCTCCACATAAGCCCGTAACCGACCTTGTTTGATATAGGTAGTCAACAGTTCAGGATCAACTCGAGCCTCAATTTTGCGTCCATAAGCTCGTTTCATTGAGGCACTAGCATCCAAAGCTAGTCCAGTTCGCCAACCTTCAGCAAATCGACCCTGTGGCTCCATCGCGATCGTGAACTCCACATGACATTTAGCCTCTTTTAATTCAGACGTATTCCGCCGTACATTTACCTCACCAAATTCGGTCACAACCAGATTAGCTGGTATTTGAAAACTATCTGTTTCATTTACCTCATCCTCATATTCATTAATCTCGGAATCATTCTCATGCGGCATGACATTCTGTTTCTCTTGCTTTTTATTTGGAAAGTGAAGACGATTTTACTCAAACTCTACAATATCTTTCCACTGCTCTGATTGGGCGAGAAGTGGAATCTCTGAATCTTTAGATAGAGCTTCACTAATATCTTGCGTCACGTTACCACCAGAAAACTCTAGCGTAAAGGCTGTCGAACTCGGAGGCAACTTGAAACGCATCAGAGCAGGAACACCTAAGTTATATTCTTCACAAACCGTTCCTGTTTGATTAAGAATCCGACCATAATGGGTGACAATTGTTTCCGCAGACACAAATTCTTTAAAAATCTGTTCCAAAATCTGAATGTCATCAGCAACTTGATAATCCCAAAGGTCAATTTCGCGACCTGCTGAATCTTTGACAAAGCTGCCTTCAAACATATTGTCGAGTTCTTCGAGTTGTTTCTCATCAATCTCTTTGCCAACACCGATTAGCAGAAGTTTGATAAACGGTTTGATATTATCGGCAATCTCTAGAGCATATTTAAAGCAGAACTCTTTCACATCTTGGAGATCTTCAATAATGCCATCGGTAATAATCAAACAAATCGCCGCAGGTTGCTTGACCCCGATCGCAGGTGCATCTTTATATTTGTTAATAAAATATTGCAAAGGCGGTAATAGTTTAGTGCCAGTTCCCCAAGGAATTTTTGGACCTTTGATCTCAATTTGCTCGATCTCTTCGCCACCAAAACTACCCATATCTTCGATAAGTTCACCTGCTGCGCCGCAAGCCCAATTAATCAAGTCAACTTTGCCTGTTGCCGCAAAATTGGCTAGATACTTCACCATCACTCGCGTTACTGGCTCAACTACGTTATGAGTAACTGCGGCACTAGCAAAAAAACTGCTGACGACACCACTGATCCCATACATTTTTTTCATGGATGCCGAGCCATCCAATGCTAAGCCAACTCTTGCGCCTTCGATATCTGGAACCATCAGGATAGTTGCAACGATGTCTATGTCTCCATTGTTTTGTGGATAAACATTGACTTCACCAAAGGGCTGAACGACACTTTTTAACTGCATACTCGAACTCTCTGATATTTCACATCAAAATATTAACGTATAGCGCTTTCTGCTCACACTAAACCCTCATAATTTTTTAGAACTTTACAGCGCCTTGCGCTGCCGTAAAACCCAGATAATTTTTGAAAGTGCCGCGAAGCGGCACTTTCAAAAATTATCTGGATCACTCAAACCCTCAATAGGCTGTAACTTTGGCAAAATTTTAAAAAATCATGGAGATTTAATTAATATGTTTCACCATCAGGTGACGTTTTTCTCTACGAAATCCTATTTTTGTATAAAGTGCTTCAGCCTTGTCGTTCCAAAAATCCACTACCAAAGATAGCGATCGCATACTTTGACTTTTCAGATAGTCTTCGAGCATGATAAACACTCGGTTGCCTATGCCCTGACTACGATAAGCCTCACGAATGTATAGCTCGTCAACAAGACCACAGCGTCCGTGATATTCCATACTAAAAAAATATGTCACAGCAACATAACCAATTGGACGATCGCGATCGCAGATCAGCCAAATTAATCCCAATTGTTCATCACTAAGTAATGCAGTAAAAGCCTTAATCACTCTCTCATCAAAGGTAATTTTATCAAATTGATAGAACTCCTCTACAAGTTCCATAAGCGGATCAATATCAATAAATTGAGCTACACGAAAATCAATATCTATATCACTCATAAGCTTATACATGCGCTTTATAATTCAATTCCAACTCGTCACCCGCGATACCACACCCTCTAATCTATTACTTTAAGCGCGTAATCAAGCGTTTACAGCGCTTAAGAAATTTGCGCAGGGCGATCGCGAGGGGAACTATTGCTTTGACAAGTGGCGAACTAACTTGCAAACTTGCCTCACTCCAAGCATTTCGATGTACATTAAAACCTTCACTTTGGGCGATCGCATATTTTAAAACATCAATTAATCTTAAAGGCATCGCCCAGTAGAAGTGATAAAGCTCATTAGGGTCATCAAAAAATGGGCAATCCATAAACGCTTCTGCTTCTTGTTTAGTTGGTGATTTATTCAAAGCTAGAAAAAGCTCATCTAAGGCTTCACGCAATAATTTTGGAGAAATAGGTAGAGGGTAATCAGCAGGCGATCGCTCTATAAGATGGCGCACAAAAGCAATTACAGATTGCTGAAAAGATTTTAATCCCCAGTCTAGAGCAGGTTGATTACTTATATGCTTGAGCTTTGGAACGACGGAACCATCTGCTTGCAAAGTATAGTCAAGAGTTGTACCCTCACAACCTGCACAAAAAACTTCCATTGCAGAAACATACCGATAATCAATATCGTTGCGAAGTCCAGTCGAGTTATTTAAGTTAAAGAAAAATGCGATCGCTTCTCCTTTGAGTTTTAAACCACCTGAGGGCTTGTCTAGGGCAAAATAGAAACCGACGGGCATCCGCGTCCCGAATATCTCAAAGGCATTTTCTAGGGAAATTTGTAAGCTGCCGCGCCAACCCACATCGACTAGCCCAAATGGTTGTCCATCTAGCATTCTTTCCTGCTCCAGATAAGCTTTTAAAACTTCACGTTTCTTCTCAGCGATTTGGAGAACTAAGTCCTGTAGAAGTTTACTCTTTTCTAGCTTATTTCGCAGCGATATTCTCTCTTTTGCGGACAGATTTTTTTGCCAGAGAGTAGGTGGGTAACCGATCGGCTCAAAAATTGGCTGGGCAGCTTGGGGCTCAAGACACATTCGCGCTAGCAGACTATCTATTGTAAAGATATCAGTATCATCAAACATCCATTCCCAAAAAGCTTTGTTGATCTGGGTTAGCCCTGGCATTCTTAATGCTTGGCGACTAACATATAGATAACGAAGTTCAACTTCTGGATAAATCTTGGGCGCAAGTTCTTTAGCAATTTGCAACAATATTTCGCCATCTCTTGCTAAAAAATAGATCCGTGCAAGTTGTTTAGCTTTTGCTTGTTGCAAAATCCACATCGTATAAGCAGTTAAAATAGGTGCAGCAACGCAAGCAGCAATATCACGAATTATTGATTCTTTTTGGGTGGCTACCTCTCTGGTTAGCCGTGTATAGCGAGAAATACCTGCCCAGAGAGAAGTAATTCCATTAGTAACATGAGCATATTTTTGGAGTATTAATTCGTAACGATTGGGATTAGCATCATCAAAGTAAATAGAATTAATACCTAATGAACTAGGCTTAGCAACATCAGATTGCCAACTATTACCTGTGTGAGTAAGATCTTGAGGGCGCAAGCTTAGATCTTCGAGAACTTTTAAAAATAAATCCCCTTGCCCTTTAGACTTTCTCAATTGCGAAGATACATATAGGCGATCGCCTTCTTGCCAAAAGCCATGCTGTTTGAGACGCTCTTTCAGAAAATCCTCAGGCAAGTACATGTCTGATAGAAATAAAACATTGGGATGCGATCGCCTTGCTGTTTCGATCAGCTGATGCGCCTTTGGAACAGCAGTTAGATATTCTATTTCAACTGTCAGTTCCAGCTCTTTGATTTTATCGATAGTATCTGTATCAATTTCTAAGGTATTAGCAATTTCGCGATAGATTTCATCTAGGCTAACTTCACCCGCTTTATAAAACAAGCGCGATCTATTCTCAGCGTTAATTCTCATCTTCCGAAAAGTTTCGGCAGAGAAATTTATCCATCCAAATTGCAAAGCGCGATCGCCACAGATCTTAAAAATTTCCGTGGGTTCAATGACTAGTCTCGTGAGAAGAGTATCAAAGATATCAAAGCTAGATATTTGTGTCATATAGAGAATTGCTCAATTTATGGTGAGAAGAAAGTTGACAGCCAAAATTTATGTCTGATATCGCTGACATAATGTCTCATGGCAACTTGCTTAGTAGCAAATTTATCTGGATAGATAAATTGATCATCGACATTCATAATATATTTGTCTTGCGGTAAAGCAATGCCATGATTACGTTTGATTGTCAAATTTACAATGGTTTGCTCAGAAAAGTAGTTTGGAGGTGCTTGTAAACTTGTCAATCTTTGTACAGAGTCATTCCAATCTAAGGCTTTTTTAAACAAGATAAATCCAGCATTAATTGGTTCTTGCATTTCAATATCTTCATAAATAAGTCGCTTATCTAAAGAATTTTTGCAATCAGGTAAGTAATGAGTATTAGTGTCTTCAGCAGTTGCTAAATCAGCTAAATCAGAAGCGCCTTGAAAAAACAAAATATCGGAATCTGTATAAAGTGTTGCCCCATTAATAGGAATAGACATTAGCGCCGCTAGTTTTTTGCCCATTGCTTGCTGAGAAGCATATTCATAGACTGATTGCGGTAAATCATCCTTTTGAAATTTTGTTAAAAGTTCAACCTCTACACAGGGATGAACAGTACGCAGTAGTTTTATACTTTCATTGGTATAACTTCCATCGGACATGATTGTAAATACTTTGGGAATTCCTACATGACGAAGAAAAGAGCGAAGACTGGCGATCTGCTCAGGTAAATCGCGTTCACAGGAGAGAGCGTAGACTTTGACTGGGACTTGGCGATCTTGTTTTACAGGAAAACTAACTAAACTTGA
>Ga0209181_10010027_pt1 | contig 12353 bp, 14 predicted proteins | sample MAT05_FD_187208 | JGI IMG/M metagenome (GOLD analysis project Ga0209181, IMG submission 187208) | Freshwater microbial communities from Lake Fryxell liftoff mats and glacier meltwater in Antarctica - MAT-05 (SPAdes) (version 2) | ecosystem: Environmental > Aquatic > Freshwater > Ice > Liftoff... | reverse complement strand
CGGCGACTCCGGAACCTGTCAACGTGAATGAGACACCCGGCTTCAGAATTTAGACTCGTTCGATCACGCTCCCGCCGCCGACTTGGGCTTGTTGATCCACGCTGCGCTCGGCAGCTTTGGCGGGACCGGAGTTCCGCGTACGAATCGCTCGGGATGGTTGCGCTGCGCGGCCTCGAGCACGAGGGACCGACTCGCGTGCCGTTGCTCTGCGCGACCGAAGTGCACGTCGGCCGGCGTCAGCAGCCCGAGCCCGGTATGGTGGTGTTCGTTGTTGTACCAGCGGAAGAAGTCCCCGCAGAATCCCGTGGTGTCCTGGATGCAGCCGAAGCGCTCCGGGAAGTCGGGCCGGTACTTCAGCGTCTTGAACTGCGCTTCTGAGTACGGGTTGTCATCCGACACGTGCGGCCGTGAGTGCGTCTTCGTGACGCCGAGATCCGCGAGGAGCATCGCGACGTGGTCCGACTTCATCGACGAGCCCCGGTCGGCATGGATGGTGAGCTCGCCCGGGTTGATGCCCTGACGGTCGTACGCCTCGCTGATCAGCCGGTCTGCCAGCGCGGCGGATTCGCCGTCTGCCACGAGCCAGCCCACGACGTAGCGGCTGTACACGTCGATGATGACGTACAGGTAGAAGTACGACCACTTCGTCGGGCCCAGCAGTTTGGTGATGTCCCAGCTCCACAGCTGGTTCGGCGCGGTGGCCAACAGTTCGGGCGCCGCGTACTTCGGATGCCGCAGTTGGTCTCGGCGCTCGCGCACCTCCTGGTTCTTCGCGAGCAAGCGGTACATCGTCCGCTCGCTGCAGACGTAGGTGCCTTCGTCGAGCAGCGTCGCGTAGACCTCGGCAGGGGCGAGATCGATGAAGCGATCCTCGTGCAGGATCGAGAGCACCGCAGCGCTCTCCTCAGCCGACAGTTCTCTCGGGCTGACCTTCTTCGGCGCAGGGCCGTACTCCGGCGGCTGAAGCTGGCGGTAGTACGTCGCGCGCGCCACGCCGAGCGCGGCACAGGTGGCGACGATGCCAAGCGCGGGACCGAGTGCTTTGACGACGTCCATCACGTCACCTCGTCGTTGTTCTGCAGCTGAATCCCCAGCAACTCCGATACTTTTTTTTGGAGTTCCACCAGGGCCTCTGCCCGCTTCGCCCGCGCTTCGGCCTTCGCCACGGCTCGCTCGAGTTCGGCAATCTTCTTCCTGTCCCGAACGTCGAACGCGATCGGCCTCGGCCCACGCTTCTTCGAACTCCCGGAACTCAGCTCGCCTGCGTCGCGCGCCCGACGCCAGTTCGCCAGGTGCGACGAGTAGATGCCTTCCCGGCGCAGCAACGCGCCCAACTCGCCAACCTGCGTGCAGTCATCCGCCAGCCTGAGAATCCGCAGCTTCTCCTTGGCGCTGAACCGCCGCCGCGTCGCTTTCGCCGACACCTCTGTCTCCTCTGGCACCACCAGCGCGGGCTCAGTCATCATCGACTCCCGCTGAAGGTTCTCACCCAAATTCCGCCTCCCACAGGCCGCCTCCGCTTCGCTCCGGCGGGGCACCCGACAACAGCTCGACGACTTCGAGAATCAACGCTGATCAACCGAAACATGAACGACAACTCCATCGCCCTGCTCACTAAACTACGAAGGGCTTTTTGTCGCAGTCACATTGGCAGAGAGGGGTCTGCGTCACCGCAGCCCACGCAAGACTCGCTACCGGCCCGCTGGTTTCGCTTTGGCCGGGCGGGTTTGTCCCGCTGGGTTGGTACCGCAAGTTTCAGAGCTTTGTCATTCGCTCCTCCTCCCGCGCCAAGCTTCCTGGCGCACTGTTCTTCCTCTCCGCCGAAGACCAGGTCGCCGACGAGGTGAAGCACTTCGTGCGCCTGCTCGATCACGTCTATTCAACCTTCGGCCTCTCCGCACCAAACGACCGAGAATCAGGTCACGGACCTGCGGCGCCTCGCGCAGGCCCGTGGCTACGAGGGAGTTCTCTTCGAGGAAGTGGAGAGCGCGGTCAAGGCCAGGCCGGTCCTCGAGCAGGTGCTCGCCGATGCTCGAGCAGGCCGCATTCAGGCCGTGGTCGTTTGGGCGCTTGATCGACTTCATCGCTCGATGGTGGGGTCGATCACCACGGTTCTCGAGCTGGACCGGCTCGGTGTTCAGGTCATTTCCTTGAAGGAGCCCTGGCTCGACACCTCGGGCCCTGTCAGGTCGTTGCTGGTGGCGATCTTCGGCTGGGTGGTCGAGCAGGAGCGGACCCGGTTGATCGAGCGCACGAAGGCAGGCCTCGCTCGCGCCCGGGCACAAGGGAAGCGGCTGGGGCGACCACCGGCATCGCCGATCCTCGTTCGCGCAGCTGCTGATCTCGTGGAGAGCGGGATCTCGGTCGCCAGGGCGGCGCGCCTGAAGGGCGTGAAACGGACCACCCTGCGAAGATTTCTTCAGAGTCGGTCAGGTGCAGCCGGGCTGTGACATCGTCCGAGCATGAAAGTCGACCAGCTCATTGATCCGATGTTCGCCAAGTACCGTGCGGCAGCGGGCTGGGCGGCGCACTACGAACTGGTCGTGCGAATCGTCGCGAACAAGACGCCCGCGCTCGCTTCATGCTCGATGGACTACAACCTGAAGAGCGTTGAGGCCAAAGTCCGCACCTACTTCGCCGCGCACCTCAACGACCGAGACAACCAGCTCTTCGACCATGTCTCTAAAGCCCGGAACAAGCTCCTCCATGCCGAACTGCCAACCGCGCTCAAGGAACTGGAGAATCTCGGTCACCTGACGGGCAAGTCGCACGTGCTTCAAGGCGAACTCCCCGACCAGATCACCCCTGCCTCGATCTTGGCTGCAATCGCGGGCGCCACCGTGATGACTGGCCGAGCAGCGGACGACAACATCTTCGGTTGGGTCATCCACCTGAACGAAGACGGCGCTCTCGATCACGCCGCATCGGTCTTCCAGGAGGCCGTCGCTCTTGTCGGCAGACTGGCGGGGGTCCGCCAGCCCGAATGAGCAAACGGACCTGGTTAGGGTCGGAACAGTCTGGCGGGCAATGAGGAGGCGGGCCGTGTTCGTATGCGGCGAGCCGGTCGAAGTCGTCTGGGCCGAGCGACTCGGCCCAGTATCCGTCCTGCCAAGAGAAGCCGGCAGGCAAGAGGGCGCGGCCTGCGATCTCATGGGACGAGGCTCCTTTCAGCTGGCGGACGAGTTCCGAGAGCGCGGCGGTTGGCGAGACGCGCACCACGACGTGGACATGGTCGTCGGCGCAGCCGGCCGCGAGGAGGGAGCTGTTGAGGCGACGAGCGTTGTCGCCAAGCATCGCCAGCAGGGTGGCGTCGAACGCGGGCGGCAGCAGCGCACGTCTCTGCCGCGTGGCCCAGACGATGGGAACGAGAACGACAGCCGGAGACCTTCGCGACATGGATCCCTATCGGTTAGCGCGAGCGGCGATTGCCGACGAAAGGTGCGAGGCATGGAAAGCGGCGTACTTGGATGATGGGCCCCCCGGGCCGAGGAGGCTGTCTCAAAACCCGGTGGGGGGCTGGGAAGCAGCCCGGGTGGGCAAGACGATGGCCCAAGCGGGGGGCACGTTACGGATGCGGAGGCCCATCCCACTGCAATCCGCACAGCCAGCCCGGCACAACCCCCTTGATGGAGCGGTAACAGCACAGCCTCTACGCTCGGCCCATGACCTTCCCCCCGCCCGCCCCGGATGCGCCCCTGTTCGTCGTCATCAATGCGGCCTCTGGCCAGAACGACGCCGAGGAAACCATCGCGCGCATCGCCGATATTCTCGGCGAGGGTGGTCGTCACCACGAGTTCCTGAGGGTGGACACGCCTTCCAGAATAGCCGAGGTGGCCAAAGACGCTGTGCGCCATGCGGTGGAGCAGTGCGGCATCGTGGTGGCCGCCGGCGGCGACGGCACGCTCAACGCGGTGGCGCAGGCCGTGCACGGGCAGGGCCCAGCTTATGCCGTGCTGCCGCAGGGCACGTTCAACTACTTCGGGCGCACGCACGGCATTTCGCAGGACATCGAGCTGTCCACCCGCGCCTTGCTGCGCGCCCGCATGGAGCCGGTGCAGGTCGGCCGCGTGAACGGCCGCCTGTTCCTCGTCAACGCCAGCCTGGGTCTGTACCCGCAGCTGCTGGAGGACCGCGAGACAGCCAAGCGGCAGCTGGGCCGCAGCCGCTGGGTGGCGCTTTTCTCGGGGCTCCGGACCCTGTCCAACGGTGGCCACCAGCTCACCCTCGACATCGAACAGGCCGGCCAGCAGCGCCGGGTGCGCACCCCGACGCTGTTCGTGGGCAACAATCGGCTGCAGCTCGAGCGCATCGGCATCGCCGAGGAGACCGCGCTGAAATCGGGCCGGCTGGTGGGCATCGTGGTGAGACCGACTTCGGGCCTGGCGATGCTGGGCCTCGCCCTGCGGGGCGCGCTGGGTCGGCTGGGGGACGCTGGGAACGTGGACAGTTTCACTTTCAAGCGGCTCGACGTGGCGCCCCGCCGCACCAAGCGCATCAAGGTCGCCCTGGACGGCGAAGTTCTCTGGATGACGGTGCCCCTGCGTTTTGACATCCCCGAACCGCTGCCGCTGATGCTGCCCGTGCCGGAAGACCGGGTCGAGGTCGAATGAGCCTGCTGCTGCAGGGGTCGGACACGCACTTCGGCACCGAGCGGCCCGAGGTCGTGGTGGCGCTGGCGCGATCGCGGCGACCCGATGTGCTGGTGCTGTCGGGCAACCACGATCGGCGTCAACACCACCCGCGCATGGCGCTGGGGCGGTGCGGTTGCGGGCGGGAACAGCCGCGATGGGAGGGTGACGCGAGGTACTCCTCGGCAGCGCGGAATCACCTTGAGGTCGCAAAAGAAGCCGGGAGCGTGCGCGACCCCGACGGCGTCGCACAGCTGCGCGTAGTCGCTCACGCAACCGTCAGTGGAGCTCAAGGGGTAGTCATCGTGCGCGAGCGAGACGACCAGGTATCCAGCGCCAGAGAGGATCGACGCCCGTTCCTGCATCGCCTTCGTGGCGTGGGGAATGACGTGCGCCCCGCCGTGGGACATGAGCACCGCCGGCGCTTGAGGCGGCGCGTTCTGCATGGCAGAGGAACCCGCGGGCGCCTGGGACGCAAGGGCGTCGAGAGCTACTGGGTGCGGGTCGTGACCTCTCGCGCCTCGACCCGTCGCGCGTCGTCGAAGTCGATCACCCAGTAGCCCCGGCTGGCGTGCTCGGTCGAGCTGCCTCCGCCGAAGATGTGCGGTCGGCCGTCGGCAGCGGGATGCCAGTAGCGGTGGTGCGAGTGGCCGTGAAGGAGCACGACAGGTCGGGGCTCGAGGATGCCGAGCAGGCGGGCGCCATCGCGCAGCCCCGACTCGCGCCAGTCGAAGGTGCCCGCGGGGCCCAGCGGCCCGTGGTGGCTGAGCACCAGCACGGTGCGCCCGTGAAGTCGGGGGTCGGCGAGCAGGCGTTCGAGCCCGTCGAGCTGCGCGCTGCCGAGGGCGCCAAAGAAGTAGTGGCTCCAGCCGCCGACGCGCGTGCTGTCGAGACCGACGAGCGCGAGCCGGTCACCGACCAGGTGCACGAAGGGGTAGCCGTTCGAGGCCGCGTACTCGGGCAGATCGCTGGACAGCTGTTGGCTGAACGTTCGTTCGAAGCCTCGCGCCGACGGCGCGTCGGTGTAGCGGTCATGGTTGCCGGGGATGACGGTGAGGCGCCGCGCGGCGATCAGCGGCTGTAACAGCCCGCGGATTTCGCGCAGCTCTTCGTCGTCGCCGAGGGCCGTGAGGTCGCCGGTCAGCAGGACGTGATCGGCGTTCTCTGCGTCGACCTGCTCGAGCAGCCGCTGGATCCGGTCGCTCAGGTGGACGAGGCGTGGCAGCGGTGGATCCCCCCAGAGCGCAACGGACACAGTGCCACGCAATTCCCCTCAGAGCCGCGCCGTCACCGGTCGTGGGCCGCAAACGAAGCACTTCGGGCCGGGTGACGCAGAAGCTGCACCTGGGTCCCCAGCAGCGCGCGCGGCGCAGCACTTGCTGAGTGTCTGGGCTTCCATGGAGGAAACCAATGAGTGAAGCAGCCGTCGCAGCCCGGAAGAAGCTCCTCGAGCGCCAGGTGGTGTTGTCCCGGCTCAACAAGCACAACGAAAGCGACCAGGAGTCGCTTCGCGAGCGCCAACGAGATGTCGAGTCGAACAAAGGGCTCACCGCGGTGTTGGTGCGGCTGTCCGAGGGTGAGCTGCGTGAAATCGAAGAGATCGACGCGGCGCTGAAGCGGATTGACGACGGAGTGTGGGGCGTGTGCGAGGCGTGCGGCGAGAAGATCAATCGGGCACGGCTGGTGGCGCTACCCGAGGCGCGCAAGTGCCTGCCGTGCGCGAGCTGAGGGCTTCGCACCGCTGCGCGGCAGCCTTCAGGTGTTGCCGGTGGCAGAACAGCGATTGTCCCGACCGGTGAAAGTGCCGCCGCTATAATGGGTCGATGGTGGAGCCGACCGATGCCCAGCTGCTCGAGCAGCTGAAGAAGGGCGATGGGAAGGCGACCGAGCTGTTGCTCGCCCGCCACGAGCAGAAGATCTACCGGTTCGGGCTGCGAATGTGTGGCAACGAGGCCGACGCGCGCGACGTGCTGCAGGAAACCCTGCTGGCGGCGTTCAAGAACCTCGGGTCCTTTCGGGGCGACTCGCAGCTCTCGACCTGGCTGTACCAGGTGGCGCGCAGCTTTTGCATCAAGCAGCGCCGGCGGCACGAGGGGGAGCCCGCACAGCTGGAGTCGATGGCAGGGGCCGAGGTGAGCGCGGTGGCGACCGACGCTTCAGCCCTCGACGCCCGCGCCCACGCCCGGGAGGTCGGCGAGGTGATTCAGGCCGCGATGAACACCCTCGAGGCCGACCAGCGTGAGGCGATCGTGCTGCGAGACATCGAGGGCCTGTCGGCCGAAGAGGCGGCGCAGGTCGTGGGAATCGAGGTGGGGGCGCTCAAGAGCCGCCTCCACCGCGCGCGGGTGCAGCTGAAGCTGAGTCTGTCGGCCGTCCTCGAGGATCAAACCACCGAGCTGGGCTGCCCTGAGCTGCAGCAGGAGCTGCTCGCGTACGCCGCCTCGGAAATCGACCAGGCTGCCTGCGCGCGGATCGAAGCCCACCTCGAGACGTGTCAGCGGTGCACGGCGGCCTGCGACGCGCTCAAGCGCACCGTCTCGATGTGTCGGGCGATTCCCTCGGGTGAGGTGCCTGCCTCGGTGCGCGCGGCCGTTCGGCACGCGCTGCGAATGCCGCCAGGCGCCTGAGCAGCCTGCACGTTGTTCCGTCTTCCCCTCGAACCCTCTGCTGCCCGCCCGCGCTCTCACCGGGTGTCGCCCGCGAATCGCAGCTGGCCCTGGGTCGAGGTCTGGTTCTCTCTGCTGCTGAGCGCGGCCGGCCTCGCCACGCTCGGCGCGCTGGCCCAGCGAGGCTGGCCGGGCACCCCCGTCGACTGCACGGCGACGCTCTGCTTCTGTGAGGCCACCTCGGACGGGCTGTGGCGACAGCCGGCGAATACCTGGTCGAACCTCGGGCCGCTGCTCATCTCGCTCGCGGTCGCGGTCGACGCAGGCCGGCGGCGGCTGAAGGCGACCGCGCCGAGCCCCGCGCTGACCCTGCTGGGCTTCGCGTTCCCCGCGATGCTCGTCTTCCAGGGGCTGGGCGCGATGTTCTTCCACGCGTCGCTGATGGGCTGGGCGGGGGCGATCGACGCCTCGAGCATGTTCACCATCGTCGGGCTGTTGCTGTCGATCAACCTGCTGCGGGCGGGGGTGGTGACGCGCGGCCGGATGATCGGCGTGTGGCTGGCCCTCGTCGTGGTGGGCCTGGGGCTGGGGTGGATCTCGCCCGAGGTCGTGTCGCCGGTGATGTTCCTGCTGGTGATCTCAGTGCTCGGCTCGGAAGTGTGGCTCGCCCGGCACGGCCTGACCCCATCGGCCACCTGGTTCCGCGTCGGCATCTGGGTGTTCCTCGCCGGGGTCGCGGTCTGGTTCGGCTCAGCGATCGAGGGCGCGCCGCTGTGCTGGGTCGACTCGCTGTGGCAGGGGCACGCGCTGTGGCACGTGACCTCGGCGGTGGCGGTTGGGCTGTTCTGGGTCCACGTCCGAAAGAACCTCGAGCCGTCGGCGTGACGTGCAAGAGCTGCATGCCCCGCGCACAGCAGAGAACGAGTCATCACTCCGCATTGACACCGAACGACCCGGCCGGGTGCAGCTTCTGCTCTTCGTCCTTTTGAACTTCGGGGCGAATCGGCGAGAACCCCACCCCATGACCCGAGCACCCTTCATCTCGCTTCTCGTCCTCGCAGCGTGCAGCGCCACGCCGGGCCCTCTCGACGCGGGCTCCGCGTGCCCCGCGCCCACCGGCAGCGGCACCTCGCACAGCGGCGATCTCACCGCCGACGAGACGTGGTCCGCTACCGGCTCGCCGCACGTCATCGCCAGCGACATGCGCGTCTTCGCCACTGTCACCCTCGAGCCCTGTGCCCAGGTGCTGCTCGGTGAGCGCGCGCGGGTGACGGTCGGCTCGGCGACCCAGAACGGAAAAATCATCGCCCGCGGCGCGACCACGACCCCCGTCACGTTCGGCGCGCAGGACGCCAGCAAGCCGTGGGGCTCTCTGTCGATCGACATCAAGGGCTCGCTCGACTTCACCGACACCACGCTGCGCGATGGCGCGAACCCCGCGGCGGCCCAGAACGGAGGTGGCGTGGTCGTGGCCTACGGCACCGCGTCGAACACCGACGTGCTCACCCGCTCGCTGCGCTTCGTCAACGTCACCATCGTCAACGCCAGGGGCCACGGGGTGAACCTGCAGCGCATGAGCGGCTTCACGGCCGACTCGAGCAACCTCGTCGTTACTGACAGCGGCGGCGCGGCGTCGCCCTACCCGGTGCTGGTCGAAGCCGGCGCGGTGGGAACCCTGCCGGCCCTGAAGTTCACCAACACGCTCTCACCCGACGTCTTCGTCGAGCCCCGGGGGAGCATGCCCAACGACACCTTCCGCGCGCGCGGAGCGCCGTACCGCATCGGGGGCCGGCTGCTGGTCGCGCCCTCGGTGGACGGCTCGACCTCGACGCTCACCATCGAGGCTGGCGTCACGCTGAAGATGGGCGTCACCAGCGACAGCGGCCTCACCGTCGGCACGTCGGCGACGCGCCAGGGCGTGCTGGTGGTGAACGGCACCGCGTCGGCGCCGGTGCTCTTCACCTCTGGCAAAGCCACCCCTGCCGCCGGAGACTGGACCAACGTCTACTTCCGCAACACGCCGAACACCGGCAACCGCTTCGAGGGCGCCATCGTCGAGTTCGCGGGCGCCCCAAGTGGACTGCAGGGTTACGGCTGCGGCCCGGTCGACAACGACGCGAGCGTGATCGTCTCCCCCGACAGCGGGCGCCCCCAGACCGCCTTCATCCAGAACACCACCGTCCGCAGCGGCGCGGGCGACACCGGTCTCCTGCTCGGCTGGCGCTCCGACGTCGACGGCCCCGACTTCCTCCCCACCAACACCTTCACCAACGTGCCCCTGTGCAAGGTGAGCCGATGGAGGAACATCACCGGCAATGAGTGCCCCGGCTCGACCGCTGGCTCTCCGGTGTGTCTGCTCTGACGACTCATCGCCTGGGCGCCTTCCCCCGCTTCGGCGGCCGGCGGGCGAGCTCTTCACCGATCGCCTCGATGAGTCGGCTCAGCAGCGTCCGCAGGTGTTCACTTTCCGAAGGCCCGAGCGCCGACGACAGCTGACCCATCACCGCGCGCAGCTCCACGTCGCAGCGCTGGTACGCCCGGGTTCCCTTTCGCGTCAGCCGGACGATTTGTGCCCGCGCATCAGCAGGGTCATCGCCGCGCTCGAGCAGGCCGCTGTTTTCCATGCGCGCGATGAGCCGTGAGAGCCCCGCCTGGTCGTGGCTGAGCGCACCGACGAGTTGCGAGAGCCGAGCCGGGCCGCTGCGCGCGAGCACCACGAGGACCTTCCATTGCGAGGTGGTGACGCCCAGAGGCCCGAGGATGCGGTCACCCAGTGTCCAGAGCCTTCCTGAAGAGACTTGCAGCAACCCCCCGAGGTCATGCGCCTCGGAAGTCAGGGCGCAACGCCCAGCTGCTTCTTCAACGCCGGCGGCCCGTGTCCTTCGGGAATCTCTCCGTACAGGCGGCGGATGCGATCGTTCTCGACGAAGTACGTGAAGTACTCGGCCGGCAGGTCGATGGTCTTCCCGGTCGCCTCCAGCTTCGGCACCTCGTCGATGGGGTAGTCGAGGTACCCGGTGTGGGTGCCCTTCAGAAACACCGCCACCTTCACCGCGTTTCCGAAAACCTTCTCGATGCGCTCGTTGAACGTGAAGTCGGGGAAGGCCTTCTTGCGCGCCCGGTGCATGTCGAGGGCGTTGTCGAAGCCAACCTTCACGAAGAACGGCATCCCCTTCAGCTGCATCGCAAAGTCCGGGTCGAGCTGTGCCTCGGCGGCCTTGAAGTCCCCCGCCTCGAGTGCGCGCAGGTGGGCCGTTACCAGCGCGGTCGGGTCGACGGTGTTGCGTGCGGCCTCCGTCGTCAAAGACGACGGAACAGAGGCACACGAAGTCATCACGGTGAGGGCTGCCAGGAGTGCGGGCCGATTCATGTCATGACATCTAATTGGAGCATGGCCCGAAGTCCATCCCAGTTCATAATGATCGCGTTCGATCGTTAAGCCGCCATGCGCCGCCGAAGAGATCCGCTGCTCGACTTTCGCTTCTCGGACGCTGCGACCTTCCTCGCGGTGCGGCGGCATGGCTGATTGAGCGCGGCGGCGCGGCGTCGCGCGGCTCGAGAAGCAGCTGAACGTGAAGGTCCCGCGCGGCGGAATGACGACGATCCGCGCCGACTCGTGTCCTTGAAAAAGTTATAGTCCTATGTCAGTTTTTCAAGAATGAAATTTTTGCCTCGCACCGCCCTCCGCTCGGAGGTCGAGAAGCTGCTCCAGTCGGCCCCCGTGGTGGCGCTGCTGGGGCCACGCCAGTCCGGGAAGACGACGCTCGCCGCCGAGATCCTTGCCGTGCGGAAGGGCCATCGGTTCGACCTCGAGGACCCGCGCGACGCGCAACGCCTGTCTGCGCCGATGACCGCCCTCGAGGGGCTCTCGGGCCTGGTGGTCATCGACGAGGTCCAGCGCCAGCCCGGGCTCTTCGAGGTGCTGCGGGTGCTCGCCGACCGCCGTCCGACGCGCACCCGCTTCCTGGTGCTCGGGAGCGCCGCGCCCGAGCTGCTCCGTCAGTCCTCCGAGACGCTGGCCGGGCGGATTCGCTTCCTCGAGCTTCCCGGCTTCTCGCTCGCAGAGGTGGGCGCGGCACACGTGCGACGGCTGCTGGTGCGCGGTGGCTTCCCGCGATCGTTCCTCGCGAAGACCGACGCCGAGAGCTTCGGTTGGCGCGAGGACTTCATCCGCACGTTCGTCGAGCACGACATTGCCGACCTCGGGGTGCGACTGAAGTCGCCTGCGCAGCTGCGCCGGCTGTGGATGATGCTCGCCCACCGGCACGGCCAGCTCTGGAATGGAGCCGAGCTCGCGGGTGCTCTCGGCGAGACGTACCCGACGGTCAAACACCACCTCGAGCTGCTCACCGGCGCGCTCGTGGTCCGTCAACTTCCTCCCTGGCTGCCCAACCTCGAGAAGCGCCTGGTCAAGTCGCCGAAGGTCTACCTGCGCGATGCGGGACTGCGGACGGCGCTGCTCGGCGTTCGCACGTGGCGCGAACTCGAAGGGCACCCCGGGCTCGGCACTGCGTGGGAAGGGTTCGTGCTCGAGGAGCTCGCCGGCCGCGTGGGCGGGCGCGACCTCTACTTCTGGGCGACCCATGCGGGGGCCGAACTCGACGCGCTCTGGGTGCGGGGCGCGAAGAGGGTGGGCTTCGAGATGAAGTGGGGCGACGCTCCGGCGTTGACCAAGTCCATGCACGTGGCGCTCGCAGACCTGGAGCTCGATGCGCTGTACGTCGTCTACCCGGGCCCGACGCGGTACCGCCTGCATCGGAAGGTCGAGGTGGTGCCGATCGCCGAACTCGCCGACGTCGTGCCGACGTGATTCACATCGAAGCGGTAGCCGACGCCGACCTGAACGCCAAACGTCCCGATGTCATTCGGAGACAACCATTCGACCACCGTCGAGCGCAGGTCCTCGCCAACACCGAACCACTTCGCCTCGAGTTGGGCGGTGAAGCGGCCAAAGGTGCCCTGCCATGTCTGATCACTTAGCGCTCTGGAGCCCAGCAACGCCAGCGCGGCCCGCCTCATCGGACCCTCGGAAAGTCACGCAGCTCGAGGTGGCCGGGACCTGCGACGTACGTCTGACCTTCGGGGTTGATGGCGACGGCGTGCACCGGGTAGCCGAGCT
>Ga0209181_10010026_pt1 | contig 12354 bp, 13 predicted proteins | sample MAT05_FD_187208 | JGI IMG/M metagenome (GOLD analysis project Ga0209181, IMG submission 187208) | Freshwater microbial communities from Lake Fryxell liftoff mats and glacier meltwater in Antarctica - MAT-05 (SPAdes) (version 2) | ecosystem: Environmental > Aquatic > Freshwater > Ice > Liftoff... | reverse complement strand
CGCGAAGAGACGCGAGCTGGGCCAGGAACGACGAGCGCCGTGTGCTGCTGCACACCAGCGAGGAGTGACGCCGCCCGGCGACGCGGATCTGAAGCGAGAACTACGGATCCCGAACTGGGCGTGGTTTAGTCACCGCAGTCTACACGGCTCTCACAGGCCCGTCGCGCCTGTGACCGCAGCGCTCGGCGCGTGACGTCGCGTGGCCCTGTGCGGTGCCGTGCGGGAGCGATGGAGGAAGGGCACCGTGGACGAGGTCGTCGCGCCAACGCAGGTGCGCGCGGAGGCAGCGGGCGAGGTGCCGCGGCCCACGGACGGGGGAGCGACCCGCTACGCGCGCCACGAGCCCGAGGCCACCGCGCTCCATCGCGTGGTGAAGGCGCACCTGGAGACCTTCGTCCGCTTCGCCGCCGCGCGCAGTGGGAGGGCGCTGCCGCGCTACGTCGTGGAGGAGTTTCGCGCGTACCTGCGATGCGGGTCGCTGGCGCACGGCTTCGCCCGCGCGCGTTGCGCGGGCTGCGGCCACGAGCGGCTGGTGGCGTTTTCGTGCAAGCAGCGGGGCGTGTGCCCGTCGTGCGGCGGGCGGCGGATGAGCGCGACCGCGGCCGACGTGGTCGACCGCGTGCTGCCGGAGGTGCCGCTGCGGCAGTGGGTGTTGAGCGTGCCGTTCGCGCTGCGGGTGCGCCTCGCGGCCGACCCGACGATGCTCAACACCGTGTCGCGGGTGTTCTGGGAGGAGATGCGGCGCTGGTACCGGGCGGCGAGCGGCGTCGCCCGGGGCGCAGACGTGCGGGTGGAGGGAGGGGCGATCACCTTCGTGCAGCGCTTCGGCGGAGCGCTCAACCTCAACGTGCACTTCCATGTGCTCGGTGCTGATGGGGTGTGGCGCTGCGTGAGCGAGGGGAGCACGCCGGTGTTTGTGGCGGTGCGAGCGCCGACGCGAGACGACCTCGCGGGCGTCGTGGCGCGCGTGGTGGCGCGCGTAGCGAGGGAGTTCGCGCGGACGACGGAGGACGAAGCGGACGGCGCGGAGGACGATGCCCTCGCCGGGTGCCAGCGGGTTGCGCTCGCACGGGGCAGCTACGCGGTGGTGCGCGACGACGGCGCCGTCGAAGCGAGCGAGGCGGTGGACACGGCGCGCTTCGGCCGACGACCGCCGAAGGCGCAGGTGGCCGAGGCGGAGGGCTTCAACCTCCACGCGAGCGTGGTGATCGGCGCGAAGGACGGCGTGGGCCGCGAGCGGCTGCTGCGCTACGTGGCGGCTGAAGCAGCCGGGCGGGCGCGGGGAGACCCATCGCATCATGGAGCCGATGGAGTTCATGGCGCGCCTCGCGGCGCTGGTGCCGCCGCCACGGCATCCGCTGGTGCGCTACCACGGGGTGTTCGCACCCCACTCGCCGTGGCGTGCGGCGGTGGTCCCAGGGCCGCGCCCGCAGGAGTTGGAGCGTCGGGCGAAAGCGTGCGCCGCGAAGGCGATGACAGCCTCCAGAACCGCTGCGGGAGCTGCGGGCGCCGGGGGCGCCGCGGAGCCGCTGCGGGCGACGCCGAACGCCGGAGTCTGGGACGCAGTCGAGGCGCGCGGTGTGGTGGAGGTGAGGGGAGCGGCGAAGCCCGAGAAGAAGGTGCTTCGCGCGTCACGGATCGATTGGGCGACACTGCTGCACCGGGTGTGGAGCATCGAAGCGCTGAAGTGCCCGAGGTGCGAGGGGCCGATGAAGTTCATCGCGACGATCACCGAGCGGGCGGTGATCGTGCGCATCCTCACGCACCTCAGCCTGTCGGCGGCGGAGGTCGTCGCCGCGCCTGCCCGGCACTGGGATGACACGAGTTGATCCGCGCGGGGGTGCGGTGGGGCGCTGGAATCAACGAGCGAAGGGTTCGTCCGCGCCAACGCCTGTCCGCGGGCTCCACTTCAGCGGGCGTTGGAGTCGGTCACTCCAGCAACACTGCACGCAGTACAGCGCGAGTAGACCGAACATCCCGTATGCGAAGTGATCCTCGGCGCCCGCTGGCGACGCTCTTGACGGCCAGGGCCATTGGATGCCTTATCCACCACATCCATGGAAACAGACTTGAAGGTCGTGGTGTTCGGCTCGCCGATGGCAGTAGGTCACGTTCGTCCGCTCATGCCGCTGGCGGCGCGGCTCGTCGCGCGCGGCTTCGACGTGGTCTGGGCCATCAGCGGGGATCCGAGTGAGCCCGCATCGGTCTGGAAGGAGCCCTTCGCGAAGATGGGCGTCACCTTCATCGACGTCGACGCGGTCGCTCCGTTCGCACGCCACGACGCGTTTCCGTCGATGAGCGTCGCGTCGGTGTATCCGCGCGCTCTCGCTCGCACGAACGACGTCGCGGCGGGCGCCGCGAAAGCGATCGCGGCCGCCGTCGCGGGACGCACGGTGGTCGCCGGCGTGAACGACTACTTCGCGCTCTGGGCGTACGTCGCGATGCGCAAGCTCGGGATCGATCGGATCAAGACGGTCGTGAGCTCATTTCCTTCGTCGCTCAGCGCGCCGTCGCTCGACGTGGGCGCGGCGGACCCGGTCGTGCAGAGAGAGCTCGCCGACCTCCGTGTGCGCCACTCCGACGTCAGCGGCCTCGACCGGCCGCTCCGGGCCGGCCTCATTCCCGACGATCCGTCCGTCGAGGTGCTGAGCTTCTCCTCGAAGGAGCTGTGCCTCGATCCGCCCGATTACGTGCGCCTCGTCGGCGCGCACGTAGATGCGCTGCCGTCCGTCGACGATCTCGGCAAAGCGAAGCCCGAGCACCAGGCGCTCGTGACCCGGCTCCGCGCGGCGCGCGAGAGCGGCGCGCGCGTGGTGCTGCTCTCGGTCGGCACGTTCGTGACGAAGATGGCGCTGCGCATGGGGCCGCCCTATAGCGACATGCTGAAGCACCTTTATTCCAGCGCGGCGCGGGCCGCTCTACGCGCCGGCGCGGTCGTCGTAGCGTCGACCACGGTCGGGAAGCCGGAGGACTTCGGCGTGGACGAGGCCACGCTCGGCAAAGGCACGCGCGATCGCGTCATCACGATGTCGTTCGTCCCGCAGCCGCTCCTCTTCGCGCATGGCCTCGTCGACGTCATGCTCATGCACGGGGGCGCGAACACGTTTCACGAGACGGTGCTTGCCGGAGTTCCGGTGCTCGTGTGGCCGGTGTTCGGCGATCAAGAGAGCGTCGCGGAGACGGCCGGCAAGCTCGGCATCGGCGTCCCAATCGAGACGCCGATGTACCCGAAGCTCGCCGGTGCGCAATCGCTCGCGCGCATCGCGGAGGAGACGCTCCCGAAGATGCTCGCGCCGGGCGAGAGCATGTGGAAGGCGGCGGCAGCACGCCTCGCCGAGCGCGTGAAAGGCGGCGACAGCCTCGACACCGCCGCCTCCCTCGTCGTGGGTTAGTCGCCGCTCACGACTCTCGACCGGCAATGTCGCGACAACGTAGTCCACGCTGCGCGGACGATCATCGGCGCATGATTGGCGTGTGCGAATCGCGAGGCGCAAAAGAGCGGGGCGTGCTCGACCGTTCGGGGGCTGGTTCAGCGTGAAAGGCCACGAGCAAAGCCTCACCTGATCGACTTCATCCGCAGGCACGCATGAGGTGGCGTGGCCCCTGGACAACGGGTGCACAACACGTCCTCACAAAACGACCCTGCAACCAATTCGACCGTGGCGGGGGTCGAGGCCACGTTCGTGGTCTGTTCAAGCACGAGCCCTTCAGGTTCCAGGAGCTCGCCGGCGAGGTCGGTCGGAGGCGAGCAAAGCTGTCAGCTCCCTATCGAAGTTTCGGTAGCTCGTTCGTGGCGCTTGTTATGCTCTCGAGCATGGCGCCGAGAGCAAGGGACTTGAATGAAGCGTTGGCCGATCTGGAAGGCGCGCTGCGAAGCTCAGCGCCAGACGTCGTGGCTTCACTACGCGCGGGCGCCTCGTCGGCAGTACTGAAGAAGCTCGTCAAGGTCGTGGGTGCGCTGCCAGTCGATGTCGAGACGTTGTTCCAATGGCACGACGGTCAGGCCGGTTTCAGCGCGCTGGGTCCGAGCATCAACGACCGCATGCTCTCATGTGCCGCTGCCGGCGCAGCATGGAGGTCACTGGAAGAGAGTGCCAATGGGCCTTGGAAAAGCGCTTGGCTACCATTGCTGGAGAATGGTGGCGGCGACTATGTCGTGATCGACCGGCCGTCAGGAAAGCTTCATCGATACTACCACGACGAGACGGCACGGCCCCGGGTGGCGCCATCGCTGGCCGCCTGGGCCGACGGCGTGAGCGCAGCGTGGGCGGCGGTGAGACGGAGCAAATCGGTGAACGATGAGCTGGACGGCTGGAAGCGGGTCGAGAGCCCGAACAAAGCGGCGATCGCGAAGAAACCGGCGGGCACCGCCTACCTGTATCGCGCCAGCGCTGCCTCGCTCGGCAAGGGCTCCTTTCATCACCTCTTCTGGAAGAAGGAAAAGAACGCCTGGTTTCAGTCGGCCCAGCTCGACCTGGCGAGCTGCTGGACGGCAATCTCCAACAACTTGCTGCCGTTTCAAGCGACGCCAGACGCCGGAATGGAGATGTGCCTCTCTGCGAAGAGGGTCTTCTGCGATGGCAAGAAGGCCGATGGCGCGGGTCTCTTCGAAAAGCACTTTCCGGCCCCGCCATTTGCTCGATAGGAGGGCCGCTGCGCCGAGGGATCGAGCCGCGTGGGCGCAACCGCCGATGCTCGCGCCAGCGGGCCCGCTGGCAGGTCTGCGACAGCAAACGTCTCGAGCTCGGCCGCGCTCATGGCGTTGAGGCGCGCGCGGATCTGAGCGAGCTGCCCCGGGCCGCAAGCTCGCGCAGCCCCAGCGGCAAGTCACGCGAATCGGAGCGCTACAGCCAGCCACCACGCTCCTTGGGCGCGCGGGGGTTGGGTATAAAGTGTCGTTCATCGCTCAGCTTCGCTCGTCGCGGGGCACTTCACCTGCGTGATCTCCGGGGGCGGCGGGTTGCAGCGACTCGCGGGGGGACACTTCATGAGCGGTCGCTCGAACACGCAGATTCCGTTCGGACGTCGCACCAGCTTGCCTCCTGTCTTCGGTGCGTCGGGTAGCGACGCGTTGTCGATCGCAGGGGCCGCGCTCGCCGCTTGGGTGCCGGACGCAGGGAGCGCCGAAGCGGCGGGGGGCCCTTCGGCGGAAGAGACCGGAGGCGTGACGGAGACCTCAGCAGTCGCGGTCCCCGTCGCGGCTATCGCCGGCTCTGTTCCGGTCGGCGCAGTCGTTGGCGAGCACGCCGTCAGCGATACAAGCGTCACGATGAATGGCCTTGCGAGCCGCCGCGGTGATCTCATCGGGACGATTCTAGTCTGGTACGCGACCGATCGCGCACGGATCTCGCCGATGTCGCGGCGCGTGACGCCATCACCCAACCTGGCTCACTCGGGGGGCACATGCGCGTGCACGTGCGCCCCGTGATCGCCGCGGATGCGACCGACCTCGGGCAACAGGGCCGTAGGGACACGCGGGTAGGCATGGTGCACGTGGTGGTATGCAAACGAGGTCAGCACCGGCGTCCAGAACCGCGACGCGCGAGCAGCCATCCGAACCGCCGGCGCCAACGGCGCGAGCCGATGCGGAATGTATGACGCCCAAAGAGGCATCGCCGCGCTCACCAGCGCCGCGACCGCCCAGTACGCGACGCCGGTAACGGAGCCCCATGAGAAGTACGCCGCGACCGCAATGGCGAGCACGGCGACAGTCGCGAGCGTCTCGACAACCTGCCTCCGCGCAAGCCGTGGCGCGATACGGAGCGCCTCCCGCCGCAGCGCGAGAATGTGGAAGGGGCCTTCGAACAACACGCGGCCGAGCGACCAGTGCGCTGGCGCCCCCTCGGGATCGTCTCCACCGAGGCATTTGCCATGGTGCCGGAGATGTGTCGCCTTCAGTGCAGCTCCGCTCTTGAGCAGCAGCTGCGCGCTCGCCGTCAACACCAAGGAATGAGCGCGCTTCGACAGCCCCAGCGACTCGTGAATCGAGTCGTGCATCTGAACGAAGGCCGCAAGGCAGGTCGCAGCAGCGAGCGGCAGCGCGAGCAAGGGGTGACCGCTCTCCGAGACGGTGACGTAGATGGCAAGCAATGCCCACGGTCGCACCAGCTCGACGGCGCGTTGGGCCGGGCTGAGGGCGAGCCGCGAAACGTCGGGGGTTGCCATGAGCAAATCTGGCGAGCAGCCTACAGCCTGCGCACCCCATAGACTCCTTTTTCGTGGCGACAATGGCGAGCGGCTTGCCGCAGCGCAAAGCACCTGAGGGTGTGCACATTCGTGCGCTAGCATCAGGGCAGTGAGATGCGCTCAGTGCAAACAGGAGCATGCAAGCGACCCCGCGTTCCTTCACCCCACGGCGGTCGTGCTGCTGCCAGAGCACGCTCGCGCGCTGCGCGTGAAGGAGAGCGATGACCTTTGCGTCATTCGGCCGTGGATGAACGAGCGAGAGCAGCGCTACTTCGTGCGGGGGGTGATGTTCGTAGCCGTGGACACTGTCCCGACGGGCACGCGCTGGGGTCTATGGGCAGAGGTCGACGCGAAAGTGTTCGAGACATACGTGCGAAATGCTCGCTCGCCCGATCAGGCCAAGCTGCCTCCGCTTCCCGGAACGCTCGCCAACAACATCCTCGGTTATCCGGAGGCAGTGGGCCTGCCGATCACTTTGCAGATGACCTCGGTGAGGGGACGGCCCGCGTTTTCGTTCCCACCAAGCGTCGATCATCCGTTCGCCGCAGAGGTCCGCGCTGGTGTCACGACACTGCGTTTGCACGAGTGGCTGACAAACAGCCTCGGCGTAATCGGTCGGATGTAGTGTGCCGCTTGCGCCTCGACGTTGGTCACGTGCCTCGCCCCGCCCGAACGCACCACTCGACCGGTCCGCGGGAGCCGCGTTCGGCAGGTGACGACCACCTGACTGGTCATCGGGGCCGGCTCCCGCCCTGCAGAACCAATCGAGTGGTCCCAAAATCTCTGAGATCACCTGCCCCCAGCACTCGAGTGGTACCCCAGGGCCGCGCAGCCCTCTTTTCTGACCAGTCGAGTGGTCGCCATGGCTCCTCGGCGAGAGAAAGTGACCAGTCGAGCGATTGTTGCGCAACTGGCGAGGCCGGTTGTCGACATTCCTGTGTGGTCGTCGAGCTGCCTGCCGCCAGGAGACACAATGAGGCCCTCGAGTCGGTGCGTGAGGAGGCGCTCGCGCTGCGGCCGGACAGGGTGCGGCGCATCAACGTCGACATCTGGGCGGCGGCCATCACGGTGCGCGGCTGTGTGCCGAAGATCGCGGCGCTGCGGGACGAGATGGCGGAGAAATGCGGCGGCCTCGACCTGCGCCAGGTCGACGCCCTGGAGCGGTAGGCGCTCGCGGTAACGCAGATGCACGCTACCTACGTGACGGCATCGCGGCCGCAGCCGCGCGTGCGGGAGCTGACGGCGCAGCTGAAGGAGATCCGCAGCGTGATGATCTCGGACATCCGTGCTGCCGAACGGCACGGGATCATTCGCGCGAGCTTCCTCGAGAACCTGTCGGGCAAGGCGGGCGCGCTGCATACGCTCAGCGACGTCTTCGCGATGTGCTCGTTCGTGCGCAACAACTGGTCCGCGCTGGAGGGGGCGAGCGCGATCAAGATGGCCGAAATCGACACCACCGAGCAGCTCGCCGAAGAGGCGCACACAGCCCTCGCGCGCAAACCGTACGAGCGCGCCGACCTCGACCAGCTCGCCGACCTGCGCCGCCGTGTGTTCACCCTGTTCTTCGACGCGTACGACGAAGCGCGCGGAGCGTCGCCTACCTGCGGTGGAAGCAGGGTGACGCGGAGCAGATTGCGCCGTCGCTGCTTCGCGATCGGCGCAGGCACAAGGCTGAGGAATCAGTCGCGGTCGCAGCGCCGGTCGTGGCGGCGCCATTGCCATGGGAGGAGTCGGCGACGGAAGGTGTGTAGGCGCGACGATTCGCGCTAGGCTCGGTCGGTGAGGCGCGAAGTGCAATCGCGAGCACGCATCCGACCCCGTGTTCCTGCGCCCCACGGCCCCTTGTGATGCGACGCGCGTGGATCTTCGGCTGCGGGTATCTCGGGCTCCCGCTGCTCGCGCGCTGGCTCGCGGCTGATGCCGAGGTGACGGTGATGACCCGCTCGACGGAGAAGGCCTCCAGGGTCCGTGGCCTCGGAGCGCAAGCAGTGGTCGCAGACGAGGGCGGCTACGCGCTGCCGAGCGCGGCCCCGGACGCAATCGCCTGGGCGGTCGGGTTCGGTCGCGCAGAGCCGCAGCAGAGCACGCGCGACGAAGCGTGGGCCGGTGCGCTGCAGCGGCTCCTTTACGATCTCGCGCAACGTGAGTGGGCACCTCGCCTGGTCTATGTCTCCACGACAGGCGTGTACGGCGACGCGGGCGACGCCGAGATCGACGAGTCCGCCGCCACCGGCCCCCGTACGGAAGGCGGGCGGGCCGCGCTCGCCGCCGAGACGGTCGCGCGGGGCTCTGCCGCCGACGCAGTCGCGGTCCGTCTCGCCGGCATCATCGGCCCCGGGCGCCCCCTGCAAAACGTCACGGAGATCCGTCGGGGAATGGTGGTGCGATCGCCAGCCGACAATTGGCTGAACCTCGTCCACGTGGACGATGCCGCTCACTTGGTGGACGTCGTGGCGCGCCACGCGAGCCCGCCTGCAATCATCAACGCCGCAATGGACCGAACGCCGACGCGTCGCGAATACTACGAAGGGCTGGCGCGGCGTCTCGGAGCGCCCCGTCCGCAGTTCGAGCCAACAAGCGAGCCGGTCAACAACCGGCGCATCGTTTCTAGCGTCCGCCCGGGGCTACTCGCGTTTCGTTACGAATCCGTCGACGCCGCTCTCGACTCGATGGCAGCTGCTGGCGCCGCGACGGACGTGATTCTTCCATGACGAGCTTGGAGCGTGATCGCCATGCGCTGGCATCTCGACGTTGGTCACGTGCCTCGCCTCGTCCGCGTCGCCACTCGATCGTCAGCGACGACGTCAGGGTGGGCGTAGACTGATCGTCGAGCCGCCGGTCATGCCCCGCACAATCTTCATCGGCGACATTCACGGCTGCCTCGACGAGCTCGAGAGCCTGATTCAGCGGCTCGCGATCGAGTCCAGCGACAGAGTCTTCTGCGCGGGCGACTTCATGGACCGCGGGCCGAACCCGGCCGGCTGCGTGCAGCTAGCGCGGGCGCTGGGGTTCGCGTCCGTGCTGGGAAATCACGAAGAGAAGCACCTGCGCTGGCGCCGCCACGAGCAACGACGCGCCGCCGACCCGAGCTACCAGAACCCAATGCGGTCGCTGCACCCGCAGTCCGTCGTGGACAGCGCCGCGCTGACGGATGAGGACATCGCCTGGCTGGCAGCGTTACCCGTCGTGCTGCACCCGCTTCCCGGCTGGGTGCTGGTGCACGGCGGTCTGTTTCCGAAGCTGACGATCGAGCAGCAGCTCCGTCGCAAGGACAAGCTCATCCGTCTGCGCTGGCTCGACGCCGAAGGTGACTCCGCTCCCCTCGACGACGACACCGCAACCGACGGCCCCGCCGGCAGCCAGCCGTGGATGGTCGCGTACGACGGCCCCGACAACGTCGTCTACGGCCACGCGGTGCACAGCCTGTCGCGCCCGCGCGTGGACACGCAGGCTCACGGGACGCGAACGCTTGGAATCGACACCGGGTGCGTGTTCGGTGGGTCGCTCACGGCGCTGGTCATTGATGACGCCGGTCGCGAGGAGATCGTGCAGGTCCGGGCGAAGCTGCAGTACGTGGAGCCTCGGTATCCGCTGGCGGAGTAGTCGGCGGTGATGGCGTGGATATTGTGAGGCCCGATGCTGCCTCGCGTGCCGCTCGGTTCTCGACGTTGGTCACGTGCCTCGCCACGGCCGCGGGTGCGAGCTCATTGCAGGGGAGGACGCGCCTGCAACCAATTCGAACCGTGGCCGAGGTCGGGGTGACGTTCGCCGTGCTCACGCCAGGAGGGGCGAGACGACGCCCTTGCGGTGTGCCCGCCCCGGGGAACGTGTGCTTGCAGCCGCGCGGGTGACCAAGAGCGCCCTCGACGCCGCCAAAATCAAATGGGCTCGCGACCTCAAGGGCAACGACATGTTGCAGCGCCTGTACGGCGAGCTCTTCTATCGAGAGCGCGCAGGCCTCCGCGGAGAGCCGGAACGCGTCCAGGCGAAGACCGTGGCTGTGCAGGCTGCCCCGGCGGCCGTGGCAGAGGCCCCTCCATCAATGGAGGAGACGGCTATGGCGCCGCTCATCTTGAACAGCGGTCCGGCCCTGCCTTTCGTCGAAGGGAAGTTCGAGCCCGTGGCGCAGGCAGCTGAGCCGCGGCAGGAGCGACCCTTCGATGCCTACGCCACGCGGCTCCCCACTTCTGGCGACGGCGACACGTTGCCGTTCGTTCGGCTATTGCCATCTCAAACACTCCAGAAGAAGCCCTAATTCGTCTCGCTCTCTCTCTGAAAGGTCACATGCTGCAAGCGCTGGTTACGCCCAACTCGATCCCGGTCACCATTCGTTTCGAAGACGGAGAAGGCCCCGCTCTGTCCGTTCGCACACTGGACGCACAGTTCGCGATGTCTGCGCTCTTCAGCATGCGTGTGCTGGTGACGGCGGCCGACAGCGACTTTCCCCTTCGCACGCTTGTGGGCAGAAAGGTTCTGGTGGGCCTGCCTGACGGCGTCACCGTCAACGGATTTTTGTACCGGGCAAGTCATCATGCCGGCGAGGTCGCGAACGGCATCGTGCTGGACATCGGATCGCATCTTTGGGCACTCACCCAGAGCTTCGATGAATACACCTGGGAACAGGAGAACATCATCTCGATTGCCAAGGATTTTCTGGAGAACATCGGCTTTTCGACAGCGTTTGAATTCGAGATCTCGTCGCCGCCAGAGCCCGGACCCTACACAGCCCTCTTCGAGGAGTCGGACCACGACGCACTGTTCAGACTGTTGGCAGAGGACGGTATCGCCAGCTTCTTCGACGCCACCCTGGAAGGCAGCCCCTTTGTCATGACCAACGACACCGTGGCGTCGTCGGCGAAGCGTGCGAGGCGGTTGCCCTTCTATCCGCCAACTCAGCTCGGAGCTGCGGGCAGCCCGCACATTCACAGCGTAGAGGTTACGGCCCAGGGCGTCATCGATATGGTCGAGCTGCGGGACTACTGGTTCGAGCGGCCAGAATTCGAGGCTGCAGCTCCGGCTCATCTCACACCAAGCAACGCTTGGTCACAGTATGACCGAAGTCGCTTGGGGACTGGTTTGAATGAGAACGTTCTCAAACGAAGAGCGCGCGATGTATTGGATGGTTTCGCCGCAGGCCAAGAAATCGTGCGGCTGAAGCCAACGTTCCCGTGCTCCCAGGGGTAGCGCTGACAATCGACGGTGCACCCCGACAGGAGGCTGTGGAGCCGCTTTTGGTAATTTCGAGCCAGCTGCGCTGGTCCTCGCAGCCGACTCAGGGCACGGTCTCGCGCTGTGTGCTCACCTGCATCCCCGCGAGCCGCCGCTTTGTGCCAGCGCGCCTGCCCAAACCCAAGATCGGCGGCCTGCATACCGCTCGAGTGATCGGTGACGGCGAGATCGACGTGGACGCGTTCGGCCAAGTGCTGTGTGAATTCAACTGGGAGAACCGCCCTTCGACCCGCCGTGTGCGCGTGAGTCAGGCCTGGGCAGGGCCCGGCTATGGCTTCGTCACGCTGCCCCGAGTCGGCGACGAGGTCCTCATCTCGTACATGGACGGCGACCCGGATGAGCCGATGGTGGTCGGCCGCGTGCATAATGGGAAGAACCTCTCGCCACTGACGCTGCCAGCCCAAAACACCGTGTCGACCTGGCGCTCGAAGAGCTCGCCGGGTGGTGAAGGCTACAACGAGATCCTGATGGACGACGCCGCCGGCGCCGAGCGACTCGACATTCACGCGCAGCGCGACTTCAACCAGAAGGTCGAACGCGATGTGGACGCGCAGATCGGTCGCAACGTCACCGTCAACATCGACGGCGACAAGAAGATCACCGTGAAGGGGACTGGCGATGCTCAGTTCGGCCAGCCTTGTCGACTGACGGGGCCTCAGTGCGATATCATCGCCGACGACTTCCTGGGACTGAAGTCCAACGTCGTCACGATCGATTCAAACCTACGGATCGACAGCAGCGCGACCCACTATCTGCACAAAGCTGGGATGGTGCACTACAATGTGGCGGGCGTTTTCACCGTCACCGCCGGCGCGATCGTTCTGTCTGCGGCGGGCTCGCATATCGCCATTACCTCTGCCGGCATCGAGATCAAGAGCAGCGGACCCGTCAACATCAACGGCGCGCCGATCAACCTCAACTGCAAGTAGAGATCATCAC
>Ga0209181_10010025_pt1 | contig 12354 bp, 11 predicted proteins | sample MAT05_FD_187208 | JGI IMG/M metagenome (GOLD analysis project Ga0209181, IMG submission 187208) | Freshwater microbial communities from Lake Fryxell liftoff mats and glacier meltwater in Antarctica - MAT-05 (SPAdes) (version 2) | ecosystem: Environmental > Aquatic > Freshwater > Ice > Liftoff... | reverse complement strand
TGAGCACTATGTTTCGACACCCGCTGGAGCCGGGCGCCAGCGCCGAAAGTTCGCTGCGATCGCGACCGCTCCCGACGCCGTGTCATCGTGCCGACGACGTAAGGGTGCGCTACGACCGCTGGCCGGCGCTCCGTCTCGATCGAGTGGTCGCGGGCGCGCCGTCGAGTCCGGCGATGCCGTCGAGCACCATGCCGAGGCCGATGTCGAACTCGTTGCCGAAGTCGTAGCCGGGCTGCAGCACGTGTTCGCGTGCGAACTCGACGAAGTTCGGGTACTCGTCGGCGGGCATCTGGGCGATGATCGTTTCGGCGAGTTCGGCCACTTCTCCGGGGCCGTCGAAGGGCAGTGACATCTCCTGCAGAGCAAAGCCGTACACGTAGGCGTCGAGGAACGCGATCGCATGAGCGACCGCAGCATGTGTGAAGCCGGCGTGGCGTAGAAGGGCTATCCCGGTTTCATGGTGACGCAACGTGGCGGGGCCGGGGGAGCGGCGCGACTCCATCAGGCCGATCGCCCACGGGTGGCGACCGAGCACCTCACGAACCGATGCCGCCCTCGACACGAGCGCGGCGCGCCATGGAGCGTCGCTCGGCGGTTGAAGGATCTCGGCGAACACGAGGTCGACGATGCCGTCGAGAATCTGCTCCTTGTTCGCCACGTGGTGGTAGATCGCCATCGGCCGCACTGCGAGGGCGTCGGCGAGCGAGCGCATGGTGAGTGCCCCGATGCTGTTGGCGTCGGCGAGGTTCACGGCGGCGAGCAGCACTCGCTCACGAGTGAGCGGTGCACGGCCATCGCGACGTGGGGCGGTAGGCATCGGTGCCTCTTTCGATCAGGACGAGGTGGGTTGCGTTTTGTCGAGCGTAGCCGTACCGTACTTCGCTTGACCGTACTAAGTACAGTAAGCCACAGGAAAGCCGAGAACCGCCATGAACGCCTCACCGACATCACCCACCGCACCCGCGGCCGCGGCCGCACCCGCTGGCGACTCCAGCGACAGCGTCGCCGCAGTCCCCTCCGCGATGCGCGCAGTGGTGCAGGACCGCTACGGCACACCCGACGTGCTGCGCGTCGAGACCATCGCCGTACCCGATGTCCGCGACGATGAGGTGCTGATCAGGGTCGAGGGGGCCGGGCTCGACCGGGGCACGTGGCACCTCGTGACGGGCCTGCCCCTCCTCGCCCGTCTCGAGAGCGGGCTGCGCCATCCCAAACGACGCGTACCTGGCTTCGATGTCTCCGGCACGGTGGTGCGTGTCGGAACGAACGCCAGCGCGTTCCGGGTTGGTGACGCGGTGTGCGGCATCGGGCGGGGATCGGCTGCCGAGTACGCACCGGCCCTCGCTCGCAAGCTGTCACACCGCCCGGTCGGCCTGGACCCGGTCGCTGCCGGAACCCTGGCGATCTCCGGCATCACCGCTCTGCGCGCCCTGCGTGACGTTGGGCGTCTGCAGCCTGGCCAGCACGTCCTTGTCTACGGCGCGTCCGGCGGCGTCGGTACCTACGCAGTGCAGATCGCTCGCTCGATGGGTGCCCGCGTGACGGCAGTGTGCAGCAGCGGCAAGGCCGACCTGGTGCTGGCGCTCGGTGCCGAAGCGGTGCTGCCGTACGACGGCGACAATGCCGTCGACGCGCTCGACGGCACCGTGCACTACGACCTCATCGTCGACATCGCCGGGAACCGACCGCTCCGTCATGCTCGCCGCGCGCTTGCACCTCGAGGCACCCTCGCGTTCGTCGGCGTCGAGACGGACGGCCGGTTGACGGGCGGCTTTGCCGGTCGGATGCTGCGAGCTGTCGCCTGGTCGGCAGTCGGCCGCCGGCGGTTCAGAAGCGTGATGCCCACTGAGCGGGGTGAAGACATCGACACTGTCGTGGGCCTCGCCGGCAGCGGCGAGATCGTCCCCCAGATCGACCGAGTCATCGGACTCCCCGATGTGCCCACCGCGCTCCACGATCTTGCATCCGGTCGCGTCCGCGGCAAAGTGGCCGTCCGCCCCTGACGTTGATGACGTCGTGCCCTGCGCGACATTGTGCGGCGCACACAGAGGGCCTCCCCGAACGCTTCGCTTGGTCGGCAGTAAGGAGCACTGATGAAGGTCATCATCGTCGTTGGATCCAAGCATGATTCGACCCGCTCGATCGCCGAGACTGTAGGCGACGCGCTCCGCAACGGAGATCTCGAGGTATCGGTCGTCAGGCCGCTATCTCGTCGGACGGCCACGATGGCGCCGACCTGACCACGGCCTGACCCGTCCGCAGCTCGCGCGAGCCGAAAGCGGCCGCCTGACCCTGCCGTAACCGGTCCCCCACACGGGACGGGTTGGGCGCGAAACCAGGTCATAACTGTCGTCCTCAGCCCCCACGGGCGCGCAACCTGGACAGGTTTGACGGTGATTCGCGCCCAGTTGGGTTGGCTGACTTGCTGGGACGGCCGGTGCGCGCGCTGGCCTTGGCCGGGCCCCCGGCCTCGTCGTCGCCGCTGGCGCCGCACTGATTGCTCGGTACGGTGAACTCATGTCTCGCTATCAGACGATCGCCCGGATGGCCCTGGCAGGCTTTTTGTTCGTTGCTGGAACGAGCCATCTGGCATGGAACTCCGACGCGTTCCTGGCGCAGGTTCCCGGTTGGGTGCCGGTCAGCGCTCCGCTGGTCGTGTTCGTGTCGGGACTCGTGGAGATCGCCCTTGCACTCGCGCTGATCGCGCTGCCCGGTCGTAGGCGCCAGGTGGGGTGGGCCGTCGCGGCCTTCTTCGTGGCGATCTTTCCCGGCAACATCTCCCAGTTCGTGACGCAGACGGACGCGTTCGGGCTGAACTCGGACCTCGCGCGGGGTCTTCGGTTGTTGTTCCAGCCGGCGCTGGTGGTGTGGGCCCTGTGGTCGGTCGACGAGTTGGCGACGCTGCGTCGTCTCGTTCGCCGTCACTGAGACCTGGGTCGTGCGCAGGTTGTCGAAGCGGCCGAGTGGGAGCCGATCGGACGAGGCCGACCACGAGCTGACCGTGGCCCGCCGGGCAGCCTGCGACAATTCACAATCGCACGTGTCACACGCTGACCTCGGTGTGATCCGGTCAGGGCGCGACACGTGCGATCGTGCAATGAGCGCGTTTGAGGAAGACGCTGCTGGGGTACACCGTCGCCCATGCAGGAGATCTCGTCTGATGAGGGGTCGTGGAGCGACGTCCCCTGGCGAACGATCATCGCGTCGGTCGCGGTGCTGTTGGGCACCTACGTACTGCTCACAGTGGTTCTGGCCACGTTCCGCATTCTGGCCTGGGTGGCGATTGCCGGCTTCTTGGCCATCGTGCTCGCACCGGCTGTGCGGTTTGTCCAACGCTCGCTCGGCGGCCGACGGACACTTGCCACTTGCCTCGTGATGTTCACTGCTCTGGCGGCGACGGTCGGGACGTTCACGCTGTTCTTGCTGCCGGTCCGAACACAGTTGATTGCCATCATCAGTGACCTTCCGGGCACCGTGCATCGCGCCGCCGACGGGAAGGGGCCGATCGGTCAGCTGGTGCAGCGACTGCACATCGAGAGCTACGTACAGGACAACGAGCAGCAGCTCGCAGATGCAGCGCAGCGGCTGTCCGACTCTCCCATCGACACCGCCCAGTCGGTATTGAGTGCCGTCTTCGCGCTGGTCTCGATCCTGCTGATGAGCACGCTGTTCCTCACCCAGTCGGAGCCAATGGGCCGTGCCTTCCTCGGCGTCGTCCCGCGTCGTCGACGGGCGACGGTGCGTATCATCGCCACGGATGCCGCAGGTGCCGTCAGTGGCTACATGGTGGGCAACCTGCTGGTCAGTCTCATTGCGGGTGTGACGGCCTTCGCGTGTCTTCTGGCTCTGGGTGTGCCCAGCCCAGTTGTGCTCGCGCTCTGGGTTGCGTTCGCCGACCTGATCCCCATGGTCGGTGCGACCATCGGTGCCGCCGCATGCGTGCTGGCTGCCTACCTCCATTCACCCACCGCCGGCATCATCGCGCTGATCTTCTTCGTCATCTACCAGCAGATCGAGAATGGTGTCATCTATCCGTGGCTGATGGCTCGCAAGGTGCAGGTGAATCCGCTCGTGGTGCTACTGAGCGTGCTGCTCGCCGTCGAACTCTTCGGCATCGTCGGTGCGCTCCTCGCAGTTCCCGTCAGCGGCGCACTGCAGGTCATCGTGAAGGCCGTTCGACAGGAACGACCCCTCGAGCAGCTGCTGCTACCCGACGGCATAGCCGTAAGCGAGTAGCGGCTCCGAGCCGCCTGCAGCGGCAGGGCTGCTGCGACCCGTGCCGAATGGCACATGGCCGACGAAAGGGAACCCACGAGCCCAACTGGATGTGGTGCGCCCAGGCGGCTAAAAACGCGACACCGGTTTGCACCGAGGTCTCGTGGGGTACTGCCCTGCAGCGAATTTCGCCTCGACCGTGAACTCGAACAGGTAGGTGCCCCCATGATTGATTCCTTGCAACGGCCCACCGACGGCGACCTGCTGTCGGCCATCGACGCTGTCGTCAAAGAACCGCGGTTGTCGTTGGCGTTGCGACGGGCGGACGAGCTGCAACTCGTTGCCGCACACGCACCCAGGCCGGCGGCCGTGGCCCGATGCCTTGCGGAAGTGATTCGCGGTGGCGACGATGTGTCGGCGCTCGCTGCGATACACGCGATAGGTGCCGTTGCCGATGACTTGGCTGACAGCGTCCTGATCGGTCTCGTTGCGGAAGGTGTCGAACCGTACGCGGCGCATGCGGCCTGGTCGCTTGCCGCTCGGAGTCCACAATTCGAAGCGGTCGGACCGTTGTTGCAACTTTTCATGGGTGGCGGATTTCCCGCAATGCTGGCGGAACGCACCCTGATCGAGTGGGCGCGCCTCGATGCGGAAACGATGGCCGAGGTCGCACGGACTGGAGCACACACTTCACAGTGGCCCGAGCGTCGCCGCCTCGCTGATGTCTATGAGTCGATGCGGGAAGCTGTCGGCGCACTGCGCGCGGCGCCCGCCAAGAAGCTCTCGCTCACCGGCGGTCTCGTCGTCGTGCAACCATGTCTGCACGCACGAATCGATCGCGATGGCTCCACCCTGGGCGTCGGAGACTCGGGTGGGGTGGCCTCTCTGCTGCGCTCGCTCGGGCCGGCGTTGGCCGCACAGCCGTCCATCGACGAAGTCATCACGGTCACCCGGTCGAACGGTTGCGAACCTGTCACCGAGCAGCTCGGCGACGGTCATCGGGTCGAACGCCTGGATGTCGGCCCCGAGGGGCCGCTTGCGTCTCGCGAGGCTTGGCAGTACCGGCTCGCCGTGGAGCGCCAGTTGCTCGCCCTCGGCACCTCGCTCTGCGACCAGAAGGTCGTCTGGCATCTCCGTATGGCCGACGTCGGCACCCTGGCGGCGGCCTCGGTTGCGCGGCGGCTCGGCCAGGCGGTTGTGTTCACAGCAGCGCCCGACCCGCACATCGTGCTGGATGGCATGCAGGACACGGGTCGCCTGCGCCGCGACCAGTTCGGCGTCGAGGATGCCGCGCACCAGTACTGGTTCCGTGCCCGGCTCGTCGAGCGTGTTGCTCGCCAGGCAGACCACCTGGTGTTGCTGCCACGGCCAACGCTGCGAGCCGAGTTGGCCGAGTTGGTCGGCATCGGTGACGTGGTGACCAACGAACGTGTGACGCCCGTGCCCGAGGGCGTCGATGTCGCTGCGGCGGATCGAGCACGTGCAGCGCTGCAGCAACGTGGTCCGAGCCGGGCGGCGTTGGCCGTGCTGGCTGCCATTCCACAAGAACGACGCGGCCTTCCGTGGCTGCTCACCGTTGGGCGAATGCACCCCTCCAAGGGTGCCCATCGGGTTGTCGAAGCGGTCGCGGGCGACGCGACGCTCGCCAACGAAGTCAACCTGGTGATCGTCGGGGGCAACTTCGCGCAGCCGACAGCTGACGAGCGCTCAACCATCGAACGGATCCAGGCTGCGGCGCGTCCCGCTCCCCGCGGATTGGTGACACTCACCGGGCACCTTCCCCCTGCCGACGTTGCCGCCCTCTTGGCGTACGTAGCCGCCAACGACGGCACGTATGTCTGCGCCAGCGACAAAGAAGAGTTCGGACTTGCCATCGTCGAGGCACTCGCCGCCGGTGCGGCGGTCGTCGTTCCGCGACGTGGTGGGCCGCAGACCTTCGTCGTCGACGATGACACCGGGGTGGTGTGCGACACGTCGTCGGTGACGGCTCTGCGCGACGGAATTCGGCGGTGCCGCGCGCTCGGCCCGAAGCCGGGCCGTGAGGACCGGGCGCGCAACATGGTGCGCTCGACGCTCAGCATCGAGATGATGGCGTCCACCCTCGGTGGTGTCTATTGCGATGTGGCTGCGGTGCGTGCGAGCCGATGAGGCTGCTGATCGTCAGCCCGGATTACGCATCCCACGCCGGGCCCCTCATCGAGATCGGGCGGGCGTGGGGCCGCGACCAGGGTGAGGTGGTGGTGGCCACCGGCCCTGCGGTGCGCGACATGGTCACCGAGGCCGGGCTGGGTTGGGTCGAACTACGGCTGGGTAAGGGCAGCAACCCCGGAGTGATCGAGGAGAAACTGCAGCCGGTTGGCGAGGATGCTCACCTGCGAGCGTTCTTCGATGCAACCCGAGCCGGCCCCGTTGCCACGCTGCGCTACCAGGCCGACGCCCGACGGCACGATCTGATGCACGATCCCGACGGTGTGCTCGATCGGTTGCGTGAGATCGTCGAGCAGGTGCAACCGGACCGCATCGCGGTTGACCATGTTGCGTTCGGCGCGCGCCTGGCGCTGCACGCGATGGGCCTCGAATGCGCATCCGTGGTGTTGGGGCATCCCAGCGCGCTGCCATCCGACGACGAGGTGTTCGGCGTACCGGACGAGTGGCCGGTCGGCATGCGACCCAGTGATGACGATCTCGCCGACCTGCACGGTCGCTGCGATGCTGCCGTTCGGGAGCTGACGGCTGCAGCCGATGAGTTCCTTCACCGCCGCGCTCCCGAGCGTGCGCCGATCGAGGACCTGACCCGCGCTCCTGGTCTGCCGACCATCTACGCGTATCCGGAGGTGCTGCATTCGACATCCCGGCCGCTGCCGACAGATGCAGTATTCGTCGGGTCGCTCGCAAGAGAGCAATCGCTCGGCTCGTTCCCGTTGCCGGTTGGCGACGGTCTGCGGGTGACGGTGGCACTCGGGTCGTTCCTGAGCGCTCGCGGCGATGTGTTGCGCACTGCGGTGCGAGCAGCGGACACGGCTGGTTGGCGACTGACGATCGCCCACGGCAGCACACCGTCGGAGGACCTTGGCCACGTGCCGACCGGTGCTGTCGTTGCTCGCCACCTGCCGCAGGTAGCGCTCTTGCAGTACACCGACGTCTTCGTCAACCACGGTGGCAACGGCAGCGTGACGGAGGCCGCAGCCGCCGGCGTCCCCATGGTCGTGTTGCCATTCTCGACCGACCAGTTCGCGGGCGCCGCAGCCATCGAGCGCGCTGGTGTTGGTGGGGTGCTGGATCCCAACTCCGTCACCTCTGATTCGCTGAAGGCGGCGGTCGAGGCGTTGCTGGCTTCGGGAGCGGCCGAACGAATGGCCGAAGTGGCCGAGGCAAGCGGACGCGACGGGGGGCCACGGCGAGCGGCGCAGGCGATCGCCGAGCTCTCGCCTTCGCTGCGTTGAGCAGGGTGCGCCCGGCTCAATCGGTGGCGGCCAGCAGACCGTCGACGTTGTCGAGCACCTGTTGGTCGTCGTTGTGTGAGTGAGTGAAGCCCAGGTCGCGCTCCTGGCGGACCGTCTCGATGGAGCGGTAGGCGTTGATGTACGCACGCCGCCGGCTGTGCGTCGAGCGGTTGCCGCCGGACCCGTGCAGCACGCCTTCGTTGTGCACGGTGATGTCGCCACGGCGGATCGAAATGGGCTTGGGCACCTCGCCGGGCCGGAGGTCCGTCACCAGCGTGTGCTGCTTGGCGCGGTCGCCCCCGGCGGGTTGGTGCGGGCGCACCGGCTCGCGGTGGCTGCCCGGCAGGAACTGCAGGCAGCCGTTCTCCGGGCTGGTGTCGTCGAGTGCCAGCCAGCAGGTGGCGGTGCGTCGGTCGTCGGTGTTGATCCAGTACGCCTGGTCCTGATGCCATGCGAACACTGCGTCTTCGCGTCCGGGCTGCTTGGCCAACAACTGGTCGAAGTCCAAGGCCATTCCCTCGCCGCACAGTTGCTCGGCAATGGTGTGGCTGACCTGCTCGAAGATGTTGCCCTGCCATTGTGGAAAGTACCGGCGCGGCACCATCACGTTGAACAGCGCGTACGTCGAGGGGTCGGTGCCATGTTCTCCCGTGACCATGTCATTGAGGTCTTTGCCGGGTACTGCGATCTCGCCACGCATGAAGGCGTCGTACACCGGGTCGAGTGTCAGAACTTCCTCCTCGGTGAGCACGGCAGGGAGGTGCACGTAGCCCTCGCTCAGAAAGTGCTCGTGCTCAGCCGGAGTGACGATGTAGCGGTTGCCGTCGCGCATACCCATCCCATGAAGGTAGCTCGCCGGCCTTCACAATTGCACGTGTCACACGCCGACCTCGGTGTGAATCGGTGGCGCCGCGACACGTGCGGTCGTGAATGGCGCGGTGACCGGGATGGGGTCGGTCGGTAGGGTTGCGGGGTGGATCTTGACGGCAAGCTCGCGGCCCTCGAATTGGAACTCGTGCGGCTCGGCCGTGTGGTCGTGGCATTCAGCGGCGGCGCCGATTCGGCTTTTCTTGCGGCAGTCGCGAATCGCACGCTCGGCCCGTCCGCCGTGCATGCCGTGACGGCGGTGTCGCCCTCGCTTGCCGGCGACGAAGAGGACGACTGCCAGAAGCTCGCTGACGAGTGGGGGCTTCGCTGGACACCTGTGGTGACACACGAGATGGAGCGCGCCGCCTACCGACTGAACGACACGGATCGCTGCTTCCACTGCAAGGCAGAGTTGATGGACGTCGTGGCCCCCATCGCCGTGGCCGAGGGGGCGACAGTCCTGCTGGGCGTCAACCTCGACGACCTCGGTGACCATCGCCCCGGTCAGAAGGCCGCCAGCGAAGGCGGCGCCGAGTTTCCCCTGGTCACGGCAGGGTTCACCAAGGCAGACGTTCGCGCCGCCTCGCAACGTCTCGGCCTGCGTACATGGGACAAGCCGGCGATGGCCTGCTTGGCCAGCCGTATCCCGTACGGCACAGAGGTCTCGGTGTCGTTGCTCAGCCAACTCGACCGTGCCGAGGCCGCGCTGCGTCGCTTGGGTTTTCGAGAGCTACGTGTGCGCCACTACGGCGACACGGCGCGGCTGGAGGTGCCTCTCGCGGACCTCACGACTGTCATTGAACGGCGTGAGGCGGTGGTGCAGGCAGTGCGCGCTCAGGGCTATCGCTACGTCACCCTCGACCTCGAAGGTTTTCGCAGCGGCAATCTCAACGGCTGAGCTACAGCTCGCCAGTGTCCAGTAGCTCCAGCACCTCACGTGCACGGACTCGAACCTCCGCCAGGTCGCCGAGCCGCTGTGCGGCTCGCACCTGCTGCACGACCCGAGGGTTCTTTGCGAAGCGTTCCTCGTGGCGGGCGAGGAAATCCCAGTACAGCGTCGTGTACGGGCACGCATCGGGCCCCGTGCGCTTGGTCCGGTCGTAGCGGCAACCCTTGCAGTAGTCGCTCATCTTGTCGATGTACGCGCCGCCTGCTGCGTACGGCTTGGTCGACATCTGCCCGCCGTCGGCGTACAGCGCCATACCGATCACGTTCGGCACCATGACCCACTCCGCCCCATCGACGAAGCCGGCCCACATCCACTCCGTCATGGCCCGCGGCTGCACTCCAGCGAGCAGCGCGAGGTTGCCGAGGATCATCAGTCGCTGGATGTGATGCACCCACCCGTGATCGTGGAGCGTCTGCAATGTCGTACTGACGCAGCGCATCTTCGTGGGGGCTCTGCCGGTCAACGCGGGCGGCAACGGCCGATGCGCGTGCAAGACGTTCAGATCGCGGTACTCCTCGCCGCGGAACCAGTACAGCCCCCACACGTATTCGCGCCAGCCGATGACCTGACGCATGAAACCTTCCGCGCTCGCAATCGGAACGCGTCCCGCTCGATAAGCAACTTCGACGGCGTCACAGACTTCGCGTGGATGCAGTAGTCCGACGTTGAGGTACTGCGCCAGGAGCCCGTGGGCGAGGTGCCAACTCCCGGTGAGCATCGCGTCCTCGTGCGGTCCGAAACGGGGGAGTAGTTCGTCGATGAAGTGATGCAAACGGCGCAGCGCTTCTGCCCTTGTCGTTGCCCAGGTGCCATCCGGGGCGGCACCCCAGACCGTGTCAGGCATGTCGCGCAGTACGTCGCGATCGACTTCGTCCATGATCGAGAGCAATGGCGCGGGCCACTGATTGCGTCCATCCTTGGGCGGTCGTCGACGGTTCTCGGCGTCGAAGTTCCAGCGGCCCTCCACCGGCTCGTCGCCGTCCATCAGATAACCCGACCTGCGTCGCTGCCAACGGTAGAAGTCCTCCATCGTGAGTCGTTCACGAGCGGCAGCCCACGCCGCGAACTCATCGGGATGGGTGAGGAACTGGTTCGACCTCGACACGGTCACGTCGTTGTTTCGCAGCATCATGAGACCCCTGCGACTTGCCGGTTCCATGGCAATGACGGCGGTCGGGCCGAACCACGCCCTATGGGCAGCGAGGCCAGCCGAGAGTGAGGCCGCGCGCCGATAGTCGACGTCGAAACCTGCGCCGCGCAGTTCGTCGGCGAACCGCCGCATCGAGGCGATCACGAAATGCGCACGCTGCACGTGCCAGCGTTTCGACTGCAGCTTCCCAATGCTCTCGACCATCAGTACCCGATGTGTGCCCGGGTTCGCAGCGGCCAGAGCGCTGCTGCGACGGTCGAGTTGGTCGCCCAATATCCATACGGTCGCCAAGCTCACGACGCCACGCTCGCGCAGCGTTGCGGATGGCGCCACTCGGACATCTACTGTCACGCCCATGAAACTTTCTATGGGCATCAACTACGCGGGCGGCTTCAAGGAAGCGGTCGATCGAGTGGTGGAACTGGAGAAGGTCGGCCTCGACCAGGTGTGGATCGCCGAGGCGTACAGCTTCGACGCCATCAGTCAGGTCGGCTACCTCGCTGCCAAGACCGAGCGCGTCGAGATCGGCACCGGCATCGTCAACGTCTACTCGCGCACCGCTGCGCTGATGGCGATGACGGCCGCTGGTTGCGACTACGTCAGCGACGGTCGATTCATCCTGGGCCTAGGTGCCAGCGGCCCGCAGGTGATCGAGGGGTTCCATGGTGTGCCCTACGAGAAGCCGATGCAGCGCATCAAGGAATACATCGAAGCGTGCCGGATGATCTGGAAGCGTGAAGAGAAGTTCAACTATCAGGGTCAGACCTTCCAGGCGCCGCTGGCCGAAGGCCAAGGCACCGGCCTTGGCAAGCCGTTGAAGCTGATCAACCACCCTGTACGGAGCGACATCCCCATCTGGTGGGCGAGCCTGAAGGACATGAGCGTCGAAGCCACCGCCGAGATGGCGGACGGCTGGCTGCCGATCATGTTCATGCCCGAGAAGTTCCAGAACGTCTGGGGTCGCCAACTGAAGGCCGGCACTGCCAAGCGCGACCCTTCGCTCAAGCGCCTCGACATTTCCGCCGGCGGCATGCTGGCCATCGACGAGTCACTGACTGGCGACGCACGCACCAAGATTCTCGACATGGCCCGCCCGGGCATGGCGCTGTACGTCGGTGGCATGGGCGCACGCGGTAAGAACTTCTACAACGACATCGCCTGCGCATACGGGTACGAGAAGGAAGCCGGCGAGGTGCAAGACCTGTACCTCGACGGCAAGAAGGACGAAGCCGCCGCCGCGCTGCCTGGCGAGTGGTTGGAGCTGTCGCACCTGGTCGGCCCGAAGAGCTACATCAAGGAGCGCGTTGCCGCCTTCAAGGAGGCCGGTGTCACTGTTCTCTCGGTCAACGTCGTCGGCCCGAACGCAGTGGAGCAGATCGAGATGCTGCGCGAGATCGTCGACGGCTGAACAGAGTCGGCGCGGCTCAGTCGCTCAGGCTCAGCGACCACACCCGAACCGGTTGGGTGAAGCCCTTCAACTGCCGTCGGCCTGCAGGGTCGAAAGCTCGTCCGCGCGCGGACAGTGTCACGACCTCGCCGTACACGTCACCACCGCTCGTGATGACGTGCCCGTGAGCGAGGCCTCCGCACGCGACGTATCCCCAACTGGAGATGGCCTCGATGAGGGCTGACGCGATCCTGCAGGCCTCTGTGCAGTCGACGGAGCTGAACATGACCTCGTCGCCGATCAGCTTCACGAGCCGGCAACCGTGCGCGGCAACCAGATCGAC
>Ga0209181_10010024_pt1 | contig 12355 bp, 12 predicted proteins | sample MAT05_FD_187208 | JGI IMG/M metagenome (GOLD analysis project Ga0209181, IMG submission 187208) | Freshwater microbial communities from Lake Fryxell liftoff mats and glacier meltwater in Antarctica - MAT-05 (SPAdes) (version 2) | ecosystem: Environmental > Aquatic > Freshwater > Ice > Liftoff... | reverse complement strand
TCAACGTAAATGTAGGGGCGGATTAGGCGCTCGTGGAAAAATCCCCAACCCCAAGAGTCGCCGCGCCGAATATCCGCCCGTTTACCTGTTATGAAATCATAGAGACGCACCAAAGTGAAATGCACCCTTACGTCACCGTCGCCACCCGCCCCTTCCAACGGGGACCGCCGCGCAGATGCCACACCAATGCTTGCGCCGCGATGATCGTCATCAGCAATGCCGAGATCGGCAGCAAGACCGCATCCAGCGCCCGCTGACGAGTGGCGACGGCGGTCAACAGGCGGACACTGATGCCACAGGCGATGAAAATGGCTCCGGCGGTGGGTGCCCCCGCCACCAGCAAGCCCCACGGCACCAGCAAAATCAGCCAGTGAAATAGCACGCCCAGCGCGAAGGGCACCAGCCCACCATAGCCCGCGATGATGTTTTTAGCAAAACCGTCGCGCACTTCATCCCAACGGCGATACATGCGACAGGTGATCCAGCCCGCGCCGTCCGCCATGCGCAAACGCAACCCCCGCCCTTTGATCAAGCGTGCGAACTGGATATCTTCGATAATCGAGGCGCGCACCGCCATATGCCCACCAATGCGATCATAGGCTTTGCGCCGAAACGCGAGACATTGCCCATTTGCCGCCGCCAACGCGGGCGACGACGACCGCTGCACGGCGGGGATCGGCAAATAGCCCAAAATCACAAAGGCGATCAACGGCACGACCAGCCGCTCCCCCCACGATTCGGTGATCTGCGTGGGCCACACCGTCAACAGATCGGCGTCGGTGCGCGCCATCATGCCGGTCAGCGCGTGCAATGCCCCCGCATTCCAACGGACATCGGCATCGGTGAACACCAAAATGCGCCCCCGCGCCTCCGCCGCAAGCTGCTGGCACGCCCAATTTTTGCCCAACCATCCCCCCGGCAAGGGTTTCCCGTTGATGACGCGCAAGCGGGGATCGCGATCTGCCGCCAAACGCGCGATCGCGGCGGTGTTGTCAGTCGAACCGTCGTCCAGCACGATCACCTCAAAGGCGGGGTGATCTTGCGCCAACAACATGAGTACCGTCTGGCGGATGACGGCGGCTTCGTCGCGCGCGGGGATGCACACACTGACGAGCGGCGTCTCACCCGCTTTGAGCGGGAGCGCCCGCAAGCGGGGCAGCGCCCACAAATTCACCAGCGTGATCATAAGAATGCCGCCCCAAAGGACGGCGAGCAACACAACAAGAACGGCAATGCCCCCCATTACGCCATCCCCAAGCGCCGCCGCAACCACGCACGCGGTCGCGGGAACTGGCGCAGATCAGCACGATACTTGGTGACCAGCAAGGCGCTGTTGATGATCATGATCGTGAGCAAGGTCGGGTCGGGGTGGGCGAGGATCATATACGCCAGCAAGCACGTCAGCAGCATCACAATCGCCCAGCCCGAAACCTCAATGATGCTGAACCACAAGCCCAGCAGGATGCCCGCAAACGTCGGAATCTCCCACGCCGTCAGCGCGATCCACACCCCCCCACTGACAGCGACCGCTTTGCCGCCCTTGAAGCGCAAAAAGGGGGAAAAGGCATGACCAAAAATCGGAGCCAACGCGACCAAGACCAGCCCCGCGCCGTGTATGCCCACGATCCAGACGGCGATGCCCACAGGCACCATGCCCTTGATGACATCGAGCGCCATCGCCAACAAACCGATGCGCAAGCCCCCCGCTTTGATGACGTTGGTCGCGCCCGGGTTGCCATCGCCGACCGCGCGCAGATCGCGGCGCAGCACCAGCGACCCCAGCCAATACGCCAACATCAGCGACCCACAGAAAAAGCCGATCCCCGTCCACAGGGCTATCGGTCCGAGATCATTTGGGGTCATGGTGTCCTCTGTGCCGAGGTAAGATCAGCCAGCGGCGTTGGGAGCGCGCCTTCACTAGCGGCATAACGCCGGAGCGCCGCCAACAAAAAGCCGCCCATCACCAGCCCGCCGACAATGCCGGGGATGGGCAAGTTCCAAAAGAAAATCAAACCGAAGGTCTCCAAGAACCACGAGATCGCATAGATCAGCAGCAACGGGCGCATGGGCAAGCGCCGCACGGGGGCGATCCCGCTGGCGATGGTCGTCAGCAGCACCGACGCCAACAGCCAGCCCGCGTAATTACTCAAAGGAATCCCGACGTAGTTCAGCGCGCCGGGGTCGTTCCACACCCACAACCCCCAATGTACCATCTGCGGATCGAGAAACAAATCCCACGCTGTGAACGCCAACGCGCTCCAACCGATGAAGGCGAGGCGCTGCGCGACCCGCCCTGTGACGTGCTGGCTCAAGATATTTGCCACCGCCCACGCCGGCGGCAACATCATCAGCCATGCCAGCGGCACGAGGATAGGCACCCCGCCGATCTGGGGTTGCAAAATCGAGGTGTAATCATAGTCGCCAAAGGGAAAACCAGTCGTATGCCCGATATATTCAATCCCCCACGCGCACAGGACGATCACGCCCGCCATGCTCAACATCCGTCGCCAGCCCCACACGACCCGCACCGCCGCCAATGACGCCACCGCCTGCGAGACCACCCCCGCCGAAATATCGAGCGGGAACAGCGCTTCGCCCACCGTCCAGCGCAAAATCGGCACCATGATCATGATCAGGGTCCACGCGCCGATGAAGAGGAACAACGGCGCTTCACGGGCATCTTCGCGCGCGGCTTGTACTTGCCGCCCAACTTGTTGCAGGAACGTGGTCACGTTAGTTCACCGCCCGCAACAGCTTATCGACATCGCCCGCCACTTCCAAGCCCGCACACTCGCCCGTGCCCTCGAAGATCCGCCGCCCATTTGCGCCGGTTAAGCGCACCTCAACGACGCCTTTCAGGGTTTCGGGCACGCGCGTGCCCATGTCTTGGCGGTTGGGTCCCGGCAGCATTGTCGCTTCGGCGCGCGTCGCCAGCACTTCGAGCCGTTGTTTGCCGCCCGCCACCACCCACGTCACGGCGTAATCGGTGATCGCCAGTTTTTCGACACGCGCTCCTGTGTAGGTGGCGAAACGGTGGAACTGCCCCTCATGCCACAAGCCCGCCAGAAAGCCGGAGAACCACAGGCTCATCAGCGGGGTGACCGCCACCGACGCCGTGAACGACGTGCCCGGCGCGGCGAAATGGTTGGTCTGCATCCACACCCACCCGCCGGGGAAGGACTTGCCCCAATCTTTTTCGATATAGCCCCGCCCCCCCGTAAAATCATAAGCGAGGCTATCGACGGTCAGCGCCCCCGTGACGGCGTGATCTAGCCCCAAAATGCCGTGATAGCATTCCATGATCGGCAACCAGCCAAACGCCCCCATCACGCCCGGTTCGACTATCGAAACGGGCCACGAGATCGCCTTGCCGAAGCGCAGATCGCCCTTCACGGTGCGCAGATCATCGGCGATATCGAGCGTGATGCCGTCTAGCGTAAAGCGGTTATTGCCAATACGCAGGTCAAACGTCCCGCGCGCGATCTGAAATGCCTCCGCCGGAAAGCGGTGATAACTGGCATCCCCGCTGACGCCATCGAACACCTGAATAAAGGCATGGTGTTGGGCGGGGTCGTCGCTCAAGAAAATGCCGGGGATCACCGCAAAGCGGCAGGATCGATCTGGCGAGACCATCTTAAAATACCACCCCTCAAAGTAAGGGGGGCGCTTGCTATGCCCGTGATACCATTCGGGGTGCAAGACGAGATCGAAATAACTGGTCATAGAAGTCTCTCTTTTATAAGATGATGCGCGCCCTATACTGTTCGACCCACGCCGCTTGGCTCGGCAATAAATGAGTCTCCCCGTCCAAGGGCTGCCAATACAATTCCAAGATGCGCTCATCGTCGCCACTGTCGATCACCGTCCACTGATCGGGCGTGGGCGCGGTCGGCGTCAGGTGATAAAAGTGCCGCACGACGTGCTGGGTCAACGCGCTCAGGGATAACCACCCGTGCGCTTCCCACAGGGTGCCGAACACTTTCGTCGTGGGATTATAACTGCTTTCGCGGTAGTGGATGCGCGCCCATGCCGCGCTCGTCTCGATCAGCATGACCGTTAAGCCGCGCTTCAAAAGGAGCGCATCGGGCGCGGCGGGGCTGGTCGGCGTGCTGCGCAAAAGCTGATCGGTCATGAGCAACCGCGCGTTGTGGCTCAGCGGAACCGTCTCTACCGCAAGTTTGGCGATCACGCGGACGGCGGTTAAGCCTGTTTCCTCGGCGGTTTCGCGCAGCACCGCGTCATCGGGTGGCTCCCCGTCTTCAACCGTGCCCGCTGGCACTTGGATGGTGCCATCATCGGGGCGGCGAAAGATCAACAGTTCGCGACCGGTAGCGGCATCGCGCGTGATCAACGCCGTCACTTTTTGGATTGGGTGAACTAGGATGCCATCATCAGACATTATGGCGTGCCTCCCATGATTGCCGCTAAGCTTTCGCCTGTGAAGCAGCACGATAGCGGGCGGCAAATGCCAATGCTGTCGTGTGAACCCGCGCCCAACTGTCACCCGCTGGATCGAGAATGTTGTGTTGCCCGGCGACTTCTTCGTACTGGGCGTGGAGCTTTGCCGCCAAGATGCGCGTCTTTTCCGGTTTCACCAATTCATCGCTGTTGCCTTGGGTGACCAACACGGGCACGCCGACCTTGCCCGCTTCTGCCGCCCCCAACTGACCGGCACGACGGATTTGCTCAATGATGACGGTGGGGATAGCGAACTTGCGAATGCCGTCTTGGGTGGCGGGGTCATCGAGATTGGCGGACGGCATGAATTTATGGATGCCGTCGCGCGTGCCCGGATCGTTAAAATCCATTTTGACCAACGAAAAAGGCTTGATCTGCGGGAAGACATAGCGCAATGCGGGCAGCAGTTTCCACAACGGATTGTCGATCTCCCAAAACGGATTAAACAGCAACAAGCCTTGAATTTGGGTAGGCGAGGTGACGGCAGCATGGATCGCCAGTGCGCCCCCCATCGAATTGCCCGCCAGCCACACGACCTCATGATCCCGTCGCAAGGAAGTGAGGGCGGCAACGAGGGCGTTTTGCCAATCCGCCAAGCGCCGATCCGCTAATGTGGCGATATCGGCACCGAAGCCGGGCAACAACATGCCATGCGCCGTCCAGCCTTGTTGATGAAACACCTCTGCCAGCGGGCGCATCTCGGCAGGGGTGCCGGGGAAACCGTGAATCAGCAGCAGTGCCGCGCCATTCGTCCCCGCCCGATGGAACGCTTGATGCTCGGCACCTGTGAACACATTATTCAACATCACGAACTTCCGACGGGATGTCGGTCAGCGCCAGCGCATGGATCACATCGAAGCCGAACAAGAACAAGCCTTGCAAGAAGATGCCCACGCCCATGCCACTGCGTGCCGCTTTGTCGGACGCCCGCAAGCGCAAGCCGCCGAGCATGTACAGGATGTCGAGTCCGGCATTGATCCATAACAGGCGGCGCAGACTCTTTTGTTCTTTGAGCTGCACAGCGGGGTCTTCCGGCGCATCTAACGTTTGCCGCCGCCGATCGGTCATCACGGTGCCAAAGAAAGCGATGCCGACATTGACGAATGCCCACCCGACGAACTGCCCCCCCATGCCGCGCCAAAACCCACGTCGCAACAGCATGACCATGCCTAGTCCGGTGCTGAGCGCCGCCCATTGTGCCAAGCGTCGCGAGAGTGTCGCCTGAAACTGCCACATATCGATCATCGTACTGTCCGCCCCTATGATGGTGCTAATTGCCCTCTATTGTGGCGCAAAGCGGACAAATCGGCATGAAAGAATCATGCGTTTCTCATGCGTGCGCGTCGTGTTGTACAATATGTGAAGCTAACGCAGGTCAAAGCCTGTTGAGATGCGAAAGGTTTCCTGAGCATGGTCATTCGCGAACAAAAAATGAGCCTAGACGAATACCGTGCCGTCACCGAATTGCCGGAAAATCGCGACCGCCACTTAGAATGGATCGATGGGGAGATCGTCGAGAAGATGGGCAGTTTCACACCGTCACGCATCGCGCTTGAGATCGCCCGCTTCTTGGGGAATTATCTCGCTGAACGGCGTCTCGGCTATATCACCGGCGCGGATGGCAGCTATTTGATGTCGCTAGACGGGCAAATGTTCATCCCCGATGTCGGCTATATCAGCCGTGCCCGTTTGCCCCAAGCCCCCGCGCGTGAGGTGCCCTTGCCGCCCGATCTCGCCGTCAAGGTCAAGTCACCGACCGACCGCGTGCGCGATCTGCGGAAAAAAGCGGAGCAGTATTTGGCATATGGCACGGCGATGGTGTGGTTGGTCTTGCCAGAGGCGAATCAAGTCGAGGTCTATACCCCCGATGACGATGTGCAGGTCTTTGGGCTAGACGACACGATCAGCGGTGGGGCGGTGCTGCCCGACTTCACCTTGTCCGTGCGCGCGATCTTCGCGGGTGATTAGGGAGATAAAGGCTGCGTCATGGTCATTCGCGAACAAAAAATGAGCCTAGACGAATACCGCGCCGTCACCGAATTGCCGGAAAATCGCGACCGCCATTTAGAATGGATCGATGGGGAGATCGTCGAAAAAATGGGCAGCTTCACACCGTCACGCATCGCCGCCCTGATCTCGTTTCTGCTCAATAGTTTTGTTCTGCCACGCGCTATCGGCTGTGTCACGGGTGCCGACGGCAGCTATTTGATGTCGCCCGACGGGCAAATGTTCATCCCCGATGTCGGCTATATCAGCCGTGCCCGTTTGCCCCAAGCCCCCGCGCGTGAGGTGCCCTTGCCGCCCGATCTCGCCGTCGAGGTCAAGTCGCCAACCGACCGCGTGCGCGATCTGCGGAAAAAGGCGGAGCAATATTTGGCGCATGGCACGGCGATGGTGTGGTTAGTCTTGCCAGAGGCGAATCAAGTCGAGGTCTATATCCCCGATGACGATGTGCGGGTCTTTGGACTAGACGACACGATCAGCGGTGGGGCGGTGCTGCCCGACTTCACCTTGTCCGTGCGCGCCATTTTTAGCGAATTGTAATCCTTGCCTTCACAATGGAGTATCTTATGTTGGAATTGTTACCGCCCCTTGCGAACCTGTCGCTGTTCATCGGCGCGGCGCTGATCCTGATCATCACCCCCGGTCCTGCCGTGCTATACATCATCGCCCGCAGCGTCGATCAAGGGCGGCGTGCAGGGTTGGCGTCCGTGTTGGGCGTCGAGATCGGCAACAGCGTCCATGTGTTGGCGGCGGCATTCGGCTTATCCGCCATTTTACTATCGTCGGCGCTGGCGTTTGATGTCGTCAAATACTTGGGCGCGGCATACCTGATCTATTTGGGCATCAAGACCTTGCGCACGCCCGTGATCGTGGACGCGAACGCCGTGATCGAACCCAAGCCGCTGCGCCAGATTTTTGGGCAGGGGGTGGTCGTCGCCATTTTGAACCCCAAGACGGCGCTGTTCTTCTTCGCCTTTTTGCCCCAATTCGTGGATACCTCGCGCCCGGTCGTGACGCAAATTTTGTTCCTCGGTACGGTGATGGTGGTCATCGCCACGATCAGCGATAGCCTATACGCCTTGCTCGCCGGCACCATTGGCGGGTGGTTGCGTCGCAGTCGGGCGTTCCTGAAAATTCAACGTGCGGTCGCGGGTGGGACTTATATCGTGTTGGGCATCTCGGCGGCATTCGCGGGCAACAACAAAAGTTGATGTCATTGATCTCCCTCCTCAATCGTCACAAATTGTGGATCGTCCTGCTCGTGGCGTTGGCGGCGCGCGGGACGGTTTTGTTGTTGTTCCCGAACATCTTCGCCTTTGAGCAAACGGGCACGATTCACGGCAGCGAAGCCTATGACGTCTATGCCCAAAACCTCAATGCCACCGGCGTCTATGGACGGGTGCCGGGCGTGCCTGACGCCAATATCCCGCCATTGTACAGTTATGCGCTGGCAGTGATCTACGCGGCATTGGGGCGGGGCTATTTGCAGGTCGGCTTCTTTCACACCGCGCTTGATCTGGTGTCGATGCTGCTGCTGTACGCCATCACGATCCGGATCACCCGCCCCACATTAGAGGAAGGCGCAGCGGCATGGGTGGGCACGTTGGCGGTGGCGGCATATGCCGTCTACCCCTACCTGATCTTTCAAAACTTGACGCTCATCGACACGCCTTTTTTCATGACGCTGACCTATGCCTTCATTTTGGCGATGGTGCTGCTGCGCGAACGCGAGTCGTGGAGTGGGGAAACATTCGTGATCGCCGTGGTCGGTGGGGCGCTGTTGGGCATCAGCCTGATGACGCGCCCGATCTTGCCGCCGTTGGCACTCTTGATGGCGCTCTGGTTTTTGTTCCGGCGTCCGCTCGGTCAAACAATCGTGCGCTTGGGGGTGGTCGCGGTCGTGAGCATTGCCGTCGTGATCCCTTGGATGCTCCGCACCAGCGCCGTCTATGGGACGTTCGTGCCCCTCTCAGTGACCAGCGGTTCCAATTTGTGGCAGGGCAACAATGAGGACGTAGTGGCGATCTTGCGGGCGGGCTATGACGTGCAGTGGACCTCCCCGACGCTGACCAGCGCCGACAGGGACAGCGCCGAAGCCGACCGCGAACGGACGGCGCTGGTGTGGGCATACTGGAATGATCATCCGGAGCAACTGCCAGAACTGTTTTGGACGAAATTCCTTGTGCATTGGAGCATCGACATCGCCCCGCGCCTGAACCCGACCGCCGGAGTCTTGCCGCGTCTCGATTATCAAGGGGACGCCCAAGCCACCGAAAGCGCGACAGGCGAGTTGACGCTCGGCGGGCTGCCCCCCGGCGATCCGGTGGACACCTACTCGACGCCGCTGTTTGATCAGATCGGACGGCTGTTGCATCGCCTTTACTTTGGGACGCTGTTCGTCTTGGCGGTCATCGGCATGGGGTTGTCGCTACGTGGTTGGCGCGATCTATCGTTGTTGTGGTGTATCCAAATCAGCATGACGGTCGTGTATGTGCTGTTTCACCCGTCAACGCGCTACCGTGTCCCGACCGATCCGCTCTTGTTCGTGTTATCGGCATTTGCAGTGGTGACGCTTTGGCAGGGGCTTATCCACCGACGCGCCGCCAAAGGAACCGTATGACCGATGCCATCACGCCCGCCGCTATCCTCACCATGATGCGCACCATGCCATGGGTGGTGCGCAACGAGATCGCCCGCATGGTCATTACGCCCGCCGCCCGTCTACGGTTTGCGCTGGCGGGGATCGCCTGGGGGGAGGGCTGGCGCATGTATGGCTTGCCGATCCTGCAAATCTATCGGGGCAGTCAGGTGCAGATCGGGGCGGGGTTCACTTTGCGCTCCACGCCGCACAGCAATCCACTGTCCCCGTACCATCCGGTCATGATCAGCACGCGCACGGCGGCGGCACGGCTGACTATCGGCGTGAACTTTGGCATGACCGGGGGCGGGATCATCTGCGCGCAGCAAGTCACCATTGGCGATCACGTCACGATTGGCGCGAACACGATTTTGACCGATACGGATTTTCACCCGCTGGATGCGCCCACGCGCCGCACCCGTCCGTCCGATGCCGCCACCGCGCCCATCGTGATCGGGGATGATGTGTTCATCGGCATGGGGGCGATCATTCTCAAAGGCGTGACCATCGGCACAGGCAGCGTGATCGGAGCGGGCAGCGTCGTCACGCGCGATGTCCCCCCCGGCGTGATCGCGGCGGGCAATCCGGCACGGGTGGTACGGGCGGTGTGATGTGCAACTGTTGAGGGAAGGATGAGGGCGCTTACATGGCGCTACCGCCGCTGGCGGCATTGAAACACCGTTGGTTGCATGACTCTGCCCTCTTCGCCTATACTATCGGTACCGATAACATCTTGGCGCTCTCATACTCTGTACCCACAGCCATTCACAGGGGAAATTGTTATGCCGCCAGAGCCAAACGTACCGCATCAGTCGCGCCCCAACCCGTTGGGGTTACAACCTTTTGATCCCTCCGAGCCGTATGTGTTCGTCTCCTACTCGCGCGTGGACACCGTTTTTGTGCAACGCTTCGCCCGCGATCTGCAAAATTATGGCGTGAATGTCTGGATCGACCAGATCGGCTTGACCGCCGGCACCCCCAATTGGGACAAGGCGTTGCGCGATGCCGTGCGCAACTCGATTGCCTTCCTGCTCATCGCCTCGCCCACCTCGCGCGAGTCTAATTATGTCGCGGATGAAATCACCCTCGCCCGCATGTATGCCAAACCGATCTATCCGATCTGGGCATTGGGCGATCAGTTCATGGACTCGATCCCAATGGGCATGGGGCGCACCCAATACATCGACGCCCGCCAAGATGCGGTCTATCCCATCGCCATCAGCTTGACTGTCGAAGCCGTCAAAGGGGTGAAGCCGGAGCTTCAACTGCCGGAACCCACCCTGCAAAAGAAGCCCACGCTCAAACCGCATCAACTCGCCAACCCCTATAAAGGGCTGGAGTCCTTCCGGTCGCAAGACCGCGAATTGTTCTTCGGGCGCACCCAATTGATCGCCGATATGGTCAAAGCCATCGCCGAGTTCCCCCGCTTCATGGGCGTCTTGGGTGCCAGCGGCAGCGGCAAATCCAGCGTCGTCATGGCGGGCTTGCTGCCCACGCTCGCCGATGGTGCCTTGCCCGGTTCGCGTGCTTGGGTGTACCTCGCCCCTTTCACCCCGTCCGGCTCCCCGCTGGAACGCATGGCAGAAGTCTTTGCCCGCGAACTCCCGCAAAAAACGTTGAGCGTCGTCCGCGATGAACTCGACCACCCCACCGCGCAGGGCGTGACGCGCTTGGCACGCCAAGTCGTCGATCTCAATCCTGAGCGCCGCGTGGTGGTCTACATCGATCAATTTGAAGAACTGTTCACGCTCACCCGTTCCCAAGATGAGCGCGAGCAATTCATCCATCTGTTGACGACTGCCGTCGATACCCCCGACTCGCCCGTGACTATCATCTTGTCGTTGCGTGCTGATTTTTACGATCATGCCCTCGAACATCCGGCGCTGGCGGCATTGCTGGCGGAGCATCAAAAACCGGTCACGCGCATGAGCTTGGCGGAATTATACGAGGCGGTGCGCGCCCCCGCCGCCGCTGTCGGCATTGATTTTGAAGACGGCTTAGTCAGCGATCTGGTGTTCGCCGTCCGTGACGAACCGGGGACATTGCCCCTGTTGCAATTCACGCTTGCCAAGTTGTACGAACAACGCACGGGCGGCAAACTGACGCGCGCCGCGTATCAAGCCATCGGCGAAGTGTTGGGGGCGCTTGCTCAACATGCCGAGACCACGTATGCCGCGCTCCCATCCGATGATCACCGCAAAAGCGCGCGCGATCTATTCTTAAAATTGATCACCCCCGGCAACAGTGAGCAAGAGACCGCCCGCCGCCGCGCCAAAGCCAGCGAACTGGACTTGGTAGACCCCGTGCAGCGCAAAATCATCCATGCGGTCAAAGAAGCCTTTGTCAACGCGCGCTTGTTGACCACCGACCGCATCCGTGACGACGAAACACTGGAAGTTAGCCACGAGGCGCTGATCCGACGGTGGGATCGGCTGGCGGTGTGGCTGCACGACGCCCGTGATGATGTTTTGTTCGGCACGGGCTTGAATGCCGACGTTGACGAATGGATGCGGCGCAGCAAACCGACCGATCAGCCGGAACGGATTTATCAGTTTTCTAAATTGCGCGAGGCGCAAGACTGGGTGACGCGCAACCCGCCCGATCAAGGGATCGCCGATTTCTTGCAAGCGTCGGTCGTTTACCAACAGGCGCAAGAACGTCTGGACGAGCAACGCAAGCGCGAATTGCGCGAAGCCGCCGAATTAGCAGCGCGCGAACAAAGCCGTGCCGAACAAGCCACCCAAATGGCGACGACCGAACAGGCACGCGCCGAAAGCGCCACTCAACGGGCACGCCGTCAGAATCGGATTTCGGCGGCAGTGGGGGCGTTCGCGCTGGTATTTGTGATCGGCGCGATCCTCATCAGCGCGACGCAGATCGGGCGCTCCACGACCGCCCGCAACGATGCCAACACCGCCGCCGCCGAAGCCGCCACCGCAATTGTTGATTCAGATAAGCGTGCCGATACCGCTGTCGCCGTGGTCAATGCGGCATCGACCGATGTCGGCGTGGCACGTCATCAAATGGCGACGGCGGATGCCCAAGCTGCCACCGCCATCAACGCGCGTGACCGCGCACAACAAGAAGCCGTCGAAGCGGAGCGTCAGATCATCGCCGCCCAAGCCAGCGCCCGCGCCGTTGCCACCCAAGTGGCGCAACTTGGCTCGCAACTAGAATCAGAGGTTGAACTTGCCTCGCGGTCGTTGGCGCTGGCTGCCGAAGCTGCGCTCAATGATGATAGTGTCGAGTCCGCTG
>Ga0209181_10010022_pt1 | contig 12357 bp, 8 predicted proteins | sample MAT05_FD_187208 | JGI IMG/M metagenome (GOLD analysis project Ga0209181, IMG submission 187208) | Freshwater microbial communities from Lake Fryxell liftoff mats and glacier meltwater in Antarctica - MAT-05 (SPAdes) (version 2) | ecosystem: Environmental > Aquatic > Freshwater > Ice > Liftoff... | reverse complement strand
GAGATCACGCTAAATCCGAGGCGTAAAAAAGTCGCCGCACGCGTTCTTCTTTCAACCGCAGGACTGTCATAAACCAGCGTGCAATCCCAGTCGCTCTCATTGATGTCGACAGGCAACACGTTGACGCCGTTCTTCGCCGCGTCCTGTGTCAGCTGTGATGCCGAATAAAAACCCATCGGTTGGCTATTGAGTAGCGCACAGCAGAACGCCGCCGGGAAATGAAATTTAAGCCAGGATGAGGCATACGCGAGCAGGGCGAAACTGGCCGCATGTGACTCCGGGAAACCGTAGCTGCCGAAGCCCTCGATCTGTTTGTAGATTGAGTTCGCGAACTCAAGCGAGTAGCCGCGCTCCAGCATGCCGTTGGTCAGTTTTTGTTCGAGATGACCCATGCCCTCCTTTTTTTTCCAGGCGGCCATGGAACGGCGTAATTGATCGGCCTCACCAGCCGTGAAGCCCGCCGCGACCATCGAGAGCTCCATCACCTGTTCCTGGAAAATCGGGATACCTAGTGTTCGTTTGAGCACCTTCTCCACTGCGGCGGAGGGATAGCTGACCTTCTCGATGCCTTGTCGACGTTTAAGGTACGGATGCACCATGCCGCCCTGAATCGGGCCGGGTCGCACGATGGCGATTTGCACCACGAGATCAAAGTAGTTGACGGGTTTCAATCGCGGCAACATGTTCATCTGCGCGCGCGATTCCACCTGAAAAACGCCCGTGCTTTCACCACGACACAACATGGCGTAAACGGCGGGGTCTTCTTTAGTGATGTTCTGCATGACGAACGGTTTTTGCAGTTGCTGGCTCACGAGATCAAGCGCGCGGCGGATGCACGAGAGCATGCCGAGACCGAGGATATCTACCTTCATCAGTCCCAGCGCCTCGACGTCGTCCTTGTCCCACTGAATCACCGTGCGGTCTGGCATCGCGGCGTTTTCAATCGGCACCAGATGGTCGAGACGGTAGCGAGCGATGACAAAGCCGCCGGGATGTTGCGATAGGTGACGTGGAAATCCGTAGAGCGCCTGTGTGTGTGCTACCAGTTGCCTGACGCGACGCACCGTCGGGTCAAATCCCATTTCGACGAGGCGTTCGTCCAGTTCGAATCGCTTGTCCCACCAGCTTAAATTTTTGGTGAGACGATCCATTTGGTCGAGCGAGAAGCCGAGCGCTTTTCCGACGTCCCGGATTGCACTTTTTGTTCGGTAGGCGGTGACAACCGCGCACAAGGCTGCCCGCTCGCGACCATATCGTGTGTAGATGTACTGGATGATTTCTTCACGGCGCTGATGCTCAAAATCCACGTCGATATCGGGTGGTTCATCGCGCTCTTTCGATACGAATCGCTCGAACAGAACGCTGGTTCGCTTTGGGTCAAGCTCGGTAATGCCGAGGCAGTAACAGACGGCGGAATTAGCCGCTGAACCACGTCCCTGACACAGAATGTTCAGCCTGCGCGCTTCTTTCACGATGTCGTAGACGGTGAGGAAATACGCCTCGTACTTGATCTCTGCGATCAGTTTGAGTTCTTTTTCCAGTAGCGCGCGGACTTTGTTGGGAATACGTTTACCGTAACGACGGTGAGCGCCGAGGTAGGTTTGTTCACGCAGATAGGTCGTTGCGGTGTGGCCTGGAGGTACGACTTCGTCGGGATATTCGTAGCGTAGTTCGTCCAGCGTGAAACGGCAGGTTGCAGCGATTTGCGCGCTCTCGATCAATAGCTCATTCGGGTAGAGATGAGCGAGTGAATTGATGGGGCGAAGTACGCGCTCTGCGTTTTGTTCGGCTAGCGCGCCCAGTTCATCCACGGTCGTTTTGTTGCGAATGGCGGTGAGAATGTCCTGCAACGGTTGGCGCGACTTGTTGTGCGCTAGAACGTCACCGCAGGCGGTGAGTGGAATGTGGTGAAGCTGCGATAACGCGTACGCCTGCTCGAAGCGCAAGGCGTCTGTGGCAGTGAGCAGTCGAGAGTAGCCGAGGGCGCGCGGGAGATGGGCGAGGGCGTTGAGCAGGGCTTCACCGTTGGTCGTCTGATATGCCGGGATGATGATCGCGAAGCACTCTCTAAGATACGCCAGATCACCCAGTTCTAGCTGATATTTGCCTTTGCTTTCGCGTTGTCTGGCGCGGGTAATCAGTGTCGTCAATGTGCCGTAACCGTGGCGGGTTTGCGCGAGCAAGATCACCGCGTTGCCATCGATTTCGAAGCATGAGCCGGTAATGATGCGGAAATCAGGAGCCCCTTTTTTGCTAACGGGCTTATCGTTTTTCGCACTGCACAACTCGCGCCATTTGACATGAGCGCGCACCGAGCCCGCCAGCGAACATTCATCGGTGATTGCCAGCGCACGATAGCCGAGGACGCACGCAGTCTCGACGAGTTCTTCAGGGTGCGAGGCGCCCACCTGAAAGCTGAAATTACTGCGGCAATAAAGCTCGGCGTAGACGGGAAGCATGGTGAAGTGAGCGGCGACGGGTGAACAGTGAGTAGTGAGCTTTGGCGGATGAGTCGTGTGCCTGTTGCCTCCTCCCTTTCAAGGGGAGGGTCGGGGTGGGGATGGGTTTTCGTGCTTCAATGTAGCCACAGCTTTTTAATGAAAGCCATACTGAACGAGGGATTAAGGCTATTTAATTAAGAAGTCGATATTCAATTTTTTATGCACTTATCCCCGATGTAGCCGCGCTTAAACGAAAAAGCTGATAGAAATTGTTTCGTTCAAATCAGGCAAAAACACCCTGCAAAAACCAGTCGTTGCGTGGTCGTTCGCGGTAGACCCATAGCGCACGATGATCGGGGGTTCTGGCGATGTAGTAATCGCGTTGTGTGCTGATGCTTCCGTCTGGATGCGACCAGTTTTCGGCAATACGTTCTGGCTGCTGCAAATAGATTGATTGTGTGAAAGCGGTGATCTCGCGCTCCGTCAGGCGTCTCGGGGGATCGACCAGCCACGCAGGACGAGTATCAGCGTTGTCGCCCACTTGCAAATTGCTGGCGATCGATTGCGCCAACGTATTGGCGGACTCAGGTAATGCATTGGCATTGCAGCGAGGCTGACGCAGTGCCCCGTCTCCCAGCCGCAGTTTGAGCAGCGTAGTCAGCGCGCTCCATTCGCGATCTCTAAGCCTGGATTTGTCGAAGAGATCGACGTCGGCAAACTGCATCGGCTCAATGCGCTCGCAGGCAAGACTGATGCTGGAGATTTCATGCGGAATCGGCAGTCGTTCGATGCGTGCATTAAAGAGGCGTAGCCAGTCTGACGCGAGGTGTATGCCGTGTGCGGCCTGTAGCGAAAATTCTGTCAGCTTGAGACTGCCTTCATGAAAACGGAATCTAATCGCCGCGCTCGTAGCCGCGCGACTCGTCAGGAAATCCTGTAATTGCAGCAACAGCGCTTCAACGCCCGGCATCCAGTGATCTTGCTCGCGTGCCAGATCAAGAAATTCAACGGTTTCAGCGAAGCGCACCACTGGCTGCCAGAACGGTAGAGTCTCTGTCGCTTGCCCGTACGCACGAGCCAGTGCGAGCGTCATCGCTGTGCCGTAACGACGGCTTAGCTCGGACGCGGGCAGTCGTCGAAGCGCGGCGAGGCCATGCAGATTGAGCGCATGCAGCTCGTCAATCAATTCGGTAGAAAAATCCGTGGTGTCGAGACTCAAGTCATCGAGCCACGGGGTGATGTTGTCGTCCACCACCAGCTGTCGATGCGCACGAGCGAGCCAGCGCGCGCCGCTTGCAGTGGGGGCGAGCACGACATGGGTACGCGTGTGTTGCGCGTGTGAGATGACTTGCGCTTGCTGCTGCAACGCATGCGTACCGCCGAACAGGGTCAGTGAGGCCGACACGTCAAGCAGCAGACCGAACGATTCGCTGATGTGTACGTTGGGAGTTAATCGACTGGTTGCTTCAGCCAGGCGCGTCAACAATGCGGTTTCTCGCATGGGTTCGCGCGGCAGCGTGATCAGCGCATCGGTGAGTGCAGTGGCCTCAGCCAAAGAGCTTTGCAGACTAATACCCAGACGCGCCGCTTTCTGGTTGCGTGCGACGATGCGTGGCCTACGTCCTTCGCGCTCGAAGATGGCAACCGGCGCAGACTCAATCAGCGTGTGCGAAAAAGCTTGCAGGGGGAGGGCGGGGATATAGAGAGCGAGCCACACGGGGCGAAAGCTAGTGCGTGCCTGCCGTGGCGTGCGCTGTACCTGATCGCGTGTAGGTGCCCAGTGGCAGGATTGCCGATGTTGCCGATGTTACCGATGGGTCGCGAGCTAATAACGAATCGGATATCAGTCCGAAAGTGGTCGCCGCATCAAGCTTTTGAGCCGCTCGCAACTGACCATACAGCCGCGCCTGCACCGAGGCGCGATCCAGCGTGATCAGCGGTCGGGTTAAGAGTCGCCCTCGGCACTTGAGCACCTGAAGACGGATATGCGTGTCATCCGCCGCAAAGCCAAAGCGCAACCAGGCCGGCGAGGGCTGCGACATAGAAGATTTGCCGCGAAAGTGGATTAGCATCGTCTCTCGCCCGAGTGTCGACAAATGCAGGCGACGCAGGGTTTCGGGTGCGCAGCTCATATGTGGGGGGCTCCACAGCACCACCATGCCTGGCAGGCCCGATTTGAGCGATTGTTCGGCTGACCATAGGTTTTCCTTTGATAATTTCGCGGAGGAGGAGGGGTTTATTTGTGTAATTCGTGACGCTTCGATACCAGCCTGATTCAGCGCCGGAGCGAACAGGGCGTGCGGCGCACCGATACACAAGATTGGACGTTTTTCCTGGGTCAAACGTGCCATCGCGGGCAGCAACAATGAGAGTTCGCCGCAACCCACGGTATCAGTCATGATCTCCGTCATCGCGCCTGTCGGCCAGCCGTGCCATGGAAGAAATGCGTCCAGCACTCCGAAGCTCGTGGCAATACCGGGGGCGACAGGCTTATGCTGTGTGTCTTGTACGTCTTCCGCGCCCAGCCGAACATGATCACGCACAACGGGATGGTTTGCGGCCAGCTGATTATAGAAAAGCGCATTCATTACTGTTAATTTATACAGTAATTTGTGTCTGCTGCAAATGCTCTTTTGGGGCTTGCAGTGGAACACATAAAAGCCTAAAATGTTGTCATGCTGTCTGACAACTTTGTTTTTGAACGAGGCTTGATTCATGCTGCCGAAGGGTTGAGCGGCTCTGCGCGCGCACCGCTAAATGTGGTTGCGCGACCGCAATCGCTTGCCGATGAAACTTATCGCCAATTGCTGATGCAACTTGAGATGGGGCTGTGGGCCGTCGGCAGCAAATTGCCACCCGAGATAGCGCTGGCTGAATCGCTGGGCGTGTCGCGCCCGGTGGTGCGCGAGGCGCTAGCCCGGCTTAAGGCTGATGGGCGAATTGAGACACGTCAAGGCTCGGGCGCAATCGTTTCGGATCGAAATAAGATTGCGGCGTTTCGCTTCGCGAAAGCAGCCGGTGCCGAAGCGACTGACGCGCTCGATATCGCGGAGCGAGAAATGCTCGAGCTGCGCCAGATCGTTGAGTCCGGCGCCGCTGAATTGGCAGCAAAGCGACGCACCGATGCAGACGTCGCAGCGATCCGTGCAGCGGTGAATGCGATGGATGGTGCTTTGGAAAAAAAGAGCGACGGTTCCGACGTGGACGACGCATTTCACAACGCTATTGCCGCTGCGACACACAATTCACAGCTCACAAAATTCGTCGAATTTGTTGGCGCACAATTCTCAGCCTCGCGCAAGGCCACCTGGGATAAGACGGGATACGGCGTCGGTATCACCGAGGTGGGCCAGGACGATCATCGCGCGATACTCAAAGCCATCGATGATGGCGATGCAACCAAAGCAAAGCGACTGTCACATGCGCACGTGCAGCGTGCGATTGACCGCGTGGCTCGCCGAATCGATGAACCTGCTGCCATGACACACAAGAAAGACTAACCATGCAATCCGCCAGTTTTTTTGAATCCCTGGCAGCGCTCTTGCCCGCAGAAAATCTCAAGGTCGCGGAAGAGGATATGCGTCCCTACGAATGCGACGGCCTGTCGATGTATCGCGCGCTGCCGAAGTGTGTGGCGTTGCCGGAGGATGAGGCGCAGCTAGCCGCTGTGATGAAGCTCTGCCACATGCACCGCATTCCGGTCGTTGCTCGCGGTGCAGGCACGGGCCTCTCGGGCGGCGCGATGCCGAGCCCGGATGCGCTGCTCCTCTCGACCGCGAAGATGATGCGCATGCTCGGCATTGACGCGCTCGCCTGCACAGCACGGGTCCAACCGGGTGTGAGAAATCTCGCCATTAGCGAAGCGGTTTCGCAATACGGCCTCTACTACGCGCCCGATCCGTCGTCGCAAATCGCCTGCACGATCGGCGGCAACGTCGCCGAAAATTCTGGCGGCGTGCACTGCTTGAAGTACGGTCTCACTGTTCACAATATTCGCAAATTGCGCGTCGTTCTGATGACAGGCGACATTGTCGAAATCGGCTCCGACGCACTCGATTCACCGGGCTACGATTTGCTCGCGCTGATGATCGGCTCCGAAGGCCTGCTCGGCATCGTCACCGAAGTTACCGTCAAGCTCACTCCCAAACCGCAACTCGCACAAGTCGCACTCGCCTCGTTCGCGAGCGTTGAAAGTGCCGGTGCGGCGGTCGGCGAAATCATTGCTGCTGGCATCATTCCAGCGGGTTTGGAGATGATGGACAAAATCGCCACAGAAGCCGTGGAAGGCTTTGTGCATGCGGGCTACGACTTGAACGCCGCTGCGATTCTGCTATGTGAGAGCGATGGCACGCCAGAAGAGGTTGCCGATGAAATGGCGCGTGTGGCCGAAGTGCTGCGTAACGCAGGCGCGACCGACATCAAAGTGTCACAAAACGAAGCCGAGCGACTGCGCTACTGGAGTGGTCGCAAAAACGCTTTCCCTGCGACCGGCCGAATTTCGCCAGACTACTACTGTATGGATGGCACCATTCCACGTTCGCAATTGCCTCGCGTGTTGAATTTCATCGCAGAGCTCTCGATCAAATACAACCTGCGCTGTGCCAACGTTTTTCACGCTGGCGATGGCAATTTGCATCCGCTCATCATGTTCGATGCCAACGTGCCCGGTGAGATCGAGCGCGCAGAGGATTTCGGCGCAGAAGTGCTGGAGTTGTGCGTCGAAGTCGGCGGCACCATCACTGGCGAACACGGAGTAGGCGTGGAAAAAATCAATCAGATGTGCGTGCAGTTCTCACCAAAAGAATTGACGCGCATGCATGAGATCAAGCACGCATTCGATGAACACGGATTGTTAAATCCCGGCAAGGCGGTGCCGACGCTGCATCGTTGTGCTGAGTTTGGCAAGATGCGAATTGGTAAAGGCAAGCCCCTGCCGTTTGCGGATTTGCCGAGGTTTTGATGTAGTCCCTCCCCCCGAACATTGCAAAAGGGGGGAGGTTAGGTGGGGGATGGTTTTCGTTCGCGCTGCAGTGTGTCGTTTGCGCGAAAAAACCCATCCCCACCCCAACCCTCCCCTTGAAGGAGAGGGAGCTTAAGGAGATAGTTTTGTTGACCTTTGACCGCCCCACAGAATCTACAGTGAACTCCGCAGTCGAGTCACTACGAAGCGCCTATGGCGACCGCGCCGTCACCACCCACGCAGTGCGCGAGCACCACAGCCACGGTGAAGGCATGCGGGACGCAGCTCTCCCCGACGTCGTCGTCTTCCCCGAGACCAACGAGGAAATCGCAAGCATCCTGAAGCTCTGCAATCAGGCGCGCATTCCGGTCATTGCATACGGCACAGGAACCTCGCTGGAAGGCCACCTGAAAGCGCTGTACGGTGGCGTTTGTCTTGACCTTTCGCGCATGACGAAAGTGCTCGAAATCAACGCGGAAGACCTCGACTGCCGCGTGCAGGCGGGTGTTACGCGCGAGCAGTTGAACGCCGACATTCGCCACACCGGTTTGTTCTTCCCCATCGATCCTGGCGCGAACGCCAGCATCGGCGGCATGAGCGCCACGCGCGCCAGCGGAACCAATGCGGTGCGCTATGGCACCATGCGTGAAAACGTGTTGGGCCTGACGGTGATTACGCCCGATGGCCGCATCATCAAAACTGGCACCCGTGCCCGTAAATCAAGCGCCGGTTACGACCTCACACGGCTCTACATTGGCTCCGAAGGTACGCTCGGCATCATCACCGAAATCCAGTTGAAACTCTACGGCGTGCCCGAGCGCATCAGTGCGGCCGTCTGTCAATTTGCCGATTTGCACGGTGCGGTGAACACCGTGATCACCGCAATGCAGTTGGGCATCCCAATGGCGCGCATTGAACTGCTCGACGACATGCAAATGCAGGCGTGCATCAAGTACAGCAAGCTCGAAGGCCTCGCACCTGTGCCGACACTGTTTATGGAGTTCCACGGCTCCGACGCCTATGTGAGCGAGCAAATCGAGCAAATGAAATCGATCACCGCTGACTACGGAGGCAGCGACTATCGCTTCGCCGACAAGCAGGAAGACCGCACGAAATTGTGGAAAGCGCGCCACGATGTTTACTGGGCCGGGATGAACTTTGTACCAGGAAAGCAATGCTTCGCTACCGACACCTGCGTGCCGATATCGCGGCTGGCGGACTGCATCACCGAGGCCAAGCGTCTTGCGGACGCCAGCGGCCTGATCTGCATGATCGTCGGGCACGTCGGCGATGGCAATTTTCATGTCCAGATCACATTCGATCCGAACAATGCGGACGAGCATCAACGGGCGGATGACGCCGCGTCACGAATCGCACTGGTCGCTATCGAAATGGGTGGCACCTGCACCGGCGAACACGGCATCGGCATTCATAAGCTTGATGCGCTGAAAGCAGAGCATGGCGAGGGCGTTGACGTCATGCGCACCATCAAGCAGGCGCTGGATCCGCACAACATCATGAATCCGGGGAAAACGATACCGATGCAATAGCCGCTGCCGTAGGCGTAGGGCGGGCACTGCCCGCCTCGCAGTCCCTCGCGAAGCGCAAAATAAGTGGGGGCTAACGCCCATTGTTCACGAGGCGGGCAGTGCCCGCCCTACGACACTCAACCCATTCTGCAGCCTAGCCAGCACATTTTGCAAACACCAATCGCCCTATCAAACAAAAGTAGTCGCCCCGATCCACCGCACAACACTGCTATGTCCTACACCCTCCTTATCGGAAACAAAAACTACTCCTCCTGGTCGCTGCGTCCGTGGCTGCTGCTGCACGCGTTCGGCGTTCCGTTCACCGAAGAGCGGCACGTATTCGACACGCCGGAATTTGCCGCCGAGATCCAGTCGCGCAAGCGCTCACCCAATGGCAAAGTGCCGGTGCTCGTTGACGCTGATATCAAGGTCTGGGACTCGCTGGCGATCAGCGAATATCTGGCTGAAAGTCACACCGGTATGTGGCCCACCGAAGCCGCAGCGAGAGCCCATGCGCGCTGCGCCTGCGCAGAAATGCACTCAGGCTTTCAGGCGGTACGCAACTGGATGCCCATGAATGTTCGCCGCAGCTATCCGATTGCGGTGCCGCGCGAAGATGTGCAGAAAGACATTGATCGTATTCAGGCGCTGTGGGCTGAGGCGCGAGCGAATTTTGCAACGGGTGGTGCGTTTCTGTACGGCAGATTCAGCGTGGCGGACGCCTACTTTGCGCCGGTCGTTTTCCGATTCAACACCTACGGCGTGAAGTGTTCGCCTGTCGTCGCAGAGTACCTGAACGCCATGCTGGCTCATCCGTCTATGCAGCAATGGATCGCAGATTCAAAAGCAGAAAAAGAAGTCGTCGACCATGAAGAGCCGGAACATATTTATGCGGCGATCTAGTAATCTGCTCCCTCTCCCGCAAGGGGATAGGGGGCCAAACCCCGAAATGCATCATGATCGAATCCTGGCAAAACCAAATTAAAGCCGCAGCCGCGAGGGGAGAAAAGCTCACCATTCGAGGAAGCGGCAGCAAGTCCTTCCTCGCGCCTGAAGCGCGAGGTGAAGTGCTCGACACGAGAGCACATGCAGGTATCGTCGAATACGATCCTAAAGAGTTGGTTATTGTTGTTCGCTGCGGCACCACCATTGCCGAGATCGAGCAAACGATGGTCGCAGCCAACCAGCTGCTCGCCTTCGAACCCCCTCATTTCGGCGAGCACGCAACGATTGGCGGCATGGTCGCAAGCAGCTTGTCCGGCCCGCGTCGTCCGTATGCGGGTGCGGTGCGGGATTTCGTGCTCGGCTGCAAAGTGCTCGATGGCAAGGGCGATCACTTGAGCTTTGGCGGCAAGGTGATGAAGAACGTTGCAGGCTTTGATGTGTCGCGACTGATCACTGGATCAATGGGCACGTTGGGCGTGATCACCGAGGCATCATTCAAATGCCTGCCGTTGCCCAAGGCGCAACAAACCCGAGTGTTCCAGATGGATGCGCAGGCCGCCATTGCAGCGATGAACCGCTGGTACGCCGAGACGAATCCGGTGACGGCGACGACCTGGGTGAATGGCAAACTTTATGTGCGGCTTGCAGGTGCGGAACCCGCTGTGAATTCAGCCGTCGCCAGGCTCGGCGGCGAAGCGCTCGCGAACGATGTTGACTGGTGGCGCGACTGGCGTGAACAGACACATGCGTTCTTTGCAGGCGACGGCCCATTGATTCGCGTGTGCTGCAAGTCGACCGCGCCGTGGGCTGATCTTGCGAACAGTGCTGAGAGGCAAGCCATTGATTGGGGTGGCGCGCAGCGCTGGCTGCGAACACAACCGGTCGCCCTACTGGCCATTCGCGAATGGGCACGTGCTGAAGGCGGTCACGCGACGGTATTTCGTGGAGCGTCATCACAAGCGGAGCGCGTCGAAGCACTGCAACCCGCGCTCGTCGAAGTCAGCCAAAAAATCAAAGCCAGCTTTGATCCGTACAACGTATTTCCATCCTTGCTGTAGGAGCGGCGAGAGCCGCGAACACCCGTTATTCGCGGCTCTCGCCGCTCCTACAAGAACCACCTCATGCAAACCAACCTAGCCGACTTCATCAAAGACACGCCCGAAGGCATTGAGGCTGACGCAATCTTGCGCTCCTGTGTGCATTGCGGTTTTTGTACAGCAACCTGCCCGACCTATCAAATTCTCGGTGACGAGCTGGACGGCCCGCGCGGTCGCATCTATCTCATCAAGCAAGTGCTCGAAGGCGTCGAACCGACGATCAAAACACAGCAGCATCTGGATCGCTGCCTCACCTGCCGCAACTGCGAAAGCACCTGTCCGAGCGGCGTGGAATATGGTCGTCTGGTTGACATCGGCCGCGCGGTGGTTGAGAAAAAAGTCGGTCGTACGTTTGGTCAGTCACTGCAACGAACCGTCCTGCGCAAAGGCCTGCTAAGCAAAAAATCTTTCGCCGCTGCGATTGCGCTCGGTCGAGCTGCGCGCCCTTTGCTGCCAGCTGCATTGAAGGCCAAGATTCAGCCGCGTCGCGCACCGGGTGCCTGGCCCACCGCTCAACATACACGCAGAATGTTGTTGCTCGATAACTGTGTGCAGGACACACTCGCGCCGTCGATTGACAGCGCTACCGCCCGAGTGCTGGACGCGGCTGGCATCACGCTCAAAAGCGTGAGCGCGGGCGGCTGCTGCGGCGCGCTGTCGCATCATCTCAATGCACACGATGAAGCCGTCGCCAAAGTGCGTGCCAACATCGATGCATGGTGGCCACTCATCGAAACGGGCGCAGAAGCCGTAGTCGGCACCGCCTCCGGCTGCTCCGTCATGCTCAAGGACTACGGGCAATTTATGAAACATGACGCGGCGTATGCGGCCAAAGCCCAGCGCGTCGCTATGCTGTCAAAAGACATCTCAGAGGTCATCGCAGCAGAATGGCCAAAACTGCAAGCCAAAGTCGAACCCGCCACCGAGAAAATTGCCTACCACCCACCCTGCACGCTGCAACATGGCATGAAATTGAAGGGGGGCGTTGAAGGCCTGCTCAAGGACATGGGCTTCGCGCTCTCGCCCGTTGCCGATAGCCACCTGTGCTGCGGCTCAGCGGGCACGTACTCCGTGCTGCAACCCAGAATCAGCAATGAACTCAAGAGCCAAAAACTCAAGTCGTTGACGGCTGGCGCGCCAACGCAAATTGCTACGGCCAATATTGGTTGCATGACACATTTACAGAGCGGGACTGAGCTAGTGGTGAAGCACTGGATCGAGTTGCTCGACGAGCGATTAGCGTAGGGCGCGACCTCAACGCTCGGCTCACGCCCTGGTTCCCCGCGTCCTGTAGGCCGCGAGGACGACGCCACAAATTGGTTGATAATTTGTAGATGCCCCGCGCCCACTACAAACGCTTCTTAACCATCCCCACCCGCTGGATG
>Ga0209181_10010021_pt1 | contig 12357 bp, 13 predicted proteins | sample MAT05_FD_187208 | JGI IMG/M metagenome (GOLD analysis project Ga0209181, IMG submission 187208) | Freshwater microbial communities from Lake Fryxell liftoff mats and glacier meltwater in Antarctica - MAT-05 (SPAdes) (version 2) | ecosystem: Environmental > Aquatic > Freshwater > Ice > Liftoff... | reverse complement strand
GAGCAACTCTGTCTCGAACTCAATGAGACAGAAACCCGCTACCCAGGCACCAATCTAAAGCTCCACTTTGTCCCGCTGAGGTCATCAACTTTCCCCGCAAGTCAGGATGTCTGCGCTTGGTACCGCTGTTAAAACTTAAAACTCTCCACTTAAAACTGTCCCCTACCCTTCGATCGTATTGATCTCGACCGGCTCCACTTTGATCCCGAGTTCCTCGAGCCATTGAACGGAGTTTTTCACCTCGCTGCGTTCGCCTACGAGTTCAAGTGAGACGAGACCGATTTCCTCCGTGATGCTGCACTGGCGGATATTGGTAATGATCTTGAACTTCTGTCCAAGCTCCCAAAGCACAGGGCGCGTGATGAGGCGTGATGGGAACATCAGCCAGAAACGGTGTTTTTCGTCAGCCATGATAAGTTTTGGGTCTAAATGTGTTTGGTTCTAATGAATGTGTCTCTTTTCTTGTCAGCGCGGAGCACCACGCCCTTTTTCCTTTTTCCTTGCTCCTTCTTCCTTTTCCCACCCCACCTACCCGCCCGCCAGCGCTGGAGTGATACTCACTTCGTCACGATCCGTGACCGGAGTATTGAGCCCGTCGGTGAAACGAATGTCCTCCCCGTTCACGTGCACGAGGATGAAACGGCGGATTTCCCCGGCTTCGTCGAAGATACGCTCTTTGAATCCTGGAAACGCGGTTTCCAGGTTGGCAAGCACTTCGCCGACATTGGCGCCGGCGGCAGAGACTTCGCCAAGTTCGTTGGTGAGCTTTCGGAGAGGAGTAGGGATGAGGACGTTAGGCATTTAGGATTTATGAATTAAGATTTAGGATTGGGTGAGCCGCTTTCTTGTTTCGCGGTTAATTCTTCTATGTCTTTCTGTGTGTTCCGTGGACAACCATGTTTCGCGCTTAAACGGCGGCGGCAGCGAGGTCGGGGTTGTAAACGTGTTCTTCAAATTCGCGGAGACTTGGCTTGATAAGGCGGGGTTCGCCGCACTTTCCAATAATGGCTTCCTGCGTTTTGAGACCGTGTCCGGTAATACAAAGCACGGCTTCCTCATCACGAGGAATCCTGCCGCTTTCGATCAGCTTTTTGGCGGAAGCCACGGTTACGCCGCCTGCGGTTTCCGCGAAAATACCTGCGTATTCGGCAAGGAGCTTGATGCCTTCGACCACTTCGTCATCGGTAACATCTTCCGCGCAACCGCCCGTCTGGCGCATTGCGTGAATTGCATAATACCCATCCGCCGGAGTTCCAATCGCGAGACTTTTCACGATGGTTTCCGGCTTCGGAACCGGCTTCACGATGTCCGTTCCCTTCTTCATCGCATGCGAGATCGGAGCGCATCCAGTCGCTTGAGCGCCATACACGCTGAAGGGACTTTCTTCGAGCAGCCCGATCTTGATGAACTCATTGTAAGCCTTGTGGATTTTGGTCAGCAAAGAGCCGGAGGCCATTGGGATCACCGTATGACGCGGAATCCGCCAGCCGAGCTGTTCGCAGATTTCAAAACCCATCGTCTTGGAGCCTTCGGCGTAATAAGGACGAAGATTCACATTCACAAATCCCCAGCCGTACTTTCCGGCGATCTCCGAGCAAAGACGATTTACCTGATCGTAAGGGCCATGGATGCCGACGACCTGGGTTCCATAAACAAGCGAGCCCAGTACTTTCCCCTGCTCCAGATCAGCAGGGATCAGCACATAGCTTTTCAGTCCTGCGCTGGCTGCATTGGCGGCCACCGAGTTGGCGAGATTGCCGGTGCTGGCGCAGGCTACCGTGGTAAAACCGAGCTCCTTTGCACGAGTGAGCGCCACGGATACAACGCGATCTTTAAAGGACAACGTTGGGTAGTTCACCGTGTCGTTCTTGATATAAAGGGCTTTGATTCCCAGCTTCTCCGCGAGGCGATCGGCTTTGATGAGCGGAGTGAATCCCACTTCCTTCCCAACGGTGGGCTCGCCATCAATCGGCAGCAACTCCCGGTAACGCCACATGCTGTGTGGGCGCGATTCGATGACTTTGCGGCTAAGCACCTGCTGGATAGCCTCGTAATCGTAGGCGGCTTCCAATGGTCCGAAGTCGTATTCGCAAACATGGATCGCTTTCTTTTCGTAGGCGCGACCGCATTCGCGGCATTTCAGGGTCGAGAAATAGGGACGTGAGCTCATGGTATATGAATGCTCCTAACGAGAGTGACAAAGAGGCGACAGCGCGACTTCGATCAGTCTCTCATCTTCCCCCGCAGCGCTTGCGCGCCTTGGAGCTGGATTTGGCACCTGGACCATCTGCCTGCGCAGAAGCGGTTGCCGTGACGTCACCGGGCCAGAACCCTCAGTCACTCTCGATAAGAGGAGGCGGAACGTAGGGAGGCATGCTTGGGGCGTCAAATAATTTTTTGGAGGAGCGCGCTGGGGAAAAGGAAATCTAACCTTTACCTGTCTCCCGACTTTGAAGAAGACCTAACCCATGATCACCCCTCGTATCGTTCCTGCCGTTGTCTTTGCAACCCTGTCCACCCTAGCGCACGCTGACATCAAACTCCCTGCACTTTTTTCCGAGCACATGGTGCTGCAAGGCGGGGTCAAAGTCCCGGTGTGGGGCTCAGCGGATCCGGGCGAGGAGGTCAGTATCAGTATCGGCAAGCAGACCAAAACCACCAAGGCTGACAACAAAGGCAAATGGCGCGTGGTGCTCGATCCGCTCAAGCCGGAACAGGGACTGGAATTGACCGCAAAAGGGAAAAACACAGTCACCGCAAAGGACGTTTTAATAGGCGACGTATGGTTGTGCTCGGGACAATCCAACATGGAGCAGAGCGTTTCGAACTCGGCCAATCCCGACGCAGAAAAAGCAGCGGGCAATTTCCCAAGCATCCGCATGTTCACCGTGCCTTACAGGAAAGCCGCTGAGCCACTTGAGGATTGCATTGGTGCGTGGAAAGTCTGCACGCCTGAAAACGTGGGAAGCTTCTCTGCAACGGGCTACTTTTTTGGCCGCGAGTTGCATCAAAAACTCGGTATTAATGTGGGTCTGATCAATTCCTCGGTTGGCGGAACAGCGATCGAAGCGTGGACAAGTTCGGACGCGATGAAGGGCAAGCCGCAGATTAAATTCATCCTGGATCGCTGGAACCAATGGGTCGCCGAGCGAACCAATCCGGAGAACATCAAGAAGCACGAAGAGGCCATGGCGGCATGGAAAATAGCCGAAGTGAAAGCGAAAGCCGAGGGAACCAAAACACCCGATGAGCCCGGCATGCCCGGACGGGATCGCCTGGATCACAATCATCCTGCAAACCTCTTTAACGGCAAGATCGCATCGCTCATCCCTTACCCGATCAAAGGCGCGATCTGGTATCAGGGCGAATCCAACGCCAACAGCCCGGAAGACAGCAAGGTGTTTGCTTTTCAACTCCCGCTCATGATCTCCGACTGGCGTAAGCGCTGGGGTAATGAATTCCCGTTCGCGTGGGTGCAGCTGGTAAACTTTCAGGACAGAAAAAGTGATCCCGGTGCACCCAGCAAGTGGGCGCTGATTCGTGAAAGCATGGTCAAAGCGCTGGCCACTCCGAAAACCGGGATGACGGTGAATATTGATATCGGTGAAGCGGAAGACATTCATCCCAAGAACAAACAGGAAATCGGCCGCCGTCTCGCACTCTGGGCGCTCGCTAAAGTCTATGGCCAAAAGATTCCTTACAGCGGCCCGCTTTATTCAAAGCACGAAATCAAAGGAGACAAAGTCGTCGTCAGCTTCACGCATAGCGACAAAGGCCTGGTTGCAAAAGACGGTGAATTAAAAGCGTTCGCCATTGCTGGGGCCGACAAAAAATGGGTCTGGGCAAATGCAAAGATCGAAGGCGGTAAAGTGGTGATCTCTCATCCAGAAATCAAGCAGCCGACCGCTGTTCGCTATGGCTGGGCGCAAAATCCAGACTGTAATCTATTCAACGGCGCCGGACTGCCCGCTTCGCCTTTCCGCACCGACAGCTGGGAGTAAACGACCGGTCCACGAAAAACGAAAGGCCCGGAAAATCTGTCCACGGAACGCACGGAATGACACGGAAAAGAAAAAATCAGAAAGCTAAAAACAGCTTTGCGAAGTCACTAACCAGTGATTTCTATCACTCAGCATTTGTCCCACCCGGCAAACCTTCCCCATTCCTTCTTTTCCGTGTCATTCCGTGTGTTCCATGGACCTCTTTCCCATGAGCGACGAGTTGCACATCATTATTCACATCCCGAGCCAGACTCTGGATGTGCTGGATCAAAAGGATCGTCTCCTGCGCCGTTACGTCTGCTCCACCTCAAAGTATGGCATCGGTTTCGAACCCGGCTCCAACAAAACTCCGACCGGACGATTTCGCATTGCGGAGAAACATGGTGACGGCGCACCGCCCGGGATGATTTTTAAATCCCGGGTCGCGACGGGCGAGTTTGGCAAACCCGAAGACGAAGCGGATCATGTGCAGACGCGGATTCTATGGCTGGAAGGCCTGGATGAAGCCAACGTAAACACCTGGGAACGCTACATCTACATTCACGGCACCAACGCCGAGCATCTCCTCGGAACACCGGCAAGCCACGGGTGCATCCGCCTTTCAAATCAGGATGTCACCGAGCTTTACGACTCAATCCCGACCGGAACCCTGGCGCATATTTTGGCCGACGAAACACCGTCCGCTCCCGCAATATGAAAATACCGGAGAAAACCGTTGTAAGTTTGAAACAAACCCGCCTTGATGCGGCCTTGAATCTAAAGCATCCCGCTAAGAAGGAGGTGACAATATAACCATGCGTATTCTCGCAATCATCGCTCTCGTAGCAGTATCAGTCGGCCTCGGCGCCTGCGCCAAGAAAGACCAAGCTACTACCTCGACCACCATCAGTTCAGGTAAGTAATTTTTCCCCTCTCGTAGGAGAAAAATAATTTCAAAGCCAGACCGGCGAAAGCTGGTCTGGCTTTTTGCTGTACGGATTCTGCAATAAAGCCCGATGGACAAAGCAGGTCCCAGCACTGAGCAACCACACGAAGAAACACGAAATAAAAGTAAAGTTGGAACCTACCCCCCCAAATAAGCTTCGCGGACTTTTGCATTCGTCCGCAATGCTTCACTGGAGTCCGAAAGGATGATCCGGCCAGTTTCCATCACATACCCGAAATGACTGACCTCCAATGCTAAATTCGCGTTTTGTTCCACGAGCAAGATGGTGAGCTTTAGCTCTTTGTTGATGGCGACGATTTGGTTGAAAATGGCTCGAGTCAGCAACGGAGCTATTCCCAGCGATGGTTCGTCCAGTAACAGCAGGCGCGGTTTGCTCATCAACGCCCTGCCAATTGCCAGCATCTGCTGCTCACCTCCGCTCAACGTTCCAGCCACCTGTTTCTCCCGCTCTTTCAAACGCGGAAAAATCGTGAAGACAAACTCCATATCCTTCGCGATACCCGGTTTGTCATTTCTTAAATACGCCCCCATGCGGAGATTTTCCATCACTGTGAGATTTGCAAAAATCATGCGTCCTTCCGGACTCTGCGCGATGCCGCGAGCCACGAGCTTGTGCGCAGGCAGATTCGTAATCGCGTCGCCACAATAATGGATGCTCCCGCTCTTCGCCTTCACCAGTCCGCTGATCGTCCGCAGGGCCGTAGTCTTCCCTGCACCATTGCAGCCAATCAACGTCACAATACTCCCCTCCTCCACCTTCATGGAAATCCCATGCAGCGCCGCGATACTCCCGTAGGAAACCACCAGATCCTTAATCTCAAGCATGCGAAGCCTCCAATCTCTCAACCTGCCGCCCGGGAGTAAGATCAAGAGCAAGACAAAGAGCGAGAGACGCCGCGTCACCTGTCGCCCAAATCTTAAATTTTAAATCATAAATCATAAATCCCCCCCCGTCTCCTGCCCCAGATACGCCGCAATCACCTTCGGGTTCGCACGAATTTCCTCCGGCGTACCCTCCGCTATTTTTAATCCGTAATCCAACACCGCGATCCGCTCGCAAATTCCCATCACGACTTTCATATCGTGCTCCACCAGCAACACCGCCAGCGCAAACTTCTCCTTCACAAAACGAATCAACTTCATCAGCTCCACCTTTTCGGTCGGATTCATCCCGGCAGCTGGCTCATCTAGTAACAGCAGTTTCGGATTCGTCGCCAGCGCACGCACGATCTCCAGCCGTCGCTGATCTCCATAAGGCAGGCTCTTGGCGTTTTCCTCCCGGACATTTTCCAGACCGAATATTTCCAGCAGTTGCATCACCCGCAGTTCCACCTCCTTTTCACCCTTCCGGAAATTGTTTCCACGCAGCAGCGCATCCAAGATTCCATGTTGGCGATGCACCTGCATCGCAGTCCGCACATTATCAAAAACACTCATGGAAGCGAAGAGCCGGATATTTTGAAAAGTCCGCGCAATGCCTGCTCGCGCCAGATGATAGGGACGCAGCCCCTTCGTGCAGTTTCCTGCAAACGTAATCCTGCCTTCCGTCGGCTGGTAAACCCCGGTGATCATATTAAACGCTGTCGTCTTGCCAGCGCCATTCGGGCCGATCAGGCCAACCAACTCCTGCTCTCCAATGCACAGATCAAGCGCAGACACCGCAGTCAGCCCACCAAAACGAATCGTTACCTGATCGAGCTTCAGCAATTCCACGCTCACTTCGAAGCTCCTTTCTTCCGACGCACACTAAACAATCCCTGAGGGCGCAACAGCATGAGCGCAATAATCAGCAGCGCATAAATGATCATGCGGTAATCCGCCACGACGCGCAGCACCTCCGGCAGAAGCGTGAGAATAATTGCGGCAAGAATCACCCCAAGCGTGTTTCCCATCCCGCCCAGAATCACCATCACAACGATGTCGATGGATTTCATGAAATCAAAGCCAGTCGGCACGAGTGTCGTCTTGAGATGGGCATACAACCCGCCCGCAACTCCGGCGAAAAATGCACCGATCACAAAGGCCGTCACTTTATAGCGCGTAGGGTTCACGCCCATCGCACCCGCAGCGATCTCGTCATCATGCACCGCCAGAAACCCGCGCCCATAAGTGGAGTTCACCAGACACGTCACAACATAAACCGTGATCGCCGCCGCGCCAAAGCTCCAAGCGAGTGTAGTCCATTTTGGAATCCCGAAGAGTCCTGTCGCGGCTCCAAATGTCTCACTGTTCTGGAAAACAACGCGGATGATTTCCCCAAAACCAAGCGTCACGATCGCGAGATAATCCCCCCGCAGACGCAATGACGGCACCCCAACGGCAAGACCCGCCATCGCCGCAACCAATCCCCCTGCCACCAGCGCAGCGAAGAAAACCAGTGGCTGCGCCCAGGGAGCGCAAGTAGCTCCAAAAACCAGGGTTAGCTTTGCAGCGATATAACCACCCACCGCCATAAATCCGGCGTGCCCGAGACTGAACTGACCGGTGTAGCCGTTGATCAAATTCAGACTGACTGCGAGCACGATATTAATCGCCACATCAATCGCGACGCCCTGGTAATAACGATTAAAGTGGGCGGAGAAAAACGAGACGATCACCGCGATCAGAATCGCTCCCAACAGTCCGCGTTTGGTGCCTTTGTAAATCATACTTTTTCCACCGTTGTCTTTCCGAGCAGTCCCGACGGACGGAATAGCAGAATCAAAATCAGAATCGCGAAGGCGATGCCGTCACGATAGTTCGAGACGCCGGGCATACCTCCCGCGACGGTCTCCAGAAGCCCCAACACAATCCCACCCAGCGCAGCACCCGGCAGATTGCCAATACCGCCCAGGACCGCCGCTACAAATGCACGCAAGCCCGGCTGGACGCCCATGAGCGGATCGATCCCCGGCGCCCGCATCGAGTAAAAAATCCCGGCCACCGCAGCCAGTGCAGATCCGATACCGAAGGTAAATGAAATGATACGATTTACGCTCACCCCCATCAACGCCGCCGCCTGCGGATTAAAAGATAACGCGCGCAACGCCATTCCCATTTTGGTCTTCTGCACAATGAACCACAGCACAAAGAGCAGGACGCCCGTAAGGACCAGCACGATCAGGTCGTTACTACTGAGGTGAACGCCAGCGACGATGATGTCATGCTTGGGAATGAGCGTGGGAAAAGACCGGGTCGCGGCTCCGAAAACCTTTTCGTGCTGACACACATACTCAATAAAGAGCGAGACTCCGATTGCAGTGATCAACACCGTGAGCTTCGGGCGTTCGCGTAGCGGACGATACGCCAGCAATTCGATCAGGATACCGATCAACGCACAGATTGCCGCTGCAACAAACACCACTGCCAGCGCACCAAAAAGGGACTCCGCTCCGAAGAATTTCGCAGACAACGGCGCGATAAAAAACGCCGCGTAAGCTCCCAGCATCAGCACATCCGCATGCGCAAAATTGATAAACCGCAGCACACCATACACCATCGTATAGCCGAGGGCGATGAGCGCGTAGATGCTGCCTAGGGCGAGACCGTTGACGAGTTGCTGAATCCAGTCCATCGCGGCGTCTTATGGGGCGCCTTACGGGTTGATCGTTTCCATGTAGGTGAACTTGCCACCTTTAATCTGCAGGATCACCGCAGACTTCACAGCATCCCGGTTTTCATTCATCAGCGTCTTTCCAGTCACCGCATCGAAATCCTTGGTCGCGGCCAGCGCGTCGCGAATCTTTCCGCTTTCCGCACTATCGGCACGCTTGATGGCGTCAGCCAGCAGCATAGCGGAGTCATATCCCAGCGCAGCCATCGCATCAGGAGTCTTGCCATTGAAACGCTTCTTATAGGCCTCCACGAAAGCTTTGCTTTTCGGTGAACCAACTTCGGGATGATAATGCGTCGAGAAATAATGTCCTTCCATCGCTTCCTTGCCGATTTCCAAAAGCTTTTCTGACTCCCATCCGTCACCGCCGAACATTGGCACATTCAGTCCGATCTCGCGCGCCTGAATGCAGATCAATGCCGCATCGGTATAATAACCCGGAACAAACACCGCGTCAGGATTCGCTCCCTTAATTGTCGTGAGCTGTGCTTTGAAATCTTTGTCTCCACCGTTGAAATCGAGCTCCGAGACAATCTCGCCGCCTGCCTTGGTAAACCCTTCCTTGAAAAACTTCGCCAGCCCTTTTGAGTAATCGCTCTTCACATCAGTCAACACCGCCACTCTTTGTGCCTTGAGTTTATTTTTTGCGAAATTCGCCATCACGGTGCCTTGGAACGGATCAATGAAACACACGCGGAAAATGTAATTACCCGTCTCGGTCACCTTGGGATTGGTGGATGCAGGCGAAATCATCGGGATACCGCTGGACTGACAAATTGGCGCCGCTTCCAACGAGCGCGAACTCGCCACTTCACCCAAAATCGCCACTGCGCCGTCTTTCGAAATCAGCTTGTTCACAACCGTAGATGATTCACCCGCCTTGGTCTGATTGTCTTCTGTCACCAGTTTGATCTTCTTTCCGATCACCCCACCCGCCGCGTTGATTTCTTCCACCGCCAGCAATGTTCCTTCATGGGCCGAAGTGCCGAAAGTCGCTTCCTTGCCAGTGAGTGACGCAAATTCACCCACGATGATTTCTCCACTCGCATTGCTGTCACCGGGTTTTCCGCAACCTGAAAGCCCGATCAAGGCGGTGATTGCAAACAGGGCGGAGGCGGATTGGATAAAATTGAGGCGACGCATAAACATAGGGTTGGGTTAAAACGCGCGGAGGGTAAGCGGGTTGCGCGCACAGGAGCAAGCCCTCAAGTCAGGAGAATTACCGGAAAGAACACGCCGCTATTTTAAGAACCTGATTTCCCAGATCCAGTCAGTCAGCAAAATAAAAATGCAGCCCAGTAGCTCAGGCCCCAACGGGCTTAGAGAGACATTCCATTCCCAATAGAGAATTGGTATCGCTCACTGTTTGGTGAGAACTTTCCTGCTCATCACTCCTTGCTTCTCTGCCTTTATTTCCGCGTGATCGGTGAAGGTATGAAGTCAGCAGTCATCGGCGCTGGGCAGACCGCGAGGTTTGGTCCAATGCCTCCTCGGAACCTGTGAGTGCATTGCAACACGCACGGGTGGCCGAAGGTCCAAGAGATTCGAGAAACACGCTGAGCTCACTGCTCCATTTCTGTGAATGAATCCTGACGGAAAGCACCATCGTGGGGCGCAAGACCCCGAATGCCTGACTGTAACCTTCTGTCGGTTGGACCCAACCCAAAGGCAAGCCGACCATCAAGCCAACCAGTTTGATGGGGGCTCTGCACCCCCCAAACCCCGCACCGCTCGCCGCGGCAGGCGTTCGGGGGGACTCTCCCTCGCTTGCCTTCGGCAAGCCCACCCCAAAATAATCCAACAAAACTCGTGTCTGACTACATGCCCGTGTTTCGCGGATCCTAATGCGGTTTCTAGGATAACCAATCCGGGCAAAAAACCACAGGGAGGGCGTGCAGAGTTGTACAATGCCGGGCTCCCGCCTTTTCATTACGCACTAAAATCGTTCCTGAACTTGCACGAGGACGGGTTTAAAAGTATGAGTCGCCTTTGGCTCGGGGCCAAAGACGGCTCGGTGTCCCCCCCGGAACGTCTTTCAAAATGAACTTCGTGCTTAGCCTTTACGCTTGGCCTTTACGTGTGTGAGCCACGCGGTCGTAGGCGGCGCGAGCGGCTTCCCTGGCCTCATCCCAACGCAACGGATCAGTCCTCAGGTTATTCTGTATCGAGCCGGGAATGACGGCAGCATCGGCACTCGTGTGATCAACTTCGGCCTCGGACTTTTGCGGGCCGCCTTCGTATTCCATGCGAAGGTCAGCTTCGCGCTCATCGAAATTTATTCCTTCGCGATAACCAGTGTATCCCGAACGGTAAGCCTCCGAGTATTCTTCATACTTTCGCTCTTTGTCTGCGAAGGACTGGGAGCTGTGATGCTCGCGCCAGTAGGCATCTTCCGCCGTTGGGTCGAGGCCTTCGGCAAAACCTTTGCCTATGAGCCCGCCGACTACTGCGCCGATCACCGCGCCGAGCGCGGTGCCGAACGGCCCCACCGAAGAGCCGAGGGCGGCGCCGGTCGCTCCGGCGGTCGCGGCACCAATCCCCGTACCGATAGGGTGCGCTCCAGGTTCACCGGTCAGAGGATCGAGGTTGGGTTGAGGGCGATTGGCCGGAGAATGAGTTTCAGTTTTCAAAAATTCGGTTTGTGGATGGTTGGAAAGTTTGCATGGCTACTTTTGTTCCCGCGTGCGGTCCGCCTCTTTCTTTAAGGCATCAGCTTTGGCGTCAGCGTCCTTCTTGATCGCATCGGCATCGTCAGCTGCGATTTTTTTCGTGGTTTTCACCTGGTCTTCAAGTCGGTCAGCGTGATTTTCGAGACCCTTTTCTCGCGCTTCATTCTGCTTGGAGTCGCAGGCTATGAACGCAAGGGCGGCAGTGAGGGAGAGAAAAGATAGAAGTTTCATCGCGGATAGTTCGCGCCTCGCCTGTGCGGCGGTTCCCTAATTTGCGGGGCAGGCCATGATCTGGCACATCTCCATCAGCCTTCTCGTCCGCTTCCTACGCCAGGGACACCTGGACTGGTGGAATGAAGACAAGGATGCTGCGCAGGCAGCGCCGATCCCCTCGGGACATTCACGTTGCCATTTTTCACCACCCATTGAAGGGCTACTCATCAGAGCCGGCGGAACTCCTCGGCCCCAAGTCTCGGTGGTGATGCACTCGGTAAGTTCCCCTGTGGTGTTTTCAATTACGCCCCATGAGTGGCATAGAATTTGAGCAGATAGAACGTTGGACGACCGTCCGCAAAGGTTGCTGGCGGCATGGTTCCAGTCTCGGCGCAGGGGCAAGTCGCGAAGCTAATGACCGTCAGAAGGAGTGACGGAAGAACCGAAAGTGTGAGTGCGTGTTTAATGGTTTGGGAAATTATTCGCAACTTGTCGTGGTGTGCTGGATTTCCAGTTTGCCGGTCTTCGGATCGACATCGAGACTGGCGCACAACTCCTCCGTGCCGGCATAGCGCAAACTGAAATGCACCATGCCATCTTCTGAAATTGCGCTGCTTAATTTGAAGCCATGCTGCGCCAGTTTCCGCCGCTCAAGTTCTGCCACCGAAGCGCTGAATTGTTCCGGAGTCAGCCCACCCCCAGACCACCAGCCAACCATCTCGCACAATTCTCCCGCCATCTCGTGGCAGGTGTCTTGGACAGTAGCCATAATCGTGTTTTGTTTTTAAAAAGTTACTTAGTCGTGCCGCCGCTTGCGGGCCTCACCGTGGTGGGCTGACCTTGCTGCGTGGACTGGCCTTGCTGCGTCGACTGGCCTTGCTGCGTGGACTGGCCTTGCTGCGTGGGCTGGCCTTGCTGCGTGGGCTGGCCTTGCTG
>Ga0209181_10010019_pt1 | contig 12360 bp, 8 predicted proteins | sample MAT05_FD_187208 | JGI IMG/M metagenome (GOLD analysis project Ga0209181, IMG submission 187208) | Freshwater microbial communities from Lake Fryxell liftoff mats and glacier meltwater in Antarctica - MAT-05 (SPAdes) (version 2) | ecosystem: Environmental > Aquatic > Freshwater > Ice > Liftoff... | reverse complement strand
TCCAACCGGTTTTTCGTTGGCCATTCCATGGAATAGCCTTGCAAAACCAATGGCAATGACAATACCCGGAATCGCAAACTTTTGATAATCTACCAACTTGGATAAGCTTGTAAACTCGGAAAATTCAGAGTGATTTATTTTTTCATTGTCCATTAATTCAAACCCCTCGGGATAAGTGAAGTTGTTGCGGGAAACTAACATTTCAGTGACTGCCGGCAATAATGGATTTGGCTCTTTCTGCAAATCAAAATATGGGATGGAGCTTAATTTGTAATGATTGCCAGACACGTCGATGATATCTCTTTTAAGCAAGTCAACCAAGGCAGTTTGATAAGCCCGGTGAGGTCCGTATAAATAACGTGCTATTTGATAAGCGTTGAATTTTTTAGGGAAATGATCCTCCAGATATTGGTGTAGCTTTTTTGCTTTATGTTGCTGTAAAACAAGTGCAACAACAGTGCCCGCAATCATCAGTATAAAATAATATCCCAAAAAGTCGGGTCCTGAGGATTTAAAGAGATTGGTTACAAAGACAAACAAGACAGTAAGGGCTGCAAAGACTAAAATAATTCTATTGAAAAAATCTTTATCATAAATTTCAAAATTAACCTGCGTTTGCTCATCAGCTTTTTCCGGCCAGATGGCTTCAGGTGGCGTGGTTTCAAAAACCTCCTTGTATTTTGATAAAGTTTGCTGGTACCATTCGGCATGTTTTTTTTGTTCTCCGTTGCCGCCCTTACCTGGATGGTGGTGGATGTTTTTTTGCAAGGTATTTTCACAAAAGTTGATCCAGTAATTGGCAGTGTATGTTAAGTGCAGATGCCACACTTTATCAACCGTTTCAGAAGGAGTGGCGCCATTGGGCAAAATGCAACAGAGGAAAATAAATTTCCTGTATTCCTCAATGGCATCGTTTGTATAACTGCTGCTCCAGTTATTTTCTTGTTGTAATTTTTTTGAAAAGGGAAAATTGGATGCCGGATCATCAAAGGCGAAGGTTCGGATATTTTCCCACAGGGTTGTCTGTAAGGGGTTATTCATTTTTCACAAAACTGGTTTAAAAAATTATCAATTTCCTAAAAGACAACATTAATTAATTGTTTTATTTTTCTGAAAGCTGCACCGTTTTTCGACCTGTTTTTAATTGATAGGTACCGCCTACTTTCAACGCATAATTTTCCTTTTCATGACTTACCGGAAAGTTAAAACAGATCGGGTAATCATAGTCTTTTACAATGTCGTTGATTACTTCTTCAATCGTTTTTCCAAAAGGTCGTTCGGTATCTTTTACATCTGTAAAACCACCAATGATTAATCCTGCAAGTCCATCCAGTTTGCCACTTCTTTTCAACTGGTAAAGCATGCGGTCGGTGCTGTAAATCAATTCCCCAATATCTTCTATAAACAAAATCTTGTTGCTTGTTTTAAGATCGGAAGGCGTGCCAATCAGGTGTGCTAACAATGATAGATTTCCACCGATCAATTCACCCGTTGCAGTTCCTTGTTTGTTAAATGGATGCGCCGCACATTTATAATTTGCTTTTTTTCCAAGAATGGCTTTGCGCAGTGAGGTGATATATTCGTTCTTAAAGCCATCGTTATTGAAGGCAGCAGCCATGGGTGCATGCAGGGTTGCAATTTTATGTTTTGAATAAATATGTGCGTGCAAAACGGTGATATCACTAAAGCCGATGATCCATTTTGGTTTCTTCTTAAAGCGGGTAAAATCCAGTTGATCAATGATGCGGCCAACACCATATCCGCCACGCCCGCAAAGAATGGCGTTGATGCTGTCATCATCCAGCATGGCCTGCAATTCATTCAGCCGTTCTTCATCCGTTCCGGAAAAATAGGTGGTAGAATTGCTGCCCAATGTTTTGCCAACCATTACCTCAAAGCCCCATGCTTGCAGGGTTTCAATACAGGTTTGCGCTTTTTCTTTGGCCATATAGCCGGCAGGGCAGGTGATGCCAATAGTATCGCCTTTTTTTAAGTAGGGAGGAGTTTTTATCATAAGCCTTTAATAATATCTTTTAGTTCTTTGGTTGAAATAATATTTTTAAATCTGATTCTTTTTAACCCACGGCTTCACTTCAAATCGCCTGTCCAGATCAGCGCTTCAAATGCAAGGGAAAATGCAACAAATGATTCGTCGTTGATATCTACGTTTTTGGTATGCTGTTCTGCAAGACTGAAATATTCTGTTAATATATCTGCTACGGAAATTACTATTCCATTATCACAACATTGGTTAAGGAGTTTATTGAAAACGTCAATATTTCGCCCGGTGCTTTCACTTTCTTCATCAAGACAAGCACTGAGCAGGATATTGGTATCAGTAATAACAGTCATTATAAGTCTCTTTCCTTTTTAATTCTATCCCATACATTTTTGTTGATTTCTCTTGAAAGTTTATTGATTACACTTTGCGGCACTTTTTTCTTTGGCGCACCACTGGCTTACATTATTTCAATATATTTTTTGATGCTGTCAAGTCCTTTTTTGCCAACACTATTTGAAAATGAAATTGTGATTTTTTCTTTTCCTGATTTTTCTATGATCATAAAATGATATTTTAAATTCAACGCTAATCAAAATAAAGCGTCTTAAATGAAGTGCTTTTCCATTGGAACTTTTTTTAGCAGGGCGTTATTTTTATCCTAAGCTTTTTAATATGTACTCATGTCTAACGGTTGTAATTATTGTACTTCCAGTTTGTGTTATTTCTTGAATTTTTTCTATGCTGCAGCAGTAACCTCGTCTGCAAGTTCAGTTATTTTCTTTTTATGGACTTTCTTAGGTGCATCTTTATTAATTTCTAAAAACCTGGCATAGTTTTCAAGATTCTTTATTCCTGCCGCCCCAATCTTTTTAGAAATCCGGATGGTTACAAAGTATTTGTTAATTGCTTCTGTTGCCTTGGTGTTGTGTTTTACCAAATATACAAAATACTTAGATTGATTTTAGGGTAGTGCCACCGGCATTTATTTCGAGCTTATGCCTTACACCACACTTTAGCGCAAAATTATTTTTCTGATGACCAACTGGAAAATCGAAGCAAACCGGGTATTGATAATCGGAAACTTTTTCCAGCACAATCTCTTCCAGTTTTTTTCCAAACTCCTCTCCGGCATCATCTTTTTTTATCTTAAACCCGCCTACAACCAACCCTGCCAGTGAAGACAGCTTTCCACTTCTTTTCAGGTTCCAAAACATGCGGTCGATGCTGTATAAATATTCGCCGGTATCTTCTACAAATAATATTTTATTTTTTGTAACAAGGTCGCTACTGCTTCCTGCCATTGATTCCAGCGTTTTTAAGTTGCCCCCCACTAATGCGCCGGTGGCTTTTCCGGTTTTGTTTTTCGAATTTGATGGGGCGGTATAAATCATCTGTTCGCCTGATAAACATTGCCGGATACTTTCAATGGTTTCTTTCTGAATCTGTTCAGCAAGGTTCCAGTCGGAAGGAAAACTATTACACATTTTTGAATGTATAGAAGCGATGCCATAGTTATGATTGATATGGCTATGAAGTACGGTGATATCACTAAAACCAATGATCCATTTTGGGTGAAGAGCAAATTTTTTGAAATCAATTTGATCAATGATTCTAACCGCTCCGTAGCCGCCTCTTGCGCATAAAATTGCTTTGATGTTTTTATCATCCAGCATCAGTTGAAAATCATTCAATCTTTCTTCATCTGTTCCTCCATATGTAAAATCACGTTTAGATACTGTATTGCCAATGCTAATTTTAAAACCCCATTCTGTTAATTTAGCCACAGCCGGTTGGATATCTTCCAATGTAATAAAGCCGGCAGGGCAAGTGATGCCAATGGTATCTTCTTTTTTTAAATAGCGGGGAATTATTGGAGCGGCATCCGGCTCTTCCAAAAAAGGCAGTTTGCCAATATTGTTGAAACTAAATGCTGCCGGAAAAATACCCGAAAGAAAGTTTTTGCGATTCATACGTCAATTAAATAATTCGTGAAATTCGTTCCAATAATTCGTGAAATTCGTTCCAATAATTCGTGAAATTCGTACTAAAAAATTCGTGTAAAAAAATTCGTGCTAAAAAATTCGTGTAAAAAAATTCGTGCCAGAAGATTCGTGTAATTCATCTACAACTCAAAACCCATTCCTCCTTTCAGTGCCTTTTCATATTTACGCAAATCAAACTTATAATAATAGGGCGACTTGTGCGCCACTCCTTTTTTAGTTTCGTCCAATCTTTTTAAAACGCCGGTACCAACTATTTTTCGCTGAAAATTTCTTCTGTCAAGTTTCTTTTCTAATATAGTTTCGTACAACTTCTGTAATTCGGGCATGGTGAATTTTTTCGGTAACAGGTTAAACCCTACTGGCTGATAATTCAATTGCAACTGTAAATTCTCCAATGCTTTTTGTAAAATTTCATGGTGGTCCAGTAACAATTCGGGGATCTCATAAATATTGAACCACTCACTGGCTGACGAAAACGTATCGGGCACAGGGTGTACTTTTGAAAAATCTACCAAAGCTGTATATCCTACCGTGAGAAAACGTTCAAACATCCAACTATCTTCAATTACAACTCCTAAATTATTTAGAAATAGCTGATTTATTTCTTTCGATGAACGTTCCGGCGCACTAAATACGTGAAACTGCTGCATGAAGATGTTATCCAGTCCGGTTCGTTGTTTGAGTATGCGTTTAGCAGCTTCATCCAAATGCTCATCCTTCAAAATAAAGCCGCCAGGTAATGCCCACAGTCCGGCATAGGTAGCATGTAGCAACAAAACCTTTAATTCATTATCATGAAATCCAAAAATGATGCAGTCCACCGAAAGATGGCGTAAAAACTTCTCATGCCCTGTTTGGAAATGTTCTTGTAGTTCTTCTTTCAAACTCATACAATAAAATTAAAGGGGTACATCCAGACTAAAAATAATATTATACACTATTCGTAAAATATGTCTATCACTGGGTTATTATCATGCACTACAAAAGATAAACGCATTTAAATGTAAAGAAAACTACTTTGAACGACCTTGCTTCTTTTGATATCAACAGTACTTCATGGATAGCAGAGGCCGGAAAATACACTGCGAAAATGGCGTCATCTTCAGCAAATATTAAGCAAACAGCGTCCTTTAATTTACCTAAAGAACTGATGGTAGAAAAGTGTTATAAAGTATTGGTTCCTCAGGGGGAGATAAACGAATTGAAGAAATAAAAGTGAAAAACAGGTGAATCTAAAAGTCTCTGCAACTAAGGGGTGTTTTTTGTTTGTTTGGGTATTGTACTTGCTTTAGGTAAATTTGCAGCGTTTACGCTTTATTTGAGTTATTGAAAATGGCAATGCTTAGTGAAATCTATTTTCTTTTGTGTTGTCAATTTTTTAAACCATAAACAGCAATTCATTTTTTGAAAAGTCAGTTTGTAGCAAATTGAGGGTGTTCAAAATTGATACGCTGCACAAGATCCGATAACTATCGGATGAAGCTTAATAGTAGTACTAAAGCTGAGGACAAAAAATAGATTTATGATAGATCCAAAAAGATATTTAATTACTTCTGCGCTGCCTTATGCCAACGGGCCAAAGCACATCGGGCATTTAGCAGGTGCATATTTGCCGGCAGATATTTATGTACGTTATTTGAGGGCGAAGAAAGCGGATGTGGTGTACGTTTGCGGCAGCGATGAACATGGCGCTGCCATTACCATTCAGGCGATGAAAGAGCATACCACGCCACGAGCCATTGTAGATAAATATCATGCGATGCTGAAAAGCAATATGGCGGATCTTGGAATTTCCTTTGATATTTATCACCGCACCACTGAACCCATTCATCATGAAACGGCGCAGGAATTTTTTACGATGTTGAATGACAACGGTGATCTGGAAGTAAAAGAAACGGAGCAATATTTTGATGAAGAAGCCAATACCTTTTTGGCTGATCGCTACATTGTAGGAACCTGCCCGGTTTGTGGCAATAAAAATGCGTATGGCGATCAATGCGAAAAATGCGGTACATCCTTAAGTCCGGATGAACTGATCAACCCACGCAGCACCTTAAGTGGTAACGTGCCAATTAAAAAATTAACGAAGCACTGGTACCTGCCATTGAACAGGCATGAAGATTTTTTGCGTAAATGGATACTAGAAGATCATAAAAGCGACTGGAAGCCAAACGTATTGGGACAGGTGAAAAGCTGGCTGGATATCGGTTTGCAGCCAAGGGCAGTGACAAGGGATTTGGATTGGGGGATAAAAGTGCCAAGCCCCCCCGCCCCCCAAGGGGGGATCCTGGAGACTGATGATACAGCCTCCCCAAACCCCTCCGAAGGAGGGGCTTTAGACTCTGATGAATGGGATGTGAATAATGCTTATCATAAAGCCGACCCGATGACGTATGGGCTTTTAAAGGGTTTTGTTGAAGAACATAGAAGCAATCCAACTATTGTTGAGAATATTCTATGGCAAATTTTGCGGGGTAAAAAGCTAGATGGATTTGAATTCAGACGCCAGCATATCATAGGGAATTTTATTGCCGATTTCGTTTGTTTAACGAAAAGATTAATCATTGAAGTTGATGGGCTGATTCACCAAACGCCGGAAAACATTATCAGTGATTCGGAAAGGACTGTTGAGTTAAATAGATTGGGCTTTGAGGTAATTCGGTTTTCAAATGAAGAGGTAACCGGCAATACCGACAATGTTTTAAATAAGATACTTCACCACCTGAACGAAAAGAGCGCAGCATTATCAGGCTCCAAGAACCCCCCTTCGGGGGGCAGGGGGGCCGGAAAGGTCCTCTACGTCTGGTTCGATGCCCCCATCGGTTACATCAGTGCAACCAAACAATGGGCCATCGATAATAATAAAGATTGGAGGCCATATTGGTACAATGAAGATACCAAGCTGGTGCATTTTATAGGCAAGGATAATATTGTTTTCCACGCCATCATATTTCCGGTAATGCTAAAGCTACATGGGAATATTTTGCCGGCAAATGTACCGAGCAACGAGTTCATGAATCTGGAAGGTGATAAGATGAGTACCAGCCGGGGATGGAGTATAGAGATGGAAGATTATATCAATGATTTTGTAAAGAAGGATAATGGTGGCGACCAGATGGTGGATGCATTGCGCTACTATTTAACGGCCATTGCGCCTGAAACAAAAGACAGCGAGTTTACCTGGAAAGGATTTCAGGATTCGGTGAAAGGTGAATTGGTAGATGTCTTTGGTAACTTTGTAAACAGGGCTTTCGTACTGATGCATAAATTGTGCAAAGGAAAAGTACCGCCATTGCATGTTGAGATAATGGATGATGCAGATAGGGCAATGTTTGCAGAAATCGCAAAGTCGAAAATTACAATTGAAAATCTGATTGAAACCTACAAGTTTAGGGATGCGCAATATGAAGTGATAGACCTGGCCAGAAAAGGTAATAAATACATGCAGGAAAAGCAGCCTTGGATTTTGGCAAAAAGTTTGTCCGCCCCCAACCCCTCCGAAGGAACAGCCTCCCCCAACCCCTCCGAAGGAGGGGCTTTAGACCCAGCGAATTCAGAACAGATTTCAAAATTAGCTGGGTCTCAGAACCCCCCTTCGGGGGGCAGGGGGGCTGCTCAACAACTAATTGATAACTGCCTGCATATTTGTATGCAGTTGACGGCTAACCTTGCCGTGTTTATCAATCCATTTTTGCCTTTTGCAGCACGTAAGATGTGCTACATGATGAAGGTGGTGGATAAAATGCTGGACTGGGAAAATGCTGGTAAACCAAAGCTGTTAAGTGTAGGTTATTCGTTGAGAGAACCGCAGTTATTATTTAGAAAGATTGAGGATTCCGAAGTAGCCGAACAAGTAGAAAAATTAAAAATTAAAAGTGCAGCAATAAAAATGGAAACAGAAAACAAGCAGGGAGTTGAAAAAGCCTCTTCCAACCCCTCCGAAGGAAAAGCCTCCCCCAACCCCTCCGAAGGAGGGGCTTTAGACCTAGCTAGTTCAGAACAGCTATTAAAATTAGCTGGGTCTCAGAATCCCCCTTCGGGGGGCAAGGGGGCTATTACTTTTGACGATTTTGCAAAAATTGATCTTAAAGTAGGGACTATTTTAACAGCCGAAAAAGTAGCCAAAGCAGATAAATTATTAAAGCTGGAAGTAGACATGGGAACCGAAACAAGAACGATTGTGAGCGGTATTGCTTTGCATTTTGAACCCGCAGATATTATCGGCAAACAGGTAGTTGTAGTAGCCAATCTTGCGCCAAGAAAGATGAGGGGAATTGAAAGTAACGGTATGATTTTAATGGCAGAAGATAAAGCCGGCAAACTGCATTTCGTAAGTCCTGCGAATGTGATAGAAAGCGGTAGCGGAGTGAGCTAGCGCTGCGTAAAGGATAAAATAGCGGTTTGATATGTGATATGTGAATGGTGAATGTTGAATGGTGGTTTTGACCATTGACCATTCACCTCTCACCATTCACCATTCACGATAGTTCTGTTATCGGAAAATTGATGATCAGTGTACAACCTTCGCCCGGAGCAGTAATGATTTCCACCTTTCCATTGTAAGCATCTACCCGGTTAAAAATATTGATAAAGCCGATGCCACTTGCTTTCTGTTGTGTTTTATCAAATCCAACGCCATTATCACTGATAATGAGTTCTACATTTTGATTGACCTCTTTTAGAGATATGATGGCTTCGTTTGTTTCGGCATATTTTAATATATTATTGCTTTGCTCCTGTATGATTCGGTAAACCATTAATTGTTGTTCACCAGATAATTTTTCAACTACATCATCGCTGATGTAGGGATACAAGTGAATGTCTTGTAATAACAGCATCGTGGCTGCAATATCAGCGATGCTTTTTTGCAAACCAACATTGGTAATTGAGGTAGAGGTTAGTTTTTTAGATAAGTTCCTGATTTCTTCCACCGCCATCAACAGGTATTCATTTGCTTTTTCCAGCAATTCATTTGGTTCTACTTCCTTATTTTTTGCTACGCAGATGTGCAGCTTGGCACTCATTAGCAACTGGTTCACATTGTCGTGCAATTCACCGCTGATCCTGTTTCTTTCTTTTTCCTGCGCCTTGATGATGGCTTGGTTAATCATCTTTTGCTTTTGCACCTGTTCGTGCAATAGCTGGGCTTCTAATTTCTTCCGCTCGGTAATATTTTGCATGGCACCGATTACCCGAATCATTTTGCCCTGTTCAAAAATTGCCTGCGCTTTATCCAGCAAATGGCGGAAACTGCCATCGGCTATTTGAAACCGGTATTCAATTTCCCAATTGGTAACATTGTTTTCGATGCAATGTTCTAAATGCTGTTTTACCTTTTGTCGATCCTGCTCATGTACTTTATTAATAAACCAATCAGTTGTTGGAAGCACTTCTTCTTTTTTGTACCCTGTAAAATCGTTGAATCGGTCGCCCCGATAAACGGCCCCTGACGTAATATCCAAATCCCAGATAGCATCAGTGCTGGCATTTACCGCAAAATGATATCGCTCATACATCTTGTCTATTTCCTTCAATTCATTTTCCACTAATAAAAGATCGTGTTCCTGCTGAATGTTTTTTGAGATATTCTGGGCGCTTATTAAGATAATACTATTGACACCTGTTTCGTCTTTTATCAGGTTAGCACAAACACTAAAAATTAATTTTTTAATACCAAATTTATAAATGATGTCTCCCTTCCAGTAGCCGGTTTCAAATAAGTCGTTGATGGCATCCGTTTCACTGGTGCCAATCATTTCAGGTTGCACCAGATTAAATAATTGTTTTCCCCGGGCCGCAATGATGTCGATGCCATAGATTGAACCAGCAATATTATTTACACCTTTGATAATAAATTGGGGATCTGTGATAATAATGAGTTCGGGCAATGAGTCTTTAAACTCATTGCGTACGGACGATGATTTATAACTCACCGAAAGTTTTACAGAAGAAGGAATACTTGTCTGGGTAGCAAGTTGATTCATGAATCTTGGATTTTAAAATCTATGCACTTTGAAAACGCATAAATCCTAGGTAAACATAATTTTTTATCATCAAAAAGCAATGATTTTTAAATATTTGTTTTTGCAGGGGGCGGGTTAATTATGGGTAAGCTTGTAATTCACCGCAATAAACGTAGATATACTCGCTTTAGTATGTGAATTCACTATGATGTTTTTACGGAGAGGTACATTCATTAAACAAGGCAGTATTAATGGATACCTTTTATAAAACCGAACACAAAAGTAAGCTGTTATTTCACTTAATCTCATTAAAAGAATTTACCTACGGCAGTTGTTTTTTACACTCCGATAATATTTATCCGTTATTTAATAATGCTTTTATAAAAAGCCTTAATTTCGATTAACAAATAGTTGTTTAACTAACTAATTTTATTGCTATGTCAAAAAGAATCATAAAAAAAGTAGCTGTTTTAGGAAGTGGTGTAATGGGTAGCCGCATTGCTTGTCATTTTGCTGGCGTTGGCTTGCAGGTTTTGCTATTGGATATCGTGCCAGCCGATGCTACAGCGCCTGCCCAACGAAATAAGATTGTAAATGATGCGCTGGCAGCAGCGTTAAAATCGAACCCATCTCCGGTATTTACAAAGGATGTTGCAAAGAAAATTAAGACCGGCAATTTTACCGACAACATGAAAGACATTGCCACCTGCGATTGGGTGATAGAAGTAGTGGTAGAACGACTGGACATCAAACAATCCGTTTTTACAGAAGTGGAAAAGTACCGTAAGCCTGGCACTTTAATTACCTCTAACACATCTGGTATTCCCATCCACATGATGACGGAGGGCAGGAGCGAAGATTTTAAAAAGCATTTTTGCGGTACCCACTTTTTTAATCCGCCCCGATATTTAAGATTACTCGAAATTATTCCAACGCCTTTTACCGATACTGAAGTGGTTGATTTTTTAATGGACTACGGTAGTTTGCAATTGGGTAAAACAACGGTGCTTTGTAAAGATACCCCTGCGTTTATCGCAAACAGGGTGGGGGTATTTGGCATGATGGCCATAATGAATACGATGGAAAAATTGCAGTTGAGCATTGATGAAATTGAAGCATTGACTGGTCCTATTATCGGGCGGCCCAAGTCGGCCACTTTTAGAACGGCTGATGTGGTGGGAATAGATACATTGGTAAAAGTAGCCAACGGCGTGTACGATAATTGTCCGGACGATGAAGCGAAAGAGCAGTTTGTAATACCGGCATGGCTTACTAAAATGGTAGAAAATAAATGGCTGGGCGATAAAACCGGGCAGGGCTTTTTTAAGAAAATGCCACCGGGACCAAAGGGGGAAAAAGAGATTTATGTTTTGAACCTTATAACGCTTGAATATGAGCCTCGCAAAAAGCCAAAGTTTGCTACAATTGAAACTGCTAAACCCATTGATGATTTAAAATCAAGGATTAAAGCGCTTTGTGCCGGAACAGATAAGGCCGGTGAATTTTACCGACTGTTTCACTATAATTTATTTGCATACATCTCACACCGCATTCCGGAAATAACAGATGAATTATATCGGGTAGACGATGGCATGATGGCCGGTTTTGGCTGGGAGATTGGAGCTTTTGAAAGTTGGGATGTGTTGGGTGTTGCCAAAACTACCGAAGCCATGAAGGCGGCTGGTTTTAAAGTAGCTCCGTGGATTGATGAAATGCTGGCCGCAGGTGCTACCAGTTTTTATAAGGTAGAAAACGGAAAGCGTTTATACTACGATGTTAGCAGCAAATCTTACAAGGCGATGCCGGGTGGAGATGCCTTTATTGTGATGAAGAATTTTGCCGGTGAAACCGTTTGGAAAAACAGCGCCTGTCGCACTTATCATTTAGGCGATGATGTACTTGGGTTGGAATGGTACACCAAAATGGGTAGCATTGGTGGCGAAGTTTTGGAAGGCATTCAAAAGTCAATTGCACTGGCAGAAGATAAATACAAAGGGTTGGTAATTGCAAATGAAGGCACCAACTTCAGCGCCGGCGCTAACGTAGCGATGATATTTATGCTGGCCATCGAGCAGGATTATGATGAAATTGATATGGCCATCCGCATGTTCCAAAATACGATGATGCGTTGCAGGTATTCGGCCATACCGGTAGTGGTTGCGCCACACGGATTGGCATTGGGGGGTGCCTGCGAAATGAGTTTGCATGCCGATAAAGTAATAGCTGCTGCCGAAACTTATACCGGCCTCGTGGAAGTTGGTATAGGTGTAATTCCAGGTGGTGCCGGTACTAAAGAATTTGTATTGCGTGCCGCAGATGAAATGCATGACGGCGAGGTAGATACCATTACTTTACAAAATCGTTTTCTTACAATTGCCACAGCAAAAGTGGC
>Ga0209181_10010018_pt1 | contig 12360 bp, 5 predicted proteins | sample MAT05_FD_187208 | JGI IMG/M metagenome (GOLD analysis project Ga0209181, IMG submission 187208) | Freshwater microbial communities from Lake Fryxell liftoff mats and glacier meltwater in Antarctica - MAT-05 (SPAdes) (version 2) | ecosystem: Environmental > Aquatic > Freshwater > Ice > Liftoff... | reverse complement strand
GAAGGGACCTTGGAATACGGATAAGGCATCGGCAGGGTTGCATGTATCGTGTGCCCGGTGGTTTCAGCAGCGGGACATCGCCATGTTGGGCAGCGATGCGCACGCTGAACTGATGCCTTCTCCGGTGGCGGGGGTGCCGTATCCAGTGCATCAGTTGCTGTTGGTGGCGATGGGGGTGCCGATGCTGGATAACTGCGACTTGGAGGCATTGAGCGAGGCGGCGGCGAAGCGGAAACGGTGGGATTTTTTGTTGACCGCCGCGCCCTTAGCGGTTCCGTTGGGAACCGGATCGCCACTGAATCCGATCGCAACGTTTTGAAGCAACATACACCCTTTGACCTTGAGGCCAAATTGTGATGAGATACGTCGCACCGCAGTACTGACTTATCTCGTTCTTTGGAGGACCTCGTTTTGATTTCCAATTTCTCTCTTACCCGGCTAGCCGTAATGCTAGCGCTTGGCGCAGGGTTCTTGATGGCGCAGACGACGGGCACCGGCACGCTGGTCGGTACCGTGGTCGATACCAGTGGGGCGGTGGTAGTGGGCGCGAAGATTACGATCGTCAACCCAGCCAACGCCTTTGTTTCCGAGGTGGTGACGAATGGCGAGGGCGGCTACTACATCCCCTACCTCGGCCCGGCCACCTATCGGTTGACCGTGGAACTGGCGGGCTTCAAAAAGTACGTGCGTGAAGGGGTGGCGATTCGCACCGGTGAAATTCCGCGTATTGATATCGAGATGCAGTTGGGCGGAGTGACAGAGACGGTCCAGGTGACCGGCGGCGCGCCGCTGCTGGATACGGAGACCTCGGCTTCCGGATTGGTGCTTTCAGGCGAGACGCTGGTGGCGATTCCGGTCAGTCAGAAACGGCCCGTGCGGATGATGTACTACTATCCCGGTACGAACTCCATTAACGGCTACCACGTCCTGGGACAGCGGTCGCGGTCGATCGGCTACCAGGTGGACGGTGTGAACGGCAAGGAGCCGGGAATTGGGAATATCGGCGGGCCGAACGAACAGGTTTCGCCGACGCAGGACGCCTTCGAGGAGGTGAAGATTCACACGACCGGCATGCCGGCCGAGTACGGACACTCGGCGGGCGGGCTGATGTCGATGGTGATGAAGTCGGGGACGAACAATTTGCACGGGGCGTTGGAAAACCGCTACATCAACAAAAATATGGTGCATCGGACTTACCTGGAGCAGTTGGCGCGGACGAATCCGTTCACTTACAACGAGAGTACGGGGTTGATCAACGGACCGGTCATGCTGCCGAAACTCTATCGCGGCAAGGATAAAACGTTTTTTCTATTTGGGATTGCGCGACATGCGGAAGTGGCGGGCACCTCTTCGTCACGAGTGACCGTGCCGACCGCCGAGATGATGAGCGGAAACTTCGCCTTCGCCAACCAGACGACGGTGCGGCCGCTGCCGATCTACAACCCGTTCACGACAAGGCAAGAGGCGGGGACGTGGGTTCGTGATCCGTTTCCGGGCAACGTGATCCCGCGGTCGTTGTTTGACCCGGTCGCGGTGAACTTTCTCGGTCGGAAGCCGTTCAACGAGCCGAATCAGGCGGGCATTCCGGGGGCCACCGGGCCGACCGAAAACCTCGTGATGAACACGCCGAAAGAGATCTATCGGACCCGCTTCGACATCAAGATCGATCATCAGTTCACGGCCAACCATAAGGCTTACGGGCGGTATTCGCGGTCGATCCATCGGGCGTGGAAAGGCGACCACCAGGCGCAGTTTGCGTGGCTTGATATTGACCCGAATGCGCAGCCGCAGCCGGTGGACCATCACAACGCGGTTTTCGCGGACATGATGATTCTGTCGCCAACAGTCAGCAATGAGTTTCGCGTGGGCTTCAATCGCCGGGTGTTGAAGGAAGTCGCGATCACTAAGGGTGGCGACTGGGCGAAGCAGTTAGGGATTCCGAATGTTTCCGGGGAGACGTTCCCGCAGTTCAATATTGGATTCGGGCTGGCGGCCTTGCCGAGCTTTCAAAACATCGGCGAGGATATCACGCTGCAAAATAACGTCACGAAAGTGGCCAGCAAACACACGATCAAGATGGGTTACGAACTGATGCGGACGCGCTATAACGCGACGGCGTCGGCGCTGCCCGGCGGCACTTACAACTTCGGTGCGACTAATGCGCCGTTTACCCCGAATACGGGCAACACGTTCGCTTCGTTCCTGCTCGGCACGGTGACGTCGGCGACGTTCTCGTCCGATTACGCGAGTTGGCTGCCCCGTTGGTGGTCGCATCAGGCGTATATCCAGGACGACTGGAAGCCGATGCGTGGGCTGACGCTGAACCTCGGGATTCGCTATTCGTACGAGAGTCCCTATTCGACCAAGTACGGGCAGCAGTCGCAGTTTGATGGGACGGCACGGGATCCGCTGACGGGTAGGACCGGGGCGATTCTGCATGGGGCCGGGCCGCTGGCCAAGAAAGATTTGAATAACTTCGCGCCGCGTGTAGGACTAGCCTGGAACTTCCATCCGAAGGTGGTCTTCCGCGCTTCGTTTGGCATGGTCCATCAGGACATTTTCGCCACTGACCGCAACAGCATGTTCCAGGAGTACTTAGCGACTGCGAACGTGCAACCGCCGGTAGGTGATCCGCAGCATGTCTTCCGGCTTTCCCAAGGCCCTGGGACGATTCGCTATTCGGTGCAGCCGGACGGGTCGGTGCCCTTCGTGGGGACCAACTACAGCGCGCGTGGCGCGCATACCTGGGACACCAACATGCGGTTGCCCTATGTGATGAGCTGGTCCGGCGGCCTGCAGTGGAGCTTCCGCCAGGGTTGGGTGATGGAAGGGCAGTATCAGGGCCAATCGGGGGTTGGACTGCTGAATAGCTGGAACACCAACGTGCTGCCGCTGGATGTATCCCGGGACCCGGCCGTTCTGAACCAGATCTTCGCGGCACAGCAGAACTTCCTGCCTTATACGCACTTTGGCGAAGTCCGGTTGTTCTCTAACTTCGGCCACAACTCGTATCACGGGGGGACAGTGCGGGTGGAGAAGCGGCTGGGCAACGGGCTGTTGTTCAACAGCTTTTACACGATGAGTAAGACGCTGACGGAGACCGAAAACGAGACGGGTGATAACGGCATTACCTACTACAACCGCCGGCTGGAAAAGGCTCGGGCGAGCTACGACGTGCGGCACCGTTTTGTGACAGTTCTTTCTTACGATCTTCCGTTCGGGCGGGGCCGGCGCTGGCTGACCGGCGGCGGCAAGGCGAATGCCGCGTTAGGCGGTTGGCAGTTGACGATGACGCAGACGCTGCAATCGGGGCCGCCTTTCACGGTGGGCTTCGCGGGTAGCCCGAACCGGTATCTGCCGGGGGAATCGCGGCCGAATATCATCACGTCGAATAGCGATGCGCAGGTGAAGGATTGGACGTTGGGCGCCAACCGATTCCCTACGCAGGCGCAGAATCCATACTTGAACTTTAGTTCGTTTGTTTACCCTGCACCGTTCACGCCGGGGAACCTCGGCCGGAATACGTTCGAGGCTCCGGGCTTGGCCTGGACGCAGTTTTCCATCGCCAAATGGTGGACCCTGAAGGAGCGCTATCGCTTCCAGATCCGTTTGGACGGGAACAATATGCCGTTCAAGCAGCCTCAATTTTCGAACCCGAACGGGTCGTACAACATCAACTCGCCAGGGGCATTCGCGCGGATCGGGAGCGGGACCCGAGGGGGCTTCTCGGATATTGGGACGTCAAACTCGAACTTGCTAATTATCGGCCGGTTCCAGTTCTAATTAGTGGGATCGGCTGTCAACGGGTGGCCGCTCGTGACGTTCGGCGGTCACTTTCGTGGTGAAAACTCCCCTTTTATGGGCCGTTTTCGTTTGGCCCTCGATCTGCAAGCTCTAAGGCATGGCTTGCAAAAGTATAGATTTAACGACGACCGACGAATTCGATCAGGTTGCTATGGACGGTGGCGAGGAGCGCGAGGTAATCACCTTGGCGCAGTTTGAAGCGGCTTATCGGAGTTCGTTTTCGCGCACGGTGAATCGGTTGGCGGCGCGAGGTGTGAGCCGCGAAACGGCCGAGGACTTGGCCCAGGCGGCGTGGGCGCGGGGCTGGGAGTATCGGGAGCAGTTGCGGAACCCGAGTTTGGTGAGTTGGTGGGTGGGTTCGATTGCACGAAATTTGTTGTTTATCGCCTACCGCGGCCGGAAACCGACCGAGCAGTTGACGGAGACGTGCGCGACGGTGAGTCCGGATTGGAAGCCGCTTTTGGTGGAGCGTTTGCTGCGGGATCTACCGACGGCGGATCGGGACTTACTCGTTGATACCTATGCGTTTGGCTCGACGAGCTATGAGTTGGGGCCCAAGATGGGTGTTTCGGCGACGGCAATCCGGGTTCGTTTGAACCGTTTGCGGAAGACGCTGCGGGGGATTGTGGATGGAACGGGGAAGGAAACGGCGCGGGCAGGCTGTGCGACGGTCTGTTAGGCGCGGTGCAGGTGAGCGAGTCGCCTACGCCAGGATGTCCTTGACGACGCGGCCGTGGACATCCGTCAGCCGGAAGTCACGCCCGGCGTATTTGTAGGTCAGCTTCAAGTGATCAAGCCCCAATAAGTGCAGAATTGTCGCATGTAAGTCGTGGAAATGGACCTTGTTCTCGACCGAGTAATAGCCATAGTCGTCGGTCGCTCCGTACGATAAACCGGGCTTCACGCCGCCGCCGGCCATCCACATCGTGAACGCTTCCGGATTATGGTCGCGGCCATCGGAGCCTTGCGCGGTCGGGGTGCGCCCGAACTCACCGCCCCACAGGACCAGCGTATCTTCCAGCAGACCGCGTGATTTTAGATCGGCCAGCAGTCCGGCGATCGGCTTATCGACTTCCGCCGCGTTCTGGGCGTGGTCGCGTTTCAGATGTTCGTGCTGGTCCCACTTATACGTGTGCGAAACCTGAACGAAGCGGACTCCCTTTTCGGAGAAGCGGCGCGCCATGAGGCATTGACGCCCGAAGTCTTCAGTGATCGGGTTATCGAGCCCGTAGAGCTTCTTGGTGGCTTCGGATTCCTTCGACAGATCCTGCAGATCGGGCGCTTCGGCTTGCATGCGGAAGGCGAGTTCAAACGATTCGATGCGGCCTTCTAAAGCGCGGTCTGGGCCCGTCATTGCCAATTGCTGGCGGTTCAGCACCTGGGAGTAATCAATCTCTTTGCGTTGAATGCCGCGGGGCGTTTCTTTGTTCGTGATGAACGGGATACGGGCGTCGCGCGACGGAATGCCGACGGCACCGATGGCGGTGCCCGAGTACGGGGCAGGCAGGAAGGCTGAGCCGAAGTTATTGGCTCCGCCGTGGCTTTGCGTGGGGCAGATGGTCAGAAAGCCCGGCATATTCGAGTTCTCTGTGCCCAGCCCGTAGGTGACCCAGGAACCCATCGCCGGCCGGATGAACGTATCCGAGCCCGTATGGAGTTCGAGCAGGGCACCGCCATGGCGTGAGTTCGACCCGTGCATCGACTTGATGAAGCACATATCGTCGACGCATTTGGCCGTCTCCGGAAAGAGGTCGCTGACCCAGGCGCCGGATTGACCGTACTGCTTGAAGGCCCACGGAGATTGGAGCAGGTTGAAGGTTTCGCTGGAGACGACTTTGGGCCGCGCAAAGGGCAAGGGCTTCCCGTGGTCGCGCTTGAGCAGGGGCTTGTAGTCGAAGGTATCAACCTGCGACGGGCCACCGTGCATGAACAAGAAGATCACCCGCTTGGCGCGGGCCGGGAAGTGGGGCGCGCGGACACCGAGGGGGTCGACGGCGGCGGCACGTGCCTGATCCAGACCGAGGATGCCCGAGAGGGCGAGGGAGCCGAAGCCGGCGGAGGAGAGTTGGAGTAGGTCGCGGCGTTTCATAGGTAGGCCTAGTTGAGATAGATGAACTCGTTCGAAGACAGAAGCGATTTCGCAAAGCTCTGCCACGCTTTGATCGGATCGTTGGCCCAATCCTTCTGGATTTGGGCGATAAAGGTTTGCGCCTGGTCGATTTCGGCGGGCGACGGGGGGCGTGCCAAGGCTCGTTCATAGGCGAGGCGGATACGGCCCGGATCGTCTAGATTCTTGTCGTTGAGAAGCAGTTCAGCGAGGCGGTGGGAGTGTTTCAGCATGACCGAGCTGTTCATCATAAAAAGCGCCTGGGGCGCGACGACGGTGGAGTCGCGGTCGCCGCTCGCCGAAGTGGGGTCCGGGATATCAAAGGCTTGGAAGACGTCGTAGAGCGAACTGCGCACAATGGGGATGTAGACGGCGCGAATCGGACGGTCGTAGTCGACGTTTCCGCCTTTTTCGGTGTTGGCGACGTACTGGCGATCTTTGTAAGTGAGGATAGAACCGCCAGGCTTGTCGTGACTTAGCCCGCCGGAGGTGGCCATGACGGCGTCGCGGATCGCTTCGGCTTCCAGACGGCGGCGAGGCATGCGCCACAGCAGAACATTTTCAGGATCTGCCTCGGCGGCCTTCGCGTTCAGCTCGCTGCTCATCTGATAGGTAGACGTGAGCATGATGTCGCGGTGCAAGGACTTGATGGACCAGCCGTTCGAGACGAAGCGGAGGGCGAGCCAATCGAGGAGTGGTTGATTCGACGGCTTCTCTCCGAGGCGGCCGAAGTTATCGACGGTGGCGACAATGCCGCGCCCAAAGTGCCACCGCCATAGCCGGTTGACGATGACGCGGCTCGAAAGCGGATGATCGGGTTGCGTGAGCCACTGGGCGAGTTGGAGGCGGCCGCTTTCGGCGGGCCCAATGGCGGGGGGATGGTCACCGGTGACTATTTTGAGGAAGGTGCGGGGCACCTTCTCCCCGAGCGTCCAGTGGCTGCCTCGCAAATGAATGGCGAGGTCTTCAATCTTGTCGCCTTCGCGGATCCCCATAGCGCGGGGGAAATCGGGGGTGGCTGTTTCGAGGGCCTTGAGTTCGCCGTCGAAGGCCTTGAGTTGTGCCTGGGCGGTGGTGGCGAAATAGCGGCGCGCGCCATCCGGGGCGCGGAACGGGCCGAATTTTTCGGTCAGGAATTCGTGGAGCGCTTTCAGGCCGGGGTCTTCGGACTTCGGCCCGGCGGCGAGCGCCTGCTGAAAGAGGGTTTCATAGCGTGCGGCCAGGAGTTCGGGGGTTGCGGGGATGGCGGGGAAGAGCTTGGCGGCCGGGGAGGCCCAGTTCGTCACCGGGGTGGCGGAGCCTTGCGTCTCCCAGGGGAAAAGGACAGAGGCCGTGGCGCTGTTGGACCGTTCGAGGTATTCGACGAGTTGGTCGAGAAAGCCCGGGTTGACGTTATAACGGGTAGCGATTTGGACGGCGGTGAGGGGCGTCTGGGGGAGGGTGTGCGGCGCGAGGAGGAGTTGCGCGAAGTACGGGAAGCGCCCTGCGTGTTCGAAGCGGATGGTGTTCGCGCCGGCGCGCAGCGGGACAATCGCGAGATAGGTCCAGCCGTCGGATTCGGGCGACGCGGCCCGATTCTGAACCGGCGGGAGGCCGCGCTTGATCCAGGTGCCGTTCACGTAGAGGTCAGCGGTGCCGTAGCCAACTTCTTGATTCAGGATATCGAGCTGGTGGGGGCCGGCCGCCGGAACGGTGATTGCGTATTCAGCGAAGTAGGGTCCTTTACTGTCCTTGGGCGTATTGGCTTTGGACTTTTCGAGGGTGCGAGGAATGTTGCCTTGGTCGAAGGTGTTGGCGAGGCGGACGATCGCCTGCGGGGAGGTTTCGACGGGGGCGATTTGGATCTGCGCGTCGCGTTGGAGATGAGCGGCCGCCAGGAGATAGGCACCCACTTGCTTCTGCGCGATGGCGGCGAGGCGGTTGTTCTCGCTCTTCGTGAGCGAGGCGATTTCTTTGCGCTTGAATTCGATCAAAGCTTCGTGAGCGGAGAGGCGGTCGCGATCGGCTTTCGGGGCCAGCACGTACTCGTGCCACTTGGCGACCACCTTGAAGTTGTCCATGGTTTGCGAGGACTTGAAGATGCCGGCCAGGGAGTAGTAGTCGGCGTGGGAGATCGGATCGAACTTGTGATCGTGGCAGCGAGCGCAGCCGACCGTAAGGCCGAGGAAGGCGCGGGCGGTGGTGTCGAGTTGTTCGTCGACGATGTCCATCTCCATTTTCCGAGGGTCGTCTTCGGCGAGCATTTTGGCACCGAGGGATAGAAAGCCGGTGGCGGTCCAGCGTTCGAAGGTAGTGGGCAAATCGGTGGACGGCGGCAGAAGATCGCCGGCCAACTGCTCGGTCAGGAATTGATTGAATGGCTTGTCGGAGTTGAAGGCGGCGATGACGTAGTCGCGGTAGCGGAAGGCGTTTTTGTAGACGAGGTTTTCGTCGAGGCCATTGGAATCGGCGTAGCGGGCGACGTCGAGCCAATGGCGGCCCCAGCGTTCGCCGTAGCGCGGCGAGGCGAGCAGACGGTCGATGACTTTGGCGTAGGCGTTGGGCGAGCCGTCGGCGAGGAAGGCTGCGACTTCGGCGGGCGTGGGCGGAAGACCAGTGAGATCGTAAGTAGCGCGGCGGAGCAGGGTTCGCTTGTCCGCGGGTGAGGCGGGGGAGAGGCCTTTCGCTTCGAGGGCGCTGAGCAGGAACAAGTCGATGGGAGAGCGGCTCCAGGCGGAGTTCTTAACCGGGGGCAAGACGGGCGGCGAAGGCGGAACGAACGCCCAGTATTTTTGCCGGACAGGGGAGGCGGTGGCGGCGGTGGCATTGCCCCAGGGTGCACCCATCTGAATCCATTGGGCGAGCAACGCGGCGTCTGGATCCTTCATCTTCGGTCCAGGGGGCATCTTTAAGGACCCGGCCGAGTGGCGGACAACCTTTAAAAGAAGGCTATCGGCGGCATTACCCGGAACGAGCGCGGGACCGCGAGTACCGCCCTGTATGGTCAGTTCGCGAGAGTCCAGCCGGAGCCCCCCCATCACGGGTTGGCTAGCGGCGGAGTGACAGCCGAGGCATTGAGCGACGAGAAGAGGGCGGACGTTTTTTTCAAAAAACGCGGGACCATCTTGTTGCGCCAGAAGCGGGGACACAAAAAGGCAAAGGACGAACGAGAAAACGAACCGACGCACCATAATTGTGATGCTATCACTGCTGGCGAGAGGCGTGGGTTTCGAGCGCGGCGGTAAGCGCACTCGCGGACAGCGGCTTAGCCATATAAGCGTTCATACCGGCGTCCAGGCACTGTTCGCGATCGCCGGCCATGGCGTGCGCCGTCATGGCGATGATGGGAAGGCGGCCGCCGTTGGCGCGGTAGCGACGGGTCGCTTCCAGACCGTCGAGCACCGGCATTTGGACATCCATCAGGAGGAGGTCGAATTCGGCTTCTCGCTTGGCCAGGAGATCGAGCAGCGCTTGGCCGTCGTTAACGAGTTCGATGTGATGGCCAAGCTTTTCGACCATAGCCCGAATGACAAGGCGGTTGACGGCGTTGTCTTCGGCTCCGAGGACGCGAAGAACGGCGTTGGGTCTGATGGCTTCCGGTATCGGTTCCGCGACCGTCTTGGGGGGCGGCGAATCGTAGCGGACGGTGAAGGCGAAGACGCTGCCGCTGGCCGAGGAACTGACGACGGATATTTCTCCGCCGAGCAGAGTGGTCAAGTGTCGAGAGATGGAGAGGCCAAGGCCGGTGCCGCCGTGGACGCGGGACACCGAGCCGTCGACTTGGCGGAAAGCATCAAAAATGAGCTCCTGTTTATCGGCTGGGATGCCGGGGCCGGAGTCTGAGACAGTGCAATGGAGGACGGGTTGACCGACGGAGTTGCAGCGACTGGTTATCTGGAGGCCGACCGAGCCGGCGACGGTAAACTTGATCGCGTTGCCGAGCAGGTTAATGAGGATCTGCCCGATGCGGGTATCGTCGGCGAAGATCGCTGCCGGAAGGTCCGCATGAACGGCGCAGGTAAAGCGAAGGCCCTTTTGCTCGGCGCGAAGCCGCATCGTTCCACAGATGCGTTCGACCAGAACGCGCGGGGCAAATGTAACCGGCGAGACTTCGAGGTGACCCGATTCGATTTTCGACAGATCGAGGATATCGTTCAAGATGATCAACAGCCCTTCGGCGGAGTCTTTGACGATGCGGAGATGCTCTTGGATTTCCGGCGACTCGGCGTGGTCGAGGGCGAGGTTGGTCATGCCGATAATGCCGTTCATGGGAGTGCGGATCTCGTGACTCATGTTGGCGAGGAACTCGCTCTTGAATTGGCTGGCGGCTTCGGCGCGTCGCTTCTCCGCATCGAGTTGGGCGGTGCGCTCTGCCACGGCAAGTTCCAGACGCTGGCGTTCGAGCCGGTTGTGACGGCTCCAGAAACGGACCGCGAAATATGCCATGGCCACCGCGAGCAGTCCGGTCAAAGATCGAAACCAAACACTGCTCCACCACGGCGTGGCGATGCGAATCGGCAAGCGGATGACGGGAGAAGTCCACCTATCCGGCCGGTTGGTGGCCTGGACCTCCAAGCTATGTTCGCCGAAAGGGAGATTCGAAATCGTCACCTCGGGCACAGTGGTCTCCGACCACGATTCCGACCCCGAGAGGCGGTAACGAAACGAGACGTGATGTTGGCGGGTGTAGCCGGGCGCGGCAAGGTGGACCCGTAAAGAGTTCGCCTTGGCTGGCCCTTCGAGCAGGCCTTGACCCAGTTGCCAGTTTTTCTCCCCCAGTTGAGCGTCCGTGATCGCGGCCGCCGGAACGGGCTCTTCGGGCCGGGTATCGGGCTGGTAGCGAGAAAAGCCTCGGCTGGTGCCAATCAAAAGACTGTTATCTTTTGCCGCCCAGACGGCCTCCGCGTTGGTGTCGTCCCAGACCAAGCCGTCGCGCTGGTCAAGATGGGTCCAGGATTGACCGTCGAAGGATTCGAGGCCGCGATCGGTGCCGACCCAAAGCCGGCCGCGAGCATCGTGCTGAATAAAGTAGGCGAAGGTCGTAAGCGGGCCCTGTCCCGCATAAAAGTGAGTCGTCTCCACCAGGCGTTCGTCGCTAAAGCGTAGTCGCGTCAAGCCCACGCCGTTGTTGTAACCGATCCAAAGTTCATCCGGCTGGATCGGGGACGCCGCCAGCGCAAAGACATGATCTTTCAGTAACCCGTTCTTGCTGTCCCAATGGCGCCACTCGCGTCCATTGAAACGATACAGACCGCGCGCCCCGCTAACCCAGATATTGCCCCGGCTGTCTTCCCGAATCAGGTTGAGCTCGATAGCAAGTCCGGGCAACGTCACCGGTCGAAACTCGCGCTTCGGGCGGTCAACCTCGAACAGACCCGAGGGGCCCGCCGTCACCCAGACGCGGTCCTGCTTGTCGACGAGGATCGACTTGATCCGGGTCAACGGCAGGCCCCTCCATTGGCGTTCGACGGCTTTGGTGCGAGGGTCGAAACGAGTCAGTCCATTCGGCATTTCGGCCAGCCACAGCGCCCCGTCGCGGGTGCGGGCCATGCTGCGGATCACTCTTTGTCCGGTACGGGGTTCGTGCGTGAACTGCCATCCCTCGTTCGCTTTCCTACCCTGGTAGAGTCCACCCCCGGTAGCCACCCACAGCTGGTCGGAGCCCTCCGGCTGAAAGTTCCAAACCGCCGTCGATTCCAGCCCCTCCCGTTCGTCGAAATTCTCCCAAACATCCCGACCCACTTGACGAAGCACGCCCACGCCAATCACCGCCATCCAAAGTGTGTCCTGAGCTTCGATCACGTCGGAGACCTCGGCCCAGATCCCTTGTTTGCGGCCGAAGGAGCGGCAGGAGTTGGCCGGCAGCGGCTGGCAGACGGTAAGACCTGATTTCGTGCCCAGCAGCACTCGGCCGGCGGCGTCCATCTTCAGGCGGGCATAGCGAACCGTTTCGAACGAGGACCCGGGAAATGGATCTTCAAAGCGGGACCCCGCGAGGGGCAAACGACGGACGAGCGACTTACTGCGGGTCCACAGGGCACCGTCACGGTCGACCGCGAAACTCTCCCAGTTTGACTCGGGTAAGCCTTCGGCAGGGCCATAACTGACGACCCCGGAGGCAGTCTCCTGCCAAAGCCGCCCCGCCTCGCTCCACCACAGCGATTGGCGGACCGGGTCATCAAAGACGCCGTGGACGGGCCCCGCTTTGCGCTTCCAACGAAGCGGTTCGTTTCGGCCCCGCCATTCGGCCAGCCCCAGCAGAGTAGCAATATAAATCTCCCCCCGGATCCCCTGGGCAAAGGGGGTTGTCCCCGGAGCACCGATGTCGGCCGGCAGCGGCACGGCTTCCCCTTCGAACTTCTCCATCCGAATAACGCCACTCCGTGTCGCAATCCAAATCACTCCCTCCCGGTCTTCAAACAAAGCGTTGATGTAGTCGGTCGCGATCGGGCGGCCCTGGTTGCGGTGTC
>Ga0209181_10010017_pt1 | contig 12361 bp, 6 predicted proteins | sample MAT05_FD_187208 | JGI IMG/M metagenome (GOLD analysis project Ga0209181, IMG submission 187208) | Freshwater microbial communities from Lake Fryxell liftoff mats and glacier meltwater in Antarctica - MAT-05 (SPAdes) (version 2) | ecosystem: Environmental > Aquatic > Freshwater > Ice > Liftoff... | reverse complement strand
CCGCCCTACAACCTGACCAAAGACTTTCATGGTAATCGATTTACCCGCCAAACCATTGAGGCTTACACGCTCTGGTTTGATGACGCGATCGCCACACTCAAACCCCTCCTCAAACCCACAGCATCCATCTACATCTGTGCCGACTGGTTCTCCTCTATCTCCACCTTTGCCGTTGCCGCAGCCCACTTCACCGTCCGCAACCGCATCACCTGGGAACGCGAAAAAGGACGGGGAGCCAAATCCAACTGGAAAAACTCCAGCGAAGATATCTGGTTTTGTACCCTGTCTGATGACTATATCTTCAACGTGAATGCCGTCAAACTCCGGCGCAAAGTGCTTGCCCCCTATCGCCAAAACGGACTGCCCAAAGATTGGCAAGAAACCGCCGATGGCAACTTCCGCGACACCCATCCCTCCAACCTGTGGACAGATATCACCATCCCTTTTTGGTCAATGCCCGAAAACACTGATCATCCCACTCAAAAAAGCGAAAAGCTCCTAGCCCGTCTCATCCTTGCCAGTAGCAACCTTGGAGACACGGTGCTTGATCCGTTTTTAGGCAGCGGCACCACCTCGGTCGTCGCCAAAAAACTAGGCAGACGCTACCTTGGCATCGATCTCAACGAAAATTACTGTCTTTTAGCAGAGAAACGCCTGGAATTGGCAGAACTGAACAAAACCATTCAGGGCTACACAGACAGCGTATTTTGGGAGCGAAACACACTGGGACAGCAAAAGCAAAAGAGCTAAGTCAGGACTTACGCAAATCAACCGAAATTTGCCCCCCGACCCCCAATTCTGGGGGAGCTAGAGATCAAAGTCCCCCAGAATTGGGGGATTTAGGGGGCGAGTGCGTAAGTCCTCTAAGGGAATCAGGGCGATCGCGAATTTAAGATTGAGTAAAAAATCTACTGCTACTCCCGCTTTTGTAGATTGATTGGCTGATCGGAAAAAGGGGCGGTCGGTTAGACCTGCCCCAAATGTTAGTTCTTCAGGACTTACGCAAAAAAAACTTCACCCCTTGAAAAAGGAACTTTCAAGGCTTCCTCTTTTGAAGGGGAGCTAAGAAGGATAGAGGCTCCAAGCTTCAAGTGCGTAGGTCCTATTACTTCTACTTTCGAGCGGCTTTGAAAACAGTTAAGCAGCCCACTTTTGAGCCACCACTTCAGCCAAATCTACAACCCGCTGACTGTAGCCCCATTCGTTGTCATACCAAGCGATCACTTTTACTAAGTCTCCTCCCATAACGATGGTCAAATCTGCATCGACGATCGCCGACTCAGATGAACCTGCATGGTCACTAGAGACGAGAGGCAAATCACAATATTTGATAATGCCTTTCATGGAACCTTCAGCAGCATTTCTCAGCACCTCATTCACCTGTTCGGCGATCGTGCTTTTCTCAACTTGAACCACCAGATCCACAATCGACACATTGGGAGTGGGCACCCGTAGGGCAATGCCGTTCAGCTTGCCAGCGAGTTCAGGAAGAACCAGAGCAACGGCTTTAGCCGCGCCCGTTGAGGTCGGGACAATGTTGATAGCGGCGGCTCGTGCCCGTCTTAAATCGCGGTGGCTGGCATCTAGCAAGCGCTGATCACCGGTGTAACTGTGGGTGGTGGTCATCGTGCCCTTGATGATGCCAAAGTTATCGTTTAGCACCTTGGCAATGGGCGCTAGGCAGTTAGTCGTGCAGCTTGCATTGCTGATGATGTTGTGCTTGGCGTGGTCGTAGTCGAGATGATTGACACCGACTACAAAAGTTCCATCATCGCCTTTTCCAGGAGCCGTAATCAGCACCTTCTTTGCCCCTGCTTTGAGATGTTTAGAGGCACCTTCTTTGCTGACGAAAACCCCTGTAGATTCAATGATCAGATCAATGCCCAACTCTTTCCAGGGCAAATTTTCGGGGTTGCGATCGGACGTACATTTAACAACTTTTCCATTCACCGTAATACTATTATCGTCGGCATCAATTTGAACGCTCTCGTCCATTTTGCCGAGCATTGAATCATATCTAAGCAGGTGGGCATTTGTTTTAGGGTCAGACGTGTCGTTGATGGCAACGAGGTCAATTAGACTATTCTCTCTGCCTAGCCAGCAGCGCATGAAGTTACGCCCAATACGCCCGAAGCCGTTAATTGCTACTCTCATTACTGCGTCTTGCCCTCGGTAAATAAATTTTAGTTATTAAGAAAATCATAAGATGCAAGGTGATCCCAGTGCAACAATAGGCTTTGATATGTTGGGCGGAAAGCCCTTCTCCGAGAGGTTTTCAAGACTTAATGAATTTGTTTTTTTAATACCAGCTTTTCGCCGAAAAGGGCTAAGTTAGGGCGAACCTGGCAATTGGGTCGTGAGGTAATGCCGCACAGAATCGGGAACGAGGTAGCGCAGCGATCGCCCTTTTTGCCAATAGTCTCGAATTAAGCTGGAGGAAATTTCTACCTGGGGCATACTTAGCAACTGCCAATGGAAAGGAATTTTCTGATCTATAAAATGGTCTGCAACTTGCTGGCAGATTGTGCAAGAGTTCTGATCATTTCTGGGTGCGACTAGCCAAGTGCATTGGGCGGCGACAGTGGCGCTGCGATACCAGCGGGGTAAAGATTGGAAAGCATCCAATCCAATAATCCAATGCCAATCAGGGTTTGGGTACAGGGCTTCTAAATCAAGTAGCGTGGTCAAAGCATAAGAATTACCTTGCCGCTGCTGCTCTATATCAGAAACCCAAAATGCTGGATGGTGCGCGATCGCCTGTTTCACCATTTCAAGTCGGTGTTCAAAGCCCAGCAGCTCAACCGATTTGTGCGACGGGCGAAAAGTTGGCACCCAAATAACACCATTTAAGGCAAATTGATCGAGTGCCGTTTCAGCCACCATCAAATGTCCCCAGTGGAGTGGGTTAAAGGTTCCCCCAAAAATTCCTATTTTCTGTTTGGATTGGGATAAAGTTTCCACAAATGACAAGATAAGCGGGTTAGCACCATCAAAACCGTTTGTACCTAATCAATATTATGGTGTGAGGCTGCGGCTTTTCTAGCGAACTGCGCGATCGCCCGCACCAGTTCCTCAGCATTCACTGGCTTGGTCATATGAGTCTGAAACCCGGCGGCAAGGGCTTGCTGCTGATCAATTTCTCCAGCATAGGCAGTTAGGGCGATCGCGGGAGTTTGTCCGCCTTGAGCCGTTGACAGGGTGCGAATGTCTCGAATCAGCTCGTAACCAGCTTTTCTTGGCATCCCAATATCGCTAATAATTACGTCTGGTCTAGTTTGCGAGAAGCACTCTAAAGCCGCGATCCCGGAATCTACAACCGTGGCGATCGCGCCTGCCCGTTCCAGAATAAAAGCCGCTAGATCTCGTGCATCGGCATCATCATCTACCAAAAGTGCTCGAACTCCCTGAAGTGGCAAGTAAAGACTAGATGAAGAAGAGATGTCTTCTTGATTCGCTGATGCGGATTGGTTGCTCTCTAATAGCGGCAGCCTAACGGTAAATGTAGCGCCCTTGCCTTCGCCTAAGCTGTCGGCTTGCACGGTTCCGCCATGCAGTTCTACCAAGTGATGCACGATCGCCAAGCCTAACCCCAAGCCACCAAACTTCCGAGTGGTGGTGGAATCGGCTTGCCGAAAGTATTCAAACACATGGAGCAAAAAATCTGGATGAATGCCTTTGCCACTGTCGATCACCTGAACCTGAGCGTGGCGATTGCTAGAGCTGAGGCGAATTTTTACCCAATCTCCAGCAGCAGTGAATTTAATCGCATTGGTGAGCAAGTTCCAAATAATTTGCTGTAGTCGAACTGAGTCACCTAGAACCATCAGCCGGGAAGGGTGAGCAGTCACAGATGAGGAGTTTTCTGTAATGTCCCCGCTGATTTCTTCTAGATCAATCCTTAGTTCAATTCCCTTTGCTTCTGCGGCTAATTGCACGGTTTCAAGCGCCGCTTGGACAGTGAAGGCTAGATTTACAGGCGCAATATTTAACTTGAGCTTGCCTTGCAAAATGCGCGAAACGTCTAATAGATCTTCAATCAGTTGAGTTTGAAGTCTAGCGTTGCGCTCAATGGTTTCTAGCGCATGGGTTGTTTTTGCGGCATCTAGTTTGCCGCTGCGAAGGAGACTAGCCCAGCCCAAAATAGGGTTCAGCGGCGTGCGTAACTCATGAGATAACACGGCTAAAAACTCGTCTTTGACTCGATTTGCTTTGGCGCTGCGGGCTGCTTCGCGAACAGCATTATTTCGAGCAATGCGTTCAGATTCGTAAAGGTGGGCACGAGCGATCGCCTGGGCACATTGTTGAGCAAGCGACAGAATAAAGGCTTGTTGCTCCTCATCCAACAACTGCGGATCGGTAAAACCTAGTGATATGCCGCCAACGGCATGACCTTCGATCATCAGAGGAATAGAAATTAAGGCACCCAACTTCGACTGTGGATAGAGTTCAGCCAAATGGGGATAGTAGACGGTTAGCGTTTCAGGCGGCTCCGCCCAAATCGGCTGTCCTGTGCGGACGGCTTCTGCAAGCGGCAGGGGCGCATTAATAGAAAATCGCTGTAAGCCTTCGCCCCGTGAGAAATGATCGCCTACCAATCGGACGATTTCTAGCTCAGCCGCCGCTTCATTCAGCAATGCAACGATCGCAAAATTAGCGCCCAGTGCAGCAATCCCTTGATCGGCAATGACTTGAGCCACCTGATCGGGGGTGACCGACTCGGAAAAAGCAGCCGTAACGGATTGAAGTCTAGCAAGCCGCTCTGCCGATCGCTCGGCGGCTTGTTGTGCCTGCTGAGCTTCTTGGTAAAGCCGCGCATTATCAATCGAGATGGCGGCGCGATGGGCAATATCTTCTGCTAATGCCAAATCAACTTGGCTGTAATGGCGATCGGATTCAGCCGTCACAAACGAAATCGCGCCCAAAATTTGTCCACGGGCGATCAATGGCGCGATAATGCGAGATTTTAAGCCCAGTTCGCGCAAAATTTGCAGATGTTCCGCGTCTTGAGCCGTCGCTGAAAGGGCATCATCTGGGATCTTAGCCACCATATAAGCCTGCCCCGTTCGGAGAACCCTGGCGATTCCCGCCGCATCATTCAACCGTTTCGGATATTTTCGCTGGAGTTCCCAACCCAATTTCACCTTCTCTGGATCACGGTGAGCGATCGCGACCCGCTCAATTGATTGATTTTGCCATAGGTCGATCGCGCACCAATCTGCAAAATACGGCACGACCACATCAGCCACGCTCTTCAAAGTCGATTCGTAGTCCAATGAAGCTGCCAGTGCCATACTGATAGCAACGAGAAACGCCGATCGCTGCTGATCTGCTTCAGCTTCCAAACGGGCAGCCTGTTCTTGAACTTGCTGCTGGATGAGTTGAGTGCGTTCCTCGGCAAGGCGTAAGCGCACCGCTTCTGCTTGTTTGCGCTCGGTAATGTCATGCATGACCACGACTGCGCCCTGTTTGTTGCCTTGAGCGTCGGCGAGTGTCTGTCCGCTGGCAAGGAGCGATCGCGCCGTGCCCTGCTTTGGGGAAATCACCATCTCAACCTGGTTGACGATCTCTCCCTGCAATGCCCGAAACAGCGGGATATCCGCTTTAGCCATTTGGGTTTTGCCATCTGGCAAGTACAGGTCATAATGCTCTGCCCACTGTTCTGGCGCTAGGGGCTGCTCTGGCAATCCATGAAAGTTTCGTGCCGCTCCATTGAATAAGGTCAAAACGCCTTCAGCATTGCACGCGACAATGCCCGCCTGCACATTATCCAGCAGCACCTTTAGCACTTCCTGTTCTTGTTGCAGGGCGGCTTCGGCTTGCTGGCGGTCTATCACCTCCAACGACAGGAGTTGGTTTGTTTTAGAGAGTGCTGCGGTTCGCTGGATAACCTGATGTTCTAAATTTCGCTGAGCCTGTTGCCGTGTTGCTTCCGTCTGCTGGCGCTCTAGCTCCGTTGCAACCCGGAGCGCAAAGAGTGTCAATAGGGATTCTGCAAGCTGCACATTTTCTAACGGCTTGCCATGCATGATGCCTAAAATTCCTAGAGGCACGCCAGCCGAGTCAAAAAACGGGATTGCTGCATAGCTTTCTACGTTCAAAGGTTTCAGCAGTGGGGCGTTGGGAAACAAAGTTTGGACGCTATTAGGATAGCAACACAATTTTCGTTGCGCGATCGCCGCTTCACAGGGAGTATCTCGCAGCGAATATTCAAAGTTGTCGATCAGTTGACCTTTGGCACAGGTGGCGATCGCTCGAATGGCTTCCGGGTCATCTTCTTTAACTAAACCAACATAGGCATAATCGACTTTTAGCACTTTGGTGAAGCGTTGCACTAAGGCATCGAAAAATGCTTCACCCGTCACCACTGCAACGCTTTTAGTCACCTCGACTAATGCTGCGTCAATCTGAGAAATTTTGTGAGTGGCTAAGCGTAGTTCTAGCTCATCCATCACCATTGCCGCGAGATCGGCTAGGTTTGCTTGCTGATCGGGGGTCAAAGCTGGACGCGGTTTTGTATCTAATAAACAGAGAGTGCCTAAGTTGAAACCATCTTGAGTGATTAACGGTGCCCCTGCATAAAAGCGTAACCCCGGTTCGTTTTGCACAAATGGATTGCAGGTTAGGCGATCGTCTTGGCGCGTATCGGGAATGACCAAAACTTCATTAGATAAGAGCGCAAAGTTACAAATGGTGGCATCTCGCTGCACTTCTTGTAGGTCGAAGCCGTAGCAAGACTTGAACCATCCTCTGGATGCATCGATCAAAGAAACCAGAGCGATCGGCACATCAAATAAACGCGCGGCTAGTGAAGTGATGCGATCGAACGCTAATTCAGGTGGCGTATCCAGAATGTTATATCGCCTGAGTGCTTCTAATCGTGCGGCTTCGTTTATCGGTAGAGGTGCGATTCGTGAAACGTTAGGGAAGCTTTCCACAGGACTTCCTACGGGAATCGCTTCTAGTTTCTCTGTTGGAGTTTCATCTAACGAATTGGATGCATCGTTCATTGCGGTTGGCTTTAGCAGGGCTTCAGTCGTGAAATTTAGTTTGTACCCAGTGGCAGACCAACACTTAACCCCAAAATCCGTGCTGAGTGCAAGCTGCTGAGTCCAAAATTCTTTCGGGGTTCATTTTGAATGAAATATCCTAATGCATGTTAAGTCTGCTGTAGATATTCTTCAGGTGAAAAAAGTCTGTTTAAATAGCACAACTTTAATTGACCCACAGATTGGAATAATGGAACACCATCTTAAATTCTCTATCTATTTATCCGATGATGCTATCTATCTCTAGAAAGAGGATCTCATAAAGAGTAGATGAGTTTAGTCTGGATGAGGCTATCTATTCTTCATCTATGTCTTTAGGAATGGAAATTAAATAAGTTCGAGATTTGGTAGGGGCGTAGCATTCGGGCAAAAACCCTTGCAACTCAAGCAGAGTCATCTGCCGAATGCTACGCCCGTACAGGGAGTTGTCGATGTTATTTAATCCGTGATCCTTAGCTAACGGTTGCCATGCCTTTTTCAAACACAGAACGGGCGTGATCGGTCCAGGTTCCTTGCCCCCAATAGCGAAAGCAACTGGTTTGCAGTAAGAGGTTGTAGAGCAGAGCCTGACGATAATCAGCGGTACGGGTAACAGATGTTTGATCGGGATGATTGGGTTGATTTGTCAGCAGTGGATCGAACTTTTCGTGAAAACGGGCGCTGAGTTGATTCATTGGCGTGAGGACATTTTCGTAGCCTTGCACCCAACTCATGTGACTTGTCCAAGAAGAGCCTTCCATATGAAAGTTGGGGGTTGCCTGTTTAGCATCGGCGATCGCGGCTTCTATTGCACTGGGGGTAATGCTTTCCGGGGAAACGCGCTGCCAAATCTGGTGTTGCCCAATCGGTTGACAGGCAAAATAGTCTTCAGGCTTCACTCCAGCCGCTTCAATCAGTTCTAAATATTCAGTGCCCGTCATGCCTACGACATCGGGGGTTTGCCCCATTTCATACCACACCTTTTTAAAGGCAGAGGGAAACTCATTCATCATCACGCCGCCATTTTCGCCATCGCTGATTTGCGTCACCAACGGCGGCACGGAAATGCCACTAATGCTGCGATCGCTGGATTGAGATTTTGCTTCGTAGTAGGGCTGCATCTGGGCAACCAGCTTGGTGTCTGAGCCTTGAGTTTTGATTAACACCGTCAGGCTGGTGATCTCGCCTTTGGAGTTACGCGCAATTAAGCGATGAGGCAAATGTTTATCGCCCAAAGCTTCGCCTGTGAGAGTTTCAACGGAATGTTCTTGGACAATCATCCAGCGATAGCCGCACTCTTTCAGCGCTTTGATGAATTCATACAGAGTGTCGGGATGGTTGGGCAGGTGCATTTCTGGAGGAGAGAAGCCTTTGACACGGGCGATCGCCTCCCAGCCAAAAATTGCGGCGAAGTGATGCTGCCATGCTTGAATATGCAGCTTGATATCAGGAATTGGCGTGGAAGGCACAACCGCGTGTCCCCACATGGTGCCCAGCCATTCCACATAGGGCTGATAGGTGGGGTCGCAGGTAATTCGTTTCAGGTTATCCAGCACATCGCCGCGCCCCATCTGCCGCAAGCCCCAGAGCAAATTGCCAGAATAGTCGAGCATGACGCGGGGATTGCAGCCTTGCGCGACCAGTTCGGGAATGAACTCAGCCATGCGGGAATAGCACCAGGCAAACACGCCCGCGTTGTGGTTGTCGCCGTCGTTGGGATGCTCGAACATCTGCTGCAAGTTGTTGATCAACGCGCCATTCCATCCGGCGGGAATGGTGGGCTGGTGCATATGTAGGGCGATCGCAAAGGCAGATTTTATCGACCCAAGCTTTAGATTTGTAGTGGGCAAAAATACTGACGCTTGCTGGTTGGTCACCCTTTCGAGGGCATCTTCCCAGCCTGAGATATTGGGTAACCCATCAATCAATTCATCTAAAACAGGGCGATCGGTCAGGTTAGCAGTAATGGTCATAGGATTTACTTTCAATAATCTCCTCAAGCGTATCACCGCACGATTAAGGCGAGTCTTCGGGGCGTTGGGACAGCCTCAATATAGGGCGATCGTCTTTGGGCACTGCCCAAACCTTTTGCGGTGAAACGCTTTGAGAAATTGTGGACACTGCCCACTCTACTAAAAATCGCTGTAAGCATTCCAACTCTACTGAATGGAATGCATGGCAATGAGGCATGGGGGAGCCAAAGAATCAGTTTCACCTGGTCGATAGGTTGCGCTCTGTGCCCTACGCTTGCGACAATGGAGGCTATGACTTCCGAAAAGACTTCCGAGCAAAAACCATCCCTGCCGATTCCTGCGGTCAAATCTCCCGGTCAGATTTGGTGGGATAACTTTCAAATTCTGTTTATTGCGCTGATTTTGGCGCTGCTGATTCGGATATTTGTGGCTGAGCCGCGCTTTATTCCATCCGATTCGATGGTGCCAACGCTGGAAGTGGGCGATCGCCTCGTGGTTGAAAAAGTCTCCTACCGACTGCATCCCCCCGGTTTTGGCGACATCATTGTTTTTGATCCACCGCCGCAACTTCAGAGTTTAGGATTTGCCAAAGATCAGGCATTCATCAAGCGGATTATTGCCACGCCCGGTCAAACGGTTCAGGTGATGAATGGCAAGGTGTATGTTAACGATCAAGCTCTGGTAGAACCTTACATTGCCGCACCGCCCAATTACCTGCTGGAGCCTGTAAAAGTTCCGCCCAGTCAATTTTTCGTCATGGGCGATAACCGCCCCAACAGCAACGACTCCCATGTTTGGGGCTTTTTACCGAGTCAAAATATTATTGGTCGTGCCGTTTTGCGATTCTATCCGTTCGATCGCGTGGGCAGGGTGAAATAAATCATGACTATTTCCTGACATCTCATCTCACCCGTGAAAAAGGAATCTGAGCGCTAGTCATCTTTACGGCTAAAATAACGCAGATTCGCTGGATACACTAGATTATTGTTGCCAATTAGTTTGGCGATTCTCGCGAGAGATCTGCTTTGTAGAATTGCTGGGCGGGATTGACATGGTGGCTTGGAGGGTGCTGGTGGGGAGGAAATATGGTAGGCAAACAATCAAATCCGTTTGAACTGGATCAGTCTGATAGCTCTGGCAACTTGGTGGAGATGGGGCAAGACAGCTCTAAGTTAACGGTGGCATTAGAGAAAACTAACCGTTCCCGGTCGCTATGGTCTCGGACAAAGTCTTGGCGTTGGCTATTGGTCAGCGTCAGCGTTTTTTCTGTGGTGGGCAGTATTAGTGCAGCCGCCCTGTGGTGGTTAACAACGCCGCCCCCTTCAGCCGATTGCCAAAAGATTTCATCCTTATCTACCGACATGGAGCAACTCTACTGTGCCCAAGAAGCGGCTCGGTCTGGAGAATTGCCCAAAGTGCTAGCCGGGATGGATACCTTAAATCACTGGGCACCTGACCATCCGCTTTATCGAGAAGCGCAGCGGTTGATTGCAGAATGGTCGCAGCCTATTTTGACAGCCGCCCGCGATCGCATTGTTCAAAGTGACCTAACTGGAGCCGTGGAACTGGCAAGCCGCATTCCTAAAACGAGTCCACTTTATCCAGAGGCGCAGGCAGACATGACGAAATGGCGGCAATTTTGGCAGCAAGGGGAAGCGATCGCCACGGCAGCCCAAACCGCTTTAAAAGCCCAACGGTGGGATATTGCAACCGCAAAAATTGGCTTACTGCGAGAGTTTACCCAAGACTACTGGCGCTACGAACGACCCAACGCTCTGGCACAACAGCTTGAGTCGGAACAGCGCAGTCGTCGATACTTTGCTCAAGCCCAAGAGGTCGCTAAGCCTAAACAGCCGCCGCAGTTAGGAGCCGCGATCGCCGTGGCAAGCCGCATGGACACCACAACCTATGCTTGGAGTGACGCTCAAAAATTGCTGAGCCAGTGGAGCGAAACACTCCTAGCGTTGAGCTATCAAAATTGGGTGAAGGGCAATCTGGCTGAATCAATGGCGCTGGCAAAGCTGGTGGTTCCCAACCCTAAGCTGACTCAAACCGCGCAGGATTTAGTTTGGCTGGCTCAGGCACGCAGCCATTCTTTGGGCAGCCGCACCACACTGAAGCCAACCCTACCCCAGCTTTGGAACCTCACTGCCGCGATCGCCACCGTAGATTTGCTTCAGCCTGACAGTCGCTACTATCCTCAAGCACAAGCCAACTTAAAAAGCTGGAAAGCCCAACTCCAAGATTTCTCGCTGCTTCAGCTAGGCTGGGCAGTGGGCAGTTTGCCGCATCCGCAAGCGCTTCAACTTGCCCTCTGGCAAGGAAAACAAATCACCAGCGATCGCCCCCGCCGCGCCCAAGCCCAAACCCTGGTTGCCTATTGGCAGCAAGAATTGCTCAAGTCTGAAGATTTGCCCTATCTTGCCTATGCCCAAAAACTTGCAGAGAAAGGCTCAATTCCGGCACTACAAGCCGCGATCGCCCAAGCAAATATTGTCAAGGCAGGTCGTCCTTTACGCCCGGAAGCTCAAACCTTCGTGGCGGCTTGGACTGGAAATATTCAAACCATTCAAGATCAGCCCACCTTAAATCGAGCATTGGCGTTGGCATCCCAAGGGAATTTGAATGGAGCCATCCAAACTGCGGCGGAAATTGCCCCCAATCGATCGCTCTATGGGCAGGCTCAAGGCGCGATCGGTAGCTGGCAAGCCGAAATTAGAGCCGCAGAACTCGCTCGAATTCGGGCACAGGAAACCGCGATCGAATCTCGCCGTGCATTAGACCCCACTCCTGCAAATCCTCGTTTTCCGTCCTACTCTGAAAATTTCGCACCAAAAGATTCAGATTCCCCAACGGATGAGCCGTCAGAGAGTGAACCATCAGAAAGCGCCCCATATAGAGAAAGCGTTCCACGTAGCCAACCCTACACCCCTAAATATTCCCGCCCTTATACTTCTCCTTCTCTAGAAAGCGCCCCACCTCCCCCAGTGGAGCCTGCTCCCCCCCCGACCGAACCAGCCCCCCCCGTTTATCAGCCCTACGAACCCGCACCGCCGCCGATTCGGTGGTAGCAATAGTGAATCCTGTTGGGATTATGTCAACTTAGCGAATCGCCGAACTGCCCTCATCCCCTAACCCCTGCTCTCCCGCTCTGCGGTCTACTCCCAAAATAGGAGAAGCAGGGTGGTTTCATTTATTCAGATAAAAACGAGAATGGAGTGAGATGTGTTGTCTCAGTGCTATGACTCAAACTCTGAACTTAATTGAACAATTGCAACAAATCCCGGACTATCGCAAAGGTAAAGGCAAACGTCACTCCCTCTGGTTGGTATTAATGCTGATTCTGTTAGGCACTATGTGTGG
>Ga0209181_10010016_pt1 | contig 12361 bp, 13 predicted proteins | sample MAT05_FD_187208 | JGI IMG/M metagenome (GOLD analysis project Ga0209181, IMG submission 187208) | Freshwater microbial communities from Lake Fryxell liftoff mats and glacier meltwater in Antarctica - MAT-05 (SPAdes) (version 2) | ecosystem: Environmental > Aquatic > Freshwater > Ice > Liftoff... | reverse complement strand
CGAGCTCGTCGTCGTCGTCGCGATCATCGCCCTCATTGCGACTTTCACGGTGCCGGCGGCGACGACGATCCTCCGCGGATCGGCGATGACGCAGGCTTCGCAGATGCTCACCGACCAGATCAGTCTGGCACGGCAGATTGCGCTGAGTAAAAACCGAGCGGTTGAAGTTCGGATTTACAAATACGCGGATCCCGAAGCGCCGGGCGAATCAGCGAAGGACGTGACCACTGGAAAACTGCGAGCCATCCAGCTTTTCGAAGTGGTCGAATCCGGAGCGGCGGTTCCGATCGACAAAGCCCAGCGTTTTCCGATCACCGTGGTCATGAACCCGGCCAAGCTCTCGACGCTGGTCTCCGACACGACTCAGAAGGAGCAGACTCCCACCACCAAGGATCCGGAGCTTCCCCGGGGAGTGGCGCGCTTCTACCGGTATTATTCATTCCGTTTCCAGCCGGATGGCGCGACGAATCTTCCGACGAAAAGCACCTCGGACACCAATGGCGCGTGGACGATCACGATTCACAACATCACGGACAACGTCACCGGCACCACGCTGCCGCCGAACTTTTTCACGATCCAAATCGATCCCGTGAGCGGTTCGACGAAAGGCTTCCGCCCGACAGCCGGCTAGAGCAAAGGCAACACCTTGGCGCGGCGTTCTTAGAGGGCGTCTAAAAAGTCGATGCCCGCGATTCTCTTCCTCTTCCTCTTCCGCTTAGTCTCCTCCAGCAGAGGAAAATTAAGCGGAAGAGGAAGAGGAAGAGACAGGCGAAACCCGACTTTTTAGACGCCCTCTTAGCCGAGCAGTGGGACTGTTCGCTTTTCTCGCGCGCTGAGCGCGGCACTGTCCACGATCTGCTGGCCGATGCGGGCGATCTCCGGGTGGAGCGGCCCGCGCTCGAAGTCACCACCGGCCAGAACGTGCAGCAGGTATTGGATCGGGTTTTGAAACGGGGCACCCACTGAGTCGGTTTCCACTTCGAAGCCCTCCGGCCGGTCTGGGGTCTGCACGCGCAGGGTGGTCGCGTAGTCGTAGGCGCTGACGGTCCCGGCGGTGCCGCAGAGGACAAAGCCGCACTTCGGCTGCGGCTGCAAAATCCAGGGGTCGGTGAAGGTGCCCCAGCGCGTCTCGATCTTCGAAAGGCCGTGCGAGTAGCGGCAGACGGTGACGCTGTGTTCATCGACCTCCAGGCCCGCCGGTTCGTCGGTGACGCAGGTCACTTCGAGCGGCTTGCGTCCCCCTTGGAACCACGTCCCGAACGTCGCGCCGTAGCCCGCGTAGTCGAGGAGCGAGCCGCCGCCGAGCGTGCGTTTGTAAAACCAGCTCGCCGCCTTTTCCTCCGCCGTCGGCTGCGCCTCCACCTTGTCCGCACGATGAAAGAGCGGCCCGCGGTTGCCCCCGTAGTGATGGAAATTCAAGACCTCGCCGATCGACCCCTCATCCACCAGCCGCTTCGCCGTGATGTAACACGGCAGCCATCGGATCGGCCAGTTGATCGCCAGCAGTTTTCCGCTCGCGCGCTGGGCCGCAATCATCGCGTCCGCGTCCGCGAGCGATGCGGCGAACGGCTTTTCGATCATGATATTCACGCCGAACTCCGCGACACGCTCCGTCCACGATGCGTGCTCGCCGGTCGCCGGGCAGAGGATCACGAGATCGGGGTGCGCCGTCTCCAGGCAGGCGCGGTAGTCGGTGAAAACGCGGTTGGCCGGAATCGAAAAGTTGCGCACCGCCGTGGCCATGCGCTCCGGCTTTTGGTCACAGATCCCCACGATTTCCGCATCGGGATGCTCGTGCGCCATGCGCAGCAGGTCGCCCATATGCATGTGGTCGAAATTGATGCCGGCGATTCGGATTTTCGCGTTCATAGTTTCTAAAACAACTCCGGCTCCGGCGCGCGATGGACGCTCTGGCCGCGGACAAAAGTCTCAAGTACCGCGTGCGGGCCACCCCGGTAGATGCAGAGGCTGGCGAGGTCTTCGGCGGAAAGTTCGGTGGCGGGCTTGGAGCTTTGGCGGTAGGGCAGCAGCGCGGCGTAGTCCATGACGGTGAGGTCGGCTTCCTTGCCGATGTCGAAGCTGCCGATGACTGCGCCTTTGCCCAATGCCTGGGCGGCGCCTAGCGTGGCCATGTGGAGCGCGGCGGTGGGCGTCGGAATGAGCGCGCCCGGCTCGTAAAAGGCGCGCGCCTGCTGGGACTCGATGGCGGAGCGCATGACCTGCCACATATTCAGCTCGGGACCAGCGGCGACATCGCTGCCGAGGCCGATCCGGAGCCCGGCGGCACGCACTTTTTCCAGCGGGAGGATGCCGCTGCGGAGGAAAAGATTCGAGGTCGGGCAATGCGCGACGCTCGCTCCGGCGGCGGCGAGCGCGGCGAGTTCGCGATCGCTGAGGTGCAGGCAATGACCGAGGACGGTGCGCGGAGTGAGGAGGCCGAATTTTTCGTAAACGTCGGTATAGTCGCAGGCCGCGGGAAACTGGTGCCGCACCTTCTCGATCTCGGCGAGATTTTCGGCGAGATGCGTCTGGATATACGCGCCGTATTTCACCGCCAGTTCGGCGGCGCCGCGCATGAGTTTCTCGCTGCACGCCACGGCGAAACGCGGGCTGAACGCATACTCCAGCAGCCCGTCCGCCGCTCCGTGCCAGGTTCTGCACAGGCGCTCGCTTTCGTGGAGCGAGATGGAGCCGATTTTTGTCGGCTGGAGCTGCCCGTAGCTGCCCACATCCATCATCATTTTGCCCATGATGATGCGGAGCCCGCTGGCCGCGGCGGCGTGAAATGCGGCCTCACAGGAGTCTTCGTAAACGGCGGTGTAGAGCATCGCCGTGGTGGTGCCGTGCCGTGCAAGTTCGGTGAAAAACGCGCCCGCTTCCCGGCGACCCTTGGCCCCGGTGAACTCGCGTTCCAGCGGGAAAATGTACTGGCGCAGCCAGGGAAGAAGATCGCCTCCCCCGCGGGCGACCGCCGGATACTGCGGGATGTGGGCGTGGAGGTCGATGAGGCCCGGGAAAACGGCGGAGCGCGGGGTGTGGCGCCAGCGCACCGGTTGCTCCCGTGGCTTTCTGGAAAGCGACGCGTAATCGCCAATCTCGGCGATCCGCCCGCCGACGATGATGAGCGCTCCGTCGCTCCAAAAGCGGAGACGGTCGAACTCGGGTGCGTCGATTAGGAAGCCGCGGATGCCGAGGAGGGGTCCGTCGGGGTTCATCGCGCGGGACTGGTGGACATGCCGGGAAGGCTAGCGAACGGGAAAATGCGGGTCAACGAAGCGATCACCGGAAAAAAAATCCGGGCCGCGCGCGCCTAGGAAAACACACCCAAACTGACGCGCACGGCCCGGTCTAATTCCCCCTAAACAGTCATCTTCGACCGGGCCCCCGGCCTATTGTTCAAAAACGGGCGAAGGTTTTTTCAGGACCGCGTCCAGAACGTCCGTGGAGCCCCTGAGCTGGATGTTGCGAACTGTGACGGACTTCGGTACGCCACGTTCGGAAGGGTATTTCCGACCGCCTTGCTCATTCCTCGTCCACGACCCATGTGTCTTTCGATCCTCCGCCTTGTGAGGAGTTCACGACGAGGGAGCCTTTGCGCAGGGCGACTCGGGTGAGGCCACCGGGGATGATGGTGGTTTTTTCGCCGCTGAGGATGTAGGGGCGCAGGTCGATGTGACGGCCTTCGATGAGGCCGTCGCCGCAATAGCTCGGGGCGCGGGAGAGGGAGATGACGGGCTGGGCGACGTAGTTGCGCGGATCGGCGGTGATGGCTTGGCGAAATTTCTCATGCTCCTCTTTCGTGGCGTGCGGGCCGATGAGCATGCCGTAGCCCCCGCTCTCGTTGGCGCTCTTTACGACCAAGTTGGCGATGTTATCGAGGACATACTTACGGTCTTCGTCAAACATCGTGAGGTAGGTTTCCACGTTCGGGAGGATGGGCTCCTCGCCAAGGTAGAACTGGATCATTTTCGGGACGAAGTAATACATGACCTTGTCGTCGGCGATGCCGGTGCCGATGGCGTTGGCGAGGTTGACATTGCCTTTCCGATAAGCCTCGACGATGCCGGGTACTCCGAGGACGGAGTCTTTGCGGAAGACGGTGGGGTCGATGAAGTCGTCGTCGATGCGGCGGTAGATGACGTCCACGCGTTTCAGACCTTTCGTCGTCTTCATGAAGACGATGTCGTCTTTCACCACGAGATCCTGGCCGACGACGATCTCGATGCCCATGGCGCGCGCGAGATAGGAGTGCTCGAAGTAGGCGGAATTAAAGATGCCAGGCGTGAGGAGGACGACGGTGGGATCGCCGGAGCAGCGCTCAGGGGCGACGAAGCGGAGGGCGTTGAGGAGCTCTTGGCCGTAGTTATCGACGGGGCGAATTTTCTGGCGCGTAAAAAGTTTCGGGAAGACGCGCTTCATGACCTGGCGATTTTCGAGGACGTAGCTGACGCCGCTCGGGCAGCGGGCGTTGTCTTCGAGGACGAGGTATTTCCCGTCGCGGTCGCGGATGAGATCGCTACCGCAGATGTGGATGTAGATGTCCTTGGGCACGTCGAAGCCGACGAACTCGGGGCGGAAGTGTTTGGCGCTTTTGACGACTTCCTCGGGGATGAGGCCTTCCTTCACGATGCGCTGGCCGTGGTAGATATCCTTCAGGAAAAGATTCAGCGCGTGAATGCGCTGCTGGAGGCCGCGCTCGACGTGCTCCCACTCGTCGCGCGGGATGATGCGCGGGATGAGGTCGAAGGGGAAGATGCGCTCGGTGCCCTTGTCGTCGCTATAGACGGTAAAGGTGACGCCCTGGTTGAGGAACGTCTGTGAGGCGAGGAGTTGCTTGCGGTCGATCTCGCCGTCGCCCATTTCGCGGAAGCGCTCGAGGAGGGTGCGGTAGTGAGGACGAACCCCACCCGGCGAGGCGAACATCTCATCGTAGAAATCGCCGCTTTGATAATCGTCGAAGAGTTGTCCCATATGAAGACTGGTCGTTGTCGCTAGGTCGTGGCGAGTTGGGGCGAAAGGTCGTAGGCGGCGCTGGTCGATCCGAATTTCGGATAGACGAATTTGCACGCGGGCACGTTGTCCTTGGTCACGGCGGCGGCGCGAGCGAGTCCGGCGCTGCGCAAAAGTGAGAGCGTGTGGTGAAGCAGCGCGGTGCCGAGGCCGCGGTTGCAGTATTCACCCAGGACGCAAGGTCCGGAAATGAGGTGGGAATCCGCCGCGGATTCGGTGGAGACGACCGACGCGGCGATAATCCGCGAGCCGTGCATGACGACGAGCGCCGGTGAGGATTCGCGAGAAAAGGACAGGTCGAGTTGTGCGGCGAGATGGTCGCGGAAAAGCTTCAGCGTGTCGCACCAGGCGGAGTCGAGAGTCAGAGCAGTGAAGATGACATGGGCCGCCGCCTTGGCTTCATCGCGCCCGGCGGGACGGACGACGTATTGGTCTGGAAGCGGGTTTTCGAGCGGGGACAGCGTTGTAAGATCCCAGGTAAAGCGCTTCCAGCGCGTCAATTTCATAGGCGCGGAATCTAGGAGCGAGGGTGCCAAAATCAACGACGAACCACTGCCGAAGCCCGAAAAACGGACCGCCGCGCCGCTCCTAGGCCGCTTCGAGCGCTTTGAGCGACTCGTTCAACGGCGCATAAAACTCCTGCGCGAGACGCAGTCCCCGACGCAGCACCGGGCGGAGGTTCATCACGTCCGTCAGCCCCACCACGAGATCGACGCTGTGCTCAAAGGCCTGCAACTCATCGTTCGTCACAAAGCTCGCACCGACGACCACGTAGAGTTGCCGCCGCCGCTGGGCGGCCGGCGTGCTCACCGCCTCGGCGACGATCGGATTGGTCTCAATATCGGTCGCGTTGAAATGCTCGGAAACGAGGACCACATCGTAAACGTGGGTGCGCAGTTTGAGCAGGACATCTTCGACGAAAAGGCCGGTGTGGATTTTGTAACCGAGCGCGGTGACCTGCTCGATGACAAGGCGCTGCACTTCCGGCACATCGACGCAGATGAGGGCGGTCTGGTCGCCGGGTTCGAAAAGATCGAGACGATTTTGTGTTTCCATGATTTTGGGGGGCTCAGCGCAACCCGCCGGCGAGCACGGCGGCAGAATCTAGATCGAGTTTGAAACCGGTGGGAGCGTCCAGCGAAAGGCCGCCCTGCTTTTTCACGTCGTCGATGAAGCGCGTCATTTTCCCCTTGTGGGTGGCGTAAAGGTTCGCGGTTTCCTCGGTGATCGTGCCCGCCTGATACGCGCAACTGAGCGAGCGGTCGAAGGTGGCCCAGCCGAAGGTCTCGTTGGACTCGATAATGTCGTAAAAGCTGCGCCCATCGGCTTCCCCGTTGGTGATGGCCTCGCGGACGCGCAGATTGCTCCCCATCACTTCGTTGATCAGCAGCCGCCCGCCGCCGACTTTCGGCGCGAGCCGCTGGCTGACGACGTAGCGCAGCGTTTCGCTGAGGCGTAGGCGGAGTTGTGTTTCCTCCGCGAGTTCGAACATGCCGAGGATGCGATTGATCGACTGGCCGGCGTTGATCGTGTGGATGGTCGAGAGGACGAGGTGCCCGGTTTCCGCCGCAGTCATGGCGATCTCGACGGTGGCGCGGTCGCGCATTTCCCCGACGAGGATAACCTTCGGCGCCTGGCGCAAGGCTGAGCGCAGGCCATTCGGGAAGGTGTCGAAGTCTGCGCCGAGTTCGCGCTGGTTGAAGGTGGCTTTCTTGTGCTCGTGGATGAATTCGATCGGGTCTTCGAGGGTGACGACGTGCGTCGCCTGGGTCTCGTTGATCTCATTGAGGACGGCCGCGAGCGTGGTCGTCTTTCCGCTGCCGGTCGCGCCGGTCACGAGGATGAGACCGTTTCTTTCCCGCGCCATGTCGCGGAAAATCGGGGTCAGGCCGAGCGAGTCGAGCGTCGGCATCTTGCTCTGGGCCTTGCGCATGATGATCGCGAGATTGCCGCGCTGCTTGAAAATATTGACGCGAAAACGCGCCCGGTCACCCAGCGCGTAGCTGCAATCGCACGAGCCGCGCACGGCGAGATCGCGCAGGAGATGACGCGCGGAGCCGATGATATTGAGAGCGATGCGCTCGGTCTGAAAACGGGTGAGCGTTTTCGGCGAGGAGTGCGTGCGCACTTCCTTGAGCTCGCCAAAGCTTTCGACCTGCAGCGGCCGGCCCACGGTGAAGAGGAGATCGGAAATGCCCGGGTGCGCGTCGAGCATCGCCGAGAGGGTGGCATTGAGTTCGGGTTGTCGCATGGCGGCTTTATTCGTCGAGGTCGTCCGGCGGAGTCTTGAGGAAGACGCGGAATTTCTTTTTGTCCTGCGCTTTTTCATACGCCTCCTCCGGCGCGATGCGCGCGGCGCGCAGGTGCTCCATGATGGCGTCGTCGAGCGGCTGGTTGCCCTTCTTTTTGCCGACCTGCATCATGCCGGGGATCTGGTGCGTCTTGCCTTCGCGAATGAGGTTCGCGATCGGCGTATCGACCACGAGCACTTCGAGCGCGGCGACGCGGCCCGGCTTGTCGATGCGGCGGAAAAGATTCTGCGCAACGACGCCCTTGAGCGATTCGGAGAGGCCGGCGCGGATTTGGTTCTGCTGCCCTGCGGGAAACACGTCGATCACGCGGTCGATCGTCTTTGGCGCGCTCGGTGTGTGCAGCGTGCCAAAGACGAGATGGCCCGTGGCCGCCGCGGTGAGTGCGAGTTCGATGGTTTCCAAGTCGCGCATTTCACCCACGAGAATGATGTCCGGATCCTCGCGCAGGGCTCCGCGCAAAGCGGACGCGAACGACTTCGTATGCACCCCGACCTCGCGGTGGTTGATGAGCGACTGCTGCGAGCGATGCACAAACTCGATCGGATCCTCCACGGTGATGATGTGATCTTTGCGATGCAGATTCGCGTAATCGACCATCGCCGCCAGCGTCGTCGATTTGCCCGAGCCGGTCGGACCCGTGACGAGCACGAGACCCTTTTTCAGCATCGAGAACCGCTTCAACACCGGCGGGAGCCCGAGGTCCTCGGCGGTGAGAACTTTGCTGGGAATGAGCCGAAAGACCGCTGAGATGCCGTTCTTCTGGTTGAAAAAATTCGCGCGATAGCGGGCGAAGCCGGGGTATTCGTAGCCGAAATCCACGTCGCCCGTTTCCTCGAAGACCTTGATCTTCTGCTCGCTCGCAATCTCATAGACGAGCGCCTTGAGGTCGTCATTCGCCAGCGCGGGCATGTCCACGCGCACGAGTTCGCCATGGATTCGGAGCATCGGCGGATTGCCGGTCGAGAGGTGAAGGTCAGAAGCGCTCTGCTCCTTCATGAATTTGAAAAACGAATCAATACGGGCCATGCCCGGTGAGATAGCTAATGCGGTGCCACGCGTGGCGCGGAAAGCGCGGAAACTTGGTGCGCACCCCGCGCAGCCCGCCACCAGCCTCGGTTCCTAGAAAATCCGCCGCTCACCGCTCTTCTCCGCTTGGAGCGCGTCGAGGGTGGAACGGATCTGCGTGAGAAGCTTCTGGTGGGTGTAGGGCTTCGGAATGAAGCCGCGCAGGCCGCGAGCCAGCATGCTCTGGAGTCGCCCCTGCTCGGCGAAGCCGCTGCTGAGGACGACCGAGACGTTCGGATTGATCAAAAGCAGCTCGGCGAAAACGTCGGCTCCATCCATGACGGGCATGGTGAAATCGAGGATGATGAGGGTGATTTGGTCCCGGAGCTTGCGATACATTTCGATGGCTTGAAAACCATCGCGGGCGGTGATGACGCGGTAGCCTTCGTCCGCGAGGACGCGCTGGGCCAGCATCGTGACGAATTCCTCGTCGTCCACGATCATCACCAGCTCGCGGTTGCCCGAGGGATTGTGCACCCGCACGTCGCCCGTCAGCGGCGGGACGAGCGGGCCGCCGGTCGGTTTCGGCGGCAGCGGCGGCACATCGGGAATGAGAGTGGCCTCACCGCCCGCCCCATCCGGCGCGATGTCCAACGAGAAATTCGTGCCTCCTGATCCCCCGACGCGATCTCTGATCGTGCCGGCGAGTCGCGTCGCGCGGTCGATGGCATTGCGTAGGATCGCAGAATACTTTTGGGCTTCCGCGCTGCCATCGCTGAGGGAGGCGAGTATGCCGCTCGATTCCGAAATGACTTGGAGCAGGTTGTTAAACTCGTTGGCGGTCGCTTTCAGCCAGTCGATTTCGTCAGCGTCCATCATGTTCCAAAAAGGCAGGCGCTACGCCCAGTCAGGTTTCCTCTTCCCGGCACGCCCACCAGACGCAGCCGAGAAAGGCGGCGACGACGACAGAAAATGTTCCAAGGGTCAACATAGCGAGTGGTTCATGTGCAGCAGCTCCGCGCGATTGACAACCATGATTCATGCCGGTGCCTAAATTTTCACACCGAAGAAATCGGCGAAGACCGCACGATAGACTGGTTGCTTCATTTCCGGGAGCCAGAGCGGGTCAAAATGGGCGGGCCGGATCCAGCGGAACGCCTGAAACTCCGGGTGCTCTGTGGCGACGTTAATCCGCGTGTCCGGCCCGGTGAAGTCGCACAGAAAATAGAGCTGCACCTTTCCATGGAAGCCCCGCTTTATCCGGCCCCGCCCGTAAAGATAGCGATACGGGCCTCGACGTTCGACGATGGCGATGTCGCCCGCCTCCACGCCGATCTCCTCCCACAGCTCGCGCATTAACGCTTCCTCCGGCGTCTCCCCAGCATCGATGCCGCCCTGCGGAAATTGCCATGCATCCGGCGTCCCCAGCCGCTCGCAGATCAGGATTTCGCCCCGCGGATTTCGCAAAATCGCCGCGACATTCTCGCGGTATGTTATTTCAGTCTCGCTCATGGATCGTAAAACTCTCGCCCTCAGCTCTGCCGTGCTCCTGCTAACCTGGGCTCTTTACGCCGCCTGGCTCTGGCAACCGGAGCGGCAGGTGCGCCTGCATCACGCACATTTTCTCAAATCGGTGGAGCGGCGAAAATGGGACAAAGTGGAAGGGTTTGTGGCGGACACTTACGCGGATCGCTGGGGGCATGACAAAGAGTTTATGCTGCGGGAAGCGCGAGAAGTCTTCCGGCACTTCCTTTTTCTCACCATCCAGGGCGAACCCGCATCGTGCGGCGTCGGCGAACGCGAGGCGGAAGTCCGCGCGCCGATCAGGATCTCCGGCGACGGCAGCCCCATCGCGCAGTTCGTCGTCGAGCGCGTCAACACCCTCGGCGGACCATTTGTCTTCACGTGGATGCAGCAAAGCTGGCTGCCGTGGGACTGGCGGCTCACCCGGCTCGACCACCCGGCACTCGACCTCGATCGCGAACGCGCTGGGTTTTGATTCTTCATTGGAAACTTCCGCCCGGGAGTTGCACAGTCCATTTCCATGAAGCTTCTCCCGCTCTTCGCCTCGCTCTTCGCCTCGCTCTTCGTCGCCCTCCCGCTGCGCGCCCAGACGCCCGCCGCCGCCACGCCTCCTCCCAATACCAATATCGCCATGTGGCGCGCCAATCTCCCCGGCGGCAGCTACAGCGTCGCCCTCCGCTCCATCGTCTCCGTCAGCACCCATGAGTATGTCGTCGATGGCGCCGCTCGCGTCACCGAGACGAATATCGACACCGTCGGCGCCGCCCTCGTCCGCTTCTACTTCATCGAGCCCAACACCGTCAACGCACCCGCCGGGTTCGGTGCCGCCACCATCGAGAAAGCCCAGCAACTCCTCCAGGAAGGCGCCGAAAAGACCGGACAGGCCGGCGATGCATGGAAAAAAGTCGTCAAGAGTTACCCCACCACCACCCACACCCGCACCATCGAGTTTCGACTGCCGAGCAAGGAGGCGGTCCAGAAGATCTTTGAAAGTGCAGAGGGCGCCTTCCGTCTGCAGAGAAATACCGTCTTCAAAGGGGATTGAGTGAAAGTGCATCGGCACCCTGCTTTACGTCCCGGTCTTCGCGGCCTGGCTTGCCTCCTCGTCGCGATCCTCCTCGCAGCACAGACCGGCGGCCTCGCGGTCGTCACCGAGGATCCCGTCCGCTCCATCACGGACACCAAGATCGACGCAACGTCCCTCCTCCCTGCCCCGCCCGACGACTCCGAAACACCCACTCCCTCCAACCTCTCGGCCCCCGCCGAAGACGCCCTCCTCCCACTCCCCCCCGGTCCCCTGCTCGACCTGGCCAAAGTCCTCCCGCTCGACGCCACCGCGCGCCTCACCGCCGTCCTCACCGCGGCACGTGCGCAGGACGTGTGGATCTATGTCCTCACCGTTCCCTCCCTCGGAGTGCTCCCCTCCCGCCAGCGCGAAAAGCTGGAAAACCTCGCCAAACACTACGCCGCCGCCTGGACGCAGGAGAGCGTGGGCGCAGTGCTCATCTTCGACGGCGAAGGCGGCCTCATGAGCGTCGAGACGAGCCCCGAAGCCCGCCGCCGCTTTTCCGACGTCGCTCTCCAAATCGGCGTGAAAGAGCCCTTGGAAAAAATCCATCAGGAAGGCCTTTCACGCGACAAACTCGAAAGGTCCGCGCAAGTCATGGCCGACGCCCTAGGCCGCCTCCAGACACAATACCGCATCGAAAAGCGAAGGCAGCGCACCACCAATCTCATCATGGCCGGCATTGCCCTGCTGGGTTTGGGTCTGGCCCTGTGGGGCGCCACATCCGGTTCAAAAAGAAACGCCGTCAAGCGCGTCGCTTCTGAACAAACGGCGAAGCGCCGATCACACTCCGCTTACTGAGCAATCCGGCGTTGAGCCGGATGGTTGACCGCAGACTTCGGGGTCAAGTTCGCGGGTCTCGCTGGCCTGCTCCTCGAAAGTTACTTCGGGCGCGTGAAGCAAACCCGGGGGCAGGCCGCCCCGAAGGGAAAGATTATGATCGCAGTATAGTTGTCATTGCAAATGGCAGAGGTAACAGCTTAAAAAACCGGCCAATGCTTGCTTTTGACGAAACGCCTATAGTTTCGATTCTCGAGACGATTGAGGAACGAGGATTCGCAATCGTCTCGCCGGCATTTCAAGACGGGTTCATAGAGAGGGTTTGCAGGTTGATTGAACAGCCGTTCCAGAGTAAAACCGTGAATGGAGAGCTTGGGTTTATCCAGTATGGGTGTCGCCGTTTTCTAATAAATCCTCTTACATGGGGAAGAGAAATCATTGATGTTTACACGAATCCAGTGCTGACAGAACTCTGTGATCGCTACTCAGACAGCCCTGTACATTTGACATCGTACCGTATCTACCAAACGTATCCCTCACGTTCCGACAAGATGGACTTGGCCTGCCCCCGGTTTTTGATCCACTCGCTATGAGAGTTTCGGTTGGTTTTCGGGGTTTGGGTTGGTGGTGATTTGGTCGGTGGGAAGGGCGCAGCCTGGCGGCT
>Ga0209181_10010012_pt1 | contig 12363 bp, 8 predicted proteins | sample MAT05_FD_187208 | JGI IMG/M metagenome (GOLD analysis project Ga0209181, IMG submission 187208) | Freshwater microbial communities from Lake Fryxell liftoff mats and glacier meltwater in Antarctica - MAT-05 (SPAdes) (version 2) | ecosystem: Environmental > Aquatic > Freshwater > Ice > Liftoff... | reverse complement strand
CAGATTCACGGGCTTCTGCCATTGCAACCACTTGGGGCAAACTCGTCCAGCAGGCGATCGCCACTCCCCCAAATGCCACTAGCATTAACAGCACCACAATCAAATGACTGCCTCGCGCCTGCTGAGTCACATCCAATAAGGCGCGGAACTGCCAACCCGCCAGCATGGCAGCACACAGCAAAATGATCAGCATCGTTACCTGCACCACCACCGAATCACGGGCGATGGTCAACGGCGATCGCTTATATTGCTGAATCCACCACTCTGGCTGACAAATGCCAAAGGGCGCGAGGCGAATTCCCCCATCGATCGCCAAAATGACTAAGGGCACCGCCAGCCCTAACAAAAATGCCTGCCAGCCCCAAGCAATGCCGCCGACTAATAGCACTGCCACTTCCAACCCGAAAATGGCGATCGCTATCCAAGGCAGCAACACCTCCGGTTGATGCCGCTGTAACCATAGCCCCAAATGCACCGCCATAATCGAGACAAACCAGCCTATATTGCCCACGACTACCGTTTCTGCCACATTGCCCCGAATCAGGCAGAGCAAACTCAGTCCTAACGTTAAAGTCAACGCTGGACCCAATACGCCTCGTTTAGATACCACTGCAAACACAGGCGCAAGATGCTCATCCAATGCAAGCTGATACAGCATCCGGGGACAGTTGGAAACGACTGTAGCGCAGCAGAGTAAACAATCCGCTGCCAGCAAAAAGGTAATAATCAACGCTGCCCAGTTGCCCCAAAAAGGCTGAGCCGCCGTCAGCAGGCTGAGAAAGTGGTTTTCCTGAAAAGTGCCCGTAGAAAGCCGCAGCAGCACCCAGGAACCACCCAGGTAAATACAGGGCATTAACCAGGCAGCAATCCCCAAAAAACGCAGCGATCCTTGAGGATTGCGACTATCTGCCACAAATGCGGAAGCAGACTCGCAAGCATAGGAGGCATAGCTGACAAATAAGAACCATTTTGCCCATTCCAAAAAACTAGGGGGAGCCACGCTTTGTAGCCCTGTCCAATCGCTCGGAAAAAAGCCCGGACTTGCCGGAGAAAATGCTAGCCAACCCAACCCCTGAAGACAAAATGCCAGCAGCAATCCGATCGCGGGGATTACAAAAAACAAATGCAGAATGCTAAGAGCACGAGTACCGCTAAATGCCACCACAAACGGCAATAGCGTAAATCCAATCTTTAATACTGTTTCGGGGCAGGCAATCCCCAGCATATTTAGATTGACGCTGATCAAATCTGTCAGCACGATCGCATTAATCGGCAGCACCGACACCCAGCTAAAGAAGTAGCCAATAGCGGCGTAGCGAGCAATCCAGGGGTAGTCCTTGAGTAGGCGTGTGGCATAGTTGGGGGTGCCACCTGCCACATCCATAAAGTGAGTTCCCAAGCGCTTCACTTGGTAGTTCAGCAACATTCCGAACAAGGTCGCTGGAATCCAGACATAGATGGCTTGAAAGCCAAGGGCTTCATGCACCGACGGCGCGACATTGATCCAGATAATGTGCCCTGTTAGCCCAAAGCCCCAGGTTTCAGCAGCGCTGAGGCTTCTAGTCAGATGAGTGAAGGAAGACTGACGCAAAGCAGTGCCATCAAGGGAGGTCATAAATAAATCAGGTTGTTACAAAAACAATTATGCAAACCCCATCTAGCCTAGAAACTGCTAGACAAGACACAAAAAGTTCAAAATAAGACGTAGCGCGCTGGCAGATGCTTCTTAGAGAAAAGCCTATGCATTTTGTGACAATAGGCGATCGCAAAAGCCTATTAAACTTAACCTTCCCAATAATTTAAGGGAATTTAGATTGCCTGGTAAGCGGCGATTGTTGAATTCTTGATAAAGATTGTCTGGAATTGCTCACAAACGCGATCGCTAACCTTGCCCCGTCACCGACAACCCATCCACGATCAGCGAGGGCGTATGGCAAGAGCCATTCCAATCACCATCGCCGCCCAGTTCGACTAAATTCTTGAGTGCCGTATAAACGTTGCCTGACACCATCGTGTCTTTCACCCGCCCTAAAATTTTGCCGTTTTTAATGCGATAGCCTAAATCCACGTTAATTGAAAATTCACCTGAAATTCCGGCTCCCCCTCCCAGCATTTGATCCACAATGATGCCGTCATCCAAACTGGCAATCAGTTGATCTAAAGATTTTGCAGCGGTCGATCGCGGTGTTCTCGATTCCACGATCAGGTTAAATAAGCCTGGTGTAGGATAGCTGCCCAATCCCGAACGAAAGCCATTGCCCGTTGTGCCGCTGCCGAGGGCACGTCCTGTAGTGCGATCGGCATAAAACAGCTTCAAAACTCCGCTATCAATAAAAGTAATGGGTCGAGTTGGAGCGCCTTCATCGTCAAACGGGCAGCTAAAAGGACCGCGATTGGGATGTTGAGAAAGAGTCAATGCTTCAGAAGTGACGATCTCATTTAAGCGATCGCTCCAGGGTGAAGCGCCTTCAATCACCTGTTTCCCATTTAACGCTGCCTGCACGGTATCCCACAGCATGTCTGCCGCTTTGGAGGTAAACAAAATTGGCATTCGTCCACTCACAGTTTGAATGTTGTCGGTTGCCCAATGCAAGCGCTGTAAGATCTGTTCAACGAGGGCATTAGGATCTAATCGATCTCGCTGAGTTTGCCCATCATGAATGCTTAAAAAATCATCCCCGCGCACCCATTCAGCCGATATAGAAGCGCTCAACGTCGTATCGGTATAGCCACAGTCCAACCCTTTGGACGTGATCAACCGCGTGGTTTCAGCATCACATTCCCATTCCGCTTCACACAGCACCTCCGGATAGGCATCGCGCACCAAGGCGATCGCGTGTTTGCCCCAGTCCACTAGCTGCTCCACTGATACGGCTTCTCCCATATCGGGATACTGCACCTCCGTCGCCTCTGCCAGTTCAATGGGTTCTGGCTCATTCAATTCGCTCAATGCTAACGCTCGTGCAACCAAGTCTTGAGGCTCCACGGGACCGTAAGCAACCGCTAATCCAGGGCAGCCCTGCCGCCATAATCGCAGCGCCAAGCCTTCTGCCTGAGCGCTTTCTAGCTGCTTTAGCCGATTTGCTTCAAAAAAAACCGGACGAGACAAAGACTGCGCCTGAAATACTTCTGCCGCCTCCGCACCCGATTTCATCGCTAGCTCAAGCAGTTGCTCTGCCAGCGTTTGTTTCTGCAAATCCCGCGAACCCATAATATTCAAGCGATGGCAATTAATGATTAGTCTTCGTAGTGCTTAGAAACAGTCAGCAGCCAACCAAACAAACAATTCATGACTATCATCAACTTACGCTAAATTGGACTCCTGCAATAACCAGAATCCAGCAAACGACTCTACATCAGGCGAGGATTGAACGGCTAAAAAGTGAACGCCCTTGACCTGCTGTTTTGCAGTCTCAAAGTTGGCCGCCTCGGTTTGAAGATTGGAATTCACCAAATCGGCAAGAATCCAGCGATCGCTCACCCCAGTTTCTAACAGCAGCCGAGGCGGCTCGGAGTCAAATTTAAAGTATCCCAACTCCAGCCCAGACATCCAAGCGGCTAGCGGAGTTGCCCGATCAGAAAAAATCACCAAACCGGGAATAACAGCATCCGCAGCCAGCCCAATCAAACTTAGGGGAAAAGATTCGCCAAACCCAACATCCCAGTCGCCCAAGTCATCAAATGCAGGGGCTGGCAAAGTTACCAGCGCCCACTTTTGCCCCTGCAAGGCATCCGGCAACGAACGGGCAGGCGTAGTGCCAAAACTGACCGTAGGGTTGGCTCCCGGTTGAAATCCGGGCAGTTTCGGATAGTCTTGCTCAAGCCGCTGCTGCATCCATTGGTTAAGGGCATAGGTACGCCGGCTCATTGTTGCCGAAACACCCAGGTCATCACAGGCTTTACTGATCATGTTGTTCATTGCCTGACGAAAAAAGCGGATTTTATCCGGTGGATTGGGAGCTTGGGCGATCGCGTTTTCCAACACTTCCTTCAGCTTGACCGAATTAACCTCCGCATTAGAGCAATATTCGGCATAGCGAAACAGGTTTTCCGGCTTCATTGTTATGTCAACCGGACTCTCACAAACCAGCACTTCCCAGATCTTTTTCTCATCCTCGTCCACAATCGGACGCGAGTAAAAATCTATTTCCCAAATTGTCGTCATATAGCGACCACCAGCAAAACAAAGCCAAGATACCTGTAAACCCTATCACAGTTAGGTTTCGCGTAAGTGATAGGATTCTAACTGACTCAACAACTTTCCTGACTATTTGTTAATCATCCTAGGAGATTTCTGTAGATTAATAGTCAATTTAATGGTTGTCGTGACATCATAAACCAGAGTCGTGATAAAGCATGGGTGTTAATTGTCTAGATAGGGTAGGAACTTCCTCCCATAATGCCAGTCAATCTAATCCAAGGTCATGACAGTCTAAGCCAGTGTCATAATGGACAGATCGTACTGGATTAACTGTCATGCTACGACCCAACTCCTAATACTACGTGTGAGTTTGAATGAACGTTTTACTCCTGTATCCTCGGTTTCCCAAAAGCTTTTGGTCGTTTGAAAAAACGCTGGCCCTGCTCAACCGAAAAGCTATGCTCCCCCCTCTGGGGCTGATCACAGTGGCAGCAATTTTGCCCCAAGAATGGAATTTCAAACTAGTTGATTTAAACATTCGGGAAGCGACTGAGGCAGAGTGGAACTGGTCAGAACTTGTGATCATGTCTGCGATGATCGTGCAAAAAGACGATTTGCTCGCTCAAATTCGAGAATGTGGGCGGCGCGGTAAGCCAGTAGCAGTGGGTGGTCCTTATCCCACGGCACTGCCAGCCGAAGCGCAGGGCGCTGGTGCAGACTACATGATTTTGGACGAAGGGGAAATTACTCTGCCCATGTTTGTTGAGGCGATCGCGCGGGGCGATCGCGCGGGTGTTTTTCGGTCAGGTGGCGAAAAGCCCGACGTGACTGGCACTCCCATTCCCCGCTTCGATTTGCTGCAAATGGAGTCCTACGCCGAAATGTCGGTTCAGTTTTCGCGGGGATGCCCCTTTCAATGCGAATTCTGCGACATTATCGTGCTGTATGGTCGCAAACCCCGCACTAAAGCCCCCGAACAGATTCTTGCCGAACTTCAGTATCTCTACGATTTGGGTTGGCGACGTAGCATCTTCATGGTGGATGACAATTTTATCGGCAACAAGCGCAACGTCAAGCTGTTTTTGAAGCAGATGCAGCCTTGGATGGCAGAACACGCCTTTCCCTTCTCCTTTGCCACTGAAGCGTCGGTAGATTTGGCACAAGACCAAGAACTAATGGATATGATGGTCGCTTGCAACTTTGGCTCGGTGTTTTTAGGAATTGAAACCCCGGACGAAGACAGCCTTGCCATGACCCAAAAGTTTCAAAACACGCGTGACCCGCTCAGCGATGCGGTCAAAAATATTGCCCGTTCTGGGTTACGCGTAATGGCAGGATTCATCATTGGGTTTGATGGTGAAAAAGCGGGCGCTGGCAACCGAATTGTGAATTTTGTGGAAGAAACGACGATTCCAACCGCGCTATTCAGTATGCTGCAAGCGCTGCCCGACACCGCACTGTGGCATCGATTGATCAAAGAAGGGCGGCTTCGCGGTGAGTCTACTTCTGGCAATCAAACTGCTTTGATGAACTTTGTGCCCACCCGTCCTTTAGAAGACATTGCCCATGAGTTTGTAGAAGCGTTTTGGGAACTGTATGAACCCAAGAAATTTTTATCGCGCACCTACCGCCATTTCATGCTGCTGAGTGAAGCCAACTACCCAGATAAAGGCAAAGTAGCCCAGAAGAAAATCGACCGGGTAGCCCTGAGAGCGATCGCCATCATTTTCTGGCGGCAAGGGTTTGTGCGGGATACCCGTTGGATGTTTTGGCGCTATTTATGGGGCATGTATCGTCATAATCGAGGCGGTCTTAGCAGTTACCTTTCAACCTGTGCCCAGATTGAACACTTTGTTGAATATCGCGAAATTGTCCGCCGTGAAATTGAGGCACAGGTTGTAGAGTTTTTGCAGAACGATGCGGCCGTCAAAGTTGAAGAAAAAGTTGCCCATCCGGTTGCTTAGTCTAGGTGTTTAACCTAGTCATCTAACCAATGGGTTTTTCTCTCTATTTTCCTGATGGGGCGTTGAACCGCTGTATCCGTTAGTGGACTGCCAGCAATTCGCTGGAGTTTTGCCATGTTTTCTACAGCGGATACAGCCTATGCAGTTTGCAGAGATTATGACCGCGACGACCCTGACCTCGCTTTCAGGTTTTTTCTTTACAATGCCGTTCACGAATTAGGGACTGAAACGGGCGATTCCCGTAGGAATGGTTTCACGAATCGCCCACCCGATGACGAGAAAGACGCAATTCAACCGGAGCAAACGACTAATTCAAATAGCAAAAGCGCAATCTCAAAGCCTGAAAAGCTAACGCCTCCTAAAAACCCAACGGTGCTGACTGCCCAGCCAGAGCGATCGCCCGTGCCGCTGCCTCCCGCTAGTGGTCTTCCAATGATTAGATGATGGGGCTTATATCTCTAAAAGCGTTACTTAGAAAGCATTTCGCGAAAACCTTACTCATCAACTATTGTTTGATACACCACTAGTGGGTCACTTGTTAAAAGTGCAGAAATCAAGATGCTTATACAGCAAGCCTTTCAGCTATTATAAATGGCTAAACTCGAGGCAAATGACCCACTAGTCCGTTTCGCCCTCAACTGAACCGGAATGCTGCCCCGCCTGAAACGATCTCTTTACGCGAAATTAAACGCTTGCAGCAAGAGAAGCCTGCACCCGCCACGCCGTCCCGAAATGATATTGCAGGTCATTGGGCAGAATACTAAATTGAAGGCTTAGTCTCCCGCAGCGTGATCCAAGGGTTTCCTGATGGCAGTTTTCGCCCCGATCAAGCGGTCACTGAAACAGAATTTTCTACCATGGCTCAACTTGCCTTTCAAGGTAACCCTTCGCCGTATATGACTTATGTCACCTTAAAAACCGCCTTAAACCATACTCCTTCTCGCGCCGAAGCCGCTGCCTTTATTTATCGGAATTTGACGCAAACCGAATTTACACCCATCGTCACTAGCATTCAAATCAGCGGCGAGGTGGTTTGCCCCGGTGCCTATTCCTTAGCGGCACTGAATGATGCGCGAATTGCGCGTAAAAATAGTCTTCCCACCGTAGCTAACGCGATTCGTCAAGCAGGGGGCAGTCTTGCCACCGCAAACTTACAGCAGGTAGAAATTCACCGAATGGGCGACAACGGTAAACCAACGGTGATTCGGGTCAATGTGGCAAACGCTCCAACGGGCGATCGCAGCCAAGATGTGATGGTGCAGCAGGATGATCGCCTTGTGATTGGGCAATGCAACCTACCACACAGCAGCCCATTGAACTAGCTGAACCAACAAAGCCAGTGGAGACCGTGACTCAGCAGGCGATCTACCCATCAAATTTATTTACCGATAAATAAGTAGGCGGATGTAATTTTGGCGTTATGAATAAGGTCTACCCATTCATCAACAGCTTAAGAGCCTTTTCCTGGCGGTTTTCGGCTTCTGCCATCACATCTGCCATTTTTTCCAGCATTTCACCGGGATAATTTTCTAACACTTTGGTAGAGAGGGAAATTCTGCCCTTCGCTTCATCCAGGTCGGCGATCATCGCTTTGATAATTTGCCCGACTTGAAACAGATTTGGCAGAGATTCCACATAGTTTTTGCTGATTTGGTTGATATGCAGCAAGCCGCTGGTGCCGCCCAGATCGACAAATACGCCAAACGGTTTGATGCCGCTGATTTTGCCTTCTATGAGTTGCCCTATTTCAAACTGGCTAACGGCAGCGGAGCGGGTTGCTAACCGATTGGAAAGAACCAGTTTCCCTTTTTCCTGGTTAATTTCTAAAATGTTGGCGGTGAGGGTGGTGCCCACGAGAGATTCTAGGTCATCGCGCTCCAGCAGATGCGATCGCGGAATAAAGCCCCGCAAGCCTTGCACATCAACCGTCACGCCGCCTTTGTTAACCCCCGTCACCTTAACAGACATGCTTTGGGTGCTGTCTTGCAACTCTGCCATGTGCTCCCACATCTGCCGAATTTCTAGCTGCTTGAGTGAGAGCGTCACCTGTCCATCGGCATCCTGTTCGCGGATGATCAAAAAGTCGCGTGATTCTCCAATGGGCAAAATGACTTCTGGATCGCGGATTTCTCGTAAACTCGCTTCGTCAACTGGGAGAAAAGCAAGAGACTTTGCACCAATGTCGATATAAATACCGTCAGTTTCGTAGCTGATGGCTTTGCCGGATACCGTTTGTCCGCTCTTAAACCCATAATCATAGTTCTCCAAAGCTTTGGCAAAGTCATCCATTGAGAAAGATTCCGCCGCTGAATGGGAGGCAGTTGATTTTGGTTCCATAGGTCTGACAGATTAGTGAGCTTTCCTACTATAAAGCTTGTCGAGAAATATCGTGTGTCACAAGTTGTAGTGGTTTGTGATAGCTGCTTCAACTCTGTCTTTTGGACGAGCAAGAATCCCTTTATGGGTGGAGACAAAGTAATAAACAATACCAGTACTATTTAATTAATGAATTCAATAATTTACTATGACTAACCTTAAAAACCCAGATCCTCGCGATGATGTTTCTCCGAAGTTAACACCTTCATCTGTACCTCCTCACACTATTGATACTCAAAATAAACTTGCCGAACAGCGTAATTATCAAGCTGCTCAGCGCGATCGAGATGACAGCAGCACTTTTGGCGGCTTACTATTTGGAATATTATTGACGGCTTTGGTTGGCTTAGGCGTTGCCGCCTATTATTTTCTAAATAACCCAAGACCCAGCACTACCAATATCATCACCCCTGTCAACCCTGTAACGAGTCCTTCTCCTCAGATAAAGGAGCGGATTATTGAGCGCGATCGCATCGTGCCTGTACCGCAACAGCAGTCTACCCCGGCTCCCAATGTGAATGTGATTATTCCCAATCCAGCACCTCAGCAGGCTCCCGTAGCAAAACCTGCACCCGCACTGCAACCCGCCCCAGCGCGACGCGCTCCAGAAGCTGCTCCCGCTCCTGCTGGACAGTAGCGAAAAGAAGAGCGATCGCCGGTGATTTTGGGGATTCTCTGATGGAGAAGCTATGCCAATGCAGCAAAGATTGAGCGTAGCAGTCAAAGTACTTTAAAAGTTTTTAAGGTTCCAAACTACCTACTAATTCGCTCGATTCACCCGGATAAAAGCGATCGTCCAAAATCTCGATCAATTTGTAAGAGCAAGTAGGGGGAAATATCTGCTCTGGCAGCTCAGTTTCTCCCATTGCCAAATCTCTACCATTTTCGTAGGCTTCTTGCAGTGCATCGTCAAGATAAGGCTGTAGGCTGGGGTTGTCTTGCAGCAAGCGTAGCGTGTCACGACGCTGTACACGTAGTGTCGCCAACCAACTACGGCAACGATGTTGGGGTTGATATTCCCACTTCAGCAAGTGCCCAATTAATATACTCAGACGATTACGAAGTTCTTGGCGTTGCTGCTTACCCAAAGATTCAATCTCCTCAATCAAGTTAGGTAAGTCAATATGACTCCATTGTTGGCTACGGAGCAACGCTGCTTGTTCCTGTATCCAAGCATAAAAATCAGTTTCATAGAGATTTAGGGTAGAGCTTGGAGTCTTGGCTGTGATTGGGTTTGCTTCAGGCTTAGACATTGGGTTAATTCAACCAGAATGTTTTTATTGTAAAGCTTGCTCATTTGAGTCATTGAGCTTCTGTCGAAACGTTCTTTTCCTGCAAAACAGGAATCTCGATCCGAAATTCTGATCCTTTTCCTGGTTCTGAGATGCAACTAATAGTCCCGCGATGTTTTTCGACTACGATTTGATAGCTGATTGACAAGCCCAATCCGGTTCCTTTGCCAATTGGCTTCGTAGTAAAAAATGGGTCAAATAGGCGAGATTGGTTTGCCATAGGAATACCAGAACCATTATCGCGAATGCTGATTAGAACTGATTTGGGAACGGAGCGGATTGCGGAAGTTGATGTAGAGTCAGAGTTTTCTTTAAGAATTGCTTCGGTATGTATGGTGATGATTGGTGGGTTGGCAGCAATGTCTTCCCGCGATCGCTGTTGGTTGTATTGCTCTAAGGCATCGATCGCGTTGCTCAAAATGTTCATAAACACTTGATTCAACTGCCCGACATAGCATTCCACCAGCGGCAGTTCTCCGTAGTCTTTGACCACTTCAATTGGGGTCTGTCCGGCGGTGCCTTTCAGGCGATTTTGCAAAATTAGCAAGGTGCTATCGATGCCTTCATGCACATTCACCCGCTTCATTTCGGCTTCGTCTAACCGAGAGAAGTTTCGCAGGGACAACACAATTTCTCGAATGCGATCGGCTCCAATGCTCATAGACTCCAGCATTTTTGGCAGATCTTCCATCAAAAAGTCTAGGTCAATGGCTCGTTGATAGTTCGCGATCGCCGGATCAGGATTCGTGTAGGTCGCATCGTACAGTTTGACCAGATTCATCAAATCTTGGGCATACTCCGAAGCGTGAGGTAAATTGCCATAAATAAAGTTAATGGGATTGTTAATTTCGTGGGCAACCCCCGCAACTAATTGTCCCAAACTGGACATCTTCTCCGTTTGAATGAGTTGCGCCTGGGTTTGTTGCAATGCCTGAAGCGCCTGCGCCGATTTTGCGGTTTCCTTCCGCAACCGCCGCTCATTCACGGTCACCTGACCCAGCAAGGCATAAAAAGAAATCGTCAGCCGCCCCAATTCATCCTCGCGGTTCATCAGTTCTTCGCTTTTAGCATTCATTTCTGCTAAGCGATTACACTCATCCATAATCGGCTGCAACCGCTGATTCAACCGCCGCACAAACAAAAACACGACGGCTCCTTGAACAATAGAGGCACCAATTACTGCTCCTAAAATTCCGGCTGCCAAAAACCGCCACACGGGACCTAACACAACCGATTCTGGCACTTGTGCCATCAAAATCCAATTGTTGTTAGGAATTTGCTGGTACGCCCAAAATTCTGATTTGCCACTGGCATCTGTCCATCGCAGTACGCCAGTTTTTTCGCCAGCAGCTAAATTCGTTTGGATTTTTTCCCATAACCCCTGATAGTTACTAATTTGAGGAAAGGGCGTAAGCGCTAGGGCTTTTTGAGGGTTGGGAGGATAAGCAAGCAGGTTGCCTTTGGCGCTGACTAATACAAAATAGCCGGCATCTCGCATGGCAGGCACGTTGAGTTTTTGACTTAAAAAACCCAGTTCTAAGTCTTGGCTTAAGACTCCAAGCAGTTGTCGATTATCCGTGTAGAAGGGCAGCGAATAGGCAGTGCTAACAAGCTGTTGCGGTGGATTAAGCGTTGTTTCCATATAGGATTCTGGCTCTAGCCAAACCGGTTTGCCAGCGGCGATCGGCTCGGTAAAGTAGCGCTTTTGATAATCCCCCGGATCGCTTTCGCCGCCTTTAGAAGTGATTTGACCGCTTTTGTCGCGCACGGCATAGGGATAGGCAAACTGGCGGCTTGGCAGAATTAAGCGACTTGTGGGAGGTTGCCCAAATCCAAGCCCTGTACCCACCGGAGACGTTTTTAGCGATCGCCGCATCAGGTCTACATAGACTTCTTCTCGCCGTTCACCTGCCAGATAAAGGCTTTGTAGGGCATCGGCAACGGTTTTGGTGGAGTATTCAACCGTATTGAATGAGCCTTCTAAACGTTCGGCTTTCACCTGAAGATTCGAGAGCAACTCGTTTTCAGATTGCCGGGTGAGTTCGCGGTATGACCAATAAGTGGTGCCTAACAAGCCAATTAAGGAGCCGCCCACCACGGAAAGAAATAGGCGTGATCCAACCGATCGCAACATGGAAAAACTGGAACTGCGGCGAGGTGAAGCAGACTCTGGCGGGGTTTGCGGTGCAGTAGTCTGCATGGGTAAGCTCCTGGATTGACCCTAGCGGCGATCGTGCCGACTATGACGACGCTGGACAAGTATGCCCAGCTTAAAAGGACTTCTTACAAATTACTCTGTTTTAGCTGGATGGACACACAATTGATGTGAGCGGGGGACAGGAGTCAAGCTTTGAGTTTGCAATTCACCATTACGCCATTTGCCATTGGTAATTCGTAATTCGCCATTGGTAATTCGTAATTTTCGCCTAACTTGCGGCTTTCAACGGTTTAGGGGTTTGATAATAGCAGGTGAGGATGGAGTCGATCGCTGCTTTACCGACGGCGATCGCGTTTACTTTCTCGCGATGGGCTGGATCAATCAGGTGCTTGAGGGGTTGCTCTACGCTGTTAAAATGCTGCATTGCCTCTG
>Ga0209181_10010009_pt1 | contig 12364 bp, 11 predicted proteins | sample MAT05_FD_187208 | JGI IMG/M metagenome (GOLD analysis project Ga0209181, IMG submission 187208) | Freshwater microbial communities from Lake Fryxell liftoff mats and glacier meltwater in Antarctica - MAT-05 (SPAdes) (version 2) | ecosystem: Environmental > Aquatic > Freshwater > Ice > Liftoff... | reverse complement strand
TGCACCATTTGGCGGTGTCCCGCTCGTGATCACCGGTGCACCCGTGGCACCACTGGAGCTGCTAGAGCTAGAGCTGCTGGAGCTGGAGCTGCTGGAGCTGCTGGAGCTGCTGGAGCTGGAGCTGCTTGAACTTGAGCTGCTCCCATTAGCCAAGGTTGCAGTATACAGATAGACATCACCGATGTTATTGGCTCTATATTTTATCCACATATAACCGTTTTCGCCCCAGGTAGTCCCCCATGAATTCTTAAGAAGCCAGGCTCCTCGATTGTCATCCCATCCACAAAGAATTACCGAATGGTTGTTCATCCTATCATGAGGGCCAACACCATCAAAAACGCCGCTTTTGTAATTCATGAAATAGTCATCGGAATACACACTGACATCAACCGGACCATAGGTATAAATTGACTGCTTGATCTGCTCTGTTGTCGGGTCGTAAACAGCTACATGCTCTGCAATGGGATATGATTTTGCACAGATAGTATAGCAAGTGGTGGGATTGCCTGTATAAGGATAGCAGGCTTCCGTAGCCGCCCCGCCCTGGTCTTTCAAAAACTGAAAGCGCGGCTCCGGATGTCTGTAGCTACATGACACAAGGAATTGCTCCGACAGGTCCACATCATAACCATTTTTAATCTTAATAAGAGATTCATAAACCCCCATCGTGCTAAAGGACCAGCAATTGGGATATTTGCCCTGATTTTTCACTGCCGTCATCTTATTTTGATCCTTCCAGCTAAAAATGCTCGGCAAAGCAGCTTTAACAGGAGGCAGAACAGTCTGTCCACCCTCTGGAACAGAATCAAAGAATTCCAGCGGCAAACCCACCGGATGCCACTGAGGCTGATCGCTCAGCGTATAGGGGAGTCCTTTACTTCGAACCTGCTCCTTCATTTTAAAAAACTCAGACGGAGAGATTTGGCCTACGGCGGAAATTGCGCTAAAAACAGCAAGCGCAACGGAGATGCTTTTACCTATAAAACGTACAGTGTTCATATTAATCTTATGCGACTACATTTCGTTATTGGTTTTGTGTTCGCCGGAATACAGTAAGCTAAATGTAGCCCATTCAGATAGCTTGTTCCAAGTAATGACATCTAATTTTCCGCAAAACCCAGACGGCGGCTCAATCACCGATACGGACGATCCTAACCCCTAATCCGAGTGCGTCAGTTTGAGGTAAAAGCTCCGGGCTCTTGGTATAACCTCCTGAAAAACATAACCTCCAGCAAACCGTAAGTATACAACTCTGACGTGAAGGCAGCAGGAGCGTGTTTAGCTAGGAGCCTGTCGAACTTAGAACGTCCCTAAAAACACGCCTCCAAGAAACCGCTCTAAAAACGAGTACCTCCGAGGGGCCTGATAGATTTGGAAGTCTGGTTTTCATGAAAATCGTCAGAAACAGCCTTAGTCCGACAGGCTCCGAGACTGAGTGAATGGACGAACCAAGTAAAAAGCAGGCAGAAACCAAAGAACCGAAACCAGAACAGCGGCGGCGTGAGCGAGCGCAACGACGCGTCGAGCGAGCCCGAAGAGCAAGTGAGTATCGGGCGAGCGGGCTGACGCAGGAGCAGTTTGCGGTTCAAAGCTTTTGTAAACACCGAGCGCAACGTATTGGGAGGGAATTAATTTGCGGCTCTTAGCGATCTTGGTGTTCCAACTGCTTGGTGGAACAATTCATTCACGCGTGCCAGCGTTCGGAGAAGTACGAGCGCGGGTTGTCGATCAGGAAGGTGTCGATTTCCTTTTTGCTAAAGCCAGCCTTGAGCAAGGCCGGGACCGCATCCGTTATCATATAAGAGTAAGGGCGGTTGGCGACCTGCGGGTACTCTTCGGACCAGGCAACTACGGCTTTGCCTTTTTTCAAGAACCAATGGGCATCGATCGAAATCAACACAGCCGAAGCGTAACCGTTGTCACAGAGGTTGCGGATCAAATAGACGAGGTCCGCCTAGGGGGTGTGAAAGTCGTAGCCGAAATTGTTAAAGAGCAGTCGTCCACCCTCTTTGGCGATGCTGAGGAATGATGCAGCCATCTGTTCTCGGGCTTTCCCCTGCCAACCAAAGCCGGCTTCGACGTGAGTGAAAAACGTCTGTTTCGGATTTGCGCCATGATTGACCAGGAAATCGAATTGAGTGCGTGCCGCGCAAACCGCGTGCGTGCTGATCGGGATGCCGGTGGCTTGGTTGACCCGGGCGGCGCACCGGAAAATCATTTGGTCCAATGCTGTCAGTTCGGCTTCGTTGGTGGCGACCTTGATAATGCCCGCGCGGATCGTGGTGCCGTCAATTCCTTCGGTAACCTCACGCATCACGCGCGCTTCCATGTCCGCTTCGCTCAAATCGCGAATGGCCGGCTTCATGGTTTTATAGATATAAGCACCGGTTGAGACGATGATCTTAACGGGGCTGCGGCGTGCGACCTCCGCCAGTAGCTTGATATTTCGCACAGGCGTGAGAGCGACCACGGTGTCGATGCCAACGCGGGCCGCGTCGTTGAGCCACTGGGTGGCCAATTCAATGGAGATGTCGTATTTGTCCTCCGGGACGTCGTGCGCCAAAACGTGCTCGTGCATCAGCGTCGTGCCGAGACTATCGGGAGAAACAATCCCGGTCACCGTCGAGACGGTGGGCATCTAGCCGCGCGGCGGCGGAGGAGGCAAAGGCAGTCCCGATTGTTCGGCGGTCTGAGCGAGAAGCGGACACGACGCCAGACCCAAGCCGACGCCAGCCATTCCGAGAGCAGTCAGAAAATGGCGGCGTGAGTTGAGGGAAGGTGTGGGGGCGGGGTGCAGAGCATTCAAGCAATGGAGTATTTTTGGGGTGATGCCTCGTGCGTTGAAACGACAAATAAAAGCGGCGTGCGATGGGGAGCCTTTAGCTTGTGCAGAGCGAGCTTTCTGGCGATTGCGAAAATGGCTTTGGCCGACGACGCAAAAAATGCGCAGGCAGTTGCTCTAAGCGCACGCCTGCGCTGAGCTGACTGACCACCGCGAGCGCGACGGGCAGACGCAAGCGGGCAATCCGCAGCATCGCCTCGTCGGCGAGTACGGACGCGGGTTCTCCGGAGGCGATGACCGCGCCTTCGCGCATGATCGCCACACGGCTCGCCCAACGCAGCGCCAGATCCACATCGTGTGTGGAAAACAAAACGCACATGCCGCGCTGGATCAACCGGTCGAGGTGGCCCAGCAGGTTTTCAACGCCTTCGGGATCGAGACCGGCCGTGGGTTCGTCGAGCAGCAGAACGCGCGGTTGCAACGCAAGTGCTCCGGCGATGGCAGCGCGTTTTCGTTGTCCATGGCTGAGCATGTGCAGCGGAAGTTCGGCGCGGTCGGACAGGTCAACCGCCGCTAGCGCTTCAACCACACGCTGACGGGTTTGCGCCTGGTCGAGCCCGAGGTTGAGCGGGCCGAAGGAGACGTCTTGCGCGAGCGTGCCGGCGAAGAGCTGGTCGTCGGGATCTTGAAAGACCAGCGCGACCTGCTGGCGAAGCGCGAGCAATCCTTTGCGTGAATAGTCGAGCGCGCGTCCCTCGCAACGCACCTCACCCGACACCGGACGCAAGATGCCGTTGAGGTGGAGCAGCAAAGTGGATTTGCCAGAACCATTGGCTCCCAATAAGGCCACGCACTCGCCCGTGTGTATGCTCAGGTTAGCATTGGCCAACGCCTGACTACGCAGACTGAAACAGGCGCGAGACGCCGCCTCCGCTCCCGGGTAGGCGTAATGTACAGCGATTGTTTCAAGACAAGGACGGTTCATGAGAAAAAATTTCGCTTCAACAATCCCGTCACCAACCCGAGGCAAAGAGGGAAGGAGATCGCGAGGGCGTAGTCGGCCCGCTTGGCGAGGGAGGAACCGGGCAGCGTGGGCAATCGATCGGTGTAGCCTCGCGCGGCCAGTCCGCGTTCCATGCGGGAGGCGCGCTCCATGCTGCGCACGAACAAGGCGCTTGCAGCAAAAGCGGCGGAGCGAAGCGTGGTACCAACGGCGAGGTAACCGAGCCGGTTTTGTTGAGCACGGATCAGTGAAGCGCGCTGGTCGTCCAGGAGGAAGAGCATGCGGTAAACGAGCAGAATCAGATCGAGTAGGCTTTCTGGTGTTCGCGCGCGCCGCAGCCAGGCGAGCCAGTTGGTGCAGGGTACGGTGCAGGCGAAGAGGAGCGTCACAGAGACGGCGGCCAGCGAACGCAACGCCGTGGTCACGGCTTGCCGCGCACCGTTGGCCGACCAGATCAACGTAGGCAACCCATCCGCCGTGGTGTTGAGCGACAGGCAAAGGACGATCGCACTCAGCCCGATGAAACCGCCCGGCACGAGCAGCGCCAAAGCGTAGGTGCGCGGCGGCACACGTGCGCCCGCCAGCGCCGCTGTCCAAGCGACACCGCGGGTCACCAGGGAGGCACCGTGCGAGGGCAGCAGCATGGCACAGGCCATCAAACCGGCGCAGTAGACCGCGACCGGGCCGCTCTTCATGCGCCAACGATTGGTGTACGCACTGGCCTCAATATCGCGCAGGGTCATCGTCATGAAGAGCACGTCGTTTCCCCCGGTAGTACCCGAGGCAATACGCCACCGCGCCGGTGCCGAGAGCGGCCTGCAACGAGAAGAGCAGACTTTGGATTTCACTGCTCGGCGGTTCCCAAAGCGGGACGAACCAGGGCTTGTAACCAGGACTAAGTTCCTTGATCACTCCGCCGGCTTTATCGTCGGCACCAAGGAAGAGTTCGTCGCCTTCTTTCTCCGGCTTGACCGTAAACAAAGGCACGAGCACGAGGACGAGCCCGCTGAAAAGAAGCAGGAGGTTTTGTCGTTTTAGGTTCATCGAACGGTTCCATTCAAAACCGGAACGAATCGGGAAATCTGCTCGCCGACATGGCCGCGCAACAGATTCATAACAAACACCGTGAGCAACCCTTCGACCATCGCCAAAGGAATTTGAGTGAGCGCAAAAACCCCTAGAAATTTCATAGCCGAACCATTCAACCCACTCACCGGATCAGGAAAAGCGAGTGCCAGCTGGAGGGCGGTGACCACGTAAGTGGCGAGATCGCCGATCGCTGCGGCGAAAAATACCGTGAGATTAAAAGGCAGGCGGACGGCAGACCCACAACGAAACACTCCATATGCCACAAAGCTGCCGACGATGGCCATGGAAAACGTATTCGCACCCAGCGTGGTCAATCCGCCGTGCGCAAGCAGTAACGCCTGAAACAGCAGCACCACGAAACCGAGCACGCTCATCGTCGCCGGGCCAAAGAGCACAGCGCCAAGCCCTACGCCGGTCGGATGCGAGCAACTGCCCGTGACCGAGGGCAGCTTCAGTGCGGAGAGCACAAAGGCGAACCCACCGGTAGCGCCAAGCACCAGCCGCGCCTCTGGTTTTTCTCGAATTTGCCGGGTGAGGCTCTTTATTCCCCAGGCCAAAAACGGCGCCGAGACCAGCGTCCACCCGACCGCGTGGCCGATGGGCAGATAACCTTCCATGATATGCATAAGAAAAATTCAGTTGAACGAAGAAAGAATGTTAGTTGGCGAGACAGCTTTCAAAACCCTCGCGCAACTCGGCGCGGTCGAGATTCCTGCCGATGAATACAAAACTGTTTTGTCGTGATTCCGCCGAACCCCACGGACGGTCGAAGCGCCCATCGAACAACATGTGCACACCTTGAAAAACGAGACGCTTGTCCGAACCACGCACCGCGAGCACGCCCTTGCTGCGAAAGATATCTTTGCCCTTGGTGCGTAGGAGCTCGGCCAGCCAGTCGTTGAATTTTCTTCCATCCAAATCACCCGGCATAGAAATACCGACCGAGGTCACCGCTTCATCATGTTCGTGATCCGGCTTAAATGCCTGCGACCAGCACAGCTCATGGGCAATAGCAGAAGCATTCGTGAATCGAGTCTTAAACTCAGCGGGGTGATGCTGCGTAAAGAGTGCGTACAAACCACCTTCCTTAATACGAATGGAAAACAGATTCGTTTCACCAGGGAGCACCAGCCGACGCAGCTCGCCACCGGCTTCAATCGAATCTCCGGGGTAAACGAGGATCGCGTCATTGGAGAATTGCAACGCGGCGGCCTCGCTCACATCGACTCGTTCGGTCTTGTCGATACCCCTCACCGGCAAGATAACAAAATCCATTTCAGGATCAGGACCGGCGGCGAGGGTGAGATAAGAAGTACCGGCCGACAGTTGATACATCCCGCCCCACTCAAACGGATATTCCGGCTCGAGAAACTGTGGATCCATCTCACTCGCCCGCGACAGATTAAAACCACCCAACCCGAGCACGCACTCGAGTGAAACGTCGGCGTGTTGGGCCCGATGATACTTGGCTGCGCTGTTCATACGGCGGAGACGTTTCTCCAAGACATCGAGCTCAACCGTCGAAACCAAATCGGTTTTATTGAGCAAGATGACATCGGCAAAAGCGATCTGCTTACAGGCTTCATCGCTGTCGTCGAGACGCTCGTCGATATGCCGCGCATCCACCAAGGTCACGATGGCGTCGAGCCGGTAAGCCTCGCGCACTTCGGCGTCGGTGAAAAATGTCTGCGCGACCGGACCGGGATCAGCGAGGCCCGTGGTCTCAATCAAGACAGCGTCAAGCCGCTCTTCCCGCTTGGAAAGGCGGTTGAGGATACGGATTAAGTCACCCCGAACCGTGCAGCAGATACAGCCGTTGTTCATGCTGAAAATCTCCTCGTCGGCCTGGATGACGAGCTGATGATCGATGCCGACCTCGCCAAATTCGTTTTCGATCACGGCGATCTTTTTACCGTGCTGCGCGGTCAGAATGCGATTGAGCAACGTGGTTTTCCCGGAGCCGAGAAAGCCCGTAAGCACAGTGACAGGAATAGGAGTTTTGCTCATAAAAATGAAGGGCGCACAGGCGGCTCAGCAGAGGAGTGTCGCCTGTGGGAAATTGAGAGCCAAGGTCCGTCCGGCCGTGTGAACCAGCCAGCCAGCACCCTCGTTGTGCAGGCGGATTTCCAACGTGATTTTCGGCGCAAGCGGACGGCAGACAGCGAGACAGCTCGCGCAAATCGCCTGATAGAGAGGCTCGCCGGCATTAAACGGAATCAACTCGCCCAGCTGACGGGCCAAATTCAGCCCTGCGATGCGCGCCACCAGCGACTCCTCATAGCCGCACTCGCGCGCAAGCTCAGCGACAAACGCAGGGTCCCACGTTCCCCGGCGGCTATGGGTGTTGAGCTGACCGGCAGCGAGTTTCACAGCTTTGCCCAGCATGAGGCCAAGCGTGGTCGAGTGAATCGAGGTGGTGCGCAAATGCATGAACGTATCACCGATCCAATTGCCGTATTGAATAAACGCCTGAGCGGGCAATTCCGGATATTGTGCGCGCAGCATCGACTCGGAACGCCCACCAGAGTTGAGCACCACATGTTGACAACCCGAAGCATTCGCCACAGCCAAAGCACTGCCAATCGCGGCGATGTACGCCTCGGAGGAAAACGGGCGCACACGCCCGGTCGTACCGATAATGGAAATCCCGCCCACCACGCCGAGCCGGGGATTCAGCGTACGCGTGGCAATCTCCGCCCCACCCCGCACAAACACCTCGATCTCGGCTCCGCCGGTGCGGCCATGTTCGCTGAGCGTTTTATTCACCACCGCGGTCATCATGCGACGCGGCACAGGATTGATCGCCGGCTCACCGACCGGCACCGGCAGCCCCGGAAGGGTCACCAGCCCCACCCCTTCACCCCGGCGAAACACGACGCCAGTCTCCGCACGCCACGTCACGCGGCAGCCTACCTCCGCGCCGTGCGTGTCATCCGGGTCGTCACCCGCATCTTTACGCACCGAGCAAACCGCACCCTCGGCCGAAACCGTACACTGAGCCAAAGCCAACTCAACCCGTTCGCCATCGGGAAACGAAACCGCAACAGTCGTCAGCGGGCTCTGCCGCAGCCAGGCCAACATCGCAGCCTGCGTACAAGCAGTAGCGCACAGGCCGGTGGTGTAACCGGTGCGCAGGGGCGGCAATGTTGAAACAGGTGCGTTCATAGCAACCGTGCGGCGGCGATGCGTTTGAGCAGTTCTGCCTCATCGTGAACTGGCTGAAAGCAGGCAGGCAGGACCGGACGTTGAATGACGAGTAAGGGGACGTCTGCACGGCGTGCGGCCTCCATTTTTACCAGCTGAAAACCGGATGCACCACTTTCCTTTGTCACCATCATCCGAATACCCAATATGAAAATCTCGGCCGCGAGTGCATCAGGCTCGTACCAAGGATCACGCGCCAGCAACCGTTCACGAGGAAAGTCCAGCGACTCCGCTAACGCCCACGAGGCAGGCCGATCAAGAATCTGAAAAAACGTGGGATGCGTCTGCCACCACGGGCGAAGTTTCTCGATGGTCTGCACGCCGGTGAGCGCGAGGAGCGGCGCACGGTTCATGGCCTGCAACGCCTCGATAGCCGCAACAAAATCGGGGACATAGCGGATGTGCGCACCGGCATTTTCACGCGCCGGATAACAACGTTCGAAGCGCCAGACCGGCAGGTCCAGCACCTCAGCCGTCGAACTGATAGTGCTATGAAGCTGTTCGGCAAAGGGGTGGCTGGCGTGGACGATTCCGCGGATGGACTCGGAGCGGCAGAATTCCATCAACGCTTCCGGGGTGAGCGGCCCGGTACGAGGGGACATGCCCGGCAACGGATTCATGACGACCGGCGTCTTCGTCGAATAAATAAAAGCCTCACCAGCGCCAGACAGTGCCGTGGCGCAGCGTTTTCCCTCGGTGGTGCCTCCGAAAACGAGTAGCATGTTAACAAGCCCCGGTGCGTTGTGCGTCCCGAAAACCATGACCTTTCGCGGGATCATAAAGGTGCGAGCGTCCACGTCGGGCCGCGAGCGCGGGACTGACGACGATCAAGGTCGTGCGCGTGAGTTGTTGCGAACGAATGATCGCCGACAACTCGGCCACCGTGCCGGTGAAAACGCGTTCGTCCGGCCACGTCACCCGATAGAGCACGGCCAGCGGTGTGTCGGCCGGATAATGTTCGAGCAATTGGCGCTGCACATCGTCGACCAACGCGGCGCTCAGGTACACACAGAGCGTCGCACGGTGCCGGGCGAGATCGGCGAGTTTTTCACGTTCCGGCATGGGTGTCGCACCTTCGCCGCGCGTAAGAATAATCGTCTGCACCACCTCCGGCACGGTGAACTCCGAGCGAAGTCGCGCCGCCGCGGCTTGGAAGGCTGAGATGCCCGGCACTAGATGATATTCCCAACCGCGCGCATCGAACTCCGCCATCTGCTCCTGAATCGCTCCATAGAGACAAGGATCGCCGGTGTGGAGTCGAACGATCGCGTGTCCCCTCGCATAATGTTCGCCGATGAGGGCAACCTGCTGGTTGAGATCGAGACTGGCCGAACTGCGCACCTCGGCCCCCGGCTTGGCGCAGGCGGTCAGTTCGACCGGCACAAGGCTTCCAGCGTAAAGAATGAAGTCAGCCGCCTCCAGCAGTTGGCGCCCGCGCACACTGATCAGATCCGGATCACCCGGCCCTGCGCCCACGATGGCGATACGGGCGCGCCGCTGCGCACGGCGATCGAGCGCAACAGCCAGCGTGTGATGGTGGCCCGACGCGAGGGCCGCTTTCTGCTTGGGCAGGAGCAACTCCGTTTGCCCCGCAGCTGCGAGGGCGGCGGCCTCAGCTACACCTGGCACGCCAATTTTCTCCTGCACGATCGCCGATGGCGTGGGGATGGGTTGGGCGGACAGCGTGGTTTCGTCGAAGGTGACAAAAGAAGCGCCCAACTTCGCGGCCCATTGGTTGAGCGCCGGCTCGTTTTCCTTGAGTGAAGCCGAGGCGACGGCCCGCACGGCCGCGGAAGCAAAACCGTTTTGCCGCAGGATTTCTTCGGCCGATGCGGCCAAAAGCGCAGGCTCGGCACCACGCGTGCAGCCCACGCCCACGCAGAGTACGCGCGCCCAAAGATGCAGCGTGGGCACCGGCGCAGAAAGCCGGCGATAGGTCACCGCCAGCAGCAGTTCAAAACGGGAAAAATCGATGTCCTCGTAACGATAAAAAACTTCCACATGCCCCGGCCGACTGCGTTCGAGATAACGTGTTCCCCGATCATGCACCTCAAGCAGCAGGGCCGTGGGACGGTGATTGATGAAGCGGCTGATCACCGTGGTGAAATCCGGCTCCGGCAAAGGCGTCCAGCCATAGGTACCACCAAGCAGATCAAGCGCCCAGAGTGCTTGCACGTCGCTTGAGGTGGTGATCACTGGTTCGGCTCCGAGCGCGTGCGCCAGCCGAAGCGTCAGGGCATTAGCCCCGCCGAGATGACCGGAAAGCACGGCCTGCACATGGCAACCGGCATCATCGAGATTCACCACGGCCGGATCGATGTGCTTCGCGACTAGATAGGGAGCAATGCTGCGGACACAGATACCGAGCGCACCGACAAAAACGAACCCGTCATAGTCGACAAAACTACTGTGAAGAAAATCACCAATAGAAGCGATGGCCCGCACACGCGAATCCAGCGATGCACGCGTTGAAAGGATCGTCGCCGACGGTTCGACTTCGAGCAGGCGAAGAGCAAGCGCCACGCCGCGATCAGTACTGGCAATGATGGCGAGTTTCATCGTCTGGGTAAGTGAGTTGACTGCTGGACCGGCTTGGTAGCGGTGAGCACGGCGATGGGATTATGGTCGTCGACTTGCAGCCGAATTGGCGGCAGCGACAGGTAACCAAGCGCGGCAATGGCAGCGAAAAAATCGGCGCGACTGCTTTCGCGCACGGCGTTGATCACGACGCGACCACCCGGAGCGAGCACCGTGTCGATCCGCGCCAGCATCTCACCGAGACGACCGCTATGCCCGCCGATAAAAACGGCATCAGGCACAGGAATAACGGCAAGATCCTGCGCAAAAAAATCACCCATCACCGCGGTGATACCCGGCGCACGGCAGGCGCGTGAGTTTCTGGCGAGTAGTTCGGCGCACTCGGGTCTTTTTTCAAAGGCGATGACCTGCAATCGTGGAAACAATCGGCACGCCTCGATGGAAACCGACCCGGTGCAAAAACCCACATCCCACAGGCAACAACGCGACGCGAGGTCGAGTTGCACGAGACTGGTCATGCGCACGGGCATTTTCGTCACCATGTCGGGACGCCCCGGCAGACCAGCGAGCAGAGATTCATCAAGCCCCGGAGCGGGTGGCTGGGGTTTCGGTGCTTCCAACACGACGCAGTTGAGCGAATGAAAGCCACGACCAGCCGCCTGCTCCAACGTGAGAGATTCGATTTTCTCCTCAGGAGATTCCAATGTCTCGCCCACATGCAGCGTGTATCCGAGAAAACCGTACTCAATCAAGCGGCGGGCGATGGCCTGCGGTGGCCGCTCGGCATCGGTGAGCACGCCGATGAGACGTTCACCACGCAGTAACGCGGCATCGAGCTCAACCCAGTCACGTCCGTGAACTGACGTGGCGACCAGTTCGGCATAAGGAAGGCCGAGACGATGACTGAGCATTTGCAGGCAGTTGAACCAAGGCAGCACTTTCACCCGGGCCTCTGGAGCGACCTTACGCAGCGCACCGGCGATGCCATAAAACAACGGGTCACCCGAAGCAAAAACCGCGAGCGGCAGCCCGACCTCCCTCGCCAGCTCCTGCAACGCACGCGCCCCACCCTGCAGCGGCAACCAACGATGGCCAGCCGGCAACCAGGGCGAAATAATCTCACGCTGCCGCTCGCCCCCGCAGAATACGGTGTAGTCCGTCAAGACACGCCTCACGTCGTCTGACGGCATATAGTCAGGCCGGTTGGGCAAACCGATCACACAGAAGGAAAGATTGGGCTGTCTCATCATCGGGCCAGCAAAGCGTTTTCGATCAGTTCGGCCTCGGGCTCCCACGCGCAGGCTGCGTTAAGAATCGCCGCAGCCACACCGCTCCCGCCCTTGTTGCCATGAATGATGACTGACGGCACGGACGCGCAGAGATGTTGTAGTCGAAGTTTGGATTCAACGACGTTAACGAAGCCCACCGGCGCGGCGACGACACCCGCCGGGGAAAAATCTCCGCGCTGAAGTCCGTCGCTAATTTCGTTCAGCGCGGTCGGGGCGTTACCCACGGCAAAAATCGCCTCCGGATAACGAGTCATCGCAAGCCGCATCCCGGCTTGCGCCCGGGTAATGCCTTCAGCTTCAGCAAGCGCGATGGCGTCGGGCTCGTTCAGACAACAATGAACCTGAATGCCGAAACGACGGATAAACTCCTTCGAAACACCCGACTGCACCATCGTCACATCGGTGACAATCGTGCCGCCGCCCACGAGATAATCATGCCAATGCGGAAGCGGATCACCC